>ERZ1027035.4-NODE-4-length-68091-cov-7.238785_pt1 | contig 68091 bp, 48 predicted proteins | sample MGYA00519442_ERZ1027035 | MGnify/ENA primary metagenome ERZ1027035 (study PRJEB26926, sample SAMN06164790) | human gut metagenome | biome: ENVO:00009003; feature: ENVO:2100002; material: ENVO:00002003 | host: Homo sapiens | place: USA | collected 2012 ...
CTGGCACTACCGCACCCCCGACTGGGTCCGCGCCTGCGGGGAGGCCGGGGTGGAGAGGTCGATGTCGCGCAAGGGGCACTCGCCGGACAACGCCGCCTGCGAGGGGTTCTTCGGCAGGCTCAAGGTCGAGTTCTTCCACGGGAGGGACTGGCGCGGGGTCTCCGCCGAGCGGTTCGCCGCCGAGCTCGCCGAGTGGATCCGCTGGTACCGGGAGGGGAGGCTGAAGGCGTTCGACGAGGGAGGGCGCAAGGTGTACGATACGATAGCCGGCCGCAGGAGGCGGCTGGGGCTGGCCGCCTAGGCCGTCCGGAAAAACGTCCGCACCCCCCCGCAACGAAGCGCCGCGCAAAAAAGCACATTTTCCAAAATTCACACCACCGTCTTCCTTGCAGCATCTTGCGCGGCAGCTTAACGACTCCGAATCGGAAACTGAACGTTTCTCCAGCAGGAAAGCTCTGCTGCGAATTCCATCCCATGCGTCCAGCGGGACGAGAGCGCCGGGAATCATCCCGCACGCCCGATGCGACGGGAACTCGGGGGCATCCTATGCGTCCAAGGGGGCGAGGGCGCGGGGGAGGATGTTGAGGGCGCGGGCGATGGTCATGCCGTAGTTGGTGAGGGGAACCTGCTGGGCGCGGGCGCGCTGGATGCGGGAGGCCATGTCGCGGGCGTTCAAAGTGCAGCCGCCGCAGTGGACGATGGCGGCGTAGGGAGAAAGATCGTCAGGGAAATCGCGGCCGGAGGCGAAGGCGAACCGGGGGTCGGTGCCACTGATGGCGCGGATGAGCCGGGGCAACTTCACCGTGCCGATGTCCTCGCAGGTGCGGTGGTGGGTGCAACCCTCGGCGATGAGCACGGTATCGTTGTCGATCAGGCTTTCCAGAGCGCGCACCGCTTCCAGTTGGGCGGACAGGTCGCCCTTGTAGCGGGCCATAAGGATTGAAAACGAGGTAAGCGGCACCTCGGCTGGCAGCAAGGCATCTACCTCGGCGAAGACCTGGGAGTCGGTTACTACCAGACGCGGCGGCCGGGTGAGGGCGGCCAGCAGATCGGGCAGCCCTTCGACGCCGGTGGCGCAAGGGAAGGCGCCGGCTTCCAGCGCGTCGCGCATGACTTGCTGCTGGGGCAGGATGATGCGGCCCTTGGGGGCGGCGGAGTCCAGCGGGATGACGAGCACGACCACGTCGCCCGGTGTCAGCAGATCGCCCACGAGCCGCCGCTCCCCTGCCGCGTCGGCGGCCAAGGTGGCAAGGGCGCGCTTCAGGTCGTCCAGGCCCTCGCCCGTTCGCGCCGATACGCGCACGCGGGCGGCCCAGAAAGAAGCACTCCCCGGAGCTTCCGAACCGCAACCCCCTCTCTCCTCACGGGCACGAGCGCTAAGAGGCAAGGAGGCATCGCGGTTGCCTTGAACTCCTTCCTCGATCCTCTCGGAAGCTCCGTCTTCTTCTCGCAACGAAGCGCAGAGACATTCGCTCGACTCTGGCGCAGCGGTAGGGCACAATATCTTTCCCGGCTCAAACAGGGAAGGCTGATCCGAGGAACCAGCGCGCTCTTCCTCCGCAAGCAAGTCGGCTTTGTTCTCGGCGATGACGTAGGGGATGCGGCGCGCCTGGAAGGCAGCGATGAGCCTCTCGTCGAAGGAGGTCATGCCGCGGGTGGCGTCCATCACGAGCACGGCAACGTCGGCCTCGTTCAGCGCGGCCTCGGCTCGCTGGACACGTAGGTCGCCCACGTCGCCGGCGTCGTCGATGCCCGGGGTGTCGATGACGAGCACGGGGCCGGCCGGTGCCAGTTCCATGGCCTTGCGCACCGGGTCGGTGGTGGTGCCGGCGACATCGGACACCACAGAGACGGTCTGGTTCGTCAGCGCGTTCACCAGGCTGGACTTGCCGGCGTTGCGCACCCCGAAGAAGACGATGTGGGCGCGTTCACCGGAAGGGGTATCGTTCAGAGACATGCGGGCTCCTTTCGTTGCCGGTTTACCTCCGTAGGGCGCGACCTTGGTTGCCCCTCTCGACCAGAAGCGTTTTTCCTGTTGAGAGGGGCGACCAAGGTCGCCCCCTACGGAAGGCACACTTCCGACGGCCTTCGGGACAGCGGCTAGAACCGGAAGTCGCGGGCGCCGGTGCGGATGCGGGCGAGGTAGTCGGTGGCGAGGGCGCGGCGGCCGTCGGGAACGCGGGCGAGCTCGGCATCGATCATCTTCCATCCCTTCTCCGCCACGGCAGGGCTGGCGTAGTCGCACAGGTACTCGCCCAACGTCAGCAGGGCGTTCGGCTGGCAGAAATCCTGAATCTGGCCGCTCTTGCAGAACTCCATGAAGCGGTCGCCGGTGCGGCCGGCGCGATAGCACGCGGTGCAGAAGCTGGGAAGATGGCCCTCGTCCATGAGCCAGCCGATGACCTCGTCCAGGGTGCGCTGGTCGGACACGTCGAACTGCTCGGTGTCGTGGGGGCGTGCCTCGGCTCCGTAGCCGCCCACGCTGGTGCGGCTGCCGCCGGAGATCTGCGAGACGCCCAGTTGCAGCGCCGCTGCGCGCACCTCTTGAGACTCGCGGGTGGAGATGATCATGCCCGTGTAGGGCACCGCGATGCGGATGAGCGCGATGATCTTCTCGAACATTTCGTCGGGAATGCCGTTATCGAAATCGTCGGGGTCGATGTCGCTCGCCGGCTTCACCCGCGGCACCGAGATGGTGTGCGGGCCTACGCCGAACACGGCTTCCAAATGCTCCGCGTGCATGAGAAGGCCGGCGAACTCGTAGGCATAGCCTTCCAAACCGAACAGCACGCCGAGCCCCACGTCGTCGATGCCGGCGGCCATGGCGCGGTCGTGGGCCTCAGTGTGCCAGGCGTAGCCGGCCTTGGGGCCTGAGGGGTGCAGCTCTTCGTAGCGGGCACGGTGGTAAGTCTCCTGGAACAGGATGTAGGTGCCGATTTCCGCGGCCTTCAACTGGCGGTAGGCGTCCTCCGTCGTGGCGGCGATGTTCACGTTCACGCGGCGGATGGCGCCGTTTTTGTGCTTGGTGCCGTAGATGGTCTCGAGGCTTTCCAGGATGTAGCTCAAGGGGTTGTGGGCCGGATCCTCCCCCGCCTCGATGGCCAGGCGTTTGTGGCCCATGTCCTGCAGAGCGATAACCTCGGCGCGAATCTCCTCCTGCGTGAGCTTGCGGCGCGGAATGTCGCGGTTCTTCGCGTGGTAGGGGCAGTAAAGACACCCGTTCACGCAGTAGTTGGAAAGGTACAGCGGCGCGAACAGCACGATGCGGTTGCCGTAGTAGGCCTGCTTGATGTCGCGGGCGAGCTGACGGATCTCGGCGTTCACCTCCGGGTCTTCGCAGGCCAGGAGCACCGAGGCCTCTCGGTGGGTGAGCGTCGTGCCGTGGTCGTGGGCCGGCGTCAGGTTCGCCCGGGCCTTTTCCAGGATGGAACGCGCCAGGGCGGCGTCGTGCCGATGCATGGCGGCATAGGCCAGGGTGTCGAGGATTTCCTGGTGGTTGATGAAATCATCGGCGCGAGGCGAGCGCACATCATAGCGAATCATAGGTTTTCTCCTTCATAGGGTCCCCGCGGTCTACCACGAGGCGGCGGCCCAAGGGCTCAAGCTGCGCCGCCAAGTCGGCCCACTTGCGGGCCGCGCCGGCCGACGAGCGGGGCTTCCCATCGTAGAGCGCGTAGTCGCCCTGGTGCTCGGGCGGCGTGAGGTTCGGCATCACGACGTTGGCCCCGGCGAGGATGCCCTTTTCGCGGCCGCGGGGGTCCAGCGCCTCCAGCGCCGTCGTGGCCGGCAGCAGCACTGTCGGGTGCGCCAGGCGAATGAGGGACAGCAGGTAGCAGGTAAGTTCCACCGTACCGGGCGATTCGGCAGCAAAGGGGGTGTCGCGATGGGGCACGAAGGGCCCGATGCCGCACATCTCGGGGCGGAACTCCTGAACGAACGCGAGGTCGGCCGCCAGCCGTTCCGTCGTCTGAAAGGGGGAGCCCACCATGAAGCCGGCGCCCACGGCGAACCCGGCCTCGCGCAAGGCGGACAGGCACGCCATGCGGCGTTGGAGCGTCATGGCCGCCGGGTGCAGCTGCCGGTAATGGGCGGCCGTGGCCGTCTCATGGCGCAGCAGGTAGCGGTCGGCCCCGGCGGCGCGCAGACACTCGTAACTTTCCCGCGAGCGCTCCCCCACCGACAGCGTGACGGCGCAGCCCGGATGGGCCGCCTTCAGGTTGCTCACCACGCCGGCCAGCCACTCGTCAGTCGCCGCCGGATCTTCCCCGCCCTGCAGCACGAAGGTGCGGAAGCCTGCCTGCCACCCTTCCTCGGCGCAGGCCAGAATCTGCTCGCGGGTAAGGCGGTAGCGCTCGCAGGCGCGGTTGCTGCGCCGGATACCGCAGTAGTAGCAGTCGTTGGCGCAGATGTTCGTGAACTCGATGAGCCCGCGCGCGAACACGCCGTCCCCGTAGACGGCCTCGCACACCTCCCGGGCGCGACCGGCCAACTCATCAGCCAACGCCGGGGTGCGGGCATCAATGAGCGCGGCGTACTCGTCCGGGGAAAGGCCGTGCCCACGCGCGAGCTTCGCGACCAGCGCTGTCGGTTTATCGGTCATGGGCCTCTCCTTTCCATCGAATACGCGATCCTACAAAAACAGGGGGCGGAACGGCTGCGCACCGGTTCCGACCCCCTGCCCCTTCTCCCGCAACGGCGCTAGATCTGCCAGCTTTCCTGATCGGTGTGCAGCCACTCGTGGGCCGTATGCGACAGCGGCTCGCCGATCCAGTCGGCGTACAGCTTCGCAATGTCGGGGTTCTCGTGGGAGTAGCGCAACTTGTCCGCAGCGTCGAGCCGATTCAGCACCCCGGCCCGCGTCTGGGCCAGTTCGCTGTTGAACCGGATGGGCTGGCCACCGCCGCCCACGCAGCCGCCGGGGCATGCCATAATTTCCACGAAATCGAAGGCGGCCTCGCCAGACTCCAACGCGTCCAAAAGCTTCGACGTGTTCTCCAGGCCGCTGGCCACGGCGATGCGCACCGTGGCGTCGCCGATGGCAAGCTCGCGGGACATCCAGGGGGTCTCCGGCGTGGCGGCCGTGGTGTCACAGGCGCTGAAATCGGGGTTCTCGCCGGTGATGAGGTAGGCTGCCGAGCGCAGGGCCGCCTCCATGACACCGCCGGTGCGGCCGAAGATGGTAGCCGCGCCGGTGGACAGCCCCAGCGGGTTGTCGAAGGGGGCCTCGGGAAGGGCGGCACAGTTCACACCTACCATGCGCAGCAGGCGGTCGAACTCACGCACCGTGAGCACGGCGTCCACGTCGGCATCGGTCTCGGTAGCCAACTCGGACACGTCGCACTCGTACTTCTTCGCCACGCAGGGCATGATGGACACGACGAACAGCCGGCGGCCGGCCTCGTCAGCCTCGGCCGCAAGCGTGTTCTTCACCACGGCGCCCATCATCTGGTGCGGCGACTTGGCGCTGGATAGCTGGGCCGTGAACTGCGGATAGTGCTGCTTCACGAAGCGCACCCACCCGGGGCAGCAGCTCGTGAACATGGGGCGGGGCGCGTCGGAGCCGAGAAATTCCACGAACTCGCTGCCCTCTTCCATAATGGTGAGGTCGGCGGCGAAATCGGTGTCGAAGACGCGGTCGAAACCCACCGCGTGCAGGGCCGCGGCCAAGCGTCCCGGCGTGGCCTCGTCGCGGGAAAGCCCCACGCCCTCGCCCCAGGCCGCGCGCACGGCCGGCGCCACCTGCACCACGGTTTCCACAGCCGGGTCCAGGATGGCATCCATAATGCGGCTCACGTCGTCACGAGCGGTGAGCGCGCCGGTCGGGCAGTGGGTGATACACTGGCCGCACAACGCGCAGCCGGCATCGGCGATGGGCAGGCTGTCGCGCACGATCACCTTCATCGAGGGGCCGGCGCCGGTGAAGTCCCACACGCCGCAATGCTGCACCTTGTCGCAGATGGCCACGCAGCGCATGCACTTGATGCACTTGCTGCTGTCGCGCTGCAGCGGAAAATCGGCATCCCACGGCTCCGGCACAGGCAGGGCCTCGTCGGCATCCTGCACGTTGAAGGTACTGGAAAGGAAGCGCAAGGCGCAGGTGTCCTGGCGCACGCAGGTAGCGCAGAGCGCCCGATGGTCGTCCATGATGGCCTGCAGGTTCGCCCGACGCGCCGCAGCTACCTGCGGGGTATCGGTGCGCACCATCATGCCCTCGGCCGCAGCGGTATTGCAAGCCGTCACCAGGCCCTGGCCCTCCACCTCGACCAGGCACACCCGGCACGAGCCGATGCAGTTCAGATCCTTCAAGTAGCACAGCGTGGGAATGTTAACGCCCGCTGCCGTGGCGGCCTCGAGCAGCGTGGAGCCCTCGGCCACCTCCACAGCCTGGCCGTTCAACGTGATGGTTACCATACCTCAAGCCCCCTTCCGGTCAGCGCGCCTATGCCATACACATCGCACCGCAGGCAGCGGCGACATTCCTGAGCCGCCTCCTCGTCGGTCATCGGAACCTCGACGCCCTCGAAATCGTGCTTGCGCTCGCACGCCGGGCGCTCGGCCACCTGCACGCGACCGTAGGTCGTCCGATCGTTGGGACGCGCCGGCGGCACGGCGGCGCCGCAGTCCAGCTCGTGGTGAAACCCGAGCTCGTGGTCGATGTTGGCCGCGGCCGTCTTGCCGGCGGCAATGGCCATGATGACAGTCTTGGGACCCCACTGGCAGTCGCCGCCGACAAAAACGCCCTCCTGGCCCATGGCGCGCAGGTACTGGTCGGCTACGAAATAGGTGCGGTCGGCCTCCATGCCGTACTCCTCGAACGGAGCGCTCTCGATGGCCTGGCCCACAGCGACGAGCACGATATCGGCCTCGAGCCGCAGCTCCGGCTTATTGGCCGCCACCGGCGCGGGGCGTCCGCGCTTCACCGCGCTGATGCGCTGGGGCTGGCACACGAGCGCCGCGGCCCGGCCCTCGGCGTCCACCTCGATGCGCTCGGGAGCCTGCAGGCACATCATCTCGACGCCCTCGGCAATGGCGCTCTCCACCTCGGCGGGCAGCGCGGTCATATCCTCCAGGCGACGACGGTAGGCCACCGTCACCGACTCTGCGCCGAGGCGCACGCTCGTGCGGGCGCAGTCCATGGCCACGTTGCCGCCGCCGATGACCACCACCTTCTTGCCCGTGAAGTCCGGATGCTCGCCATCGCCGATCATGCCGAGCAGATCGACAGCGCTCATCACGCCCTCGGCGTCGGCGCCCTCCAGCGCCAAGGTCTTGCCGCCCTGGGCGCCGATGGCCACGTACACGGCGTCGTACCAGCCGGCCAGCTTCGCCATCTCGGCCGCGTCAACGGCGCACTCGGTCTTCACCTCAATGGACCCGGCGCCCAAGATGGCCCGAATGTCCTCGTCCAGGCGCTCGCGCGGGAAGCGGTAGGCGGGAATGCCATAGCGCATCATGCCGCCGAGCTTCTTGCGCGCCTCGTGCACCACCACCTCGTGACCCATCAGGGCCAGGAAGTAGGCGCAGGTCAGACCCGATGGGCCGGCGCCCACCACCGCCACGCGCTTGCCCGTGGAGGGCAGCGGCACAGGGGTTTCCACGGTGTCGGCAGCCACCGTATCCACGATGTACTTCTTGATGCCGCGAATGTTCACGGGCGCGTCCACCATGGTGCGGCGGCAGCGCTCCTCGCAGGGGTGCTCGCACACAAGCGCGCAGGCCGTCGGGAACGGGTTGTCCTTACGGATCATCTTCACCGCCTCGGCAAAGCGCCCCTCCTCGGCCAGCGCGATGTAGGCCGGCACGTTCACGTGGGCCGGACACAGCGTGACGCAGGGCACCGTCTGGCGCGTGCCCGGGGCGCAGGTGCCCGCTTCCACGTGGCTGGCGAACTCGTCGGCAAAGGCGTCGAGCCCCTCCAGCACCATCTGACCAGCCTGCCAGCCCACCGCGCAGTCGGCTGTGTCGCGCAGCAGCGCGGCCTTGGCGCGAATCTCGCCGACCGTCGTCTCGGTGGCGCGGAACTCGGCCACGTCGCGCAGCAGCGCCGCGATCTTCGGCATGCCCTGAGCGCACGGCGTGCACTTGCCGCAGGTCTGAGCCATGCTCGCCTGCAGCTGGCCCAGCACCATCCCCACCGGACACTGCCCCGGCGGCATGGCTTCGACGCGACGCGTGAACGCCTCGACGAACGCTCCCATCTGCCCGTCGGCTTTCGCCGTGGGTTGTACCGTTAAACGCCCCATAGCTCTCTCTTTCCCTGTCTAGAGTCAACTGATACAAGATAGCGCGTCCAGTATTTCCAACTGGTAACACCCGTCTCGCGCGGTACCTTTGAGCGATCGACGACATCTCGGGCGTGCCCATGCTCATATTCGAGGAAAACATCGGTTCCACGCCATCGCCGCTCGCGACAAATCAGTCTTTCATACTCTCGGTTTACAACGGTAACCAGGCGCTTCCTAGCCGAAGCGGTACTGCACTCCCATCATCGGAGCCGGATTATCCCAGCGCGACACGATGGTCTCCTCGCAGCAGATGCGGCAGGTGCCGCATTCCAGGCAACCCGCATAGTCGAAGCTCTTGCGACCATCAGGACCGATTTTGTACAGAGCTGCCGGACACACCTTCACCAGCTTCAGGAACTCCGCCTCGTCCAACGCGTCTACATCCTCGGCCGTGAAGCCGATGTGCGATCCGCCCTCGTCGACGCTGTATTTGTTGACGCCGATCATCTCATCGACGTTCACCGTGATCTTCGGCAAGGCGCTCATAGGGCCTTCAGCGCTCCTCTCACTTCTTTGGCCAAGCGCAGCAAACCGCGCTGCTTCACCACCGGGATAATACGCTTCGCCAGATGCTGCTGCGGTTCGCCATCGACGACAAACATGGCATTGAACACCTCGGCGACCATCGTCGGATACTCCGTGAACATACGATCCCAATGCTCCATGGTCTGAGGCCACGCACGGAAGGTCTTCATATCCTTGATCACGAAGCTGTCCTCGAGCATGGTGCGATAGGGCGCCAGGGCCTGGGCGCTTACGTTGCCACCATCAATAGCGGAACAAGCAGCCTCGGCGGCGAACTGACCCGATGCCACGGCCAAATCCATGCCGCGCACCTGATAGCCCAGGTTCATGCAGAGCATGGCGGCGTCACCGGCGATGAGGCAGCCATCATACACATACTCGGGAATCATGTCGAAGCCGCCCTCGGACACCATATGCCCCGAATGCTCCACCATCGTAGCGTCGCGAATGATAGGCGCTACGGCCGGATGGTGCTTGAAGTCCTCCATGGCCTGGTAGATGGTAGTGCCGCTCGTGGAAAGCTCTTCAATGGTGGCCACGAGGCCCAAGCTGATGGAATCCTTGTTGGTGTACAGGAAGCCGCCGCCCACGCTGCCATGGGTGCAATCACCCACGAACAGCATGGCCGCGCCCTCGCCCTCGGGCGTAAGGAAACGGTCCTCGATGGTACGGGCCGGCAGCTCGAAGAGCTCCTTGATGCCCACGGCCATTTCGTTGCGCTTGGGACGCGGGACGCCGAGGGACCGCTCGGCCAAAAGCGAGTTCACACCCTCGGCCAAAATCACGACCTGGGAGGTGATCTCATCGTCTCCGGCCTTGATGCCGATAACCGCGCCAGAATCGTCTTTCACCAGCTCTTCCACGCCAATACCAGCGATAATCTCGCAGCCCACCTTCTCGCACAGCTCGGCCATCCACGCATCGAAGGGGGCGCGCAGAACACTGTAGCTGTCACTACCTGCCTCGCCCAGCTCCTTGCTAGTGAAATCGATGGTCATGTTACTGGTGGGATCCATCAGGGCAATGCGCTCATGAGTGATCTTACGCTCGAAGGGAATCTCGTCCCACACGACATCGCCGTCGGCGTACTTGTCGAAAACCTTACGCAGCGAATGAGCGTAGATGCGGCCACCGGTCATGTTCTTCGACCCGGCAGACTCTCCACGCTCGACGATGAGCACGCTTTTGCCTTTCTTTGCCGCGACGTAGGCCGCAATGGCGCCTGCGCACCCGCAGCCCACGACGATGATATCGAAATCGCGCTCTTCCACGCAGCACCTCCTTGAGTAGTCGTTCTTCCAGATTTTCCGGTATTCCCGCCTATAACGCGGCTTCGGCGTCAGGCCGCATCGCGGCCGCCGGATCGAAGCCGCTTATCTTCGCCGCCATAATCTGCACGGGCTTCAAGAACACAATGACGAGCACTACAGCGCACAGCACGATAAAACCGATGAAGTTCGCTATGAAGCCTCCCACGGCCGGCCAGCCACCCATGCCAATCTGGCTGATAATCGCGTTACCGCACGTGATGCACACACCCATGCACGCACCAAGGGTGCAGGCGATAATCAGGTACTGCACGAAACCGTTCTTAACCTTGAGAGCGCCGATGATGGCGAACGCCCAGTCCATAATGGGAAGCAGCGTTCCTACGGTAAAGCCAACGAAGAAACTGGAAACGGTAGAACCGATTACGGCCTCAGCCGTAAGGGGAACGGGCATGAACGTGCCCATGTACAGCAGCACCGCAATGCTGATGAGCAGGCCGAGGAGGATGTTCATGGCAATGTTGACGATAGTGGCATAGCCTTGCGGTCCCTTCATGGGAACCTCCTTTTCCATACGAACAGGTAGAAAAGAGGCGCGTCATGCCCCTCGGCCGAAGCCTGAAAGCGTTGCCGCGCCTCCTGTCAAAGGGTGAGAGAGGCAGATACTCCCCCCACCTCGAGCGTTTTAGGCGATTTCGCCTTGCATGCCACCGGTTACCGCACCAGCACAGCCGCCGTCAACCGGTAGATTGACCGCCGTGATGAAACGGGACTCGTCAGAGGCCAGGAACAGATAGGCGTAAGCGATATCGAGCGGATCGATAGCCTGCTGGGTGGTCTGAGCCGCGATGAGGCCCTGGGCCATCTCCTTGGGGATGTTGGACATGGCCTCGGTCCACACCAGACCGGGGGTGATGGAATTGCAGCGGATGCCGAAAGGACCGCCCTCGGCAGCGAGCTGACGGGCCAGAGCCAGGCATGCGCCCTTGGCGGCCGCATGGCAGGCCTGGGGAGAGTTGGAGCCCTGCAGACCCACGGTGGAGGAGGTGATGATGATGGAGCCGCCGCCGGCCTCGATCAGATAGGGCCACGCGCAGTTGCACACGTTGTACACCAGATCGAGCTCGTTCTGGATGCCATAGGCCCAGATGTCGGGGGTCATCTCGCCGAAGGGAGCCATGCCCGGGTGCGACGCGTTGTTGATGACGATATCAATACCACCCATGAGCTCGGCGCAATCGGCCACCCACTTTTTCACGGCCTCGTAGTCGGAAAGGTCCACGTCGAAGCCCGCAGCCTTGTAGCCCTTGGCCACCAACTCGTTGGCCACCTCAGCAGCCACGCCCTTGGAGCGGCCGGAGCCACACACGAAGGCGCCCTGGGCGCACAGCAGCTCCTGAGTCACGCGGCCGACGCCCTTGATGGTGCCGGTCAGCAGCACGCGCTTGCCTTCCAGGCGCTTGCCCAGAGACTCCTCCGGGGCGATAAGCTTGCCGAAATCGGGAGCGCCGACGAGCCTGGGGATGTTTGCCATGATGATTCCTTTCTCGAATCTCTTCTCTCACGAAGGTCACGCGGCGCGGGATCGGCCACGCGGCCTTACGTACTAAGGGGTTAAGCCTGCTGAGCCGCGAAATGACGGCCCGCGATGCGGCCCGAGGTGTGAGCAAAGCCGTTGGCCGCGCCCGGCACCTCCATGTTGTAGGAGTCGCCGTACAGGCCCGTGGCATCCAGGCCTACAGCATACAGACCGGGGATGGGTTCGTAGTCCTTGTCGACTACCTGCATATTGCCGTTGATGCGAATACCACCGGCGGAGCCCATAGTGCCCGTGGCGAGGGCCACGGCGTAGAACGGCGGGGTGGAAAGCGGACGCAGGTACTTCTCCTGCTTGAAGAACGCCTTGTCCTCCCCGGTAGCGCAGGCCTCGTTGTAGGCCGCCACGGTAGCGGCGAAGTTCTCCGGAGACACGCCGATCTTCTCGGCCAGCTCCTCGGGGGTGTTGGCCGCGAAAGCCACGCCGTCGGCCACGTCCTGATCGAGTTCCATGCGCAGGCGGTCGAGCGGACGGCCGAACACGACGAACTCGCCGATGGAGATCTCGGAACCGTTCTCAACGAGACGGTCGATGTTGGCCTGGTCGAGCACCGACCACACAATGCCGTCGGGCTGCTTGCCGTACAGCGGGCCGATATCGCCGATGTTCTCAGCGGTGCCCTCGTTGGCGAAGCGGCGACCGGTCTTGTTGATCCAGATGGCACCCGGCTGCACGCCGGCGGCACCGATGTGAGAGTCCATGGCCTTGTTGCGGGCACCGGCAGCCAGCAGAGGGCAGGTGACGATGTTGGTGTCATCGGCACCGGCGGACAGGGCCATCATCAGGCCGTCGCCCATGTTCTGCAACGGCGTGAGGGTGTTCATGTTGTAGGCGCTGGGCGCGAACCAGGAATACTTCGCAATGAGCTCGGGATTGGAGCCCATGCCGCCCGTGGCCAGAACCACGGCCTTGCCGCCCACGCGCAGGGGCTCGCCCTCCGACTCGGCGACCACACCCACAACCTTGCCGTCCTCAATGATAAGCTCGGTGGCCGGGGTCTCGGTGAAGATGTCCACACCGGCATGCTCCACGGCCGACAGCAGCAGCTCCTGCACGCGAGCGCCCAGGCCGTCGGGCAGATGGAAAGTCCACACCTCGTTGGGGTCGTCATAGGCGGCGATGGTCACCGTCTTGTACTCCACACCCAGATCCTTGAGGAAATCGATGGTATCGGCGGAGTTGTCCACGAAAGCGCGCACCACGTCGAAGTTAGCACGATAGTGGCTGTACGAGTTGAACTTGTCGTAGCCCTCCTGCTTGGTGGGGAAATGACGATCGGGATGGGCCGGCTTCCCCAGCTTCTTCTGCTCGCTCGACTCGAAGGCAGCAGTGCCCTCGGCGAACATGGACAGGCCGCCCGTCTCGGGCATCTTCTCGAGGATGACCACGCTCTTGCCAGCGCGGGCCGCCTCGAGAGCCGCGGACTTCCCCGAAGCTCCGCCGCCAACGACGACCAGGTCGTACTCAGTATCGAACGCCATGCTCTTCTCCTTCTCTTTTCTTATGCGTCGGCACCCCCGGACGAGATGCCGTACTGCCCTGATTTAGGAAAGCGCCTCCGTGAGCGCAGGAACCACCTTGTTCAAGTCGCCGACGATGCCGTAGGCGCAAGCGCGGAAAATGGGCGCCTCGGGATCGTTGTTGATCGCGACGATGGTCTTGGCACCGCGCACGCCGGTCATATGCTGGGGCTGGCCCGAAATACCCACCGACACGTAGAGGCGCGGCGCGATGCGCTGGGTAGAAGTGCCCACCACGCGGCTATGCTCGAACCAGCGGTAGTCGTCGCACAGCGAAAGGCTGCAGGCAATTTCGGCATCCAGCGCCGCAGCCAAAGCTTCGGCCAGGGCCAGCTGATCCTTGCTCGTCAGGCCACGGCCGACACCCAGCACGCGGTTGGCGCTGGCGAGGGAGGCCCCACCCTCCTCGCCGGCATGGGTCGCAGTGATCGTAAGGGCCGCGACAGCTCCCCCGGCGACGGCCTCAACCGGCGCGGCAGCCGTTGCTTCCACATCGTCGGAGCCGTCAGCCACCAGTGCCACCACCGGCGCGGTGGTCTCGAGCGTTTCGACGGCGCGCTGTTCGGCTACCAGGCGATCAACGACTTTCACATCCCCCTCGAAGGCAATGCTGCTGACCGAAGAAGCGACAGCGGCATCAAGCTGAGCGGCGACCGCTCCGGCGAGAACACGGGAGGCTGCGGCATTCGGCGCGAGCACGACACCCGGCTCCAGAGCCTTGACCGCCTCGGCCACCGTACCCGCAAAAGCCTCGGCAGGCGTTGCTTCCGGCACGTCAATCCAGGCCACCGACGCCACGCCGCCAGCTGCCACCGTGTCGGCCAGAGCGCGAGAACCCGCGACGACGGCCTTCACATCTGTGCCAGCGCGCTTGGCTACCGCGAGCAGCGTGCCCACCGGCACCTCGTCGGCAACGATAATTACCACGTTGTTGCTCATGAGAGAATCCTTTCTTGCGTTCAGTGCGACTAGAGCACGCCGTCGGCCTTGAGAGCGCTGATCAGCTGCTCCGCGGCATCGGCAGGATCGGATCCATCGAACAGGCGCGACGAGGTCGTCTCGGGCAACCGCGTGCCACGAGAAGAAAAGGCCGAGTGGTCGCTTTCCACGGTCTTGGTGTCCGACGGCTTCTTGCGAGCGGCAAGCACCTGGCGCATACCGGGCTTCTCCTCCTCCTCGCGACGGGCCGCCACATCGACCACGACCGGACCCGTTACCGCGATGTCCTGAGTGCCCATGCCGTGGCGACGGGTCACAACCAGGCTACCGTCGGCGACAACCACGCCATCCACAGCGGTCAGCAGAGGCCACCCCAGAAGAGCCGCCACCAACGGGGCCACCATGGGATCCCAGTCGGCATCGCCCATAGCAACGAGCCCGACGCCTTCAATGCCCTCGATCTCCTCGACCAAGGCGTGGGCCATGGTCGTAGAGTCGGTGGGCACGGGGAAGCCCTCTAGCACCACTGTGCGCTCGGCGCCACGAGCAGCTGCGAACGACGTGTCGCCACCGCCCACGCACAAACCGACTACCTCGTCACCGCCGGCAGCCGCCACAGCGCAGGCCATAGCCGCATGATCATCGTCACCCACATCATGACGGGCTGTACTCCAATTCACCGTGCCATCGACACGCACCAGCGCATCATCGGGATTCGGAGCCCACTTGAAAATTGCTACTGCTTTCATTGCTTTCCTCCGCCGCAGTCGTTAGGCGTACAGGTCGATGCCCATATCGCGGGCCACTGCCTGGCCGACCGGATCCTCATCGGGGAACTCGTTGAGAGCCACTTCGATGTTGTGGGTCTTCGGCTGCGGAGGAATGATGCACTCCTTCATCAGGTTGTGCTCGAAGTACACGCCAATCTCGACGCCCTTGGACTTCAGCTCGTCCATGGCCTCCTGGATGTTGTCCACGCGCAGAGCGATGCCCTTGATGCCCTCGCCGTTAGCAGCCAGATACTGCGAGAAGCCGATGGGATCGTCAGCAGCCGTCGGAGAAGAAACCTCCATGCCTCCGCTGCGAGGCAGCGCCACCTTCAGCTTCACATGCTCGTCATCAAACGGCCCGTAGAACTCGACCCCAAACAGGTCGTTAAAATCCCTCATGGTCTCGGCCGCGTCATTGGCCACGACGCACACACGAATCAGCTTGCCCTTCATGGTTTGGCTCCTTCCAAACGGCTTGGTTGCGGCACTCGGCTTTTCGCCAGGCCCGATGTGCCGTTATCATAGGAGGTATGAAGGTAGGTTCCCTAGCCCCGAACGTATAGGAGTTGGGATATAAATTGCTTCACCGACAAGAGACGAAAGACACCCTTGACCTGCGGCACAAGGGTGTCGAATGAGTATTCTTTCGGATATGGAGTAGGCTAGCGGGGAAGATGGCGCGCCGCATATACAGCAGCCTGCACACGATTCTGCACTTGCAGCTTGTCGATGATGCGGCTGACATTCTTCTTCACCGTCGGCTCGCTGATGAACAGACGCGTAGCCACCTCCTGGTTCGACAGACCGTCCATCAACAGGCAGAGAATCTCGCGCTCGCGCTGGGTCAACAGCTTCATAAGGCCCGGATCGGCGTCGGAGAAAGCCGGCTCCTGCCCATCAGAAGAGCGCAATGCCTCTTGCAGATGGGTGCGAATGGATCCGTCGAACACCACCTCTCCGCAAACCATTCCCCAGATAGTGCCGCGAAGCCGGTCGACCGATAACTCGTTGCGCACGCCATAGCCCATAGCACCGGCGCGCAGTGCGTCCAGCACCTCGCGCGAATCGCCCGACGAAGCCAAGACCATAATGCATACACCTGGATCGGAAGCGAGAATATCGCGTATAACCGGCGCACAGGGCGCATCTCCCACACGAGCCCCTAGCAGCACCACCGCAGGGAGATGTTCCTTCGCCGCCGCGAGAGCCTCATCGTAGGAATATATCTTCGCGAGCAGATCAAACTCATCCCATTGCTCAATGAGTGCTGCGATGCCCTCCACGAAGAGTCGATCCTTGTCGCAGATCATGATGCCAACTCTGTCGTCCCGAGAACGATCCCGATAGGCGCGGTGGCGCAGTCCCTCGAGGGTGTCGCTGTGCTGGTTCAACGATGCTTCGAAGCAGTCGGGAGTTTCGCAGTAGGCAGTCATATCGGGTATTCTCCCCATTGAAGTGAACGATTCAGGCGTCTTGATTGTACCAAGGTTCCCCATCCTTGGGCGGTATCCTTTTGTATCCTTTCGTATCCTTTCGTATCCTCACAGCAGCGCGCACCAAGCAACGAAGCCCTGCTCGATCAAACGCTCCAATGCTTGCGTGGCAAAACGGCTTTCTTGTCGCAGCGTCCATGGCGGCACCACCGCTTTCGCATCGTCCCCCTACGCAAACTTATGCTTCTCAACGAGGCAGCTCTATAAAAAATTCGAAAGTGAAGATTTTTACGGAAGGTTGAGGTTGCTTGTCGTTCTGTGGCCACAGCGACGTTTTTGCCAGAGAAAGCGAAGCCCCAGCGGCAAACCGACGCTCCCTCGGGCAGGTCGGCGCCGTGGGCGCGGTCGGCCACCTGGTCGAACCGGGTGACAACCTCGCCGCGGTAGAGCTGCCCGACCTCCCTGTTCGGAATACACAGGCGCCGCAGCGCGAAGGACATCCCTCGTCCACTACAGGACCAGGTAGGTTATCGGGACGACGTAGACGCCGTCCGGCCGGCGGTAGGCCGCTTGCTGGCCCGTAAGAACCATGAGGAACGAGGGCGCCCGTTATACCACGTCAACGAGGCGATTGAGGAAGTTGAACCGTTTTCATTGCGGAAGTTGGACCGTTTCTGTTAAAGAAGTTGGACTTTCGGGAAAAGTTTGAGAGAGCACCGCGAAAGTCCACCTCATCCCGGATCGAGAAACTTAGTGAAACTTAGAACTCCTTAGAAGAACTTAGCTAAACTTAGAGGAACTTAGAACTCCTTAGAAGAACTTAGAAGGAGACGTCATGAGCATCGAGGAGAACCCTTTCACCCCCAGCTTCGGGGAGATTCCCGTCTACCTTGCCGGCCGCCGCGAGATCATCGATGCGTGCTCGCGGGCGTTTCTCAGCGAACGCCGGCGGCCCGAGCTGACGACGCTCTTCTCGGGAGCGCGCGGCACGGGCAAGACGGCCCTCCTCTCCTATCTCGCCGAACTCGCCGAGCAGAGCGGCTGGATCGCCGTGAACGTTACGGCGCTGCCCGGCATGCTCGACGATGCGGAGATACAGCTGCGCCGCAACGCCGCTCACCTTATCAGTCCCGAGAGCGGCCTTTCGGTCGCGAGCGTGGGGATTCCCGACCTCATATCGCTCTCCGTCTCGGAAGGCGAGGCGCCGCGCAGCAACTGGCGATCGCGTATGGACGATATGCTGGATCAGCTCTCGCCCCAAGGAATCGGCGTGCTCTTCACCGTTGACGAAGTCGATCCGACGCTCGACGAGATGGTTCAGCTCGCCGCCTTCTACCAGCACTTCGTTCGGGAGGGACGCAAGGTGGCGCTCCTCATGGCGGGACTGCCGCACAACATCTCATCTTTGCTCAACAACAAGACTGTGTCGTTTCTCCGACGCTCGAACCGCAGGGCACTCGACCGCATTCCCGACGGCGAGGTTTCCGCGGCGCTCGTGCGCACGGCCCAAGCGGGCAACCGAGACGTTGATGCGACGGCATTGGCAGCGGCGACAGAATCCATTGGAGGATTCCCCTTCATGCTCCAGCTTGTCGGCTACTATGCTTGGGACGAAAGTCCTCAGGCCAACACGCTCGATTCGGCCGACTTCGCGCGCGGCATCGCCATTGCGCAGCAAGAAATGACCTATCGCATTCTGGACGCCACCTTCGCCGAGCTATCCCCCGGCGACCTTCGTTTCGCCGCAGCCATGCTGGAAGATGAAAAGGACAGTCGCATCGCCGACCTCGTCGAGCGGCTCGGGCGCTCCTCGTCCGTCGTGGCGCAATACCGTAAGCGACTCATTGACGCCGGCATCATCGGCAAACGCGCACGCGGCATCGTGGGGTTCGACCTCCCCTACTTCCGCGACTATCTGCAGGAGAAGCTCGACAACGGAGAACTGCTGCTCGAGGATTAGGCCTCCGAAAACCGCGCCCCTTACAGCGCCAGTTTGTAAATGGCCTCGGCGTCTTCCGGGGTCAGCTTCTTGAAGGTGCCGAAGGGGACGCCCTTGTTCTGGGCGAGGGTCGGCAGCATCTTCGGGATGTCGGCCGCATCAACGTCCAGCTCGGCGAGCGTGGTGGGCATGCCCAAACTCGCGAAGAAGGCGCGCGCCGTCCAACTCCAGGTGCTCGATTTAGCCAATCATCTTTCGTTTTCCAGCCATCACGCCAAGCAACTCAAACGAGCTTTCGCTAAAATGTCCCTATGGGCAAAGTAGCAAATTCTCATCAGATGATGACGGTTACTGTCGAGCATTTTCGACAAGTATCGCATTGCGTGCGAGAGAGCCTGGGCCTGACCTACAACGAGTTCCTTGCCCTTATTGCGCTTTACGAAACCAGAGCGACGCTCGGCGCTTCAGATCTTGCAGATTATCTTTTGCTGCAGAGAAAAACTACTTGGAACATTTTGCTCACTCTAGAAGATCTGGGGCTCGTCTCGAAAACGGTCGAAGAAAACGACCATCGAACCATGAGATGCGCTCTGACGGTCAAGGGAGAAGGCGTAGCCGTCAGAGGGGCCGAAATAGTTGCCAGATTCCTCCGCGAACGATTCCTTCGGAACTTGCAAGACGAAGAGTTTTTCAAATTTATGCGAGATTCCTCCTTGGAGAGCTGCGACCTCGTTCGCGGACACCATGTCGATGCGCTGTCCGTTCAGCCAGACCGAAAGCTCTACTTCGGCTCTTCTCACCTGCTTTTATGGCGCATAACAATTGACGAGTGGAAGCAAGCTATTCGAGGTCTTGCACCTTTTAGTCTTGTCGAGTACCGCGCTCTCGACGTCCTGGAGGCCGAGGAGGTTCTCACGCCTTCTGAATTATCATCGCTCTTACGCATTCCACGAAGCAACGCAACCCTTGTGCTGCAAAAGCTTGAGGGAGCCAATTTGATTCACATCGAAGAGGACGTCGATGACGGACGACAGAGGATCGTCACGCTCACCGAGGCGGGCACCAAAAAAGCAAGCACCCTTCGCCGTGCGGCAAACGAGGTCACCCAGGCAATGCACAGCCCCATCAAGCAAAATGGAAGCATGGTGGTGGACGCATGGTACATGAGAATGTACCTCAATCTTTCAGCAGAGCAGCCCTATTAGTTCCCTCATTGTAATCATTTTTCTGCTATTGCTTTTTAGCAGAGCTCTCACCTGGCATTTTGCGCTAGCTAGATTCAATTGCTGTAATTTTTCTGCACCCCTATGCTCTCCTTGTTTCCACAATCAAGCGAACGGAGGGATCATGGAGACAATCACAAACGAGGCAGCAGGCAATCAGCGGGGCATGAGCCGCAGGGGGTTCATCTCGGGTGCCGCCCTCGGCACGATGGCGTTGCTGGGGCTTGCGGGATGCGCACAGCCGAACCAGACCAACACGCAAAAGGAGTCCGAGCCGTCGAACCAGGATGCGCAAGCGCCCGCGACGCCTGACAACGTATCCGAGACGCTCGAGTGCGACATCGTTGTCGTAGGCGCGGGCATCTCGGGACTCGCCGCAGCCGTGCAAGCCTCAGAGAACGGCAGCAAGGTTCTCGTTCTTGAGAAAGGCGGTGCAGCGGGCGGAAACGGCGCGGGCACCGAAGGCGTCTTCGCCGTGGGCTCGAAGCTGCAGAAAAACCTGAGCATCGAGATTAACGAAGTAGACATCATCCGCACCGAACTTGAAGAGGCCCAGTGGGTGACCAATGGCGCACTTTGGTACGACATGGTGCATAATTCCGCCGAGAATATCGACTGGCTGCAAGGCAACGGCGTGCAGTTCAACGGCGTTGTCGACAACTACGGCGCCGGTCTCTACAACACCATGCACTGGTTCGACAACGACTCTGCCGTAACGAGCTATATCGAGCCGATGCAGGCCACAGCCGAGCAAAACGGCGCGGAATTCCGCTTCAGCACCGCAGCAACAAGTCTTAAGGTAGATGCCGGCACCGTTTCGGGACTGTATGCCGAGGACGGCTCGGGCAACGTCATCGAAGTTAACTCCAAAGCCGTCATCTTGGCCTCGGGAGGCATCGGGGCCAACCCTGACCTCCTCGTACAAGCGGGCATGGCCCAGAACCAAGTGAACGAGATGATGACCAACTGCTCGCCTTCCGTGTGCGGCGACGGCTACAACATGGCCATGGCCGCTGGAGGCCGCGACTTTCTCCGCAATGCTGCCATCCAGGGTTTCCAGATGGTGAAGGCGTTCGGTACGGACACAACCGTTCCCTACAACAGTCCCTTGAACGGCGGCAATGGCCTTGTAGGCAACGGCCTGTGCGTATGGGTCAACCAAGACGCGCGCCGTTTCAACGACGAGTCTCTGGCCATGACGTTCAACATGGCAGCCAACCTTGGCGCATGCCTCGGCAATCGAGAGTCCTACGCCATCTTCGATCAGGCCATCCTCGATGGCTGCGAACTGGACGAGGCCGACAAGAAGATGGTTGAAGATGCGCTGACCAACAACGACGGCACGAGTGTCTTCACGGCAAATTCGTTCGAAGAGCTCGCTGAGCACTTCGAACTAGACGCGGAAACACTTGCGGAAACCATGGAGCGCTACAATCAGTTCTGTGCCCAAGGCTTCGACGGCGAGTTCGGCAAGGCCCAGCCTTTCCTTACCGCCATCGAGAACGGGCCATTCTACATCGCCCGCATCGATGCGCTGGTCGTGGTGGTGGACGGCGGCATCATGACCAACGTCCGCAGCGAGGTGCTCGACGACGCTTCTAAGCCCATTCCCGGCCTGTATGCCGTCGGCTTGGACGGAGCCATGCTTTGGCGTAACGTGTACACGCAGAACATGCCCGGCACCGCCATGGCCAACAACATCAATTCCGGTCGCAACGCCGCCAACGCCGCCGCGAAATATATCGCTTAGCTTAGCTTGGCTTCGCCTGGGTAACTTTTAGAACGTGCGGCTGCGGGAGTCTGCTCGTCGAGGGCTCCCGCAGCCAGCTGGGCCGTCACCACGCCGACCATGATAAACACTCGGCTGATAAGCCTAGGTATGGCGCTCGGCATTTTCTCAATGGATCCCGCCTCAACCAACGCGGCATCGACGGAGAGCTCGAACAAGGCGAACACACAAATGACTGCATAGTTTCTGCCCCCTAAAAGCAGCGCGAAGCCCCAGCGTTGCAGAACGCCGGAGCTTCGCCTCAGGGGAGGGCGCGTTGAGTGAGCGCATTTTTGAGAAGCGCTCTCTTTGCTCCTAGCTGCTAGCGGCGGTCTCACCAGCCACGTAGCCAGCGACCATGGCCTGGGAGTTCGACATACCCATGCCCGAGCTCTCGTAGGCATAGCCGAAGCGACGTCCCACGGTGTTGCCCGCGGCGAACAGGCCCGGAATAACCTCATGGTCGGCATTCAACACCTGGAACTTGTCGTTGGTGTGCACACCGGCGATGGAGCACACGAACACCCACTTCTCGTTGAAGGCATAGAACGGCGGGTTCTTCACGGGGATGAGGTACTCGGAGCTCTTCATGAAGTCCTCGTCAACACCCTTCTCGCACATCTCGTTGTAGCGCTCGATAGTGGCCGTGAAGGTAGCCGGATCCACGTCGATGAGCTCGGCCAGCTCCTCTAAGGTATCGGCCTGGTACACGCCGGTTCCGCTTTTGGCGATAGTGTCCAGCACGTTAGGATCGATGCCGATGAAGCAGGGCATGAGCCGATCCTCGGTGGAGGAAATCTCCCAGGTGAAGGCACCGCTGGGCATCGAAGCTGCAGACACCACCTGCTGCACCTGGTTCACCGGGAACAGAGCCTCGTTCATATAGCGGCGCCCTGCCTGGTCCACTTCCAAATTCGGGCAGCCGATATGACCGCCGTTCGGCCAACCGAGGAAGCCGTGGGGGCCTCCCTCCATCTCGGCGCCGGCCCAGCACATCATGCGGTGGCCGATCCCGTCGTCCATGGGCTCTGCGCTAGAGAGGTCTTCGGTATCCATGTACATGGTGTACACATTGCCTTCTTCCAGCAGCTTCGCCACCTTTTCCTGCTGGAATTTCTTCACCATGGCAGCGTTGCCGGCATAACTACCCGTGCACACGATGACGCCCTTAGCCGCCTTGAACAACGTGCGGGAGCCGTCCTCGGCTGTGGCGATGACGCCAGTTACGCGCCCGGCCTCGTCCTGCACGAGCACCTCGGCCTTGGTGTTGTAGCGAATGTCGGCGCCGTTGTCGGCCAGATAGGCGTGCATGCCTGAGAGGAATTCCTTGTAGTTGTCCTTCGTAGGATCGCCTAGCACCACATTGATATCGAACACCCGATTCAGCCACAGCTCCGGCTCATCGGGAGCCGGAGAGCACGTGAAGGGAATGCCCGCCGGCGTGAGCACCTTCTCGATGAGCGTGTCCACGAGCTCGCCGGATCGGTCGGCCCATACGCGCCATTGGCGAATGTCGCAACGGTTGGCGGTATTGCCCACGATGTGGTAGACAATCTCCTTTGGATCGTAGGTGGGCTTGCCGGACTGCTTCTGGAACTCAGAGTTCAAGAAGGAACCCTGGTTGCCGCCGTAGTGGAATATCTTGTTGCGCTCGAGCATAACCACCTTCGCACCGTTCTCCAAAGCGCCGAACGCGGAAAGCGAGCCGGCCACCGCAGAACCGATAACCACCACATCGGCATCCACCACGTTGTCGCAGTCGGCCTCGGTCAGCGCTGGCGCTTCACCGAGCCAGTCCTCCTCAGCTGCCGAGCCGGTCTCGGCCATCGACGTATCCTTCGGCGCCGGACTGCAACCTGCTAGGCCAGCTAAAGCCGCGGCTCCACCGAGCACAGCAGATCCAGTCAAAAAACTGCGACGCGAAATGCCTTTCATATCAGTCATTGCCTCTCTCCTTACATAGATGCTTTTTCGGAAGCCGAAGGCCCCATCCTTCCACCTGCCGCGGTCCACGGCTCTCAGGTGATGCCGTTATCATGAATGAAACACCTGGTGAAAGCATCATCTAAACTAGTCGATACCCATCCTCTGAAGCAGTGGAAACCGGCTCTACTATCCCCTGGCACAGCCGCGACGAATGCAACAGCCTGTGGTAAGCTGAGCCTAGACGTTTGGGAGAGGACACCATGGGAGCAATAAAATCGGAGGCGCAATCACGGCAGCGACGGCTCGGGATCACGCTCGATCTAGGTATCTACTGGGGCTGGATGAGCCTCGTCTTTTTCTCGACAGCCCTCGCGGGCATCGGCGGCGTCGCCTCGGTAGAGCTGGCAAACTTCGTAGCGTTGACCGTAAGTACAGTCGTGGTAGGCATTTTGGCATTTCTTTCGCCCGCTCTGGCGCAGAAGATGGCCGAAAATCATCTGCTGCGAGCGACGACAACCTTGGCCGCATCGACTGGCACGTTGCTGGTGCTCTGGGGGTCGAACGGCGATGCGTTGCTTATTATCGGAGCTTGCTTGGTAGGCCTGCCCGAAGGATTTCTTCTCTATCTTTTCGTCAACCGAGCTATTCGTCAGTGTCACTCGGCGGAGGACGTCGTCGTGCTGTTCTCGTGGGCCCTCCTCATAGCAGCTGCTCTATATCTAACGGTGGCCTTTCTCGGAACCGCGGCAGGCTATATCTGCGCTGCGCTACCGCTGCTGTCGCTCGCGGGCCTCGCGACGGATGCTCATAAGAGGTCCCCGCAGAACACCGAGGGATCGGATGCTGAAACGGCCAGAACGCGGCTTTCTTTTTGGGGTGCCGGCCGAAAGCTCCCCTGGAAGCTGCTGCTGGGCCTCGCCGTCTTCGGCATCGCCTTCGGCCTAATGCGCATTTCCGCCAGCAGCGAGTCTGTCGAGGTGTTCCAAGAGAGTTACCTGGCCCACACTCTCGCTCGAGCCGGCACGACCGTGGTCGCGCTGGTGCTTATCGGCAAGCTGAAGAAGGCCTATTGGGTGCTGAGCACCTTGCAGCTACTGGCCTTTACACTCGGTATTTGTAGCTACTGGCTACCTTTTGAGTCTACCGCCGCCCTCACGGTGGCTGCCACTACCGCAGGGTACACCTGCCTTGAACTCATGCTCTGGGCCGTACTCTTCGAGCTGTTCCTGGAAACAAACGTCGCCTTCAACACGCTGTATGGCATTGTGCGCGGGCTTGTCAGCTTGGCCACGCTGGTTGCCACCGGCTTCTCTCTTTTCGTCATGGCCTCCATGCCAGAAGAAATCGTACATATGGTGTTGCTCTTCTTCTTGCTGGCCATGATCCTCGTTTCGTCGCTTCTGTTCGGAAGCCGCAATGTAGCGTCGCTTTGGGGACTCGAACGCTCAGCCATGGCGCCTGAGACTGTCAACAGTGAGCAGGTCACGCAAGCCCTCTCCAAGCGCTACGGCCTTACCACTCGCGAAACTGAGGTGATGGGGCTGCTCATGAAGGGGCGCAATGAGCCGTTCATTTCCGAGGCGCTGTTTATCTCCCCCAGTACCACCCACAGTCACGTCAGCCACATCTACGCCAAAATCGGCGTTCACTCCCGCCAAGAACTTCTTAGCGTTATCGACAAGGAACTCGCTGGCAACTCCAACCAACCGAAATGACCCTTCAGGTCATCGGCATGCCCAACCCTAATGGGGGCGGTCGCGATATGACTGTTGTCGCCGAAGCAAAGGGAAGACCGATCAGACTATTGATGCCACTCTCACGCTAAAAAGGAGGAAGCGCGGCGCACGAGCAAAGTCTTCAAACGAACAATCTCAGTGAGGCAACGCATAGAACTGTTTTACTCCGTTCTACTCCCCGCTTGCTCTGTTCTCCCTGATAAGCGGCCGTTTTTCGAAGGAGTTCGAGGGGATTGCGGCGCCGCTACTCCGTTTTACTCCGTTCCGCCCTACAGCGCTAATCGGTAGATGGCCTCGGCGTCTTCCAGGGTGAGCTTCTTGAAGGTGCCGAAGGGGACGCCCTTGTTCTGGGCCAGCGTCGGCAGCATCTTCGGGATGTCGGCTTCTTCCACATCCAGCTCGGCGAGGGTGGTGGGCATGCCGAGGCTCGCGAAGAAGGCACGCGTCTCATCGATGGCCGACAGTGCATCCGCTTCCACATCGCCGGTGGGTGCGAGACCGAACACCGCCTGGCCAAAGAAGGCGAAGCGCGCCGGGTTCTCGGTGTGCACGTACTCCATCCAGGCTGGGAACATGACGGCGAGACCGGCGCCGTGGGTAATGGCCGGGTTCAGTGCCGACAGCTCGTGTTCCAACCCATGAGTGGCCCAGTCCTCGTGGCGGCCCACTCCGGCGAGTCCCTGATGGCAGAGCATGCCGGCCCACATGATGTTCGCACGGGCGTCGTAGTTTTCCGGGTCGGCCAGCACGCGCGGCGCCTCGGCGCGGATGGTGTTCATGAGCGACAGATTCAGGTTGTCGGTCACGGGCACGGCGCCCACATCGTCGAAAAAGCGCTCCAGCAGGTGGCAGAACATGTCGGTGAGACCGGCGGCCGTCTGGAAGGGCGGCAGCGTAAACGTGAGTTCCGGGTTCATGAAGGCGAACTTCGGTCGGTGGGCGTTGTTGGCATAGCCGGTTTTGCGGCCCAGCTCGTCGTTGGAGATGACCGTGTTCTTCGAGGCCTCGCTGCCGGCGGCGGGGATGGTGAGCACCACGGCGATGGGCAGCACGTCATGGTCGGTAGCCTTGGTTTCGAAGAGCTCCCACACGTCGCCTTCCACGCAGGCGCCGTTGGCGATGGCCTTCGCTGAGTCGATGACCGAGCCGCCACCCACGGCGAGAACCCAATCGACATTAGCCTCCTTGCAGAGGGCCACGCCCTCGCGCACCAGGGTGATCTCGGGGTTCGGGCGCACGCCGCCCAGCTCCAAATGCTCGATGCCCGCGGCGTCCAGCGAGGCGCCCACGCGGTCGATGAGCCCGGAGGCCACAGCACTCCCGCCGCCGAAGTGCACGAGCACCCGCTTGGCACCGACCGCCGCCAGCTTCTCGCCCACCTGTTCTTCAGCCCCGCGTCCGAAGACGAAGTGCGTAGGGGAAACGAATTCGAAGTTTTCCATGGGAGTCCTTTCTGCTTTTCGACCGGGCGACACCTTATCGTCATCGCCGCACCATCGCCGTCGGGCGCGTTCTCCAATCATGCTCTGTGTTGATGCTAGGGCATCGCCAGCAAACAGGCAACTGTCAGACCACGGGAAAATGTCTCGCAATCTTCGCAAACAAGGCAGCTTGTCACAAAATTGCACCCAGACCCCCGCATGGTCAGGGAGGCTATTCCCCGTGAGCACGAGTTATGAGGGCGGCCATTTCGGAGGCGGTTTTGGTGGCTATGTTGGCTTGCGCAGCCAGGCGCTTGTCGTGGGTTACCAGGTAGTTTGCCTTGCACGATTCGCAGGAAGCAAGAACCGAGGCATCTTCGTAATCCGAGGTGATATCGCGGTAGTGGCGAGCTAGCCACGCCGTACGATCGTCCATGGGAACCGATATCGCAAGATCGGTCATGTGGTCGACGCACCCCCACGCGAAGTTGTTTATAGCACGGGCCGTGCACTCGTCGACAGTGCCACCGTTTTCGCGCACCTGCTGTTTCAGATATCTTCCCACCGTGTAAAAAACTTCATTGACAGCATCCGCTGGTGTTCCCAAATTGGCGTTGTATTTCTCCGCAACGCGAATAAAGCGAGCAGCTTCTTCATGAAGGGGCCGCTCGTGAAGATAGAAATCGAGCCAAATGTTTTTGTCTACAACAATAGCATTCTCCGCAACCGTCACCAGAGTCCCCTTTCAGCCAGTCTTTCGGTCTTCGCCTCGTAGAAAAGATTGTCCCAATATTCATCCGAGAACTCCTGAGGCGAGGCAACTGGCGGAATACCCAGGGCCTCTCGTTGCGCCTGAAGCGATGTCAGGAAGTCCGTGACCGCTTGGGCGCGCTTCTCGCCCTCGCTCATGGCATCGGCTTCCTCCGTCTCGGGGCCGATGACCGCCCGCAAGGCCGCTTCGGACTCGTCGTCATAGCGCGCCGCCACCTCGTAAAGCCGCCGCATGGCCTCCGACGGCGTGCACCCGAACCGAGCAAAGCGCTCATCCCCACGCCGCTTCAACTCGGCATCGATGCGAAAGTTCATCTGTGCATTCGGCATAGCAACCCCTTTCAGAATTGCTAGCAGTATAACATATTTTTAAGCACAGCAGAAGAAGGGGCGCTCTGTTGCGAATCGCTCCTCTTCCAAGAGCGCCTCTTCTATACGCACGCCTTTCCGAAGCGCGATCTTAACAAGCCTTCTTCTGTCTAATCCCTCTCGCCGGGCTGGCGGACGCGGATCTCCTGCTCCTTCACGGAGACGCGAGAATGAGGCGGCACCGAGAAGGTCACGAAGGTGGAGCCAGCAATGACCGAGCCCTCGCCGATGACCGTCTCGCCGCCCAGCACACTGGCGTTGGAGTAGATGGTGACGTTGTCCTCGATGGTGGGGTGGCGCTTCACGCCGGCCAGGCGCTGGCCGCCGCGGGTGGAAAGCGCGCCCAGCGTGACGCCCTGGTACAGCTTCACATGGTCGCCGATGGTAGTGGTCTCACCGATGACGACGCCAGTGCCGTGATCGATGAAGAAGTACTCGCCGATATGCGCGCCGGCGCCGATGTCGATGCCCGTGGAAGAGTGGGCAATTTCGGTCATCACGCGCGGGATGATAGGCACGCCCAAGTCGTAGAGCACGTGCGCAATGCGGTACACGTAAATGGCGTACAAGCCCGGGTACGTGAAGATGACCTCCTCCTTCGACCCCGCCGCCGGATCGCCGTCATAGAGCGCCTGCACATCCGTAAGCAACGTGCGCTGAATTTCGGGCAGGGCATCGAAAAACTTCGTGCAGATATCGGCCGTTTGCTCGCAAATGGAGTCGCTCGTGCAACCACCGCACAGGTGATTGCCACTGCCGACGAGGTCGTCACGATCATCGGAGGTGTAGGTGAGCGCCAAAATGAGCTGCTCGCGCAACACCGATTCAATGTCGATGAGCGTCTGGCCGATAAAGTAGCTGGGGCTTGTAGAGGGCGAGAGCATCTCCGGCCCGAAGTAACCGGGGAACAGCACGCGGCGCAGCTCGGTGATGAGCCCCTTGATAGCAGTGCGGCTGGGGAAGCGGCGCCCGGGCTTCGTGAAGAATATCTCATCGGCCTCGTAGTTCTTCTCGATGGCCGCGACGATGCGCTCTAGGTTGTCTCCGAACATGGGCCTTCCTTTCCAAAACGGGCTGCCGATAAGACCGCCCTAAGGTGGACGCAGCGGCAATGAGACGCTAGCGCCTCTGGCGTTTTCGATAGGATAGCAGATCGGAGACGCTTGACCGTCCGCAGCCCGCACCGTCACGCAAAACAGTTACTATCGGGGTAAAGATACCGGATGCCATCACTAGCGCACCGCCGCTTGCCCGCACCGCCGCAAACAAGCACGCAATCGCACCCCGCGCACCTGGCATCTTCCCATACGCACGGAAGCCGGCCATGCGGCTTCCCAAACGCAAGCAGCCCCGTTGCCCTCGCTCGCCGGGGCTGCTTGAATGTTCGGGGCAAATGGCGCTTTAGCTACTTCTCCTCGCGGGCCCCTTCCACGCACTCGTGCTGGCCGGACGGCCCCTCGCCGCAGTAGACGGCGCGCTCCGGATGATCGGCCAGGTAGGCGGCCATGGAGTACTGCGTGATGTCGCTGCGGTTGATGATGCCCACGATGTGGCCGCTCTCCAGCACCGGCACCTTCTTCAGGTGATTCTCGGACAGCACGCGGCACACGTCAGTGAGGTTCGCGTGCACACTCACGCAGATGGGGCTGGCGGCGCCGATCTCGCTGGCGCGCATCTGCATGACCTTCGCCAGCTTCTCGTCGTAGCCCTCGTCGTCGTTCACCGTGCTGTTGATGAGCACGATGGGATCGGTGAACGACTCGCGGCGCGGGCTTAGGCGCTTCAGAATGTCGCCGTCGGAAATGAAGCCCACGGGCTCGCCGGCCTCGTCCACGATGGGAGCCGCGGAGATGTTCTTCTCCACGAACAGACGCATGGCCTCCTCTACGGTGGCGTCTTTGGAAAGCGAGAACACGTCGGTCTTCATGATGGACATAAGCAGCGACTTGCGGGTGCCGCCCTCGTCCACGGCCTCTTCCTCGCCGGGCTTGTCCTTCACCAGCACAATGGTCATCACCAGGCCGATGAGACACAACAGCGTGCACACGAGGAAGGCGGCGTTGATGCCGAACATGGTGCCTTGGGCCGCGCCGAATTCCGGCGTCGCGAAATTCTGCACCTGGGTGGACACCGCGATGATGATAGCGGTGCCGAGCGAACCCGCCACCTGGCGCAACGTGTTGTTCACCGAGGTTCCGTGGTTCATGACCTTGTTATCCAGGGCGTTCATGCCCCAGGTGGTGATGGGCATGTTCACGAGCGACATCGAGAACATGCGCACCGTGTACACGATGGTGATGTAAATGATGCTGGACGTGAGGTTCAGGATAGCGAAAGCGAAGGTGGTGAGCGTCAGCAGGCTCATGCCCACAATGGCCATACGGCGCGGGCCGTGGCGATCGAACCATTTGCCGGCGAGCGGGTTCATGATGCCCATAAGGATGGCGCCGGGCATGAGTACGAGGCCCGACACCGTGGCCGACAGCCCGTGAAGCGACTGCACGTAAATGGGCATGAGGATGCCGGCGGCCAGCAGCGCGCCCTGCACGAGCATGCCGATGATAGTGCCCACGAGGAAGCGGCGGTTCTTCAGCACATCGACGCGCAGCATTGGGTGCGGCAGGCGCGTCTGGCGAATGAAGAACCACACCACACCGACGATGCCGAGGGCACAGGTAAGCAGCGGCACCGGCGTGAACCCGGCCGAGCCCAGCGCCGAGAAGCCGTAAAGCATGAGCCCGAAGCCCAGGGTGGAAAGCGCCAGCGACAGCGGATCGAGCACCGAGTCGCCCTTGTTCGCCGGCGCCTTGTCATCGACAAGGAACAGCGACGGGATGATAATGACGATGGCCAAGGAGAAGATGAGGTAGAACAGGATGTGCCAGTCGGCTTGGTCGATGACGAAGCCCGCCACTGTGGGGCCGATGGCCGGCGCGAAGGCGATGACCAGGCCGAAGATGCCCATGGCCGAACCGCGGCGATCCACGGGAAACACCAGCATGAGCACCGTCATGGTCACCGGCATGAGGATGCCGGCGCCGGCAGCTTGCACGAGACGGCCGCCCAGAAGCACCGGGAAGTTAAGGCCCACGGCCGCCAGCAGCGTGCCCACGGCAAACAGGCTCATTGAGAACACGAACAGCTTCCGCGTGGAGAACCGATCCTGCAGAAACGCCGTAATGGGGATCATGATGGCGTTCACCAGCGTGAACCCGGTGGTCAGCCACTGGGCCGTCGATTGGTCGACGCTCATCTCCACCATGATGGACGGCAGCGCCGGCGTCACCAGCGTCTGATTCAGCACCGTCACAAAGGCGCCCAGCACGAGCACCGCCAGCATCATCCATTGTTTGCGCGTTAGCTTCATACACAACACCTCATTCGCTTTATGCCCCGCTCTCGCTTGTTTTTTCTTAGTATGAGTGTCGCCGCTGCCTTCTGCGGTATCAGTTCGGCGACTGTTTGGGAAAATCATCTATGGATTCGCTCATGTTATCTCCCGCACCTCTATAATGCGGAACAGAGTTTTTGCCCTGAAAGGATGATTGATCGGTATGCAAACCGCTATATGTCTGTTGCTCGTGGTGTTCTTCCTGCTGATGAACGCGTTCTTCGTCATCGCAGAATTCGCGCTGGTGCGCGTGCGCAAGAGCCAAATCGACATGGCCGTCGCCGAGAAGCGCCGCGGCGCCGAGGCCGCCCGCGACGTGACCACGCACATCAACGCCTACCTGTCGGCCTGCCAGCTCGGCATCACGCTGGCATCGCTGGCCATCGGCTGGTTGGGCGAGCCGGCCGTGTCCGCCGTTCTGGAGGCACCGCTACTGTCCTGGGGCTTCCCCGAGGCGACGGTATACCCCATCTGCGTGGCCGTAGGCTTCTTCATCGTGACCACCCTGCACGTGGTGGTCGGCGAGCTCATTCCGAAATCCTTCGCCATCTTCGCCACCGAGAAGTACGCCCTGCACACCGCCGGCCCCCTGCGCGTGTTCTACCGCATCACCTACCCGATCATGGTCATCTTCAACGGCATCACCAACGGGGTCATGCGCCTGTTCGGCCATGACCCGGCCGATGAGCACGAGGTGTACACCGGCGAGGAGATCAAGCTGCTTATTGACGAGTCCACGGAAAGCGGCCTCATCGATCCGGAGCAGAACGAGTTCGTCGACAACATTTTCGACTTGGGCGACAAGGACGCTGAGGGCATCATGACCCCGCGCACCGACGTCATCTGCCTCGATTTGGAAGACACCTTGGAAGAGAACTGGGACGTCGTGCGCCAGTACAAGTACACGCGCTACCCGGTGTGCGACGGCTCGAAGGACCGCATCGTCGGCTTCGTGCACACGAAGGATCTCGTAGACGAGCCCAAGGACGCCCCCATGAGCGATTGGAAGATTCGCGAGCTGCCGCCGGTGCCCGAGGGCGCGCCCATCGCGAAGCTTTTGCAGGCCATGCAGGAGGGCCGCACCGAAATGTGCGTTGTCGTAGATGAGCACGGCGGCACGGCGGGCATCGTCACCATGAGCGACATCATGGAGCAGATCGTCGGCCGCATCGACGACGAGTACGTGCACGACACCGACGACGACATCGAGGAACTGCCTGACGGCACCTACCAGATCAACGGCACCTTGGCCATCGACGACTTGGTGGAACTGCTCGGCTTCGAGCCCGAGGCGGCCAACGACGTGGAAACCGCCGGCGGCCTTCTGCTGTCGCTGTTCGACCGCATCCCCAAGGAGGGCGACGTGGCGGTGCTTGAGAACCGCGGCACCAAGGTGACCTTCACCGTGCTGGCCATGGATCGCTTGCGCATCGACCGCATCTGCATGGCCATCGACCGTCCCGAGGAGGAGTAGCGGGCGGCCCCGAGAGCTTCGTATCCGGGCGGTCTTCGGGCCGCCCTTCGACCGAGCGACGGCCCCATGTATAATGTCCCCGTATGATCGAGGGCCACAACAGGAAGGGGCATACCGTTGCAGCGCAATCATGGGCGGTGGCTCGGCAGAAATCTCCTGATAGCTGTGGCGGGTATCTCCGCCCTTCTGGCGGCCCAGTCATTTGAGGCGCCCTGCGAGATTTCCTGGTATCTTCCCCTGGGACAAGGCAGCGTGCCGGCGACCATTGTAGACGTAGCCGTCGCCTCCCTCGTTTCTTGCGCTTTGATCATCGCGGGCAACCGAGGGGGACGCGCACTCGCGAGTGTTCCCCTCGCCATAGCAAGCGCCTCATGCTGCCTAATGGGCCTGGCCGTACAAGGCACAGGAGAGCCCCTCTCCATTTTCGGACTCATCCTCATGTCTGCCGGGGGAACCGTTCTTCTCTTCTGCTGGCTGGCGGCAGTCTGCGCCCAGCGCGATATCGGCATTGTCGAACTGATGATAGAGGTCGAGGTGCTCGCATCGGCGGCGGCGATTCTCCCCTCGCTTCTGTCTGCGTCATGGTGCCAAGCCCTCGCCGGCATGAGCGTGGCAGCCTCTGCGGTGGCACTTTGCCTCATCCAGCGCCCCGCGCCTTCCTCATCGGAGGCCGAGCGGTCTTTTACCCTCGAGCCATCTTCGTTGGCGAAAATCCTCTGCAGCTTTTTTGTTATCGGACTGGTGGTAGGATCCTTGCAGTACTCGGTCTTCCTGCAGCAGGCAGAAGGAGAGATGTTCCCCGTCATCATTACCGCCATATCGCTCGCACTCGTGCTCTGGCTCTTTAACCGCGGGCGAGACTTCAATCTGCCGGTATGGACGAAAGTAGTTGCGACCCTTTCGCTGGTCGCTCTTATCTTAGTGCTGTTCTCATCGACTCTCACCTACCTTGCCTACGTGTTGGCCGGCATCGCATACTCTCTTTTGGAATGCGGCGCCCTCTACATGGGATTGCTCCTGGGGCGACTGTATCCTGGTACTCGTGTGAGAATCTTAGCCACTGCTTGGTGTGTGGGGACTTTAGGGTCCCTCCCCCTGCTGGCTTCCGCTTTTTTCGGACCCCACATCGCGAGCAGGGTCGCCATGCTCTTCATGGCCCTTCTGCTCGTCGTGGCATCCATTTGGATTCTGGAGGATCGAACCATGTCGCTGCTGTTGTCCGCAAGCGGCGGCGCGAAGCTCACCTCACTCTCGGGTCGTCTCCTTGAATCATTCAGCGACAGCAGGGGCCTGACTACTCGCGAACGCGATGTATTCAATCTCTATATCGTCGGACGAAGCGCCCCCTACATTGCAGAGAAGCTCGTAATCAGCGAGAGCACGGTGAAATCTCACCTGCAGCACATCTACACCAAATGCGGCGTCCATTCGCGCCAAGAGCTTATCTCACTCGTTGAAACGACCTCGAAGGAATAAACCACCTGGTCAGATGATTGTCGTACTTTTCGTATAGGGTGCTTTTTCTTGTATTTCATACGTTTCTCCTGTTTTGCGCGACTTCCGAATGCGGTGATATAGGTGCCGTCCTGATATACGACAAAAGGAGGATACCGTGACGATGAAGGAGTTTGGGAAGAAGGGAGCAATCAGCCGTCGAAGCTTTTTAGCAGCACTCGGCCTGGCAGGCGCTTCAGCAGCCGGCGCAGGCCTCGCCGGCTGCGCCCCGAAGCAGCCAACCGAGGCAGCTGGCGACGACCAGACCGCCCTCGCTGACACTGGCACCCTGGTGGAAACCGACATCCCCGAGGACAAGATTATCGAGACGGTTGATTGCGACGTGTGCGTGGTTGGCCTGGGCGTGGCGGGGGTAGGAGCCCTGCGTTCTGCCGCTGAAGGAGGACTCAAGGTAATCGGCGTCGAGAAGGGCAGCAAGCCCAGTGCTCGCTCGAACATGTTCGCCGCCTTCGGCACCGAGAAGACGCGCTCCATCGGAATCGAGGACATCAGCCCCACCGAGGTGGCCAACGAGCTCATGACGCAAATGTCGCATCGCGCAGACTATCGCATAACCACGAAGTGGCTGAAGAACTGCGGAGAGGCTTTCGAGTGGTACACCTCCGCATACGACGGACTCCTGTGGCTCGGCATGGAAGACGAGCTTCCCGAAGATCCTAGTCAGTTGTTCGTCTGCGCCGATACGCTCACGAGCGGCATCTATCGCTTCGGCATCGACCACGAGCGCCTCTTTGCCGGATGCTGCTGCATCAGCGGAGGAGACGAGACCCATACGCCCATTCTGCAGGCCAATGTCGATACAGCCGTGGCCACCGGCAACGCGCAGGTACAATTCTATTCGCCAGCCGTGAAGCTCGAGGCTGCTGACGGCCAGATAACCGCCGTGATCTGCCGCAATGATGAGGGCGAGGGCTACACGCGCTATCGTGTCTCCAAGGGCGTGGTGCTCGCCACGGGCGGCTATTCCCACAACGAGAAAATGCTGGGGCAGTATGCTCCGTGGATTCTGAAGAACCAGGACAAATTCCTGTTCTCATACGAGGTGACGGATCACGACGGCAACCCCGCCGATACCGGCGACGGCCAGCAGATGGGCATGAACGTCGGCGGCCACCTGGACGTGGGACCCCATGCGGTAATGGCTCATATTCTCCAGTTCGGCCAGGAGTTCTTCCTGCAGGTCAACGAGCACGGCGAGCGCTTCACCAACGAAGACCTCAGCATGACCAATATCGCTAAGGTCATGCAGAACCAACCAGGCAGCAAGGTTTTCCAAATCATAGACAGCCACTGGCCCGAGCAGTACCCGATGCTCGAGATGGTCATGGAAAATATCCGCAGCTATGGCGACGGCGAGGGTTTTTCAGCTCAAGCCGATTCACTCGAAGAGCTCGCCTCTCAGCTGGAACTCAGCGCAGATGCCACCCAGAATTTAACCGCAGCGGTCGCGCGCTACAACGAGCTGTGCGAAAAAGGAGTCGATGAGGATTTCGGCAAGGCAGCAGAGAAGATGTTCCCCGTGGTCGATCCTCCCTTCTACGCGATCACCTACGATATGCTCAAGCACACGTCGGTGGAAGATGTGAGCTGCATGCGATTGCTCGTTACCATGGGCGGCCTCGTAACCGACGACAATGCTCGCGTGCTCAACGACGACATGGAGCCCATTCCCGGCCTGTTTGCCGTTGGCAACGTGCAAGGCGGACGCTTCGTGGAGGACTACCCCTTCACCTTATCCGGCGCCAGCCATGCTGCTGCGCTCACTTACGGCTATCTGACTGGTAAATATCTAGCCGAGCAAGCCTAAGCGATGCATACTCCATTGCGATAACTCGAGCCCCGACGCGCAACTCCCTCCCCCATAGCGCGCGTCGGGGCTCGTGCGTTGTTCTAAGCTGAACAGCAGCTACTTGATTTTTTGGCCAATGAAGCGTTGGGCGTTGTGCCAGGTGATGGCTTCGAACTCGTCTTCTGTGAAGGGCATGGCGGCGAGCATGTTGTATTCGTTGACGGGACTCCACATGGGGAAGTCGCTGCCGAACATCACGCGCTCGATGCCGTAGGCGCGGGCGATCTCCACGGTGCGGCGGGGGCCCAAGAATTCCAGGGCGCTTGAGGTGTCTACGTAGCAGTTCTCGTCTTCCAAATACTCCAGGGCATAATCGAACACCGACCAGCCGCCGAAGTGGGCCGCATCTACTACCAGCTTCGGGAACGTGTGTAGGATGCGCTTCAGGCGGCGCGGATGCGAGTAATCGTAGCGGTAGTCGCCCGTATGAATGACGATGGGCAGCCGGCCTTCGATAATCTCGTACAGGCGCATGAGCCGCGGGTCGTCCATGTTCACCTTTTGGGTGTCGGGGTGAATCTTCACGCCCTTCAGTCCCAGCTGAATCGCTCGATCAATTTCGCCTTCCATGTCTTCGAAATCTTGGTGCATGGTAGCGAAGCCGATAAAGTTCTCGTGCTCGCGGCACTGCTCGGCGATGAAGTCGTTGATGATGGGCACCTGGCCCGGCGTTGTGGCCACGGAATGCACCAGATGATGGGTGATGGGCGAGCCCTCGCAGGCCGCAAGCATCGAGGCGGCGGAAGCGTTCTTGGCGTTCATGTCCACGCCGTAGAAATCGCCCACCGCCGAGGAGGCCTTGCAGGCGATCTTGTCGGGATAAATGTGGGAATGGGCATCAATGACGGGCATAGTGGATCCTTCGGTATTCAGCAGTAGTTTCCCTTATTGTAAGGAAGGACACGCTGCAAAAAAATGACCAACTTGCCCAGTTTATCGCCAAAATCAGTCAGCGGCGACTGCAACCACGCGATGCTAAACCGGCCAAAAACAACTTTTTTGATTTCAATGCAAAGAAAAGTGCGATTATGCGAGTCCTGAAGTGCTAAAAACCTTCTCTGTGCAGAAAAAAGTGCGATCGTGCGAGTTTTTCATCGTAGAAAACTCGCACGATCGCACTTTTCTTTACATCAACGCCAGAAAACTCGGTTCGAATCCCGCGTCGTTGCAATTTCTTGTCTTAATGCGAGTTCACTAATGTCGCAACTAAACTGGCGGAGGAGGAGGGATTCGAACCCTCGTCACCGGGAGCACCGGTGAAACGGTTTTCGAGACCGCCGCATTCAACCACTCTGCCACCCCTCCGCAGGGGCGATGCGCCCGCAAAGGGGCGCCATATCAAAGCGAGCCTGGAAGAGGCTCGCGGGATTAGTCTGGCGGAGAGATGGGGATTCGAACCCCAGATACCCTTTTGGGGCATACACGATTTCCAATCGTGCTCCTTCGGCCAGCTCGGACATCTCTCCGCATAGCGTCTGCCCCGCCCTAAGACGAAGCGTCTAAGAAGTATAGCGCAGCACCGCCGCTGTCTCAAGAAGTTTTTTTGCCCAACAGAGAAGAATCGGATTGATGATCGACAAGAGCAAATCCGGTTACATAGCGGAGCGCCCACGCATCGGCGCGGGCGCTCTCGTCTCTTCTCTCGCAAGGTATCCCTCGCGACGTTGTTTCTCGAGTGTGCTACTGGGCGGGAGTCTCCGCAGGCTGGATGCCCTCGGCCGCGCCTTCGGTAGGCTGCTCGGCGTCGTCGCCAGCAGGCGCTGCGCCCTCGGCGTCGGCAGCAGCCTCATCGGCAGCGACCGCGGCAGCATCTTCAGCACCTTCAGCGCCCTCATCGACGCCCTCAGCCACGGGCTCCTCGCCCTCGGCGCTTGCGTCGGCCTGCTCGCCGGCGCCCTCGCCTTCGACAGCGCCCTCGTCAAGAACGATGGGGTTGCCATCAGCGTCAACCGCCGTCACGCCCGTGCTGTCCTCGGAGCTTTCCTCCTTGGGATAGTTCGCCATATCGACCCAGTAGGGCAGCCCCTCGGGCATGTCGTTGATCTGAACGTCGGCGGCGTTGCGCTGCTCCTCCAGCCACGAGTAGTACGCGTTGGACTGGTTGGAAGACTGCAGCATGGCGCGGATGGAGTCCTGGAACTCGGTCGGCAGCTGATCGAGGCTCGTCAGCTCCTCGGGGGCCTCGAACACATCGGTGCACTGAATGATGTGAATGCCATAGGTGCTGGTCACCAGCCCGCTCACGTCGCCCTTGTTCAGGTCGGCGAGCGCCGTGGTGTACTCGGTCACCAGGTTCGAAAGACGATCCCAACCCACATTGCCGCCCTCGGCAGCGGAAGCGGTGTCCTTGGAATAGGACTCGGCCGCCGTCGCGAAATCAAGCTCGCCCGCATTAATCTTGTCGAGCACTTCCTGGGCCTGAGCCTCATCGGAGGCCTCGAACAAGATGTGGGAAGACTTCTTCGCGCCGTCGTAAGAGCTCACGTAAGTCTTGGCGCTCTCAAGCACTTCCTCGTCGGTCGGCTCAGCAGCGCCCTCGCCCACCTTCTGCTGCAGCTGCTGAGACACCAGCGACAGCGAGATATTGTCACGGTACTCGTCCTCGGTCATGCCCACGGCCTCCAGCGCCTCTGCCCAAGCGGTATCGGAGTCATAGTGGCCACGCATGGTTTCCACGTACTGATCGACCTGGGCGGAATCCGCCGTGATTCCCTCGGAATCGGCGCCCTGCTTCACGAGCTCCTGATCGACATAAGAGTTCACTATCTCCTCGCGCACCGACTCGGGCGTGTAGTCGTTCTCGGCAAGCCACTTGCCCCATGCGTCCTCATCGGTAAGGCTCATCTGGGCGCGAATGTCCTGGATAGCCTGGGTAACCTTGTCCTCGGGAATCTCCACCCCGTTGACCGTGGCTGCAACACCACCCGTATAAGTGGGCGTGTCGCTGGTCTGCTCGGAGCAACCGACGATACCCAGGGCGCACACGGCCGCAAGACTCACCGAGGCAAGCGATTTCGCGAAAGACAGCTTCTTCATTAAATACCTTCCTCATAGGCGACGGAAACTGCCAGGCTTCAATTCACGAGTGCGTCTTGAGACAGTTCCCGATGATCTCAAAGCGCATTTTCCCACGCATGACGGCACGGTAACAACCGTCGCACAATTTGCCCACTTTTGATTCACGGTACATCAATGAGCGCGAGGAAGAAATCCCACTTCAAAGCTTATGAATCGGGTCATGTTCGAGAATATGACCCATAGCATTCACTCTACAGAAAGGGGGCGACCGAAGTCGCCCCCTACGGGTGGTTATGTGGCCCAGCTATTGAGCGCGTGGCTAGTTCTTCTTCGCCTTCTTGCGGTCGGTGGCGGAAAGCAGGCGCTTGCGCAGGCGCACGGACTGCGGGGTGACCTCCACCAGCTCGTCGTCCTCGATGTATTCCAGAGCCTCTTCCAAGGTGAAGGTGATGGGCGGCGTCAGCTGGATGGCCTTGTCGGCCGAGCTGGAACGCTGGTTGCCCAGGTTCTTCGTCTTCTCGACGTTCACCACCATGTCGCCTTCCTTGGCGGACTCGCCCACGATCATGCCCTCGTAGCAGTCGTCGCCCGGCGCCACGAACAGGCGCCCGCGCTCCTGCAGCGTGTCCAGCGCGTAGGCCACGGCCTTGCCGGTGGACATAGCGATCATGCCGCCGTTCTTGCGCCCGGCCATCTCGCCAGTGTAGGGGCCGTACTCCTTGAAGTGGTGGAACAGCATGGCCTCGCCGTGGGTGGCGTTCAGGATGCGCGTCTTCAGGCCCATGGTGCCGCGCGAGGGAATGGAGAAGGAGAGGTGCGTCATGGTCTCGTCGGAGGCCATGTGCTCCATGATGCCGCCGGCGGTGCCCATGACCTCGATGGCCTTGCCCGCGTACTCGTTGGGCACGTCCACCGTGGCCTCCTCGATGGGCTCGAGCTTCGTGCCGTCCTCAGCGGTCTTGTACACCACGCGGGGGCGTCCCACCTGGAACTCGAAGCCCTCGCGGCGCATGGTCTCCATGAGCACGGACAGGTGCAGCACGCCGCGGCCGGCCACCTCGATGCCGGATTTGTCCTCCAGCTCGTTGATGCGCATGGAGATGTTGCTCTCTTTCTCGCGCATGAGGCGTTCCTTCAGCTGGCGGCCACCGACGATTTCGCCCTCGCGACCCACCAAGGGGCTCGTGGACGCCTCGAAGACGACGGCCATGGTGGGCTCCTCCACGGCGATGGGGGCCATCTCGGTGACGGGGCTTTCCGGGTCGGTGATGATGTCGCCGATGTCGGCATCCTCGATGCCGATGACGGCCACGATATCGCCGGCATCAGCCGCGGTGACCTCGGCCTTGCCCAGGTTCTCGAAGGTATACACCTTGCGAATCTGCGCGCGGCGCTCGGCCCCGTCGGGCTTCACGACGAGCACCTGCTCCTTCTCGTGCAACGTGCCGGAGGACAGACGGCCCACGCCGATACGGCCCTCGTAGCTGGAGTGGTCCACGGTGCAGATCTGCAGAGCAACCGGGCCGTCGATGTCCACGTCGGGGGCGGGAATCTCGTCCAGAATGGTGTCGAGCAGCGGCACCATGTCCATGTTGCCGTCGTCGGGATCGAGGCGCGCGTAGCCGTTCACAGCCGAGGCGTACACCACGGGGAAGTCGAGCTGCTCGTCGCTGGCGCCCAGTTCCACCATGAGGTCGAAGACCTTGTCCACGGCACCCTCCGGATCGGCGTTGGGGCGGTCGATCTTGTTCACGACCACTACAATGCGCAGGCCGCGCTCGAGCGCGTGGGACAGCACGAAGCGGGTCTGGGGCTTAGGGCCCTCGTAGGCGTCCACGATGAGCAGGGCGCCGTCGGCCATGTTGAGCACGCGCTCAACCTCGCCGCCGAAATCGGCATGGCCCGGCGTGTCGATGACGTTGATCTTCACGTCCTTGTAGGTGATGGAGATGTTCTTGGAAAGGATGGTGATGCCGCGCTCGCGCTCCTGATCGTTGGAGTCGAGGACGCGCTCTTCCACCTGCTGGTTCTCGCGGAAAACGTGGGAGGCCCACAGAAGACGGTCTACGAGGGTGGTCTTGCCGTGGTCGACGTGGGCGATGATAGCGACGTTGCGGATGTTCTCTTGCTTCATGAATCTTCTTTCGGTTCGTTTTTGGGCGCAGAAATTATAGCGCTTTGCGGGGATGATGGCGGCGTGCGGCCGCAGACGGCACCGGGACGACAAACGGACGCGGCAGAAGGGGTACGATGCGCACGGCCGGACGAGGCGGCGGGAGCAACTACTCCTCGAGGAGCGCCTCGTACTCCTTGCGTTCCTCGGTGAGCTTCGCCAAGTGCTCGTTCAACGTGTTGAGATTGCGCTGGGCACCGAGAAACTGGATGATGCCCCACACGGTGGCGGTGCCGGCGACGGCGGCGATCATGCCGAGGATGCCGAAAGGCCGCCGGATGGTGAGCAGCGTGGCCACCGCGCCAATGGCCGCCATGGCCAGGCCGTTGCGGCGCTCATCGGAGACGGTATCGCGCTGGGCCACCAGCTGGGCGCGGGCGGCGGCGATGCCAGCGAGGCGCGCCTTGATCTCGGCCTCGGTGAGGTATTCCACTTCCACGCCATCTTCGACCTCGGTCCAGGCACGCGCGGCGCCGGATGAGGAGGATGCGCCGGACGAGCTGCCGGAGCGCGCGCCGCGGCCGCCGCGGCCGCCGCTGGCGCCCGAAGACAGCAGGTCGTAAGCCTCCTGCAGGCGTTTGAACTGCTCCGTGGCGCGGCTTTGCAGCTTCTCGTTGCCCGCGAACTTGTCCGGGTGCAGAATCTGCACCGTTTCGCGGTAGGCAATTTTGATGTCATCGGCTGTGGCGTCGTCTTCCAGACCGAGTATATGCAGGGCTTCAGTTCTGTTCATGGGCAAAGCCTAACATGATTTTACGGCCCATGCCAGCAGAACCGTTGTGATCACCAAAGGTACGAGATCGGCCGCGTTGCCCGTGAGATAGGTAGAAGGCAGCACGCCGCCTGTCAGCAGAAGAGGGCCCCAGAACAACAGATCGAAAAGGCCGTGAGCGATTACGGGTGCCACCAGGGAAAGCGCCCGCTGCGGGAGAGGACGCGAGCCGTAGGGGCTACGAACGACGAGCAGCGCCATGACAGCCCCGAACAACGTCGACTGCGTCACCTTGAAAACGCCCTGGATCGCAGCAACACCAATGTCGGCTCCTGGCGCCATCAGCGATCCTTCAGGGAACAGGTGGGCCAATCCGAATATGAGGGAACTCGTCATTACCGCGAAACCGACGGGATCAACGACAGCGCGTAAGCCGGCGAACCGATGGGCGCGCAATGCTCTTCTTGGGTATGCTTCATTCCGGCGACGCGCCCAAGACAGGCATGCCCACAACAACACGCCGCGGAAAAGCACCTCTTCCACCGCCGCCGCCTCCCAAGCCTCGGCAAGCAACGCACCACAGCGCGCCAGCTGCACTGCTTGCGAACCTCCGTCGGCCCACCACTGACCAAGGCCGCCCACGACGCCGGCGAGCAGCACCAAGACGAGCGCAGGCCCAAAGCCACGCGGTATGATTTTGGTATTTCCCATGGCGCATCATTATAATAGGTGCGCCTCTTTGACTGCGCCGGCACCTTTCAGCCGGCCTCGCGAAAGGATCCCCATGAAGCCTATGCCCTCCGTTACCGCCTTTGCGTTGAAGGTGGCAGCTATCGTGGGCATGACGTGCAACCATATTGCCAACGTGTTCGGCAGCGAGCTGCCAGAGGGCGCCATGGTCGCTTTGTATTCTTTGGGCGGCCTCACCTTCCCCATTATGGCGTATCTGCTGTGCGAAGGGTATCGACACACCTCCAGCGTGCGACGTTATGCAGAGCGACTCGCCGTGTTCGCAGTTGTCTCGCAAATTCCCTATTCGCTGCTGTTCGGAGCGACGGGCAACGTGCTTATTACGCTGCTTATCGGGCTCGGGATGCTGTGGCTTGTCGACCACCAGCGGCAGAATCTCGCCCTGTGCGCGCTGGGCCTCCTTGGAGGGCTGGCCGTCAGTTCCTTTTGCGACTGGGGCATTATCGGGCCGCTTATGATTCTGCTTTTCTGGCATTTTCACGATCGGCCACGCGGGGTAGCGCTCGCGATGCTCGTACCTTTTTTGGGCCTAGGACTGCCGGCTCTTTCATGGGCGATCAGCGATCCTGTACCGCTGAGCCTGGGCGTGCTCGGCTATTACACCGTTGGGTTCGGGTTGGCAACAGCGCTCATGCTGAACTACAACGGCCAGCGAGGCCGACCGTTGAAATGGTTCTTCTATGGGTACTACCCTGGGCATCTTCTAGCACTGTGGGCGCTGACGCAAGCGCTTGCCCTCTAGCTGAAACGCCAAACCCTGGGGGCGCGGCCGCCCTTCAGAAGCTTTCCCTTTAAAGCAAGGCTAAAGCGCTTGATGCCCGGCATTTGGAACGGCGACGGCATCAGCCTCGACAGCACTATTGCCCAGCACCTGGCTTTCGAATGTGGCCAGCTGCTGCGCCATCACGAGGCGCCGGCGCACGGCGACAACGCCCCACAGTGCCGTTCCAATAGCCCCCAGACCCGCGACCCAAGGAGCCGGATCAACCGGAGCATCGAAAGCCCCCATGGGAACGTCCTCTTCGGCGATAGCTTCGGCGCCGCCGACCCGAGCAACCATCGGTGTTGCGTCATCGTCGATGGAAACCGTCTCGGCTGCAGGCTGCTCGGCGGGAGCCGTTTCAGCAAGCACGACCTTCGCAGTGCCGGCCTGGGGCGCGGGCTCGGACACGGTCGTGCGCTCGCCCGCGTTGAACCCGCCGCCGTTGGCACCAGCAGCGTTATCGTTGTTCTGGGCATTGCTCTGCGACTGCTGAGGTGTGGACGGCGCGGGAACCTTGATGCTTGGTACCTTCGGGGTTTCGTTATCGGAAGGTGCCTGCGGCTTCACGCCACCGTTGTTGTCGACCGACCCGTTACCATCATCATCGGGAACGACGGGCTTGTCGGTAGGATCGTTATCTCCAGGGTTTTCGGGCCTGACCGGCTCTTCGGCTTTCTTTTCGTAGACCAAGGTCATGCCGGAAACGGAGGATCGCGCGAGAGGTTCAGCCGCTACCGTAACGGACTCGCCGCCGTTCTTCTCTGTAGTTAGATCTTTCGAATATTCGTAGCCTTCGATGTCGATGATTTGGTCGTCCGCAGCTATCTCCGACCCAACGGCAGCCAAAATGGTGCGCGTGTCGGTCTTGTTGCCCTGATCATCTACATCGCCCACAGCAAGTGCATTGCCCTCGGCGTCAATGTAGCGGACATCGAAATTCACCAGCTGATCGCACAGTTCTCCGTCGAGGTGCCACGTATGCCCTGCCGCTGCATAATCAGTCGCTCCGGAGCACACCTTAAGGGAAGTCCACTTCGCAGCACTCAGGCTCAGTGCTTGGGCACCAGGGTAATAGTTGATCGACCGCAAAGCCGTGTCTATCTGACTTTGCATAGCTTCAAGCTCAGGTTGGTCAACCTCGTAATTCAAGGGCTTTTCACTCGGTTTCGCAATGCCTTCCAATGCAATGACGCCTACCGTGAACCAGCCCTCCCGGTTAACCTCCAACCCGGCCGCCTTCGCCGTATCCAGAGCCGGCCCACTTAAATGCAGGTACACGAAGACGTTCGATCCCGCCTCGGGCTCCTCGGGTGCAGGCAAAACAAGGTGCTCAGTAGCCGCATCGACGCCGTCGGCCTCTTCTGCCAGGGCAGTGCCGGGAAGCACCGTCAGATTCAAAAATGTCAGAGCGAGCAATGCGGCCAAGCCGGCAGCCAAAACCCGCATCGCCAAACCCATTCCTTTATTGGTAAACCGCGTGATGTCTCCCACGATCATCACCCGCTTCCTTCCCATTTCAACATCTCGCTAAAGATGATCCAAGTTTACCAAATATTGACAGAATTATCAGCTCGTCAACCGCATTATTCGGCCTGGGAGACGCCAAACTCACGCATCAGCTCATCCCGGTAGCTCTCATCCACAGCTGCACGTCGAGCGTCGTCGAGCCGTTCGGCGCCCAAAAGCAACGCCATCAGCGAAGCAACCTCGCTAGCCGCTTCCGCGCGGCCCTCTGCCAGGCCCTGCTCTCGGCCCTCGGCCAGGCCCTGCTCCCGGCCCTCGGCCAGGCCCTGCTCCCGGCCCTCGGCCAGGCCTTGCTCTCGGCCCTCGGCCAGGCCCTGTTCTCGGCCCTCGGCCAGGCCATGCTCCCGGCCCTCGGCCAGGCCATGCTCCCGGCCCTCCGCCAGGCCCTGCTCAAGTCCCTCGGCCAGGCCCTGTTCAAGCCCCATCTGGAGGCCGATTATCTGACCGCGCTCTTGCCCCTTTTTCTCAGCAATGCGCCTTTGAATTTCCATGTCTTCCTCAAACGTCAGCAACGCCATCTTCTCCTTCCGCCAATTCTCGTTTTTGTTGGCCTTTTTCACCGCAACGGCAAGCTGGCCCATAAGCGGATCTTCCCCGGCTTCCCCCGTCCAAACATAGTGTAGCAGGTTCTGCAAGCGCCCCTCGGGGAGCTTGTCCCAAGCAGGAGCGGATAGGGCTTTCCAAAGAAAGCCATGACCGATGCGCGCACTGGGTTTCTCCAAGCAGTTCACATCGAGCGTATACACGGGAAGTCCTTCATCAAACGGATCGTGCATACAGATGAAAATAATGATACAAGGGGGCAGCTCTTCGTAACCTTCCCCCTTCCGCAGAGTCAGCGTATCCAACGCTCCCTGGTAGTATCGCATTCTCCGTCCGAGATCTTCTCGTTTGGTTGTCTGCATCTCGATATCATAGATCTCGTTTTTCGTCTTCACGAAGGCATCGAGGCGCACGCCGTGATTGGTAAGTGTCGGGCGAACGTCATCTTCAGTGACGATGTACTCGATATCTGCTATCGACTCGTCTAGGATAATTTCAATCACTTCGCGGCACAGCTCTTTATCCGTCATCAAAAGATCGAACATAGGCCAGTCGCTGAACTCGAGCATGCCGTCTTTCATGGGAACCTCCTTGTTTCATCGATGGAGGATCCACCCTACTCGATCGTGACCGCGGAAATGACGCGGGAATGTCCCGATCCGTTCCCCGCGCCGACCCCGACGGAGTCGCAAAACGCCCGGAAGACGCCCCAGAACCGCACGTAAGCCGCAGTCATACGAGAGGGGGGCCGGCTGCCTGGGCATCGGCTGCCTCGGATCGTTGGCTATGTCCTGGGTCTAGCGCCCCTGCGCCGCCAGCATGGCGGCCAGCAGTCCATCGTCCCGAGCGACTTCGCGCTCATCCCGAAAGTTCTCAACGAATCCGACGCATGCGATCACGCGGACGGACAAGGCGGGCAACAAGAAGTCCCTCGTGAGAAAGGAGATCGGGGCACCGCCTACCTGGTGACGGCGCAGAGGGGAAAGGGGAAGCTGGAGGTTAAGATGATGCGGAAGGCGCATCGGTCGGGTGCTTCGTGCTAGCCGCGATCGGCTCCCTTGGGCCTAAGTCCGAAACGACCCCGACGATAAGGGCATTATAGCATCGGCAATGCCGCCCGAGAACGGCGACGAGGCCGCGTTACCTGCATTCCACAGACGGCGGCGCTTCCACGATCAAGAAACTGACGAGACGTGCCTTTTCGCTTTGCCCTTGCCTCTCATCCTTACCAGCCTGCATGGAATCCAACTTCGAACGTTTGCCCTGCATCCAATTATCACAAATTGCATCGATCAGCATGTTTGGTACCTTTCCATAAGAAGGAGGGGGCCGACGCTCGTCAGAGCGCCGGCCCCCTCTCGGTTGGCTATGTCTCGGCCCCGAAGGGCCGGCAGGTCTCGCCCGACCCTACGCCGCCAGGAGCGCGGCCAGGTCCTCGCGGCTCGAGAACGGGCACAGCTCGGCGTCCGGGTCGTGGGCGGCGACGACCTCGCCCTCCCACACCTCGCCGTTGCGGTCGAACTTGCGGGAGCGCACCACCCAGCGGAAGACCGGGGCCACGCGCTCGTCGAGGGCGGCCACCTCGTCGGGGAACGCCATGCCCGAGAGCGTGCGCTCGAGCGCCGCGAGCTCCGTCTCCCCCGCGTCGGGCATCACGAGCCCGGACTCCGGGTTGTAGACGACGCCCTCGCCGACGAACGCCAGGCGCATCTTCTCGCGCCTCTTGCCCTCGGCCCACACGATGCCGCCCGCCACGGCGGCCACGACGAGCCACCATGCGACGGCCACGACGAGATCCAGCGGATCATCCACGTGGTTGAATCCAAGAGCGAACCAGGCCCACAGCAAAACTCCGCAGGCGACAGCCGCGATCGCTGCGACGATCCAGTTGTTCTTTCTCATCTCAGTCTCTCCTTCCGTATCGGACGGGGGCGGCTCGCGGCCGCCCCCTCGCGGCTATCTCTTACAGGGCCTGATGGCCAGTCGCAGGCACTGTCTCGGCTTGCTCGTCCTCAATGCCGAGCACCTGCTTCTCGTAGTCGTCGACATCGTCGGCCAGGTGCAGACGGCGGCGCACCACCACGATACCATAAACAGCCGTGAGCAGGATGCCCAGGAGCATCACCCAATGCACCCAACAGTGCGGCTCGTCGAAGGCGCCCATGGGAGTCGCCTCGTCATCGATCGTCTCGGACTCATTAGCCGTCGGCGTGGCAGCCTGCGGCGTCGCGTCGTCCTCGATGGTCTCGGTAGCCGGGGCCGGGGTCGCGGGCGCAGGCGTGGCCGGGGTAGCCGGGGTGGCCGGCGTCACAGCAGCCGGAGTTACCGGAGCCGTCGGGACGACCGGAAGGGGAGCCGGCGTGGTGATTGAGAAATCACCCGGAACAACCGTCACCCGATAGTTCGGGTTGGCGCTGTAGCGAGCGCTGAGCACATCCGCGTAGGTGCCGACGGCCTGCGCCGCGTTGGTGCGGTAGAACGTGATCGTACCAAGGTCATCGGAGCTCACCAGAGGCGTTGCGGCGCTCACGCTACCCGTAAAGGCCGGGTCAGCGGTGCCGAGAACCTTGGTCGCGCTGTCGACGACGATCGTCACAGGACGCGGTGTAATAACGACCTGCGCCGACCCCGTGATCGTCTCGTAGTTCGGGCGCGTCACCGTGTATCCCACAGTATAGGTGCCGGCCTCGGTGAAGGCGTTCGCATTCGTGTAGGTTACCGTGGCGTCCGATGGGGCGTTCACGATTATGCCGTGGGCGGAACCGTCATAGAGGCCGCTGTATCCATTAGCCGAGATGGCATAGGAGGCGTTCACTACCTCGAGCACGCCAAGGGTCTCGCTCGCAAGCACGTAGTTGCCCTCCTTGGCCGTTCCGTTCCAGACGATGGAGTACGTGTTGTCAGCCGTACCAACCTCAGTGATGGAACCCGTAGCAGTCGCAGTTACCGTCTCGCCGGCCACTAGGTCGACGTCAACACGAGCATCGGTCAGCGGCGTGCCGTCATAGCTCTTGAGGGCATCGTAGGTCGTCACGGTGTAGGGGCGCGGTTAGATCTGATACGTCCGGTCGATAACACCCGTGTAGTCGCCGATACCTGTGATCGTCACCGTCTTTTCGCCGGCATCGGTCACGTTCTCGGAGTATTCAAGTGTGTAGTGCACGTTCTCAGTAAGAGTGGCGCCAGTGGTCTTATCGGTCACGTTGACTTCCTGGTAATGAGGCTGACCATCATAGACCAGAGACTCAGGCTGGCTCACTTCGAATGAGAACTTAGTCGGGATTTCGACCTCGGGCTCGGGGTCGGTGCCGGCGCCGTCGACCGTGGCGACGTTCTTCAGGCCGCCCTTGTCCACGTCGGCCTGGGTCACGGTGTAGGTCGCCTTGACGGTGACCTCGTCGCCGGGGGCCATGGAGGCGATGACGGCCTTGCCGTCGACGATGTCATAGCTGGTTCCCGCGACGATCTCGGCGCCGGGCATCTCGGCCACGGTCACGTTGGTCTGGGTGGTGTTGCCGGTGTTGGTCACGGTGATCTCGAACTCGGCGGTCTCGCCCTTCTTGAAAGTGCCGGAGTCGCCGGTTCCCTCGTTGACCAGTTTCTTGACGGCGGTCAGGGCAGGAGCGTCCTCCACCTCTGTCGTCACCTCTGCCTTCTTCTCCCCGTTCGCAGTCACCGCGTTGGTGATGTCGTTGTCGGTGGCCTTGACGGTATAGGAGTAGGATACGGTGACGGTCTCGCCGACGAGCAGGCCTTGGAGCGTTGCGTTGGAGAAGTCCGCTGCGCCGCTGAGGTTGCTCTCAACGGTGACGCCGGGACCACCGAGATCGACCAGCGAGTCTCCCAGGATAATGGGGTCGAGATACGCGACGCCCCCGGTGTTCGTGACGGTAATCTTGTAGTTGATGGTCTCGCCGGTCTTGAAGGTGCCGCCCTCGCCAGATCCCTCGTTCGCGACGCTCTTCTCGATGGTGTACTGCGGCGTCTTGGCCTTCCAGATCGCGAAGAGGATGTCGTCTCCTGCAGTCAGCGTATAGTGGTCGCCCGCAGTATAATCAGCGAAGGCACTGTCCTCGCTGGTGCTCCAGCCGAGGAACTCATGCCCCTCCCAATCGGGAACCTCGCTCGTCACTATGACCTCAGAGCCCGTCTTGCCAGCGGTGGGATCGATGGAGCCGGGGGCACCGTTCAAATTGTACGACAGCTGATCATCCGCGGAACTCTCAACAACCTTCAGTGGAATGATCTCGTAGCCTATCACTTTATCATTGTTGTCACATATCTCATGAACAAGGTACGTCGTTCCCCCCGGAATGCCACTGATGGGATCCTTGGCGTTGTGGGTCGGCTGATTGGCTACGCTCACGCTGTCGTTAGTGAAGTACCACCAATGCCTAGGTTTGTTGCATGCTGCGCCGGTATCGCTAACCTGACCGTCGGATCCAATTACTGCCGACGGGAGAACTGTCGCATCGGGAAACATTTTTTTAAGCTGCTCGAGCGTCTTCCCTTCGAGAAGAGAGGGGTCGACTTGTCCATCCAGTCCTCCCTTTTCTCCCACCTTATATACAGGCAGCTCTTCTTCAGATGAGATCCGCGGCACGGCGAACGTAATCGGCTGCTCTGCGACCAGGTTGTCCTTCTGCTCGCCGTCGCCCTCGGTTTCAGTTTCCGTTCCGCTCACCTCCTCCTCGGGATCGCCAGACTCGGGCTGCACCTCAACGGGGGCGCCCTCGTTCTCCGAGCCCTCCGTCGGAGACTCCGTCTCCTTCTCGAGCTCGCCGGCCTCGTCCTCGGGCTGCACCTCGTCCCCGGGCTCGGCGGCGGGCTCGACGAACTCGATCGCCTCGCCCTCCTCGTCCTCGGCGTTGGCGTAGTCCGTGAACATGGTCACGTTCAGGAACGAGAACACCAGCAGCACCGACAGCAAGACTGACAGGAACTTGCCCTCCGTGGTGTTTCTTGCGTCCATGAACCGCGCTATGGTCCGCATACTCCGCACCTTCCTTCTGCTCCGTTTCCTACTACTTTTAAATACCGGCTTGGAGACCGAACATTTAAACCAGCTTTCCGAGGGACGAAGTGCATCCCCCGATGCGGCACCTGATGCTCGGGCGCCGAGGCACTCGTCCCTCCTCGCGGGCTTTTGTTGACAACTTGTAAACAAGTCATCGGAGAAGCGCTCGAAAAGGCTTTTTCGTCACCTTTTCGACACGCAAATTGCACCCGCGCGTTACTAGTGCCTAGAATCACTTTATTGATCTGGGCTTTTTGTCCACTGACAAAAATGACGATCAGTTTAACGATTATGACTTTTCTCAGAATTTCAAGGCTTTGAACTGCGGTTTCTTGGAAGAGTGCCCAACCCTGTCAAAAAGAAACAGATAGGCTAATGTCATGGTAAAGAACGCCGAAAATGAAGCCTAAACGAAATAAACCTGTGGCGGGCGGCGCTCTTCGTCCTGCAAACGGCACCAGAAACACATACTCTGGTTGCTACTGACGCGCGAGGGAGGCTATGGCGGTGCCGATTATGGAGAAGGAGGCTCCCATGAGGACGACCCAACCCAAAACGAGCTTTCCCGGCAGTGATGCCAGCGCCATAACGAAATAGCCGATGCCCGGTATCTGGTTCACAGCGCGGCCAACAACGTTTTCGTACGGTGCCGGATGCGCATCGATGCCTTCGTTGGCGTCGCCGCGGGTGATCAGTTCGCGGTCTTCGTAAAGGTTTTCCTCTATGCGGTGAATGACGACTTCGTCATTGCGCCAGAAGACCGCCACATCACCCACGGCTAACGCCTCGGGCTCGATGGGTTCGGCGTACACGAGGCTACCCACGGGAAACGACGGCTCCATAGACCCCGACACAATGGCATAGGATTGCAGCCCCATGAAGCGAGGCGCCACCGTTGCGCTGATAGCCAGCAGGGCAACCACCGCCAGAAGCAGAGCACCTACGACCGAGCACAAGCGAGAAACTGTGCGCAGCCGAGAGAGCCGTCGTTGAACGTCCCTTGTGAGATCATCCTGCATTGCAGGCACCGTTTTCCCTAGTCGTCGCTCCTCTCTTCATGGCGGCGCCGACGGCCGGCCACGATAAGGGCGATCAGGCTCGCCAGCACGATGGCACCGATACCCAGGATCGGCAGCATATCGCCGGTCTGGGCCAGAATCGTGCCCAGCGGCACCTCGCGGGTGGTTTCACGCTCGCGCTGCTCGACCTCTTCGGCGTCCATCATGGTGTCGTACAGAGTGATGGTGTTGTCGGACAGCTCGGCGTTGCCGTTTTCCGTGCCCTTGGTGATGGTCACGTTGCCGTAGTTGTCGATGACGAACTCGACGTCGTTGGCCAGGCGGTACTCGCCGGGGGCTTCCACCTCACGCAGGAGGTAGGTGATGCCGACGTTCAGCGTCTTCGCCAGCTTCTGGGGGGCCTTGCCCGAAGTCCAGGAGGCCACTTCCTTGCCCGACTCCTTCTCGAGGATGACGAGCTTGGCGCCTTCCACCCATTCGTGAGTACGCGTATCCAGCTTGTTCACCTCAACCTGGGTGGTTTCGTCGTAGACGCCTCCGTCCTTGTCGTAGGTCAGCAGGATGTTGCCGTCGGCGCTGTGGCCGGGTTGGATTTGGTTGTCGGTCGCGGTCGCCTCGGCTTGGGCGGCGATGTCGGCCTGCATGGCCTGAGCCTCGGCGGCAGCCATCGGGATGGCGGCGGCTTCCACTTCCGCAGCGTCGAAGTACTTAGTGTCGGTGTACTTCAGGGCGTAGCCGTTGGCAGAGGTTGCATCTTCCACGAGGTAGAAGTAGGGGCTGCGGAACTCGCTCACGGTGTGGCCCGCAGGCGCGGCCGTTTCCTTGAAGTAGTACAGGTTGTTGGTGGCGAGGCTCACGTTCTTATAGGTGATCCAGCCGCCTTCCTCGGAAGTCGCCTCAGCCAGCCAAATGTCGCCCTGCGGGTTCTCGTTCACTATGTACAGCGCGTAGGTAGCGCCCACCAGGCCCTCGTCGCGGTCGGACACGCTGGTCTTGCGCACCTGCAGATCCATCGGACGCGCCTTGTTGTTGATGGTCGGGTGCCAATCGGGGTTCAGCTTCGACATATCGCCGATGTTGCCCGGCTGGGTCTCGTAGTCGGCGTACTGCTCGTCGAAGCGAACGTTCTGGTTGGCCGCGGCATCCCACCAGCCGTAGTACATATCGGTGCACACCAGCTGGCCCGTCGCCTCATCTTGTTCGATGACCGTAGTGAAAGTGATCACCTGGTCGCTGTACAACACGGACTGGTCGTTCATGCCGCCCTTGCTGGTGTCCTCGATGACGCGGTAGTAGTAGGTGCCGGGCTTGGTGTAGGCCAGGCAGCTGGGGTTCTCGAGGTCGCCGGAAACGTTGTTCGCCTTGTCGAAGTCGACCATGCCGAACTCGTCGTTGGTAGTGGCGGAGATGAGCTCGCCCTCGGTGTCGTTGTAGTTCGCCACCTGGATGAGCTTGAACGCGAATTCACCGGACTTGATGGCGCGGCCCTCGAGATTCTTGACGATCTTCGGGTCGACGTAGCACACCTGGTCAACCGGCTCGCCGCTAGCCGCGTACACGCTGTAGCTGGCAGCGCTGATCAGGTCGTAGGTGTCGGTGTTGTAGAACGCCGGGCGTTCGCCTTCCGGCAGAACCAGCGGGTTCAGCGTGGAGTCGAGGTCGTCAGCATAACCGAGCAGCGTTTCGGTGGCGGTGAGCTTAGCAGGATCGTTTTCGTCAACCGCCACGGTCACCTTGACGACATAGGCCGTGGTGTCCTTGGCAGCATCATCGCCGTCCTCAGTGACGAGGTAGTAGTGATCGCCGCGATCATCTCCACTCGTGGGGATGGCCTCATCGACATCATCAGCCTTCGGGGTGGTTACCTGATAGTCAATTGAATCGAAGACAACCTTAGCCTTGCCCCCTTCAAAGTCTGTGGCAGCAATATTAGCTGTCCAATTTTGAAGATTGTCATTCGACACGAGCACGTTCGCCAGAGGTTCGCCAGCTTCGGGAGCACGCTCGATTTCCTGCATCGTAAAGCTGCAATCGCGCGGCTCACCTAGTCCGTAGAAGAACTTGTCAGCCCGGAACTGCCAGGTTCCGTTGGGCGCATAACGGTTCGTGACCGTGATGTCGTTGTTCGCAACTTCGACATCGGTGCCATTGACGGTCACCGTCTTCACCGTCGGAGTCACGAGGTAGATGCCTCGACCATTCTCGTCAGAGGTGCGCTCACCCACAGCAGTCAGAGTCACTTTCACCGTCGCGGGCTTGATGGTCGTCATGAAGTTCGCCACATCACCCTCAAGCGGAGTTTCCTTCAGAGTGAAAGTGAACTCTTTCTCGTGAGACGACCCTTCGAAGACTTCCTTGGCGTACTTGCCATCGGCGATCTGCAGATTGAGCTTGCCCGTCTTGGGATCAGTAGTGGCCCCCTTAACAACCGATGTCGCTTCTGCGGCCGAATTGTCTCCCTCATAGAGATCAAAGCTGAACTTCCTATCGTTGAGAGGCAAGTTCTTCCCAAGCGTAGTAAGAATCTGCTTCGTCAGCGGGAGCTCAAAGCCAGCATATTTGATAGCTACGTTCTCAAAAGTAACGCCCACATTATCACCAGTCACCTCTTCCAACTTGCGTGAGCCCGGAACGGCCTTGTAAATCTTCTCGCTGGTGTCCAGACTGCGCTCACCGGACAGTGAAACATCAACCTTCACAAGATAGGCGGTGTCGTCGTAGGAGACGTTCGGGGTTGCGCCAGCCTGCTCGGCAATGGCGTACCAATGGGTTTCACTTATTGACTTGGGGGTGTATTCGAAGGTGAACTCGGCGGTATCGGTCATCTGGGCAGAAGTCGCGTCTCCAGGGGTGATGATCACCGTCCTGTTCGGTTCGACCAGGGCCTGCTCAGCGAGATTCACGCCATCCTTTAGCGCGACGTTGCCGTTGGGATCGTTTACAACCTCATTGATATTGCCGGTGATCTCTTTGAGACAGAAGGAGAACGACTCCTGGGCGATGCCGTCCGCAATCTTGATAACCGGAATCTTCGCGCTGGTCTTGAGGTCCAAGATGTTGGTCACCGTGGAGGTGTTTTCGTTATCGATCATCACGTTAGAAACCGTGGTGGTGTAGGTAGTTCTCTCAAGAACTACCCTATTGTCCTTATCCATGTATTTTGCGGTCTCTTTAGAGACGTCGAGCTTAACCTTGACTTCGATGTCCTCTTTGGGGGTGAAACCGGCAGCAATCTGATCGTCGGTCAGGTTCTCCGTTAAAGTGAACTCCTTCGTCACGCCGTTTTGTTTCGAACCCGGCAACGCCATGAAGTTGATGGTGCCGTTGCTGTCGCTGGTCGCGTTGTAGGCTTTACCGTTCTCATCTGTAAGAGTGAAGTTGAAGGTATCGTTACCAAGGGCTATGGGTTTATTCGTAATGCTATTCAAGATCTCCTTGTTAAGGGTGAGCGTGTAAGAATTGACTACTTCTTCTTTATCGGGGATATACCCGAACTTCAGAACGCCGTTGCAGGACACGCCGCCGCCATGGGTGTCGCTCGTGTTGTCCTCAATAATGACTTTGCGCGGTTTACCCGAATTGTCTTTCTTTGCGGTATTCTTAAGACAGAGAGTCGCATCGTGAACCTCATAGGATTCGTTCACAGGAATGGCAATCTTAGATGCGAACCAATTAGGAGTACCGTCAGCCGCTTTCTCTGTAACGGTACCGTTCTTTATTTTGTTCGCTGGGAAACTCGCAACAAACCCTTCCCAAGCCATACCATTGGAATGATCATCGAGATTGGTTCCGGCAATATAACTGCCCAGCGTGCAGTAATAGTCAGAAGCCAGGTCGCTATCGAAGAGATCTTTCCCATAGCTACCAGGCATGAGCTTATAGCTGCCATAGGTTATATATTCGCCGTTTGCAGGGATATATTTCCCTACACCCTCTTCTCGATTAGGATATATTTTTAGAAGTTGGGTAATTTTATCAGTCGTCAGCCCCTGCACGAGAAAATCACCTGACGGCGCTTTTTTATCACTACTAACTAAAGAAGGAGGCGTATTAAAGATCAGCACGGGACTGAGTGGACCATCTTTTCCATTTGCCTCATTACCGTAAATTGCTGCACCAGTATCGACGGTGCCGATGCCTATCTTGGCATGGGGACATCCCGCGACGCCGCCGCCAAGACTCTTAGCAGTATTGTTAGTGATTGTGGCTGAATCGATTTGGAGAATACCTTCATTATTGATGTAAACGCCGCCTCCACCCCAGTCAGTCTTGGTTAGCGTTTTATTCCCTTTGATCGTTCCCTTGCTAATGTGACCATAATTGTTACTGCCACCGTCCCAGTTTCCATCGAAGAAGATGCCTCCGCCCTCGTGAGGGTCGGCTGTGTTATTGAGGACAGAACCGCCCGACATATTGAGGCCGCATCGATAACCAACGAAAATACCGCCACCTGCATTCGCGGTGTTATTCTCTACAGTGCCAGATTTGAATTCAAGAGCCGCAAAACGTGTACCGTCTCCGTCACGGCACACAAGAATTCCGCCGCCAACTTTGCCCCAATTGGTGCTCAGATTGCTTATTTGTGTTGCTCCAGTACCGCCAGTGATGGTGGGACCATTGACGGTCAGCTTTGTCCCGCTATTATTTTTTCCTTGAACAATAATGACGGAGCCTTGGCCTTCGTCACCATAGCCTTTGATAGTTCCTTTGCCCTGAATAGTGAGTTTGGCACCATTGGTTACCTTGATGTCGCTTTTGAGCGTTACGCCCTCGTTGATAGTGAGCGTATATTGTTCGTCCTTCTTATTAAAAACTAGCGGGCTTTTTGTATTGATCGTGTTCTCGGAAATCGTATAGTTCGAATTCCCCCCTAGCTCCTTCTCGGTTCCCTTAGCTGCTCTCGAAGCAACTGTTTGCTGGAGGTTTTGCTGGGTCTCAACGGAGAGAGCCCGCGTCTGGGGTTCTTCGAGGGTGCCCCCAGAGGGGCCGTCGCTCTCAGGAAGCTCTTCTCCCTCTATTGCACCAGCTTTTGGATCGATGTCGCCAGGTTGTGATCCAGCCTCTCCAGATGTGTCCACTACGCCTTCTGCGCCTTCCTCACCCTCGGTGGGGGCGTTGTCGCCGGCTTCAGCGGGCGGCGTGTCGGCCAGGACGTCGTCCTTGGAGCCGTAGGCGATGTTGATTTGGGGGACAAGGGCGACGATCAGTAGGATCGACAGGGCGATTCCCAAGAATTTGATGATCGATTTGTTCTGCAGCAGCTTGGTCATGTCGTCCTCCTCCCTTTAAGCGTTCATCGAATCGGTTGCGGTTTGCTCATTCTTTTTGCGGCGGCGCATCCACCAGTAAAGGCCGAGGCCGGCGGCTACGAGAACGACAGCGCCCGTGGCCACGGCCAGCGCCATGCCCGAGCCGGATATCGCCACGTCTTGGGCGAGGCCGGAATACAGCGGGTTCTCGTCATCGACGATTGCACGCTCAGTACCAGTGTCCTGGCCGCCGAGCGTCGCCAGCGGGTTGTCGTCGTCGTTGATGACCGCGGCGGCGTCGCCCGTGCCTACGCCGGCGTCAACCGTTGCAGGCGCCGCAGCATCGGCCGGCGTGGCAGCGGGGGCTGCGGCGGCGACCGGCGCGGCGGTCATCACCGTGGTGCCCGGAACCGTCACCACCCGTTCGGTGTCGATGATCTGCGTACGGCGGATGGTGATCTGCGAGCTCAGTTCGTCATTCACATCGCGGTAGTAAATGGTGTAGGTGCGCGCCGGCGAGAAGTAGGCGTGGCGGATGGCCGTTTCCTGACCCGCCAGACGCACGTAGGTGTCGTCGCCCAGCGAAAAGCGCTCCTCGCCGAGGATGTTCACGAAGTCGTTCGCTTCGGGGTCGACGGTGATGGTCTCGCTGCGAAGAATCTGGCTGTTGGCTATGTTCATGTACTGCACGGTGATGTCGTAGGTGTCGCCCGGCGTGTAGTCCTTCGGCACGTAATAGACGTACTGAAGCACGTCCGTGCCCTTCTCCAGATCCTCCCATGCGTAGGTGATGGGCTCCATGTTGCCGGACCACGGCACCAGACCGTCCTTCGGAGCCGGCGTGTAGGTGGCCGTTTGCTCCGGAGTGACTTCGTAGTGGATCTTATCGATAAGAGCACCCGTCTCACCGTTGATTTCCATTACGGTGAGGTTGACCTTCTTCGTAGTGGCCTGCGAGACGTACTTCGCCGTCACCGTGCGGCCAGCCGGATACTCGCCCGCTTCGAAGGCGACAACGGGATTGCCCTGCTGGGACTCCGTCGAGCGGGCCCCGATGGCCGCATTGTCGTCCGTCGCATTGGTTTCAAGGATCCAAGAATCCAGCATGTAGTAGTTGATGCCCCACTGTCCCTTGTCGCGGTCGGTAGTAGGCGCATCCGCTGCATTCGTGACGGCGCTCATCGAGAAGGAGTTCGGCAGGGTGTACTGGTAGCCCTTGCCCTTCACATCTACGCTGTCGGTCCACAGCGTATTGCCGTTATCGTCCACATAATTAATGGTGACCTGATAAGCGCCGGCTTTAGTGTTCTTCACTTCCATAACGCGAATCTGCTTCGTGGCCTGCTCGGGCGTCAGCATGACGGTGGAGCCAGTGAGGCGCTGGATGACGCGATAATAATGCGTGGTCTCCTGGCCGGCCTCGTCAGTGGTCGTCTTGAAGAAAGACTTCTTGATAGCAACCTCTTTGCCCGCGCCGAGGTTTTCCACGATTTCCGTATCGATGATGTTGCCATCGACATCGACGTACTTGACAGCGCCGGAGATAGCGTCGGCTTCAACCTGGTTGTAGGTGACGACGAGGCGCTTGCCGGAGGCGGCATCTTGCACCTCGACTTTGGGCTCACCGGCTTCGGTCGTCTCCGTGCTTTGGAATACGATGGGGGTGTCGCCCGTGAGGTTCTTGTAGTAGCTGGCACCAGCGCCGACCGTTTCCGCGAACTTGTCAATGTCGGGATCGATCGTGCGGATGCCGAGCACCTTCCACTCATCCTCGCTCGGCACGGCGGGGTCGTTGACAAGCTTCGCGTAGATGGGGCAAATAGTGCCCGCGTACAGCGGATCACCGCCGCGCTTCGCGTCGAACAGTTTCACGGTATAGGTAGGGAAATTGTTCGGGTCGCCAAACACGTCCTGCAGCGATTGTGGTGCCGGGGCCGGGGCCTCGACATCCTGAGCCGCCGGAACCGGCTGGGCGATCTTCAGCGCGACAATTTGGGCGATGCGAGAGGAGTTGGCATCGCCGGCGTAGTCAGGCGCGGAAGTGTCGGCATCCTTTGCCTCGGGATCGGTATCCTGCGTCTCGGGAATAGCGTAGGCGAAACGCGGCGCAATGGTTGTGCCATCTTTCTCAACCTCTATATAGATGGTCTTCCCTGCGCCGTTTTCCACGCGAAAGAGATCCCACAGGCCATCTTCAGCCGTGGGGGTCATGAAATCGATGCCGTGAACGTCGCCGTGTTTGATCGGGTCGACTACAGGAGCGGCAGGTGCTTCTGCCGCATCACCATTCGAAGGGTCGTCGGCAAAGGCCTGGGCAACGAAAGAAAGACTCGCTGCCGGAAAAGCCAACGTGGCTGCAAGAGTAAAGGCTAGAAGGCTTCGGCCGAAAATTCTCTTTTCAGCGAGACCCCCATGACCGATTTCCTCATTTGTGCCTCCTCTGCTGCTCGCGATCACCTCTGGTGCTATATGCACCTATACGCGCGCGAGGCGGGGGCCTCGGGCGCGTCGGCGATCCTCTTCTCCTCGTTGATTGCGAAGCGCCGCCTCTCTTTGTCAGCTGATTCGCAATCCTGCTCTCTCGCTTGCTATTTTAGATGGCTCATCAGGCTATTGTCTACCCGTCAAATCATCTTTTAGCAAGCTAACTCTCTGTCAGTGCTAAGGATCACTTTATTGATCTGAGGCTATTTGTCTACTGCCAAAAATGACAACAAATGAGACAATTATGGCTGCTACTCAAAATACAAGGCTTTGACCTGGGGTTTCGTTCGCCACTTCCCATAAGCCCAAAAGAAGATGACTAGGTAAATGACAGGGTAATGACTATATTAAAAACGCCTTGTAGGGGGTTAACCCGTGGAAAACGATAACTGCTTTTCAACGAACGGCGCTTAGCGAAACTAGTGACAATGCGTTAGGGATGACTCATATCCCCTTTCTTGCTTCTACTTCTCTTAGCAGACAGCTATACAAAAAAGACGAACACCCGAAGGTGTTCGTCCGATTCATCTATGGTGGAGCGTAGGGGGATCGAACCCCTGACCTCAGGCTTGCAAAGCCCGCGCTCTCCCAGCTGAGCTAACGCCCCATGGCATGCACCCATGACCATCGCTTTGCTTGTTCGGGATTTCGACAGTTTAAAAAATCGGCCGATTCTGGCCCGAAATATAATAAACGCTCCACCGGCTAACTCGGCTCACGGTGGAGCGTTTATCGCAAAGTAATGGTGGGCCCGAATGGATTTGAACCAGCGACCTCACGCTTATCAGGCGTGCGCTCTAACCAACTGAGCTACGGGCCCTTGAAAAAGTGCTTGACTATCTTAAGCCTGTTTCATAGGTGAGGTCAAGGAAAATTTTTCCGATTTCCAAAACGTACACGACACGCCGCGAACGGCACGAGTAGTATCCTTTTAATCAGAATATGAATTATTTCACCTTCCGTGACAGTATCCTCCCTTTCGATGTGCGAAAAGCGACTTATACAGACATTCGAAACTCCAGGATGCAAGAATTTTGACTTATACAGGCAAACCTACTCCTTGTTTTATTTCGGAAATGCCTGTATAAGTCGCTTTTCGCGTCCTGGACTCAATGTTTTTGTCACCGGAAGATGGGCTTAAGCGGTTAAACATTCCAAAAGTTTAAATAAGCTTGGTTCAATAATGAGACAATAGACATCAAACATAGAAAACTCAATCTGCAATCATGTTCTCATCGAACTAGAGTAAAGGACAAAGCATGGTTCCGTTGAAAGTGTTGACATTGGTGGTGGCGGGGCAGAACCAGCCGTCCGTGCTGGTGCTGCAACCCGTAGAGGAGACACCAGCGGGGAAGGCGCGCATTGTGCCCATTTGGATTGGCCCCACCGAGGCGGCACAAATCGGGATGGCACTGGAGCATGTGAAGTTCGCGCGGCCCATGACCCATGACCTCATGCTAGATGCGCTCACCAATTTGGATGCGCGCGTCGATTCCATGGTGATTTACGGATCGAAGGGGCAGATGTTCTTCGCGCACCTGGTTCTTTCCCAGGGAGGACGACTCATCACCTTAGACGCCCGGCCGAGCGACGCCATTGCCCTGGCGCTTCGGCAAGATGCGCCGCTCTATATTGAAGAGACGGTACTTGACGCTTCTTCGTTCCCGTTTCTCTTCAAGGGTGAGAAGCAGACGGAAGAGGAACTGGCGGCGTTCAAGACATTTCTCGACCATATATCCCCCGAGGATTTCGGAGATATCGAACAGCTTTAGTTTTCTTTCATCTGTGATAATATAACTGAACCAGCAAAGTCCGTGTGCGGGCGGGGCCTACTACAAAGGAGGTTTCGCCTATGAATGAATTCCTGATTGCTTTGGCCGCCATGGCCAACGTGGTGACAGCTTTGCTATCACTGTGGCGGGAGTATAAGCACCAACGGATGGAGAGGATAGACAAGAGGGACTAGCAGCAACTAGTCCCTCAAGTTGTTCACCCGCTCCGCCCGCTCAACCGTTAACCAAACGACGGGCTTTGCTGGTGTTTCTACTATAGCACGTTTTCTAACGTTTTGCTACTCTTCCGTCGCTTCTCCCTCGTCGCCCAGATCGTCGTCGAGGTCGTCGAGGTCGTCGATGGCGAGAGTGCCTTCCTCGCTCTCCTCCTCGAGCAGGCCCATCTGGTTCTCGTCGGCGGGTGCCGCCTTCTTGGCCTTCTTCTTGCCGGTGGAGGCGATGGCCACCGCGCACACCTTGTCCTTGTCGGCGACGTTCATCACCTTCACGCCCTGGGTGGAACGGCCGAGCTCGGAGATGCCCTTCACCGGGGTGCGCACAATGACGCCGTCCTCGGAGACAATCATGATCTCGTCATCGGGGCCGACGATCTTCATGACCGACAGCAGGCCCTTCTTGTGGGTCATCGTAATGGTGTAGACGCCCTGGCCGCCGCGATGATGCTCGGGGTATTCCTCGATCTTCGTGCGCTTGCCGTAGCCCTTTTCGGTGATGACGAACAGGTCAGTGCCGGGCTTGGCAATCTCCATGCCGAGCACGTGAGCGTCGGCCGGCACGTTCATGCCGCGCACGCCCATGGTGCCGCGGCCCATGGCGCGGGCCTCCGACTCATCCCACAGAATGGCCTTGCCGGCGCTGGATACCATGATGACCTTCTCGCCCTTCGCCACGCGTTTCACGGAGATGAGCTCGTCGCCGTCCTTCAGGTTGATGGCGATGAGGCCGTCGCGGCGCGTGCGGTCGTACTGATCCATGGAGGTCTTCTTCACGTTACCCTGAGCCGTGGCGAACATGAGGAACTCCTCGGCCGGGAAGTCCTTCGTGGCGATGACGGCCGAGATGGACTCGCCCTTCTCCAGCGGCAGCAGGTTCACGATGGCGGTACCGCGGGCATGGCGGCCGGCCTCGGGGATCTCGTACACCTTCAGGCGGTAGACCTTGCCCTTGGTGGAGAAGAACAGCATGTAGGAGTGCGTGGAAGCCACAAACAGGTGCTCAACGAAGTCGGCGTCCTTCAAGTTCACGCCCTGCATGCCCTTGCCGCCACGCTTCTGCTGGCGGTAGGTGCTCACGGGCAGGCGCTTGATGTAGCCGGCCTTGGTCATGGTGACAACCATGTTCTCTTCGGCGATGAGGTCCTCCACCTCGATATCCTTGGCCTCGCCGGTCAGGCGGGTACGGCGCGGGGTGTTGTACTTCTTCTTGATCTCCTGCAGCTCTTCCTTGATGACCTGCTTCAACAGGTTCTCGTCGGCAAGGATCTGCTTGTAGTAGGCGATCTTCTCGCGCAGCTCGGCCAGCTCTTCCTCGATCTTGGTGCGCTCCAGACCGGTCAGACGGCGCAGGCGCATTTCCAGGATGGCGTTGGTCTGCTTCTCGGAAAGGCCGAAGCGCTCGGTGAGGCGCGCGGCGGCTTCCTTGTCCGTCTCGGAGGAGCGGATGATGTGGATGACCTCGTCGATGTTATCGAGCGCAATGATATAGCCTTCGAGGATGTGCTCGCGCTCCTCGGCCTTGGCCAGCTCGTAGCGGGTGCGGCGGGTGACGACATCTTTCTGGTGCTCGATATAGTAGAAGAGAATTTCCTTCAGCGAGAGCACGCGCGGGGTGCCGTTCACCAGGGCCAGCATATTGCAGCCGAAGCCCACCTGCAGCTGGGTGTGCTTGAACAGCTTGTTCAGCACCACCTGCGGGATGGCGTTGGACTTCAGATCGATGATGATGTCGATGCCCTTGCGGTCGGCGGCGTCGTGGATGTTGCTGATTTCGGGCAGCTTCTTGTCGCGCACTAGCTCGCCGAGTTTCTCCAGCAGGCGCTTGCGGTTCACCTGGTAGGGAATTTCCTTCACCACAATGGAGGCTCGGCCGTTCTTCTTTTCCTCGATCTCGCATTTCGCGCGGATGGTGAGGTTGCCGTGGCCGGTCTCGTAGGCATCCAGAATGCCCTTCTTACCCATGATGAGGCCGCCCGTGGGGAAGTCGGGGCCGGGCATGGCGGTGAGCAGGTCCTCCGTGGTGCAGTCTGGGTTGTCGATCATGAGGCAGGTGGCGTCGATGGCCTCGCCCAGGTTGTGGGGCGGGATGTTGGTGGCCATGCCGACGGCGATGCCGTTCGAGCCGTTGACCAGCAGGTTCGGGAAGCGCGACGGCAGCACCGTAGGCTCCTGCAGCGACTCGTCGTAGTTGGGCTGGAAGTCGACCGTCTCCTTGTCCAGGTCACGCAGAAGTTCCATAGCCGGCTTGTCGAGGCGCGCCTCGGTGTAACGCATGGCAGCGGCGGAGTCGCCGTCGATGGAGCCGAAGTTGCCGTGGCCGTCGATGAGAGGCAGGCGCAGGCTGAAGGGCTGCGCCAGGCGCACCATGGTGGCGTACACGGCGAAGTCGCCATGGGGATGGTACTTGCCGATCACGTCGCCGACGGTACGGGCCGACTTCATGTGCGGCTTGTTCGGTGTGTAGCCGGACTCGTTCATGGCGTACAGGATGCGGCGGTGCACCGGCTTCAAGCCGTCGCGCACATCGGGCAGGGCGCGGGAGACGATAACGGACATGGAGTACTCGAGAAAGGAGGTCTGCATCTCCTTGCCGAGGAATGCCGCGCGCACGATGGTGCCCTCGCCGCCGTTGGCTCCCTCGATGATGGAGCCGTGGGGGTTGGGCATGTCCACCATCAACGAACGGGCTCGCTCTTCCTCGGAGATGAAGCCGGGCTCGTTGCCGTCTTCGTCGGCGTCTTCCACGTCTTCTTCTTCATCGAGGGTGGAGCTGGCACTGGCGAGTTCCGCGTCGTCGTCGCCCTCATCGTCGGTGTTCACTTCCTCGGCCAGGTACAGGGCGTCCTCCTCGGCGGCCTCTACCTCGTCGCGGTCGTCGTCGAATTCGTCAAAGTTATCAGCCATTTAGCTCTCCTAAATATCCAGGAAGCGGACGTCGCGGGCGTGTTTCTGGATGAATTCCTTGCGAGGCTCCACCTGCTCGCCCATAAGCTCGCTCACCACGCGCTCGGCCTCCACGGCATCGTCGATGTTCACCTGCAAAAGCGTGCGGGTTGCCGGCTCCATAGTGGTTTCCCACAGCTGCTCGGGATCCATCTCGCCGAGGCCCTTGTAGCGCTGGACGTCGAACTTGCTGGGGTCGTCGTACTCGGCCAGGGTGGCGGACAGCGCCTTCTCGTCGTAAATGTAGCGCTCGACCTTCGGGCTGCGAGAGTTCTTCTTCTTCAGACCGAAGATGGGCGGCTGGGCGATGTAGATGTAGCCAAGGTTGATGAGCTCGGGCATGTAGCGGTAGAAGAACGTCAGCAGAAGGCAGCGGATGTGCGCGCCATCGACGTCGGCGTCGGTCATGATGATGATGCGGTGGTAGCGGGCCTTCTCGGCGTCGAAGTCTTCGCCGATGTTGGTGCCGATGGCCGTGATGAGCGAGCTGATGGTGTCGGAGGACAGCGAACGGTGCAGACCGGCGCGCTCCACGTTCAGAATCTTACCGCGCAGAGGCAGAATGGCCTGGAACTTGCGGTCGCGGGCCTGTTTGGCCGAGCCACCTGCGGAATCGCCCTCTACAATGAAGATTTCGGACTGGGAGGCGTCCTTGCTGGCGCAGTCGGCAAGCTTGCCGGGCATGCTGAACGAATCGAGCACGTTCTTGCGGCGGGTCATCTCGCGGGCCTTGCGGGCAGCCTCGCGGGCCTTCAGCGCCTGGGTGGCCTTGCCGATGATGCGCTTGGCCGGCGTGGGGTTCTCCTCCAGGTACTCGCCGAGGCCCTGGGCGACGGCATTCTGCACCAGCGGGCGGATCTCGGTGTTGCCGAGCTTCGTCTTCGTCTGGCCCTCGAACTGCGGATCGTGCAGCTTCACGGAGATGATGGCGGCCAAACCCTCGCGGGCGTCCTCGCCGGAGAGGTTCGGATCCTTCTCCTTCAGAAGGCCCTTCGAGCGGGCGTAATCGTTGATGGTACGCGTAATGGCCTGCTTGAAGCCGTCCATATGCGTGCCGCCCTCATGGGTATTGATATTGTTGGCGAAGGCCATGACGGAGTTGGTGGAATAGGAACTGGACCACTGCAGGGCCACTTCCACGGTGCCGTCGGCGTTCTCGGCCTCGAAGTAGATGGGCTTGTTCAGGGTTTCCTTGCCGTCGTTCAAGAACTTCACGAAGTCGACGATGCCGCCCATGGCCTGGAATACCTCGGTGCGGGGGTTGCCGTCGGCGTCGGTGATGCGCTCGTCGGTGAGGATGATCTTCAGGCCGCGGTTCAAGAAGGCCATCTCGCGGAAACGGGCGGCCAAGGTGTCGTAGTCGTACACCGTGGTCTCGGTGAAGATGTCGGGGTCGGGCCAGAACGTGACCGTGGTGCCCGTGTGCTTTGCCTTACCTATCTCGTGCAGCTTGGTTTTGGTCTTGCCATGATCGAAGTCGATCTCATATTCCACGCCATCGCGACGCACCTGAACTTCCACCTTCGTGGAAAGGGCATTCACAACGGAGACGCCCACGCCGTGCAGACCGCCAGAGACCTTATAGCCCTCGCCACCAAATTTGCCGCCGGCATGCAGAATGGTGAGTACGACCTCAACAGTGGGGATCTTCTCCTTGGGGTGCTTGTCCACGGGAATACCGCGGCCGTTGTCCTCACAGGAGATGGAATTGTCGGGGTGGATGGTCACCTTGATGGTATCGCAGTACCCGGCCAGGGCCTCGTCCACAGCGTTGTCGACCACCTCGTAGACCAGGTGGTGCAGACCGCGGGGACCGGTGGAGCCGATGTACATGCCCGGGCGTTTGCGAACAGCTTCAAGTCCTTCTAGAACCTGAATGTCAGAACCGTCGTAGTGATCTGGTTTGTTTGCCACTGACACTCCTTCGCTCTCGGAACAAAAGAACGCGCCCAGATGCGGGCGCCGAATGAGCGTCAATTATAGCATGGTGAAATCGTATTTCGACTGAAAGTCGCGGAACGGGGCTGTTATGAGGCTGTTTGAGGGCCTATGTTGCGGTTCGGTGAAGACTTTGCCAGGAATTGTGGAAAATGGGGCTTAAATCAAGCGAGAAATGCACGGAGTTAATACTTTGGGGACTCGAAGGGGACGATCCTACGGTTTTGGCGGGTCACACCAACGGCAAGTGGATAACATTGCTCTTGTTCAACATGGCCTCATTAAAGTAATCGATGTTCGCTGTGGTGATAAAGGTCTGGCTACCACCTTCCATAGCGGTTACCAGCGCATCGCGCCGTCGGCCGTCCAACTCGCTCATCACATCATCAAGAAGGAGCACCGGCTTCTGGTCGATAATCTCCTCGATGACGGCAGCTTCAGCCAGCTTATACGAGAGCACAATGGAGCGCTGCTGCCCCTGGCTTCCGTAAATTGAGGCGTTTTCCCCATCGAGGGTGAATACGATTTCATCGCTATGAGGCCCCACCACTGCCCGGCCGCGGCGTCGCTCTTCCTCCGCGCGCTCATGAAGCGCGCGGGCCAACGCCTCGCGGGCTTCGTCGCGGGTAAGGGATTCAACCGTTTCCCCCAGCGTTCCTTTCCCCCACGAAGGAACATAGACCGCGTTCAAGCAATCGCGTCCTTGAGAAATCTCCTGGTACTTTGCAATCAGATGAGGGAGCAACCGCTCGAACAACGCGATGCGGTAGATCGTGAGCTGAGCCCCCACGGTGACAACCATCTCATTGATGGCCTCCACAAGAGCGTCATCGGCCTCTTCTTTGAGAAGGCGATTCTTGTGACGAATCACCTTCTCGTAATCACGCCGTACCGTGTAGTAGCTTTTATTCACCTGAGCGCCCAACGTGTCCAACGAGGACCGCCGCCCGCTGTTCGGCCCTTTTACCAAGTCGAGGTCGTCAGGCGTAAAAACGACCGACGGAATGAGTCCCTTCAAATCGATCGGCCGTTTCGCCTTCCCGTTGAGCCGATACTTGCGCGTACGACCATCAAGCGTGAGATCGACATCAAGACGCCGATTGCCGTCAGTTGCCTGCATGGATACGCGACTATGCTCCTCACCGTGGCGAATCAGCTGATCGGCCGTACCATGTCGGAACGACGTGAGCGCCGTAAGCAGCTGGATGGCCTCGATGAGGTTCGTTTTGCCGACAGCGTTCTCCCCCACAAGTACGGTGATATCCCCAAGCTCGCTTAGAGCCGCATCCTCGTAGTTGCGGAAATTCCGCAAAGAGAGGCTTTCGATACGCAGGGTCATTTAGGAGATGCGCACGGGCATGACGAGGTAGAGGAAGTTTTCCGGCTCGAGCGCGCGGAAGATGCCCGGCTTCAAAGCCGATTGCACTTCAAGATACACCTCGTCGGTGGCAATGGATCCGAGGCCATCCAACACATAGGCGTAGTTGAAAGCAATTTCCACATCTTCGCCCTCGATAGCGCAGGAGATGATTTCCTGCGCGCTGCCCACATCCTGGGATGCTGCGGAAATCTGCACCGTTTGGGAGGCGTTGTTCAAATCAAAGCGCACGGGCGAGGAGGTAGAGCCAAGCAGAGAGGCGCGGCGAACACTGGCCACGAGCTTATCCACCTCGATGGTAGCGCGAGTAGCGTAGCCGTCGGGGAGCAGCTGCTTGTAATTGGGGAAGTTGCCTTCAATGCGGCGGTTGATAAACACCGTGTCCTCGCAGGTCACGACGATCTGATTGTCGGCCAAGGCCAGAGACACCGGCGACTCCGTTTTCGGCAGCGACGCGATTTCCGACAGGAAGCTACCCGAGATGACCGCATGGAACTCATCGGCCGAGGAGTTCGGCAGAGGGGCGTCGGTGATGGCGAGGCGATAGGAGTCGGTGGCCACCATGCGCAGCACGCCGGCCTCCAGGGTGATGAGGACGCCCGTGAGAATAGCGCGGGACTCATCCTTGGATACGACGCGAGAAACACGCTTGACCATAGTGGAAAACTGATGGAAAGGAATTTCTATCTTCTGATGAACGTCCACGCGGGGAAAACCAGGGAAATCCTCAGCGTTCAAAGCACGGATAGAGAACGAAGACGTGTCGCAGGTGACGAAAGCCTGCTCGTCAGTGGCCTCGACATGGACCGCAGCATCGGGAAGGTTCTTCACAATCTCCGAGAACAGCTTACCG
>ERZ1027035.6-NODE-6-length-65439-cov-6.431084_pt1 | contig 65439 bp, 55 predicted proteins | sample MGYA00519442_ERZ1027035 | MGnify/ENA primary metagenome ERZ1027035 (study PRJEB26926, sample SAMN06164790) | human gut metagenome | biome: ENVO:00009003; feature: ENVO:2100002; material: ENVO:00002003 | host: Homo sapiens | place: USA | collected 2012 ...
ACCTAAAGAAACGCCGCTAAACCCGAACATCTGCCATCCCCCGCAGGGGCCGCCCCGACCGCCCCCGTAGGGGCCGTCCTTGGTCGGCACTCCCGAGCCAGAACGTCCGCCAATGCAGAAAGGGCGGCGCAAGCGCCGCCCCTACGTAGGTGTACCGATTCCCCGATCCTGAGCCTACATATTCTTCAACAGAATCGTGCTCATGAGATCGGCGGTATGCTCGCAGGCGTCGCAGCAGCTCTCCATGAAGGCGTACAGGCGCGACCACTTCAGCACGTGCATGGGCTCGTCGGCGTGGTTCACGTGCAGGTTGCGGATGACCTCCACGTACAGCGCGTCGGCCTCCTCCTCGTTGTCGGAGACCTGAATGACCAGCTGCTTGAAGTTCTTCGACTTCTTGAAGTTGCGGAAATCCTCCATGGCGGCGTCCACGGCCTTGCACGACTTGCGGATGAGGGTGGCGAAGCGCAGGGCGTCCTCGGGAATCTGATGGATGTCGAACATGTAGAAGTACTGCAGCACGTCCTCGATCTCATCCAGAATCTCGTCCAGCGCGCCGGCCAAAGCCACGATGTCCTCGCGATCGAACGGCGGCATGAAGTCGTTGCCGACGTGCTTGTAGATGTCGTGGTTGATCATGTCGCCGGCGTGCTCGAGCGCATGGGCCTCATCGAGCACCGCGCGCAGGGCAGCGGCATCGGTGAAGTTCTCCATGGCGCGCACAAGGACGCTCGCCTCTTGCACGGCCAGATCGGACAGCTCTTCGTAGGCGTCGAAGTAATCGTACTTGTGTTTCTTGGCCACTGGACTTCCCTTCTCGCGTTACAGGATCATAAGGAATAACTTGGCGCAGGCGAAGCCCAAGATGCCGCACCCGGGAAAGGTGAGCACCCAGGTCTTCACCATATCGATGGCGATAGACCACTTCACGGATTTGGGGTTCTTCGCGGCCCCCACGCCCATGATGGCCGTCGTGTTGGTATGCGTCGTGGAGACCGGCAAGCCCCCGAAGGTGGCGAGCATGAGGCTCACGAAGGTGGAGAGGCTGGCGGCGAATCCCTGGAACGCCTCGAGCTTCACCATGTCCATGCCCACGGACTTGATGATGCGCTCGCCGCCCACGGCCGTACCGAGGCCCATGTTGAAGGCGCAGAAGAGCATGAGCCACATGGGCATCGCCACGCCCGTAAGATCCATGCCCATGCCGGCGGTCATCATGATGGCCAGCATGAAGATGGACATGAACTTCTGGCCGTCTTGGGCGCCATGCATGAAGGCCACGCCGGCGCCGGAGCAAATCTGCGCCCACTTGAAGAACGAGTTCGCCTTCTGACGGTTCACATGTCGGCACAGCCGCCCGATGAGCTTGTAGTTGAGCCAGCCCAAACCGAAGCCGAGCAGCGTCGAGAGCAAAATGCCGTAGACGACCTTCATCCACTCGGCGCCGTTGATGGCATCGAGGCCGCCCTGGACGGCGATGGCCGCCCCCGTGAGGCCGGCGATGAGCGAATGGGACTGGGAGGTGGGGATGCCGAACCACCAGGCCGCCGCACCCCAGACGATAATGGCGACCATCGCTGCCATGAGCGCCGTCAGGGCCTGATGGGAGTTGCCGCCGAAATCCACCATGGAGAAAATGGTATGGGCCACCGCCGTGGAGACCAGCGACACGAGCAAAAGCCCCAGGAAATTGAACACCGCCGCCATGATGATGGCGTGCCGAGGCTTCATGGCCCGGGTGGAGACCGCCGTGGCGATGGCATTGGGCGCATCCGTCGCGCCGTTCACGATGATAACGCCGATATTAAGCAGGGTCACCACCAGAAGGATGGGGTTCTGCATAAGCTCGGAGAGGAAAAAGGTCCACTCGATCGTCACGGAGTTCCTTCCAACAGATAAACTGCACCCAGAAAATGCGCAGTGGCCCAAGTCTACCCTATGACACGCCGTCAATGAGACAGACTGCTGTGTTTTTTTTGAAAAAGCTCCTACTCGGGGTCGCCGTAGAGGGCGAAGACGCGGCGGCGCTCGGCGCCGATGGTGGTGAGGTTGTTGTGGCCGGGAAGAACCGCCGTGTCGTCGGGCAGCGCCGCGAGCTTCTTCAGGGAGGCGCGCATGTCGGCCATGGAACCGCCCTCGAAATCGGTACGGCCGATGGTGCCGGCGAACAGCGTGTCGCCGGAGATAAGCACCGGCAGCCCCTTGGGGTGGTTGCCGAACTGCGGGATGTCGAACAGGCAGATGGAACCGGGGGTATGGCCCGGGGTCTCGATGACCTTCCACTTCATGTTCCCCACTTCCACGACATCGCCGTGGGCCACGGTGCGGTCGACCGGGCACGGCACGCCGCGGGTGGAAAGGTCCTCGTCGCGGGGCTCCTCGATGAGCGGCGCGTCTACGGCCGAAGCGATGACGGGCGCGCCCGTGGCCTTACGCAGCTCGGCGGCGGCGCCGGTATGGTCGAAGTGGGAATGGGTGAGCACGATGGCATCCAGTTTGCGGTCGCCCAGGGCCGCGAGAATCTTGTCGGCCGAGCAGCTCGGATCCACCACCATGGTGCCCTCGCCGTCGGATACGATGTACACGTTGTTGGCGAGCACGCCCATGACCAGGTACTCGACATCGACGCACAGCCCGCTGATCTCATATAAATCCGTCGCCATAGCTCAACCTTTCTTGAATACTATATTGAAAGCAACTGGAAGGGGAGCCGCCGGGTACCTTGATTCGCTCAAACAGTCCTCGCTGGTATCGAAGGCGTCAGGGCTTACTTCTCCCCTTCTCGCTGCGCCTTCGGTACCATCTGCGGAACTCGCTCGGTCAAGGCACCCGACGTCTCCCCACATCTCAACCTTTCTTGCTTGATCCTTGGGGCATCATTCTACGGGCATCGAAGACGCCGTCGATGGCGGACAGGCGCTTTGTCATGCGCTCGATAACCGCCAAGTCGGACAGCTGGAAGAGGAAGCGCATCTCCACCATGCCATCGCGGTGGGTGGTGGTGTTGCAGGACAGCACATTGGCGCCCATCTCGGAAATGACGCGCGTCACATCCAGAAGCAGGTTCATACGGTCGAGCGCCTCGATGTAGATCTCCACCTGGTAGGTGGCCGCCGTGGGCGTGCCCTCCCATTCCACCTCGATGATGCGCTCGGGATGCCGCTTCAAATCGAGCGCGTTGGGGCAGTCGGCCCGGTGCACCGACACGCCGCGGCCGCGGGTCACAAACCCCAAGATGTCGTCGCCGGGCACGGGGTTGCAGCAGCGCGACAGGCGCACGAGCACGTCGTCGACGCCCTTCACCACGATGCCCTGGGACGAGTGGGTCTCGTGCTTCTTCGGGCGCTTCACGGACGTGAGCATGGGTGCCATAATGCCCGTGGAGGAGGCCGATGTGCCCACCGTGGGCTTCTCCGCCTCCTCGTTGCCCTTGTCCACCAGGATCTTCAGCAGACGGTTCGTGACGTGCTGGGCCTTCTCCTTGCCCGTGCCGATGTGCACGTACATCTCGTCGGGGTCTTTGAAGCCAAGCGCCTCGGCCACCAGCTTCAGCGCCCGCATCGACTGGGCGCTGGAAAGCCCCAGCCCGTGCTTGCGCATCTCGCGCACGAGCATGTCGCGGCCCATCTGCATGTCGTCGGAGCGGGTGATCTTCGAGAAGTAGGAGCGGATCTTGCTGCGGGCCGAGGGCGTCTTCACGATGTTTAGCCAGTCGCGGGAGGGGCTCGCGCTCTTCTGGGTGAGCACCTCCACGCGGTCGCCCACCTGCAGCTGGTAGGACAGAGGCACGATGGAGCCGTTCACCTTGGCGCCCACGCAGTGGTTGCCTACCTCGGTGTGGATGGCGTAGGCGAAGTCCACCGGCGTGGAACCGGCGCGCAAGCTCATGACCTCGCCCTTCGGCGTGAACACGAAGACCTCCGTGTCGTCGAGGTCCATCTTCAGCGACTTTAGGAACTCGCGGGAGTCCTCGGTCTCGTCCTGCCAGTCCACCATCTGGCGCAGCCACGCCAGCTGGGCATCCAGGTTGTCGGCGGCGCCGGGACGCGAGGCGCCGGTCTCCTTGTAGCGCCAGTGGGCCGCCACGCCGTACTCGGAGTTGCGGTGCATCTCCTCGGTGCGGATCTGCACCTCCAAGGGACGCCCGGCCGGCCCCATGACCGTCGTGTGCAGCGACTGGTACATGTTGAACTTCGGCATGGCGATGTAGTCTTTGAAGCGGCCGGGCATGGGGTGCCACAGCGTGTGCACCGCGCCCAGGGCCGAGTAGCAGTCCTTCACCGAGCTGGTGATGATGCGCACGGCGATGAGGTCGTAAATCTCCGAGAAGCCCTTGCCCTTCTTCGTCATCTTCTGGTAGATGGAGTACAGATGCTTCGGGCGCCCCATGATCTGGGCCGAAATTCCCACCTTCCCCATCTCCTCGTGGAGCACGGCGATGACGTCGGCCAGGTACTTCTCGCGCTCGGCGCGGGACTCGGTCACCATGCGGGAGACCTGCTTGTACTTGTTGGGCTCCAGGTAGAAGAAGGAGAGGTCTTCCAGTTCCCACTTGATGGAGTTGATGCCAAGGCGGTGGGCGATGGGGGCGTAGATCTCCAGCGTCTCGCGGGACTTGAAGATGCGCCGATCCTCGCGCAGGGCCGCCAGCGTGCGCATATTGTGCAGACGGTCGGCCAGCTTGATGACGATGACGCGGATGTCCTTGGACATGGCCACGAACATCTTGCGAATGGTGGCCGCCTGCTCGTCGGTGAGCGACTCCACCTCGATGCGGGTGATCTTGGTGACGCCCTCCACCAGCGCCCGCACCTGCGGGTTGAAGGTGCGCTCCACTTCCTCGGCCGTCACCTTCGTGTCCTCCACGGTGTCGTGGAGCAGCGCCGCCGTGATGGTCTCGGCGTCCATGCGCAGATCGGCCAGGATGATGCCCACCTCGATGGGATGGATGATGAAAGGCTCGCCGGACTTGCGGCACTGGCCCGCGTGGGCGTCGCGGGCGAACTCGAAGGCGCGGCGCAGCATGGCCTCCTCCGGCGCGTCCATGTAGGCACTCGTCAGGCGCGCCAGCTCGGCGAAGCGGTCCTCGGGCGTGGCGGGCCCGCGTTCGATGGCCGAATCGGCCGTGGGATGCGGGCGGCCCAGAAGCGCGTCCACGGTCTCTTTCGTGGCCTTCCCGGCGCTGACGGCATCGGCCGCCGCCCGGACGGAATCGTCTCTCTCGGCGCTCATGGACGCCTCCCTTCTCCTGAACGCGGATGATCCGCGGATCGTTATCGGTTAGTGCCCCTGGCCCGGCCAGTTCCTCGGCACGATGGGATGGCACAGACGCACTGTGAGCGCGGGCTCGTCGGTGCCCAGCGCCCATCGGCAGAAGCCGCCGAACAGCGTGCGCTCGTCGATGCCCTCGCGGTAGCGCACCGAATCGGTCAGTTCCACCTTCGACGCCCCCTCGCGCACCCGCACCCACAGATGCGGGCGGCCGGCCTCGTAAACGGTGCGCGTCTCGATGAGCCCGAGCTCGCGTAACACGGCCAAGCCGCAGGCCGCCGAGGTGGGGCTCACGGCGCGGAAAGCGTCGGAGGCGGCCTCGGCCAGATCGGCGTCGGCCACGCAGAAGTAGTCGTCGGGGGTGTTGCGCTGCAGCGAGCGCAGCTTGCGGTACACCTGGGCCATGACGTCATGGTCCGGCGTGGTGTCGGCCAAGATGCGCTCGTTGATGGAGGCGTCCCCGCGCCCGTAGAGCAGATGCACCCACGCCGGCTTCCCATCGCGCCCGGCCCGGCCGCTCATCTGGTTGAACTCCACGTCGCTGAAGGGCAGATGATACAGCACCACGTGCCGGATGTTGGGGATATCGACCCCTTCCCCGAAGGCCGAGGTGGCCACGAGCACCTTCAAGTCGTCGCGACGGAACAGCTCCTCGATGCGCTTGCGCTCGTCGCGGGAGAGCCCCGCGTTGTAGAAGCCGATCATGCAGGCGAGCTGCGGCACCCGCCGGCGCAGCATGCGCGCGAGCGCCACGGAATGCTCGCGGGAGTTCACATAGATGACGGTCTTCTCGCCCGTGGCCACCAGGGAGGCCAAATAGTCGTCGCGGTGCGGAATGTTTCGCTGGTCGTCCAGGTACAGGTTGTCGCGAGCCGTCTCGTCGATGACCGAGTCCTGAATGGGCAGTACCGCATCGATGTCGTCGGCCACGGCGTCGTTGGCCGTGGCGGTCACCGCGAGCACCACGGGGTCTCCGAGCCGGGTCAGCGCCCGGTCGAGCTGGGTGTAGGCCACGCGCTGGCCGGCCTTGGCCTGGCCGATGTGGTGCGCTTCGTCCACGACGACGAACCCGACGCGCCCCGAGGCCGCCAGCTCGTCGGTGTGGAACATGAGGTACTCCGGCGTGGTGAGCACGATATCGAGGCTCCCGTCGGCAAGCCCCGCGTACACCGCCGCGCGCTCCTCGGGCGTCGACTCGCCGGTAATGACGGCGCTCGCGATACCGAAGCGTTCGAGGCTCGTCCGCAGATGGAACACCTGGTCGGCGATGAGTGCCCGCAAGGGGTAGATGAACAGGCTCGCGGCATGGTCGGTCAGCGCGCGGAAGGCGGCATAGGTTTGGAAGCACAGCGACTTGCCGCGTCCCGTGGCCATGACGGCGAAGGTGGACTTCCCCGCCCGCAGTCGATCGAGAATCTCTCGCTGGGCCGGATGCAGCGGGCGGTCGCCGATGATGGCCTTCACAATGGCCGCCTCCAAGCCGTCCGGATCGCGCCGGGCCGTCTCCTCCCACTGGGCGCGGCGGGGGGCCAAGTCGGGCAGCGCCGGCTCGGGCGCCTCGTCGGCGGCCGCAAGGTCGGGTTCCCCTTCCGCCTCGGCGAACAGATCGGCGGTGAACGACACGGCGTCCGGGTCAAGACAGGCCTCCAAAGCGCAGCAGCTGCGCGCCGGGGCCACGGTTTCCAGCATGGCCTTCACCGAGCGGCGGCCGCGCCATTCGTCGATCTGCACCGTGAAGGCGGCGTCCACCACCGCGTCGTTCACGAGCAGCGCGTCGATGGCCGCGCAGTGGAACATGATGCCGGCCACCGATGCGCGCCCGTTCGTCAGCGTGCAGGCGAAATGGTCCTTGGTCTGGCCCACGGCCCGGGTGTTCACGAGCGTCACGTTCCGCGCGAGGAAGGTGGGCTGGGGGTTCTCCTGGCCGAAGGGGGCGAGCCGCTCCACGAGCGCCACGGATTCGAGCGTTAGCTCGTCCAGGCTCACGAGCGCGTCCACCTCGGTCAGCGGATGGAAGGCCGCCTCCGGCAGCTTCTGCATATAGGCGTCGAGGCGCTGAGCGAAGGCCTTCAAATTTTTGGTGGGGATGGTGACGCCCACGGCCGCCCCATGGCCCCCGAAGCGCTTCGTGAGATACGAGATCGACTCCACCGCCTCGAAGAGATTCACGTTGCCCACGGAGCGCCCCGAACCGCGGGCCTCGTCGCCGTCGATGGTGAACAGGAGCGCCGGCACCCCGTAGGTGTTCACGAGGCGGGAAGCCACGATACCCTTCACGCCCTCGTGCCAGCCCTCGCCGGCCACGACAAGCGCCCGCTGGCCGTGGTAGATCCTGCCGGCCTGCTCCTTCGCGATGTCCGACAACTCCGCCTCGATGGCGCGCCGCTGGTTGTTCACGTCCTCCAGGGCCTCGGCCATGGCGCAACACTCGCCGTAGTTGTCGCACATGAGCAGATCAAGCGCCAAATCGGCATTGCCCATGCGCCCGGCGGCGTTCAGGCGCGGGATGAGGGAGAACGACAGGTTCGTGGCCGAAAGCGGTTTGCCGGCCTGGCCCGTGGTGGCCAGAAGCGCGGCGATGCAGGGGCGCGGATTGGTGTTCATGCGAGTGAGGCCGTCGGCCACAAGGGCCCGGTTCTCGTCGCGCATGGGCATGAGGTCGGCCACGGTGCCCAAGGTGGCGAAGTCGGTGTAGCTGCGCCACAAATGCGGAAAGCCCAGGCGGCTGCCGAGCACCTGCACGAGCTTTAAGGCCACGCCCACGCCGGCGAGGATAGCGCTGGGGCAATCATCGGCCATCTTCGGATCGGCCACGGGAACGCCCTCGGGCACAAGGTCGGCCGCCTCGTGGTGGTCGGTGATGTAGACCTCCACCCCTGCCTTCAGGATGTCGGCCACCTCGCTCTTGCAGGCAATGCCGCAATCCACGGTGACGATGACGTCGGGCTCCAGAGCTCGGGCGCGCTCGAAGGCGGCCGCGGTGATGCCGTAGCCTTCCTCGAAACGGCGGGGAACGAAGGGGAACGCGCAGGCGCCGAGGGCCCGCAGGCCCCGGGTGAGCACGGTGGTAGCGGAGATGCCGTCCAAATCGAAGTCGCCGAACACGACGATGCGCTTCTTCTCGCGGATGGCGTCGATGAGCCCGTCGGCCACTTCTGCCAGCCCTGGGATCTCCAAGGGATTGCGCCAGTCGCGGTCGAGCGAGGGGTTCAAGAAGCGCTTGGCGGCCCGCACCGTGGTGATGCCGCGGGCCACGAGGGTCGTCGCGATGAAGCGGGGCAGACCGAGGTCGTGCGCCAGACGCGCGACGATCTGCGGATCGGCCTCCCGGATGCTGAATTGGGCGGTCATAATGTGCTAGCTACCTTACGTGCGTTCTTCTTCGTAGTTCGGAAGGTATTTTCGCATAAAGCTCGCATTCTGTCACCGCAGCACGACGGCGGCGCGGCAATTTCCCACGGCACCGCCCGGGCAGCTCCTCGCAAGCCTTCAATCGACGTTCGGCAGCGAGTCGCACAGCGCCTAGCGGTTGTCCACTTTCTCGGGGTACAGGTCGTGCTGGGACAGGCGCGTCCAGGCCACTTCCTCCCAGCGAGTGCCGGGACGCCCGTAGTTGCAGTACGGGTCGATGGAGATGCCGCCGCGCGGGGTGAACTTGCCCCAGACCTCGATGTACTTCGGATCCATGAGCGCGATGAGGTCCTTCATGATGATGTTCATGCAGTCCTCGTGGAAGTCGCCGTGGTTGCGGAAGCTGAACAGGTACAGCTTGAGCGACTTGCTCTCCACCATGCGCACATCGGGCACGTAGGAGATGTAGATGGTGGCGAAGTCCGGCTGGCCGGTGATGGGGCACAGGCTCGTGAACTCAGGGCAGTTGAACTTCACGAAGTAGTCGTTTCCCGGGTGCTTGTTCTCGAAGGTCTCCAGCACCGACGGATCGTAGTCGGTCGGGTACTGGGTATGCTGGTTGCCGAGCAGGGTGACGCCGCCGGCGCGAGTCTCATTCTCATCGCGGCCAGCCGAGGCAGCGGCGGGAGCAGTCGCTGGCGCGGGGCCGGCATCCTCGCGAGCCAGATGGGCCGCGATGGCGGCCATAGCCGAAGTATCCACCGATCCCTCGGGCTTCCCGATTGCATCATCGTCGCTGCCAAACAGCGCTTCAGCCATGTCCATTGGTTTCATTCCCAGCTCCTCTTCTTTAGCAACTCCTTGGGGGCGGGCTGCGGGGTACCGCCCAGTCGCTCAGACAGTCCTCGCTCGGCGAAACAGGACGTTTAGTCCTGTTTCGAACGCTCTCGGAACTCGCTTGGTGAGCAATACCCCACATCCCGCTACACTCAACTCTGCTTGATTATCTCATAGCCGGATCTTCGACGCCGTTGGCGGCGAAGGCGGCGGCACGGTCGAGGCAGGTGGCGCAACGGCCGCAGGGCGCCTCTCCCCCTTCGTAGCACGACCAGGTGAGCTCGTAGGGCACGCCAAGGGCCAGCCCCTCGCGCACGATGTCGGCCTTCGACCAGGTGACGAACGGAGCTTCCAAGCACAGCTCGCCGCCGGTGCCCTCCACGATGGCGCGATTCATGGCCTCCACGAACTCCAGCGAGCAATCGGGGTAGGCGTTGCCGGCCCAGTCGTCATGATGGGCGCCGTAATAGACCGTCGAGCAGCCGAGCGAGAGGGCCATGGAGGCCGCCGAGGAGAGGAAGAGCCCATTGCGGAAGGGCACGTACGTGCTCACCGGGCCGCCGTCGCCTTCGGCCTGCTGATCGGCGTAGCTGGACTCGGGGATGGCTGCATCGGAATGGGCCAGAAGCGAGCAGTCGCTGTCGGCGAAGATGGCGCCCAAATCGAGGAAGCGCTGCTCTACACCGTAATGGGCCGCCACGGCGCGGGCCGCCTCAATCTCGCGGACGTGCTTCTGCCCGTAGCTGATGGAAAGCGCATACACGTTTTCCGCGCCGTACTTGCTCACGGCCCGCGCCAAAAGCGTCGTGGAATCCACACCGCCGGAGCACAGCACCAGGGCTTTGGTTTTGGTCATGGTTCGTTCCTTCCGGATCTTTAGACCCCGCGCGTCTCATCGGGCCAGATGATCTTGTGCAGCTGCAGCTGCAGACGGGCGCGGTCCAAGCCGTGATCGATCAGATAGGCGGCAATCTCGGCCGGCTCGATGGCGCCCCATACCGGACTTGCCAGCACCGAGCAGCGATCCCACAGCCCCGCCTCGTCGGCGCAGCGTTCCATGAAAGCAAGATCGTCCTCGGCGCCCACGACGAACTTCACGGCATCGCGCGTATCCAGCAGATCGTAGTTCTCGCGGCGCATGGCGGCGGACACGGCCTCGCCGGCCGTGGGCGTCTTCCAATCCACCGTGAAGTGCAGGCTGCCGGGAAGCCCCGCCTCGGCGCACGCCTCGCGCAAGTGCGCCATGGGACTCAGGTCGCGCGAACCGTTCGTCTCGATTTCCACGCGCAAAGGGCGCGGGTCGTCCACCGCGAGCAGAGTCTGCACCAAATCGGGCAGATAAGGCTGCAGAAGCGGCTCGCCGCCGGTGAGCGTCACGCACGACACGCCGGTCTCGGCCACCCAGGCCACCAGGTCGGGCACGCTCCACCCTTCCACTTCCACCAACGGATGGTTCGCCCAGCGGGTGTCGCAGTAGGTGCACCACATATTGCAGCCGGCGAACCGGATGAAAGCGGCCGGCCGCCCCGCCGCCAGGCCCTCCCCGTTCACGGACACGAACTTCTCCGCCACGGGGAACAGCTGGGCACGGGGGGCGATGGTATGGCGCGCCTGGTGCCGCTCGGCATCCAGCAGGCCGTCGTTCTCCTCCTCGGGCACCATGGGCTATCGCTGCTCCCGATAGTAGGCGCAGTTGTTGGGGGTCTCGTAGACCTCCACCTGGGCCACGGGCAACCCGCGGGCGGCCAGCGCGTCGAAGAACCACTTCGCGAGGTTCTCTGCCGTGGTGCGGAAGGGCACAATGAACAGGGCGAAACCCTCGCGCTCGAGGCACGCCAAGGTGTCGGGGGCAAGGGAGCCCTCCTCCACGATGAAATGGTGGTCGAGTCGCTCGGTCAGCGCGCGCAGCTCGGTTTTAAACTCGCCGAAATCCACCACCATGTCCTTGCAGGTGCCCTCCGTCTGCAGGTGCTCCACCTCCAGATAAGCCACCACGCGCCAGCGGTGCCCATGCAGGTTCTCGCACTTCCCATGATAATCGGTCAAAAAATGAGAGGCATCGAACGAGCTCTCCGTCTTCAATCCGTACATGCAAATCCTTTCAACGCTTGGGGCCATTATAGAGCGCCCCTTTGCTAGAACGCGGCATCGAAGGGGGCGGTCACGATGATTTCACTTTGGCCGCGGGTGAGCTCGGTGAGCTTTTCCAGGAAGGGGGCCTGAGTGCCGTCGAGCATGCGGAAGGTGAGCAGGACGTTCTCGGCGAAGTCGCTCTCGGCAAGCTTCGCGCCGGCCGCCTCAGCGATGCGACAGAGCTGCTCGTACAGGCTGTAGGGCACCTCCAGGATGATGTCGACGCAGACCGACACCGTGACGACATCCGCCGCTTCGATAGCCGCCTTCGTGGCGTCGGTGTAGGCGCGCACCAGGCCGCCGGTGCCGAGCAAAATGCCGCCGAAGTAGCGGGTGACCACCACCGCCACGTCTTCCAAACCTGCATGTTGAATGGCCTCGAGGGTCGGCATACCCGCCGTCTTGGCCGGCTCGCCGTCGTCGGTGTAGCGCACGCGACCGCCGCGCAGCACGTAGGCGTACACGTTGTGGCGCGCCATGCGGTGAGCCGCCTTCACCTCGGCGATGAAAGCGAGTGCCTCTTCCTCAGTGGCGACCGGCGCGATTCGCCCGATGAAGCGGCTCTTCTTCTCGACGATCTCGGCCTCGGCACGAGCGGCTATGGTCTTGTACGCGGCCACTACTCCCCCAGCTTCTCGGCGGCTTCGAACCATTCCAGCTCGAGGGCTTCTATTTGAGTTTCGAAGTCGGCGATTTCCTCTTGCATGGCGGTGAGCACCAGATAGTCAGATTGGTCGGCGGCGGCCATTTCCAGCTGCTTCTTCTCGATCTTGCCCTTCAGGGTCTCGATCTTCTTCTCGTTGGAGGTCATGAGCTTGCGCAGGGCGCGCTGCTCGCCGCCGGAGAGGACGGGGGCGGAAGAGGCAGCCGCATTCCCGGGATTGCTGGAGGTCGCGAGCGAGGGGCGACCAAGGTCGCCCCCTACGGAGCCGACCCCAGAGTCATTTCCGCGGCCGCCACCGGCGCTCTTCGCGGCTTCGCGGTCGGCCTCTTCGGCGAGCTTCAGGTACTCGTCCACGCCACCGGGCAAATGGCGCACCTTGCCGTCGATGAGGGCGAACTGGTGGTCGGTCACGCGCTCCATGAGGTAGCGGTCGTGGGTGACGAGCAAGAGTGTGCCCGGCCAGCCGTCGAGCAGGCTCTCCACCGCCGCAAGCATATCGGTGTCCAGGTCGTTTCCCGGCTCGTCCAAGATGAGCACGTTCGGCTCATCCAGCAAAATGAGCATGAGCGCCAGCCGGCGCTTCTGGCCGCCGGACAGGTCGCACACCGGCTCGTTCTGATCGTCCTTCGTGAACCCGAGCCGTTCCAAGAGCTGTCCCGGCGTCATCTCCTTGCCGTCGAGCATCGTGCGCCGCGAGTAGCGCGAGATCACCTGGCGCACCCGGTCGTCGCCGAGCTTGCGCAGCTCGTCCAAATGCTGCGACAGCACGGCGAAACGCACGGTCTGGCCGATTTTCACGCGCCCGGAATCGAGCGGCTGCAGCCCTTGGATGATGCGCAGAAGCGTTGTCTTGCCGATGCCGTTGGCGCCCACAATGCCGTAGCGATCGCCCGGGCCGATGATCCAGTCGACGTCGTCCAAGATGACGCGATCCCCGAAACGCAGCGATGCGCCCTTAAGGTCGACCACTTGCTTGCCGAGACGCGCCATGGCCATGCGCTTGAGCTCCAGCTCGTTGCGCAAGGGCGGCACGTCGGCGATGAGCGCCTGGGCGGCGGCCACGTGGAACTTGGGCTTCGTAGCCCGCGCACGGGCGCCGCGGGAGAGCCACGCCAGCTCGCGGCGCAGGGCGTTCTGGCGCTTCTGCTCGGCCAAAGCCTCCAAGCGATCCCGTTCCACCCGCTGCATGATGTAAGCGGAGAAGCCTCCCTCGAAGGGCCAGACGCGCCGACCGTGCACCTCCCACATGGCCTCGCAGACCTCGTCGAGGAACCAGCGGTCGTGGGTCACCACGAGCAGCGCCCCCGCTCCGCGGCGCCAGCGGGTCTTCAAGTGCTCGGCGAGCCAGGTGATGGCGCGCACATCCAGGTGGTTGGTAGGCTCGTCCAGCATGAGCACGTCCCAGTCGCCGATGAGCAACCGGGCCAGATCAACCCGTCGACGCTGGCCGCCGGAAAGGGTTCCCACCGTCGCGCTCCAATCCACATCCTCGAGCAGCCCCGCGATAATGGCGCGAACCCGAGGGTCGCCGGCCCACTCGTATTCGGGGATATCCCCCACCACGGCCCGCTCCACGGTGTCCGCGTCGCGCAAATCGTCGCTCTGGCCGAGTACGCCCACCGAAACGCCGCGGGTGCGGATGACACGGCCGTCGTCCACTTCCACATCGCCCGAAAGCACCCGCAAAAGCGTGGATTTCCCATCGCCGTTCTGGCCCACGATGCCGATGCGAGCCCCCTCGTCCACCCCGAGGGACAGCCCCTCGAACACCGTCTTCGTGGGGAATTCCACGCTCACTTTTTCACAACCGAGAAGAAACGCCACCAAGGCCGCCTTTCACTTCCATTCGTTTCGGAGCAGATTATACGCTAACGGATTTTCCAAACGGCAACAATGAGCACCGCCAGCGAAAGCGCCGCCGACAGAGCAAAGGCCGCCCGATAGCCCCACACGGCCGCCTCCGCGCCGCCCATGCCTGTCAGAGCCAGCGATGCGGGCACGCTTACCACGAGCAGCATCATGAGCGCCGTGCCGAGCGAGGCACACACCTGGCGGGCCGTGGCGAAAAAGACGCTGCCGTCCATCGTGTTCGCGGGAAGCAAGCCCGAAAGACCCCAGGAGTTCAACGGCCCCACGAGCGTGCTCACGCCCAAAGCGCGTACCGCTTGCATGGCCGTCAGCAGCCATAGCGGAGTCGCTGCATCCACGAACATCATGGAGGCCGCACCAACGACGAGCAGCACGGCGCCCGTCACCGTAACCGCGCGTGCGCCCACCCGATCGGTGAGCAGGCCAGCTAGCGGATTCAGGAACAGGGCTATCACCGTAGCCGGCACGAACACGATGCCGGCATCGAGCGCCGAGAGCCCACAGATGCCCTGCACGAACAAGGGAACGATGAGCGTGATGCCCATGAATGAGGCGAACAGGCAGTTCTGGGCCACGAACGCCGCCCGGTACTGGCGGGCGCGAAACACGCCCAGATAAATAAGCGGATGAGAAATACGGTTCTGCCGCACGAGGAACGCAGCCACGCAGCAGGCACCGCTCAGCGCCGGAACCCACACGCCCTCGCTGGACAGCGGCATGTTCGCCGCATTCGATGCCGCCAAGAGCAGCCCGCCGAAACCGAGCGTGGAAAGTGCCAGCGACGGCACGTCCAACACAGCGCCGGCGCTGCCATCCCCCTCCTCGCGCACCAACAGAGCGCAGGCCAGCGCAAGCAGCACCAAGGCACCGATAAGGAGCCCGTAGAAGCTGCGCCATCCCCAGGAGTCTACGAGCGCGCCGCCGATAATGGGGCCGATATTGGGGGCGAACCCCATGGCAATGCCCGCGATGCCCATGGTCGTGCCCGTGCGCTCTCTCGGAAAGCGCGTCATGGCCAGCGACTGCACGAGCGGCAGCGTGATGCCCGTAGCCACCGCCTGCAGCACGCGTCCCAGCACGAGCGTGAAGAACGTTCGGGCAATCAGATCAACGGCCGAGCCCGCCAGAAAGAGCCCGAGGGCCAGACACACCAGGCGCTTGACCGACATACGCCGGGCGAGGAACGTCACCACCGGCACCGTAATACCCATAACGAGCATGTAGACCGTGGTCAGCCACTGCCCCTCGCCGGCATCGATGAAAAACTCCGCGCAAACGCCCGTGAGCATGGAGTTCGTAGCGGTTTGGGAAAGCGATCCTAACGCACAGGTGATGACGACGATGGCGAACAGGGCGTAGGTGTGCCCCTTCTCGGAAAGACGCATAGGAATTTCCAGCCCTCAGTTGAACCGCTGCTGGGTCTTTTCCAGGCCGTTGTCGATGAGGCACAGCACCGCGTTCGAGCCCTCGGCCACGGCGTGATCGAAGGCCTCGGTGTCGTCCTTGCTGCGGGGGCGCGAGAGCACCCAGTCGACCACGGGCTTCCGTCCCGGCGGCCGCCCGATGCCGATGCGCACCCGGTACCAGTCGCGGGTGCCCAGCTTATCGCAGATGGAGCGCAGCCCGTTATGGCCGGCATGTCCCCCGCCGAACTTCACCCGAATAGTGCCGGGGTCGATGTCCAGCTCGTCGTGGATGACGATGAGATGGTCGGGGGCCGCCTTGTGCGTCCGCATGAGCTTGCTCACCGGGCCGCCGGAGGTGTTCATGAAGCTCTGGGGCTTTACGAGCAGAAGCTCGTGGCCGTGGTAGCTCGCCTTCCCTACGAGTGCCCCGCCCTCGTTCTTCCAGTAGCGCACGCCCAGCTCATCGGCCAGCGCGTCCACCGTATCGAACCCGGCGTTGTGCCGCGTGTGCTCGTACTCCTCGCCCGGATTCCCCAGGCCCGCGATCATATACAACTTGTCACCTATTTCCGTCATTCATCTTTGGAAGAGTAGGCCCGAGTCCCCGGGGAGGGGGCCCGCGCGCAGTTCATTGAAGTGCAAAGAAAGAAGGCCCGAGACCCTCGGAGAGACCCGCACTTCAATGCTGTTTGAGCACGGGCTTCCTCCCCGGGGACTCGGGCCGGACAGCCAAGCAGCTATTCGAACAATTTCCCAATAGAGCCGTTGTTGTACACGACATCGATGGTCTGCGCGAACAGCGGCGCGATGGAGAGCACCTTGATCTTGCCGGTCTGGCGCGCGAGCGGCACGGGCACGGCGTTGGTGACCACCACTTCCTCGATGCAGGAGTTCTCCAGACGCTCGTAGGCCGGGCCGGAGAACAGGCCGTGGGTAGCGCAGGCGTACACCTCGGCGGCGCCCTTGGCCTTCAGCGTGGCGGCCGCGGCCACAAGCGAGCCGCCCGTGTCGATCATGTCGTCGTTCAGGATGCAGATCTTGTCGGTCACGTCGCCGATAAGCGCGGTGATCTCGGCCTGGTTGTGCTTCGGGCGATCCTTGTGCATGATGGCGATGTCGCAATCGAGCGCCGTAGAGAACTTCTTCGCCGCCTTCGCGCGACCCACGTCCGGCGAGACCACGCACAGACGCTCGGGATCGAAGCCTTTGTTGCGGAAGTAATCCACGAAGATGGGCATGGCCGTCATGTGGTTCACGGGGATGTCGAAGAAGCCCTGGATGGCATCCTGGTGCAGATCCACCGTGATGATGTTGTCGATGCCGGAGACCTCGAGCAGATCGGCCACGAGCTTGGCCGTGATGGGCTCGCGCGGGGCGGCCTTGCGGTCCTGACGGGCGTAACCGTAGTGCGCGATGACCGCCGAGATGGAGCGGGCGCTTGCACGCTTGGCGGCATCGGCCATGATGAGCAGCTCCATGAGGGCGTCGTTCACGTCGAAGGTCTCGCTCGCGCACACCGACTGGATGAGGAACACGTCGGCGCCGCGGATGGACTCCTGGTAGCGGGCGTAGATCTCGCCGTTGGCGAACTTCTCGTGCTTGATGTTGCCGAGGTTCACGTTCAGGTACTTGGCGATCTCCTCGGCCAGCTCCGGATTCACCGAGCCGGAGAACAGGATCATGCGCTTGGTCATCTCGGTCATAGGGTGCGTCCCTTCTGCGACGGGTCTTTCAGCTTCGGTTATTGTAGTACGGCGCGCCGCTTCATGCGGGCTGAAGCGGCGCGACCGACTATTTCTTCTTCTCGATGGGGTGCGCCGCCACCCAGCCTTCTATCTCCTGCTGTCTGGCGCGCCCGAGGGCCAGCGCTCCCGGCGTCACGTCCTTGGTGATGGTGGAGCCAGCACCCACGAGCGCCCCGGCGCCGATGGTCACGGGCGCTACCATCATGGTATCGGATCCTACGAAGGCGCCGTCCTCGATGACGGTGGCGTGCTTGTTCGCGCCGTCGTAGTTGCAGGTGATGGAACCGGCGCCGATGTTCACGCCCTCCCCCATGGTGGTGTCGCCGATGTAGGACAGATGCGGCACCTTCGAGCCCTTGCCGATGGTGGATTTCTTGATCTCCACATGGGTGCCGGCCTTGGCGCCCTCGCACAAGTGCGCCGCCGGACGCAGGTAGGCGCGCGGACCGCAGGTGGCGCCATCGTCGATGAGCGCCTCTACCGCCACGGTCTCGTCGATGCGGCAGCCGCAACCGACGCGCGTGTCGGTCAGGCGGCTGTCGGGGCCCACGACGCTGTCCTCGCCGATCGTCGTCTTCCCCAGCAGCATGACGTTGGGCAGAAGCTCCACGTCGGGGGCGATCTCCACCTCGGGGCCGATGTAGGCCGTGGCCGGATCCCACATCGTGACGCCGGCGGCCATGTGCGCGTCGTTGATGCGCCGCTGCATGACGCGGGTCGCCTCGGCCAGCTGGCCGCGGGAGTTCACGCCCAGGCACTGCTCCGCATCGCTCGTCTTATAGGCGAGCACGGGCCGCCCGGCGGCGCGGCTGATGGCCAGCACGTCGGTAAGATAGAACTCGCCCTGGGCGTTGTCGGAATTCACCTGGGAAAGCGCGTCGAAAAGGGCGCGGGCGTCGAAGCAGTAGACGCCCGAGTTGCACTCGGTGATGGCCGCTTCCTCGGGGCTCGCGTCCTTCTGCTCGACGATGCGGGCCACCTCCCCGGCGCCGTCGCGCACGATGCGACCGTAGCCGAAGGGGTTTTTAAGCTCCATGGTAAGCACGATGACCGCCGCGTTGTGCTCCTCGCGCAGAGCCGCCATCTGGCGAATGGTCTCGGGCTGAATGAGCGGAGAGTCGCCGGAGAGCACCACGACGGCGCCGTCGAAGCCGGCCAGGGCATCGGCGGCGGCCAGCACCGCATCCGCCGTGCCGCGCTGGGCCTCCTGCACGACGACCTCGGTATCGCCTTCCACCAAAGGGATCACCTGGTCGCGCATATGCCCCACCACGGTGACGACCCTATCGGTGCCCGCCTCCTTGGCCGCTTCCACGACCCACCGCACGAGCGGGCGGCCCAGCACCTCGTGAACCACCTTCGGCTTCTTCGACTTCATACGGGTACCGGCCCCCGCGGCCAAAATAATCGCAGCAGTTTCCATGAAACGCCTTTCTATAGCTATACGTGCGCTCGTTCGCGCCCATTTCCAATTGGCCTAGTATAGCGCAAGGAGCCTATAATCGAGCAGGTCGACACTAGGGAAAGGAGGCGACCATGGCCCAAGGATTGGACGCGCTGACCCGTGAAGAGCTGGTCGAGCTTTTGGAAATCACCGCGAAGGATCTCATCGCGCTGGACGGAACATGGTTCCAATCGCTGGAACGCGAGCAGGGCATGGACACGGCCATGGAGCACGACCGTGCTGCCTGGCGACGCTTCGTGCCCAGCGAGGCCCGACGCTTGAAGAAGCTGCTCGACATTTCGGATAGATGCGGACTTGAGGGACTCGCCGAAGCGCTGCCTTTGCGCTGCACCTCACTGGCAAACGAATGGGAGATTCTCTGGGAGGACGACGCGCTCGTGTTCCGCATCACGGATTGCCGCGTGCAGAACGCCCGCGCGCGCAAGGGAATGGAGTTCCACCCCTGCAAGAGCGTGGGCGAATTGGAATACGCCGGCTTCGCCGCCGCCTTGGATGACCGCATCCACTGCGAATGTGTCAGCTGCTTTCCCGACGTCACCGACAACACCTGCAACTGCGCCTGGCGCTTCTGGGTGGAGGGGTAGGCCGCGCCCCCTTCTACTTGAACCGTTTCAGCAGAAGGGAGTTGCTGACGACGCTGACGCTGGACAGCGCCATGGCGGCACCGGCGAGGGCCGGGGCGAGGATGCCCCCGGCGGCCAGCGGGATCATGATGCAGTTGTAGATGAGCGCCCAGAACAGGTTCTGTTTGATTTTGCGCATCGTGGCCTTCGACAGGCGCAGAGCCACGATGAGGTCGGACAAGCGGTTGCGCATGAGCACCACGCTGCCGGCATCCAGGGCCACATCGGCGCCCGAGGCCAGCGCCACGCCGATGTCGGCGGCGGCCAGCGCCGGGGCGTCGTTGATTCCGTCGCCCACGAAGGCCACGACGGTCTTCGCGCCGGCGGCCGCATTCTCGGCGGCGCTCGCGGGCGACTCGAGGGGCACCGGCTCGGCGGGAATGCCCATGTCGGGGTCGGAGGCGGCCATGAGGGCGGGGTCAGTCGCTTCCATTTCCAAAATGCGCTCGTCATCCTTCTCGGTATCGCGGGCCTCGGCGGCGGCATTGCCGAGCATGGCGATATCGGCGGCGCCCCGCACGGCGCGCACGCAATCGGCCTTCTCGAGCGGTTTCACACCGGCGAACACGTGGTCGGGCGCGATGCCCACCTCCTCGGCGATGGCCCGGGCCGTGGGCGCGGCATCGCCGGTAACCATGTAGGAGGTCACAGCGAAGTCGCGAGACAGCTCGCGCACCGTGGCCGCCGCGTCCGGTTTGGGCTCGTCGCGGAACTGGATGCGACCTGCGGCCACCCCGTCGATGGACACGAGTGAGCCCGAAGCGCCGGCCCCGTCGCCTTCGGCCTTCCCGACGCCCACGAACACCTCGTGGCCTTCCACGACGCCGCGCACGCCCTCGCCGACGACGGCCTCGAAGGACTCGGCCGCGGGCAGCGGCGCCAGGTCGCGTCCGGTCGCGTAGGTCACAACGGCGCGGGCCAGGGGGTGCTCGCTCCTTTCCTCCAGGGCGGCGGCCAGGCGCAGGGCGTCATCGGGAACGTCGCAGGCCACAACGACCGGCTCGCCCTGGGTGAGGGTGCCCGTCTTGTCGAAAACGGCCGCCGACAAGTTGCCCATGGTCTCCAGCACCGTGCCGTCCTTAATGAGCACGCCGAGCTGGGCGCCCTTCCCCATACCCACGGTGAGCGCCGTGGGGGTCGCCAGGCCCAGCGCGCAGGGGCAGGCCACGCAGATGACGGCGATGGCCGGCATGAGCGCCTGCACCAGGCGGCCGTCGGAGCCGGCCGGTACGAGGAAGAACCATGCGCAGAACACGACGAGCGCGATCAGCAGGATGGCGGGCACGAACACCGCCGCAATGCGGTCGGCGATGCGCTGGATGGGGGCTTTCGTGCCCTGGGCGTCCTCCACGGCGCGCACGATGCGGGCCAGCGTGGAGTCGGCGCCCACGCGCAGGGCGCGCACGGTCACCGCGCCGGTAGTGTTCTGGGTGCCCCCGGTCACCGCGTCGCCCGCGGCTTTTACCACAGGCAGCGTCTCGCCGGTCAGCATGGACTCGTCCACTTCCGTGGCGCCTTCCACCACCACGCCATCGACCGGCATCTTCTCACCCGGCCGCACGAGCACCGTGTCGCCGGCCACCACCTGGGCCAACGGTACCTCGCGCTCCTCGCCGCCGCGCACCACCCGAGCCGTGGGCGGCGTCAGGTTCATGAGCGACTCGATGGCCTGGTTCGTGGCGCCCTTGGCGCGGCTTTCCAGCATCTTGCCGAACAGCACGAAGGTGATGAGCATGGCGCAGGTCTCGAAATAGGGCATGCCATCGTTGATGGCGAGCGCCGCATGGCTTTCCCAGTCCCCCGTGACCACCGGCAGAAACGTGATCCACAGCGAGAACAGAAACGCGATGGAAGTACCGAGCGCCACCAGCACGTCCATGTTCGCCGAGCCGCCCTTCAGCGACCCCCAGGCGCCCTTGTAGAACCGCGCGCCGCAGCCGAACTGCACCGGAGCCGTGAGCGCCAACAACAGGAGATTCGCCGCGAACATGGCCTGCACATGGGTGGGATCGGCCACGAACAGGCCGGCCAGGGCGCTGCCCACCCCCATGTGCCAGCCGGGAATCATGCCGATGGCCACGATGATCACCGTGAGCACGGCGGCCGCGCCGAACACCTTGCGATCGCGCTTGGCCCGGGCGGCCTCGCGGGCGCGGCGCTTCTCATCCACCAGCGGTGCGTCCTCGGGGATGATCTCGGCCGTGAAGGACAGGTCGTCGAAAACGGCGAGCATGTCGTCTACGCTGGCCTGGGCCGGGTCGAACACCACGCGCCCCGTGTTGTTGGCCAGGTTCACCGCCACATCCACGACGCCGGCCGTGGCGCGGTAGTGCTTCTCGATGTTGGCCGCGCAGTTCGCGCAGTGCATGCCGTCGATAGCCAGGCGCAGGTTGGCGCGAGGCGCTTCGCCGTTGGGCTGCGGCAGCTCTTGCCGAGTCGTCTCCTGCTGTATCGTCTCCTGCTGAATTGTCTCTCGTTGGGCCATAGCTTGCCTTCCTCACTTCGAGAAGCGGCGCATGAGCGCCATCACTTCGTCGATCACCTCGTCGTTGCCGGCGCGCACCTCTTCCACCACGCAGGTGCGCATATGCTCGGCCAGCACCATCTCGGAGACGCGCCGCACCGCCGACTCGGCGGCGGCCAGCTGGGTGAGCACGTCCCCGCAGTAGCGGTTGTCCTCGATCATGGCCTTCACGCCGTTCAGCTGCCCGATGGCCCGGTTCAGCCGCTTCTGCATATCCGCCTGCAGCTCGGTGCTGCGCGGTGTGTTCTTGTGCCGGCAGGGGCAATCGGGCACGTGGCCCGTTCTACCTGCACCAGTCTTGGCCGCTGCCTGGGCCGCCCCGGCCTTCGGCATTGTCTGCGCCGTCCCTTCCCCGCTGCATGCTTTCTCGTTCTTCATAGTATTCCTTCGCTCATAGCTCCGGCTTTCATTCTCGAAAAAAACTTATACCCCTAGGGGGTATTTTCGTCAAGCAGGAAAAACCGCAATCAACGAAGACCCCCGATTTTGCATGAGATTGACGGTTATGAGCGTCTAGAGAATCTAAGTTCACTCGAAATTGTCAATTATCGTTAATTCTAATCACTATAGCTGCCCTTCAGACGCTCATAACCGTCAATCTCATGCAGCGACAGGAGCCTTCACCGACTGAGCGAGACGAGATGAAGCGCGAAGCGGCCATTACCGGAAAGGCCGATCGGAATCGGTTCCCATAGAAGTGGAGCGCGACCGCTCTTATCGAACGGGGCTCAGACACGTTTCCTCCGGCAGAGCGGCACGAGCCCACACGGGGCCTCTTTCGGCACATACGCAGGGAACTAGGAAACAAAAAGGCCCCGCAACCTGATGGCTGCGGGGCCCCAGTTCTGTTGAAACGCGACGGGCGCTTACAGCGAGTCGATGTAAGCAACCAGGTCGCCCACGGTGACAAGCCCCTCGGGCTCGCCGAAGTCGACCTCGCAGGCCTCCTCCAAGTCGCAGATGAGCTCGACCATGTCCAGCGAGTCGATGCCGAGGGACTCGAAGGTCGCCTCGGTGGTGACGGTGGCGGGGTCGATGTCGAGGTTGCTCTCGAGAACGCCGGCGATGGTGTCGATAGTGGCCATGAACTAATCCTCCTTTTGGGTGAGCAGACCGTAGCCGCCGTCCTCGCGGCGGTACAGGATGTGCACCAGGTTGGTGTCGCGATCAGTGTACGCGAAAAAGTCGTGACCCAGCAGATCGATCTGGATGAGCGCCTCTTCTTCGGTCATGGGCGTGAATTCCGTCTCCTTGCGGCGGATGATCTCGTCCTCGGACAGCTCGTCCATCAGACGGTCGAGATCCAGCTCGCTCTCCGGGTGGGCGTCCTCGTGGGCGTAGTCGACGATGCGCTCGGTGGCGCGAACCTTCTTGTCCAGCACGCGGGTCTTGTACTTGCGCAGCTGACGGGCAACCTTGGCGGCAGCCACGTCGATGGCGGCGTACATGTCCTCTTCGCTTTCCTCCACGCGCACGATGTGGCCCTTGACGCGGACGGTGACCTCGCAAATAGCCGGCAGCGGGTTGGCCGGGTTCTTCTCGGTGTAAAGAACAATTTCCGTGGAGACGGTGTCGGCGTCCACAGCCTTGATCGCGTTACCGACCTTCTCCTCAGCGTACTGACGAAGGGCGTCGGTGACGGGCATTTTGCGTCCGGACACGGTGATCGTCATGATTTCCACCTCTTTTACCTCGTTGCTTGCACAATCAGCGTGGAAGGCGCGAGCCCGCTGGGGCACCTGAGCGCACCATGCGTAAAACGCACCCTTCCAAACTGGAAAAAACAGCATAGCGCACTTTTCGCTAGATTGACCGAGCAATTTGAGGTTGCAAGAAAACGATTGCCGTCTGAGGACTGTTTTCGGAATGCAGCGCCTTTGAAGTCGAACGGTTCTCGTTTTCGTGTGAAAAAGGCTGCTACGGGGACTTTACAGATAGGGATTTTCGCTGAAGCGAAAGGGAAAGCGGTTACAATTAACGGATATCTGTGAAGCCGTCTTGCTCGCAGGCGGCTGAGTCGGTAAGAGAAATTGAGGATGTAAGGCATGGAACCCACTGCGAAGAATCCCGATCCGCATCATATCTTCATTGATGAAGTCCAGGGGCATCAGCGTCGCTGGTTGAAAGTCATCCAATTTACGAGTTCGTCCACGAAGGCGGCGGCCATCATGCTGGCGGCGGCTATTGTGGCCCTCGTTATCGCGAACTCGCCGTTCTTCGAGCCCTTTGAGGAGTTCTGGCACACCCATGTAGTGGTGGGCGTCGGCGGCTTTATCGGCGAGATGTCGCTGGCCCATATCATCAACGACATCTTCATGGCGGTGTTCTTCCTGCTCGTAGGGTTAGAGATCAAATACGAGATGACCGTCGGCGAGCTCACGAACATCCGCCAGGCGGCGCTGCCCATCATCGCGGCCTGCGGCGGCGTTCTGGCCCCTATCGTCATCTACTCCATCTTCAACGCCACCAACCCTGAGACCTCCCACGGCTGGGGCGTGCCGACGGCGACCGATATCGCCTTCGCCTTGGGCATCATGGCGCTGCTCGGCAACCGCGTGCCCAACGGCGTGCGCGTGTTCCTCTCCACCTTGGCCGTGGCCGACGACATCATCGCCATTCTCGTCATTGCCATCTTCTACGGTCAGAGTCCCTCGCTCATGTGGCTTGCCATTGCTGCGGCCATTCTCGTGGTGCTCGTACTGATGAACCGGGCGCACGTGTACGCCCTGACGCCTTACATGCTGGTGGGTTGCCTGTTGTGGTTCGCGGTGTTCATGTCCGGTGTTCATTCCACCATCGCCGGCGTGCTGCTCGCCTTCACGATCCCCACGGGGTCGCGCGTCGATCTGCAGAAGTTCATGACCTGGTCGGGCGACCGGGTTCGCGAGGCGCGCGCCGCCTATGTGGAGACCGAGCCGGTGACGCTTCAGAAGGATTACATGTTCACCGTCACCCGACTCTCCAGTGTTGCTCGTCAGGTGGTACCCCCGGCCACGCGCTTGGAGCATATGCTGTACCCGTGGGTGTACTTTGCCGTGCTGCCCCTGTTCGCGCTGACCAACGCTGATGTGAGCTTCCTTGGCGGCGATGTTCTCGCCATGGTCTCGAGCCCGGTGTTCTTCGGCGTGTTCTTCGGATTACTTCTGGGCAAGCCCATCGGCATCCTGCTCTTCAGCTTCTTGACGGTGAAGCTGAAGATCGCCAACCTGCCCGATCATGTTAACTGGATCCATATGCTGGGTGCCGGCATCCTGGGCGGCGTGGGCTTCACCATGGCCATCTTCGTGGCGAACCTCGCCTTCCCCGAGGCGGTGCTCATCGCCGATGCGAAGATCGGCATTCTGTCGGCCTCGCTTCTGGCCGGCGTGATCGGCTTTTTGTTCCTGTTCATGCAGGCGAAGGCCGCCGAGCGCCAGGGCATCTCGTATGTGTCCGCCTCGCTGGATGAGGTGGTGCGCCAAACGGCCGGGGAAGAGGCCGCCGACATGGCCGACGACGTGGTTCTCGGCTGCGGCGACGAGGATCTGGTCGACGATGTGCGCGAGGTGCTGGAAGCCGAGGGCGGCGTGGCGGAGTTCGTCGTGCACGAGATCCGCGACGAGGCCGAGGCCGAGGAAGCCGAGGACGTCACCGGTACGCGGCCCTAGGGGACGCGTCGGTCCGCGGGCTTTTCGTACTTTCGGAGGGCGCTCTTTCGGGGGCGCCCTTTTTCATGCATCAAGTCGTTTTCGCAAACAGCAAGCTCGCTGCAGCGCGGCCATGAGATCGGCGATGGCGTAGAGGGTGCCGAAGGCGACGGCGCAGCCCTCGGGTCCGGCAGCGGCGCGGGCTGCGCGCAGGGCATCGGCGGGAGCGCCGCACGCGCGCACGGGCACGTCATCGGCCCGGCCCTCTTCCACCATAATCTCGCGCACGCAGCCCTCCAGCTCTTCGGCCGCCAGGGCGCGAGGGCTTTTCGGGGCGTACACCGAGAAGCTGCGGGCCCACGGCGCCACGGCGCGCACCATGGCCGGGTAGTCCTTGTCGGCCAGCACGCCCAAAGCAAAGTCGACCGAAGCGCGTCCCTCCTCCCCCAGAAGATCGGCGAGCGAGGCGGCCAGGGCCTCGGCCCCCTGGGGGTTGTGACCACCGTCCACAATGGTAAGCGGCGCGGTATCCACCACTTCGAAACGGCCGGGCCAACGGGCGGAGGCGATGCCCGCGAAAGCGGCCTCGTCGGAGATGGCCCACCCGCGCCCGCGCAGCACGTCGACCGCCGTCAGGGCCAGCGCCGCGTTGAAGGGCTGGTAGCTGCCGAGCAGACGCGTCTCGAATCCCCTCCCCTTCCACGAGAACCGGCGCAGGGCCGCTCCCGCGAGCGGCTCCACGGACAAGTCAGCGAAATCGGGCACGAAAAGTTCGCAACCGCGCTCGGCGGCCACGGCCTCGATGACCGCCATGGCCTCGCTCTCCTGGGGCCAGCTCACCACGGGCGCTCCCGCCTTCACGATGCCGGCCTTCTCGCCGGCGATGGCGCCCAGGGTATCCCCGAGCAAATCGGTATGGTCGAGCCCGATGCGGCAGATCACGCTCGCCTCGGGAGCCTCGATGACGTTGGTGGCGTCCAACCGCCCCCCGAGCCCCACTTCCAGCACCACGATATCGCAGCCCACGGCGCGGAAATGCTCGAAGGCCACCGCCGCCATGAGCTCGAACTCCGTAGGATGATCCCCGCACGCCGCCTCCACGGCCGCGGCCGCCGGGCGCACCGCCGCCACGGCCCGGGCGAGCTCTCGCCCGTGATGTTCTCCCCGTTCACGCGGATGCGCTCCTCGAAGCAGAGGATGAACGGACTCGTGAACAGGCCCACCTTGTAGCCGGCCGCCTGCAGCACCGAGGCCACATACGCGCACACCGACCCCTTCCCGTTGGTACCCGCCACGTGCACGAAGCGCAACTCGTCCTGGGGGCGCCCCAAGCGCTCCAGCAGATCCACCATGCGCGAGAGCCCCAGGCGCGAGGCCTGCCAGCGCGGGGTGTTTATCCAGGCGACGGGGTCGAATCGGCACACGTCTTCCACAGCACGTTCTCCTTCAGGGACGCGGCTACCGTTTTCTTACAAAGACGGTAACCGATAGAGCATATCACGGCTCCATTCTATACTAGGTTGCGAACACGAGAGGCCGCGCGACGAGAGGAGGAGCCCATGGCAGCCATTTACGACCTGAATCGGCCGAACCCGCTGGCGGCGCCGTGCGATCCGGAAAGCTGCAAGCCGCCCTTGGTCAAGATCCTCACCTCCCACGAGTTCAGCCAGCTCACGCATATCGCTCCGGAGGCGCGGGCAGAGCTGGCGGCGCTCGAGCTGGCGGCGGCCAACTTCGTCGAGCTGTACCCCTCCTACATCATCGGCTCGTTTTCGGTGCCGGACAAATCCGACCCCACGGGCGATCCGGACACCATGTCGTTCTACCTGGAAGCCGACCACCTCATCCTCATCGACGACGGCGACATCGCGCAGAAGACCCTGGACAAAGTGGCCGCCACGGGCATCCTCACGAAGCCCACCACCTCGCATACCCTGTACGCCTTCATGAAGACGCTCATCGCCGACGATTTCAGCTGGTTCTCCTCCATGGAAGACGCCATGGAAAGCCTCGAGGACGCCATGATCGGCCACCATGCCGACATCTCGTCGCAGACCATCATGAGCTACCGGCGCGCCGCCATGCGCATGGGCTCCTACTACCAGCAGATCGGCGTCATGGCCGATCTCATCGCCGACAACGAGAACAAGGTGATGAGCCGCGAGGAGGCCCGCACCTTCGGGCACATCACCACCCATGCGAACCACCTGTCCGACCGCGCCGACATGCTGCGCGAGTACAGCCTGCAGCTTTACGAGCTGCATCAGACGCAGATCGACTTGAAGCAGAACTCCACCATGCAGATTCTCACCATCGTCACGGTGATGTTCGCGCCGCTCACGCTCGTCACCGGCTGGTTCGGCATGAACCTCACCGTGCTGCCGGGACTCGATTGGCCTTATATGGCGGCCACGATCATCACCCTGGCCCTGGTCATGATCGTGGTGATGGTGCTGTTCTTCAAGCGGAAGAGATGGCTCTAGGCGATTTTGGGTCGCCTTAGACCTCGCCGCGCAGCAGCTCGCCTAAGGTGGCGAAGTCGTTTTCCAAGGCCTCGCGCTTCTTGCTGTCGTAGAGCGCGGCCGCCGGGTGGAAGATGGGGAACACCTTGAAGCGCCCCGCCCGCTGCAGCGTGCCGTGCAGGCGCGTAATGCCCACATCGGTTTTCAGGATGAACTTCGTGGAGAAGTTGCCCAGGGTGACGATGTACTCCGGGTTGATGGTGCGCGTCTGCTCGCGCAGAAACGGCGTGCAGGCTTGAATTTCCTCGGGACGCGGATCGCGGTTGGAAGGGGGACGGCACTTCAGCACATTGGCGATGTAGACGTCCTCGCGGGACAGCCCGGCGATGGCCAGAAGCTCGTTGAGGTACTTGCCGGCGGCGCCCACGAAAGGCTCACCCTGCAAATCCTCGTTCTTGCCCGGAGCCTCGCCGACGATGAGCACCCGGGCCTCGGGATTGCCCACGCCGAACACCGTCTGCGTGCGGCCATCGCACAAGGGGCAGCGGCGGCAGGCGGCCACCTGGGCTTGCAGCTCTTCTAGCGGAATGTGGGGGTGCTCCATCGGGCGTCCTTCTTTCTTGAATTCCTTTTTGGGACTCACCTCGGGCGAGCGCCGGGAGGGGGTGCCGTGCTCAAACAGCATTCTATGGCATTTCCCGCCGAGAGTCGCGGCATTTTCGTATGCCATAGAATGAACTGCGCGCGGCACCCCCTCCCGGCGCTCGCTGCGCATTGCTGTTTTTTCAACCTGCTGCACAGACTTGGTACTCGCTGCGCATCGCCTTCTATACGTACAGCCTCGGCAAGCGAGAGCAGCCGAAGCCGATGGCCACCTCGTGCTGGATGGTGCCCAAGGTCTCAGCCATCTGGTCGATGGTGACCGAGGCCTCGCCCTGCTCCCCTACGATGATCACCTCGTCGCCGATCTGCGGATCGATGTCGTTGCGCTGGCGCAGGTTCACCTCGAACATGGACTGATCCATGCAGATGTTGCCCACCTGATGGAAGCGGCGCCCGGCCAGCAGCACGTCGGTGCGACCGGAAAGGCCCCGGCGGAAGCCGTCGGCGTAGCCGATGGGCATGGTGCAGATTTTCACGGCGCCGGGGCTGCGGTAGTTCAGGCCGTAGCTGACGCCCTCGCCCACCGGCAGCGTCTTCACATCGGTGATGCGGGCCTTCACGCTCATGGCCGGCTTCAGATCGATCATCGGGTAGGCCTCGGGGCACGGGTAGAATCCGTACAGCGAAATGCCGAGGCGCACCATGTCCAGCTGCACCTCTGGGTAGCGGATGGCGGCCGCGGAGTTCGCCGCGTGCACGATGCCCGGGTTGATGCCGGCCGCGCGCAGGGCGTTCACGGCTTCCGAGAAGCGCTTGACCTGCCGCTCGAAATCGATGGTGCCGGGGCAGTCGGCCGTGGCGAAGTGGGTGAAGGTGCCCACCAGATCGAGCGCCCGATGGAACGATATCTGTCGCGCGAATTCCACGACCTCGTCCCAGCGCACGCCGATGCGGTTCATGCCCGTGTTCACCTTCAGATGGAAGGGCGCGGACACCCCGAAGGCGTCGGCGGCCTCGGCGTAGCGGATGGCGAACTCGGCGGTGTAGACCGCCGGCATGATCTTGTAGGCCAGAAGCAGCGGGATGGCCGTAGCCGGGGGCTCGCCCAGAATGAGGATAGGGGCGTTCACGTAGGCCTCACGCAGGGCGATGGCCTCGTCCACCGTGGCCACGCCCAAGTACTCGGCCCCGGAGTTCAGCGCCGTTTTGGCGCACTGCACGGCGCCGTGGCCGTAGCCGTCGGCCTTCACCACGGCCATGAGCCGGGTACCCGGATTCAGGCGCTGCTTCACGGCCGAGGCGTTGTGGCGGATGGCGTTCAGGTCGATCTCCACCCAGGCCCAGCGCCGATCCACCTCGGGAATGCGGGCGAGCTTGTCCGGATCGAAGCGCGGAGCGCCGGCAGCCGCCGTGCCCTGCTCAGCGAAGCGCAGCACATCGCTGGCCGCCGAGGACAGCTGGGACAGGGGGCGTGCTCCGGCCCCGCGAGCGACTGCATCGGAGCCGCCCTCTGCAGCAACGCCCGCGCCGACGCGCTCGGCGCCGGCCGGCGACCAAGCCTCGGCCAGATTGCGGGCCTGGGCCTGCTTGCGCGCCGCGAACGGCGTGTCGTCGTACCGCGAGCCGCGCAGGGCGTCGCCCGCGGACACGAAGTTCGGATCTCGGTGCGAAAACCCCGTGAACCCGTTGGGAAGATCAGTCATAGTGCTACCACCTCAAACAGCCGCGCCCTATCGAGCGCGGCCGCATCTAGAACACGTTCCTCATGAAGTATAGCGCAGACCCGACGCACGGGAACGCGCTCTTTTGGCATGGGGCAAAGACTTCCGACCGCGAGAACCCAGTCCCGGAAAGCCATACGGCAAGCGCATCCGCAGCCAACCCTCCATCGCGACTTCGAAGCCAAAGGCCCTTGCGTACCCGCTGCCTTACCCGAGTTCGCCCCGGGCCGCGGCGGCGGCGAGTTTCTCCGAGAGATCCTTCTGCGTGTTGTGCCCCTCGCCGGCCATCATCTTCACGGCATGGGGAAGCGCCTCCACGATACCCTCCCAGTTCTCGGTGGCCGCCTTAGTGGAGCCGGGCAGGTTGATGATGAGCGTGTGCCCGCGCTGGGCGCAGATGGCGCGCGAGAGCATGGCGAAGGGCGTGATGGCGACACTGTGGGCGCGCATGGCCTCAGCGATGCCGGGCACCTCGCGGTCGGCCACGTCGCGGGTGGCCTCGGGGGTCACGTCGCGCAGCGAGAGACCCGAGCCGCCGCAGGTGAGCACGATGTCGGCGTCGGTGTTGTCGCAGGCGTCGATGAGCGCGCCGGCGATGAACGGGCGCTCGTCCATTTCCACAACGCGGCGGACGCACTCCCAACCCTGCTCGGCAATGAGCTGCTCCAGCTTCTGCCCCGCCTCGTCAGTTTCCAAAGTGCGGGTATCGGAGCACGTGATGATGGCGAATTTGATGGTCATGGCTTCTCCTAGAGAACGACTTCTTCCGGAATATCGAGTAGCAGGCAATCGACGATGGAGCCCGCAGGTTGAGGCTCGGTGCCCTCGGGCATGACGGCCAGGCAGTTGGTCTTCTGGATGGGGCCGAACAGCCCCGAGCTCTGGTTCTTGGCCGGCGTCACCTCATAGCCCTCGGCGGTGCGCGTCAGGTTCGCCCGCAGGTAGATGCGGCGCGGGTCGCGGTTCTTCTCGTCGGCAGTGAGGCGCGCCTTCACGACGGGATGATCCATGAAGCGGTAGCCCTGCATGGTGCGCAGCGCCGGGCGGATGAGCATTTGGAAGCCCACGTAGGCGGCCGCCGGGTTGCCGGGCAGGCCGAAGACGGGCGTGCCCTCCACGATGCCGAAGGTCTGGGCCTTGCCGGGACGCATGTTCACCGTGGTCATCAGAAGCTCGCCGAGCTCGGCCACCACCGGCTTGATGAAGTCGAAGTCGCCGTTGGCGGCGCCGCCCGTGGTGACGACGAAGTCGTACTCGCGGGCCGCTTGCGCCACGGCGTCGCGCAGGGCCTCGAAGGTGTCCTGGACGATGGGGAGCATATGGGCCTCGGCGCCGGCTTCGCGGGCGCAGGCGGCCATGGCGTAGCTGTTGGAGTTGCGGATCTTGCCGGGGCCGGGCACCTCGGAGGGCGGCACGAGCTCGCTGCCCGTGGCAATGACGGCCACGCGCGGTCGGCGGTAGACGGGCACCTCCAGCACGCCGCAACCGGCCAGAAAGCCGACGCCGGCGGCGGTGAGCACATCGCCCGCCTCCACGACCACGTCCCCCGCATGGGCTTCCTCGCCGGCGGCGCGAATGTTGGAGCCCACTTTCGTCGGGGCCGAGAACGACACCACCGAGCCGGGTTTGCCGTCGCCTTCCACCACGCCCACGATCTCGTACTTCACCACGGCATCGGCGTCGGCAGGCAGGCAGGCGCCGGTCATGATGCGCACGCACTCGCCTTCCCCGATGGTTCCCTCGAACACGTCGCCGGCGCCGATTTCGGCGATGACCCGCAGCATCGCGGGGCTCTCCTCGGCGGCATCGGCGATCTCGGCGGCGCGCAGGGCGAAGCCGTCCATGGCCGAGTGCGCGAAGGGCGACACGTCGATGTCGCTTGTCTGGTCGGCCGCCACCACACGCCCGACAGCGTCCAGCAGCTCCACCGTTTCCACGGGCAACTTCTCCACAGCCCCGCACACGAGCGCACGGGCCTCTTCCAACGGAATCATTTCTCTCACAGGATCGGTCCTTCCCTTCCACGCCACCACACCACCGCGCTGCAGCAATGCCGCGGCCGCGGAATCCAACCGTCGTCATTTCACTGGGAATCATTATAACTATTGCAGGATAACCGCGACCAAAAAGAGCGACGTTTTCACCTTCGATCCAAGCCGGGCACGCGACGGTCGCCCCTTCCGTGTCTGCGACAAGCCAACCGAGCTTCGGCATCTTCCGCCCTCAAGAAGCTAGCATCCCGCAAAACCGTCTCATACCCCCTTCGTGCAGAAAAAAGTGCGATTGTGCGAGTTGAAAACCCCCGAAGATCTTCTTCATGCAGAGTAAAGTGCGATCGTGCGAGTATTTGATCCCTCAGAACTCGCACGATCACACTTTTTCCTGCACGAAACCGATGATTTTGTTTTCTAGAAAGGCGAACGCGTCCTCAAGCGAATCTCGGCTCCCGTTCTAATCGCCGAACTGCATACGGTAGTAGCGGGCGTAGACGCCGTCGCAGGCCAGCAGCTCGTCGTGGGTTCCCTGCTCAAGCACGCGGCCGTCCTCCACCACGGCGATGAGGCTCGCGTTGCGAATGGTAGACAGGCGGTGCGCGATGGTGATGGTGGTGCGCCCGCGGGAGAGCTCCGCCAGCGACGCCTGGATGGCGTGCTCGCTCTCGTTGTCAAGCGCGCTCGTGGCCTCGTCCAAAATGAGGATGCGCGGGTCGCGCAGGAACACGCGCGCGATGGAGATGCGCTGCTTCTGACCGCCGGACAGCCGCGCGCCGCGCTCGCCCACGAGCGTATCGTAGCCGTCGGGCAGCGAGCAGATGAACTCGTGGATGTTGGCCTTGCGCGCCGCTTCCTCGATTTCGGCCTGGGTGGCGCCGGGGCGGCCGTAGGCGATGTTCTCCCCCACCGTGCCACCGAACAAGTACACGTCCTGTTGCACGATGCCGATGGCCTCGCGCAGGCTTGCCAACTGTACGTCGCGCACGTCCACGCCGTCGATGGTCACCGCGCCCGCGGCCACATCATAGAATCGGGGCAGAAGCGAGCAGGTGGTGGTCTTGCCGCCGCCCGAGGGCCCCACGAGCGCCACCGAGGTGCCGGCGGGGATGGAAAGCGTGAGCCCGTCGAGCACCGGGTGGGTGCCATCGTAAGAGAACGTCACGTCGCGGTAATCCACAGCGCCGCGCACCTCGCCGCCGCAGGCCTCGGCCAAGGTGGGCGCGCCGGGCTTGGTGGCCACGTCGGGCCGCTCGGCCAGCACCTCGATGAAGCGGCGGAAACCTGCGTAGCCCTTCTGCAGGGTCTCGGTGAAGTTGATGAGCTGCTCTACCGGTGCCATGAAGATGCCCACATACAGGGCGTAGATGGCCAAATCGGTCACGGCGAGCGTTCCTGCGGCCACGAAGTAGCCGCCGCCCACCACGACGATGGTGTACAAAAGCCCCGTGAACAGCGAGTTCAGCCCATGGAAGGCGCCCATGAACTTGTAGGATCGGTTCTTCGTGTCGAGAAATGCCTCGTTGGCCGCGCGGAACTTCTCGCGCTCGGCGTCCTCGCCGCCGAAGGACTTCACGACGCGGATGCCGCCGAGGGAATCCTGCACCGCCGCGTTGATGCCGGCCATGCGCTCGCGGTTCTCGCGGAATATGCGGCGGCGCCAGTAATTCAGCGCGAAGGACAGCGCCGCCATGACGATGGTGACGACGAGCATGATGGCGGTGAGCGGCCCGTTGATCATGAACAGCAGCACGAAGGAGCCGACGATCTTGAGCGTGCAGATGAACAGGTTCTCCGGCCCGTGGTGCGCGAGCTCCGATATGTCGAACAGATCGGTGGTGATCTTCGACATCATGACACCGGTGTTGTGGCGGTCGTAGTAGCCGAAGGAGAGGCGCTGGTACTGCTCGAACAAATCGCGACGCATGTCGGCCTCCATGCGCGCGCCCATGACGTGGCCCCAATAAGTGATGAACCACTGGCAACCCGTGCGCGCGGCGTACAGCGCGATGAAGAGCAGCGCGATGAGCCCGAGGCTGCCCAAGATGACCGAGGGCGCCTCGGTGAAGAACTCGCGGGTGAAGAAGTTCAGCAGCTGCGGGAAGGCCAGATCGACCCCGGCCAAAATGCAGGCGGCCACGAGATCGGCGAAGAAGAGCACCTTGTAGGGCTTGTAGTAGCCGACGAACCGCCGCAGCACCTCGGCGGCGGCGACGTCGGCGTGTGTTTCCTTGGATGTGTCGATAACAGTGGCCATAGGCCCATTCTAGCCCTCTGGGAACAATTTCGATGCCGAAGTCATCACGCTTTCACAACCCTTCGACGAATCGCCGCGATGCTCCGGAAGCGGCCACCCGCCACTACTGTCGTTCGAGAAGCGTGAGCAGCTCCTGCTTCGAGTGAACGCCCGTCTTCGCGTAAATATGCTTGATATGGGTGTTGACGGTATTGCGCGAGATGAACAAGTGATCGCGAATATAAGGGAGATCCCTGCCTTTACCGACAAGTTCCAGCACCTCGGCCTCGCGCTCGGACAAACCATAGCGCTCGCTCACCAGCAAGCAGCGCTCTTCATGGGTGAGCTGCCGCTCAAACTCCCCCTCACAAACATCTCCGAAAGATACGACTCTCCCCGCATTACAAAGAGGTATCGTCAAAGACAGAAGAGCCATGAGAGCGGGAATCAACATCGATGATTCCGCCGGAGCAGCGAGGGGAACCGCCAAGGCGCCGATGGTCCCGCCAAGTTGTGTCGCGAAACGGGGAAAGCCTATTTCACGCGCCCATGACTCTTCGTCGCCTACCGCCTCTTCCACCGACGAGACCCACACGCAAATATCGAAGCAGATAAGGCCCGCAAAGGCGAGAGAGTAGGAAAAAGGCGCCAAGAAATCGGGGAGAACCAGATACAGCAACAGGCTAAAGCATGTCAAGGGCACAACGAGTTTCCAAGCGGCCCACATGGACATCGAGCGTGCGTGATCAATAAACAATCGCGAAATAACGAGAGCGCCGAGAGTGCCGAAGAGAAGAGCCATCAGGTAAGGCCCCATTTCCAAAGAGGCCGACTCCCCCACCATCCCACGGAACAGCGTGAAGACAAACCATGCGACAGTGAGCACAAGGCAGCTTCTCAGCATCGGCACTACCGAGCTACCGCCCCCCTGCTTCGCGGACCGCGTCTTTTGGGACACTTGGGGTGCTTTAAGAGCGCGCCGAAACGAAAACGCAAGCAGCCCTGCCGAAATCGCAGGCAGCAACGCTACCACCGCCGAAGAGACCCAGGCGTTCATCCCACTCGCAGCAAGCGCGATAACCATTGCCAAGCACAGAGAAAAAGGGATGGCCCATTCCGTTGCTTCGCCACCGGCCAAAGCGTAAGCACGACCCCAGGCAAAATAGAGCACCGCCGCTCCAAGCCCCGATAGGACAGCGCCTACAAGCCCCAGCGCCTTAAACGGGGACATATCAATCAAAGTGGAGAGAGACATCATGAGCGTGCCTATGACCATGAAGACGGCCGCCCCGGTTCGACCAGCTTGATTTTCCGCCAAGCGAATGGCGATCCGCGGCATCGCAACGCCAAGCCCCAACCCTACCGTCACGGAGAAGAGAGATGCCAGCCAAAAGCCGTCGAGCACCATGGTTCCAGCAGGCCCTTTCAGAGAAATGGCCTTAGTGAAAAAGGATGCGTACACCCACCCACAAAAGCAAGAGAGGCCCAAAAGATCCCAGCGGCGATACTCGCCTCCCTTATACACGCGCACTGCCATCAATCAGCCCTCCTTCAAGACAATAATCTTCCTTACGGGACTTTTTCGCTATCACCACTGAGTGGTGATTATAGGCGAATCACCTATCGGCAGCGATTTTCCCACCGCTCTCGCACCTCTACGATCTTCTTCGGGCAAATGGCTTGCAACCGCAATTGCCAAGTCCGACGTCATCGAAGGAGGAATCATGGAGACAAATGCTATGGATCGTCGAACATTTCTCGGCGCTGGCGCTCTTCTGGGAGGAGCCTTGGCCGGAAACGCTCTATGGGGCTGCACGCCTCAAACCTCGCTCGGCAGCACCGAAGGCGCCAGCACGGAGAAGCAGGAAAAGACATCATCCCCCTCGGGAACAGCGAACGAAGAATCTTGGTATGGCACCGAACCAGAAACGCCTGACGTGTCTGAAACGCTCGACGTAGATGTGCTCGTATGCGGCGCCGGGCACTCGGGGGTGGCATGCGCCGCCGTCCTCGGAGCTAAAGGGGTGTCGAACACCCTTGTTGTTGAAAAAAATCCCACCATCGGCACGGGGCGCATGTACATCGGCGCCATCGATACGGCGGCCCAGAAGGCCGCTGATGCAAAATGCGACAAAATGACTGCGGTCAACGAGCTAGCGCGTTATGCTTCAAATCGCTGCGACGAGCAGCTGCTCAAGCTCTGGGCCGATCGATCCGGTGAGGCAATTGACTTTCTCGCCGACGAGCTAGCGGAATTCGGCATCACCCACGTCGCAGAAACCGATCTGGGGGAAGGGCGTCATGGTTACTACGACTGCCCCAACGTTCATACCAAGTTCATCATTCCTGACAACGAAAACTATCTCCCCTATTTGCAGCAGAAGGCCGAAAACTATGGCGTCACATTCCGGTTCGACACACCACTCGTCAAGCTCCTCAAAGACAATGATAAGGTCGTTGGCGCCATTGTGGGCAGCGAGGACAATGGCTACATACAAGTAAATGCAAAGAAAGGGGTCGTGCTCGCCTGCGGCGGCTACGCCAACGATCCCGAGCTCCTGCAAAAGCTCAATCCCGTGGGTCAGGAAACGGTGGTACTCGACACAAGTCAAGCGGGTGCCACTGGAGACGCCATCAAAGCGGGCATCTGGGCGGGCGGCTTCAAGGACGCTGTCGCTTCGGCCATGGTGTTCGATCGGGCCATCGGAAACCCGGGCATTAAGGGCGGCTATCCTTACGAAGGCTCAGGGTTCTTCATGAACTTCGGCAGTCAGCCCTTCCTTCGTGTTACCTATAACGGCAAGCGCTTCTGCAACGAGGCAGCTCCCTACGACTTCACCCTCCATTCTGCCTGGGTAGCCTCCCCCGAGCACATTTGCTGCGTGCTCTGGGATGCCAACTACTACGAAAACGCCGAGGCCTTCCACACTGTCGGCTGCTCTCGCATCGTGCCGAGCAATGCCTCGCCCGCAACGGGCGAAGGCGGCGGCAAGGCAGCCATGGACGCAACTCTCGAGATGTATGCCGACGCTATTCAGAAAGCCGACACGCTAGAAGAACTGGCCGAGAAACTCGGCATTCCCTCCGACACGCTTGTCGCCACCGTCGATCGCTACAACGAACTCGCCGAAAAGGGAGTCGACGAGGACTTCGGTAAACCCGCACGCGACCTTATCGCTCTGAAAACGCCGCCTTTCTATGGCGTTCCCCTCGGAGGATCGCTCCTTACCACCATGGACGGACTGAGAATCAATTCGAACCTGCAAGTACTCAATCAGGCGGACTACGAACCCATCGAAGGGCTTTATGCGATAGGCGACACCTCTGGCGGCTTTTTCTGCAACAACTACCCAGAGCTCTATGTGGGAGTTGCGGCCGGTCGTAGCTTGACTTGGGCCTATCTCGCCGCTCTCGAGCTGGCATAACCGGCAAAAGACAGATTTAACTCTTTTCGTAGACGCGGCGCTCGGCGCAAGCGTATCGAGAGGCCCGACGACCGTTCCCTCCCAAGGGTCGTCGGGCTCTTCCGGTTTCAAACACCTTCATCTCCTTTTTGCCTCCTTCAAGCGACTTACCGCTCCTCCCCTCGATTCCCCCCGCTGGCTAGCTTTCGTTTGCCCAACCAAAGCCCTAGCCCGTTAGAATCTTCGATGCAACGAGCAGTGAAGCAACGTAAGTCCGGTTGCGCGACTGCTCCTTTTCTCCGTCTTTCGCGAGCGGCCGCGCGACGGCGCAACGCGAAAGAGGTATTCGTGGGCAATCGGAACAACCTGGCCATGCTGGCCGTGCTCTACGGCAGCGCTTTTGTGGCCGCCTTCAACGAGAACACCATCAATGTGGCGCTCATCAGCATCATGGGCGAGTTTGCCGTGGATGCCAACACGGCCCAGTGGCTCGTAACGGGCTACATGATCGTCACGGCCATCGTGGTAACGGTATCGGCCTTTCTCACCAAGCGGCTGCGCCTTCGCACGCTGTTCCTGACCGCCGCCGACTTTCTGACCCTCGGGCTTGTCGCCGCCATGCTCGCCCCCACCTGGCCGCTCTTTCTGGCCGCGCGCCTAGTGCAGGCCGTGGGCACCGGCATCTTCATCCCCGTGATGATGAGCACGGTGCTCGCTGTGGCCCCGCGCACCCGCATGGGCACCTACCTCTCCATCGGCGGCTGCATGATCACCTTCGGGCCGGCCTTCGCGCCGGTGGTGAGCGGGCTTATGGTCACCACCCTCGGCTGGCGCAGCATCTTCCTGCCGCCGGCGGCCCTCATCGTGGTGCTGGCGCTTCTGGGCGTCGCGCTCATCCGCAACATTGCTGAGCCAGAGAAGATCAAGCTGGACGGCGCGTCGGTCGTGCTGTCGGCGGTGGGGCTCACCTCCTTCGTATTCGGGCTCTCGCTGGTGATGGCATCACCAGCGGTGGCCGCAGCCGCCATTGCGCTGGGACTGGTGGTCATGGGCGTCTTCGTCATGCGACAGGGGCGCATTCCCAACCCGCTGCTGAACCTGGAGCCGATGTGCAACCGGCTGTTCGCGCCGATGTGCGCGCTGGTGGTCGTCGCCATGATGACGACGTTTTCCATGAGCATGCTTCTGCCGCTGTACTTCGAGGGCGCGCTCGGCACCACAGCACTGGCAGCCGGCGCGCTTCTGCTCGCGCCCATCCTGGTGAATGCCGTTACGTCCCTGGTCGGCGGCCGCATTATGGACAAGCGGGGCAGCTGGCCCTTGCTGCCCGCAGGGTTCGCCGTCATCACCGTGGGGCAGTTGGCAGTGTGCCTCTGCGCCCCCGCTCTCTCGCTTGCCGGCGTGCTGGTTGCTTCGGTTATCGTGTACGCAGGCGTGGGCCTCGCACTCTCCCCCTCCCAAACGGCCGGGTTGCAGACGCTTTCTCCCGAGCAGAATCCGCACGGGGTGACCATTCTGAATACGTTTATCCAGATTGCCGCCGCCGTGGGGCCATCGCTGTTCATCGGCGTGCTGTCCTCCGTGGCCGGCTCGGTCGAGGCCGCGGGCACCGCTGCCGCCCTCGCCCAGGCGGAGGGTTTCTCGGTGGCCGTTGCTGCAGCGTGCGCCATCGCGGCCGCGGGCACGTTGACCGCGCTTGCCTTATGCCCACAAGCGCCAACGTCTCGCCGAGGAGCAAACGACTGGCGCGCCGACGGCGGAAGCAGCGGGCGGTGGTGGCACTGCAGGAGAGACGGTTACCTTAGACAACACGATGCCCACCCCCGCCCCTGCGGCCACAGTAGTACCAGCCCAGATCTCCGCTTTGGAATCTGAACCCTCGCTGAAATCGCTTCGGTCGACGAACTACCCGGTTTTTGCACGAGATCGCCCCTTATGAGCGTCAGGGGAATACTCGCATCGCACTCTCGAAATGCGCTTCCTGAACGCAGCGAGCTGATCAGGCGTTTTCTAAAGAGGGCCTCCTGCCACGGGCCCCATTGCGAAATTCAGACGCTCATAACCGTCGATCTCGTGCAGAAACGGCCCCCTTCGTCGACCGAAAGCGGGGCAGCAAGCGGGAGCGGGCGAAAGCAACCCTGATTAACCGTCGCAAAACGAAGAAGGCCACCCTCACGCTGGGTGGCCTTCCGTCCGTTTGCATGTTCCCGTCCTTGGGACGGGTCTCACGTCGCTAACGCTTAATGTTGTAGAAGGCTTTCATGCCCGCGTACTGGGCCTGACCCTCCAGCTGCTCCTCGATGCGGATGAGCTGGTTGTACTTGGCCACGCGGTCGGACCGGCAGGGGGCGCCGGTCTTGATCTGGCCGGTGTTGCAGGCCACGGACAGATCGGCGATGGTCACGTCCTCGGTCTCGCCGGAGCGGTGGCTCATGACGCAGGCGTAGCCGGCCTGCTTGGCCATCTCGATGGCCTCGAGCGTCTCGGTGAGGGAGCCGATCTGGTTCACCTTGATGAGAATGGCGTTGGCGCAGCCCAGCTCGATGCCCTTGGCGAGGCGCTTGGAGTTGGTGACGAACAGATCGTCGCCCACCAGCTGCACGCGGTCGCCGATGCGGTCGGTCAGCTTCTTCCAGCCGTCCCAATCCTCCTCGGCCATGCCGTCCTCGATGGAGACGATGGGGTACTTGTTCACGAGCGCCTCCCAGTAGTCCACCATCTCGTCGCTCGTCAGCTCACGGCCCTCGCCCGCCAGCACGTACTTGCCGGTCTCGGCGTTGTAGAACTCCGTAGAAGCCGGATCCATGGCGAACAGGATGTCGGTGCCCGGTTTGTAACCGGCCTTCTCGCAGGCCTCCACGATGTAGGCCAGCGGCTCCTCGTTGGTCTTCAGGTTGGGGGCGAAGCCGCCCTCGTCGCCCACGCCGCCGCCAAGGCCCGCATCATGCAGCACCTTCTTCAGGGTGTGATAGATCTCGGCGCACCAGCGCAGAGCCTCGGCGAAGGTGGGGGCGCCCACGGGCATGATCATGAACTCCTGGAAGTCCACGTTGTTGTCGGCATGCACGCCACCGTTCAGGATGTTCATCATGGGCGTCGGCAAAAGATGCGCGTTCGCGCCGCCCACGTACTTGTACAGCGGCAGCTCGGCGGCCTCCGCGGCAGCCTTGGCCACGGCCAAAGAAGCGCCCAGGATGGCGTTGGCACCAAACGCGCCCTTGTTCTCCGTGCCGTCGGCCTCGATCATGGCGGCGTCCACCATGCGCTGATCCTCGGCCTCGAGGCCGATGAGCACGTCGGCGATCTCGTTGTTCACATGGGCCACGGCATCCAGCGTGCCCTTGCCCAGATAGCGGCTCTTGTCGCAGTCGCGCAGCTCCACGGCCTCGAAAGCGCCCGTGGAAGCGCCCGAGGGAACCGCCGCGCGGCCGAAGGCGCCGTCTTCCAGCACGACTTCCACTTCGACGGTGGGGTTGCCGCGAGAATCGAGAACCTCGCGCCCGTACACATCGATGATGACGCTCATGTAGTGCCTCCTTGAAGGTTGGTTGATGCTTCTAATCAGCGTTCACCATCATAGCACGAACGACGCAAGCGCAAGCGCCCCGCGCGGGTTCATTCCGCACGGGGCGCATAAAACAGGGGTCGCTGCCGGGCCCAATCGGGCACCGCAACCAACAAGGACGACGGCTCTCGCCCTCAGACAGAGCCCCAACAACGGCGCAGAGGCGGGTTAATGGATGCCCGGCCACACGGCACCCGTGGCGGGCACGGGCACATCGCGGTTCTCATCGGTGGTCGGAATGACGCCGAACTCCTTCAGAAGGCCGTAGATGTCGGTATGCTCGATCTCCTTCAGGCCGCGCGACAGCAGAAGCTTCTCCAGCACGTTCATGTTCATGTCTGTTGCCGGCTTGCCGTCGCGCAGAAGCACCGTCGCGTTCAGCAGCACGCGCAGGTCGAACACGCTGCCCCACACCTCAGGCACGCCGCGGTCGATGTCGAGCAGCGTATATACCGCCTCCATGCCAGTGCGCATGGAGTACTCAGTGGTGAAGATGGTGTCGCGCGGCGTCTCGGCGAACTGGCCAATGAAGGCGAAGTTCACGGCGCCCTCAGGCACGACGAGCGGACGGTCGCCATCGGCGCGGGGCATGAAGAAGGCCGTGATGTAGGGCATCATGCAGGGCACCGTGTTCGCGGAATGCTCGGCCAGCTCCTCGATTTGCTCCTCGGGCACGCCCAGGTGGTACAGCCACTCCTCGCAGATTTCCTTGCCGGTGCAATCGCGCATGGGCTTCTTCACGTAGTCGCCGGGCACGTCGGTGAACAGGCCGTAGAGCCACACGCACACCTGTCCCTCGGGCTGGGCGCGGAACTGCGGCTGCCGGTTGATGGTCCAGGAGAGCAGCCAGCTGGAGTCCTTCACCGACACGATGCCGCCCGTCACCACACCGCCGGAGAGCGGGTCGCGCTTGCAGATCTTCTCGATGCACGGCAGGATCTTCTCGTCCAGCGTGGTCACCGTGGCGCTTTCCCAGTTGCTCTTCTCCGGGTCGCCGCAGAACTTCTCGGGACGGCCGAACTCCGGCGACTGGGCCGCGATCTTCTTCCACAGATCCCAGCCGTCACCAGGGGTGAGCTCGGGTGCGAAGCGGGCTGGCTTGTCCTGGCTGCCGAAGGAGGAATGGGCCACCAGGCTGCCGGGCGTGATGAAGACGAGGTCGTTTTCCGCGAGCGGAATGGTCTCCTCGCGGCCCGTATCGGCGGCGGGAGCCGTCTTGCCGTCTTCGGGCAGCCCCTCGGCGGCATCGATGGCCGCCGGGTTGTTCTCGCGCACCAGTCGAATTTCCGTGGCCAGCTTGCGGTTGTCGTCTTTGGCGTCGTCGCAGCTGAAGCGCACGTCGGTCACATGGGTATTGAACTGGAAGTCGACACCGTGAGCCTCAAGGTAGTTCACCATGGGCAGGATCATGGACTCGTACTGGTTGTACCGCGTGAATCGCAGGGCCGAGAAATCGGGCAGGCCGCCCAAATGGTGCACGAAGCGGGTGACGTAGCGCTTCATCTCCAGCGCCGAGTGCCAATTCTCAAAGGCGAACATCGTGCGCCAGTACAACCAGAAGTTCGAGTTCAGCACCTCATCGGAGAAGTACTCGGTGATGACCTTGTCCTGCAGCTCCTCCTCCGGGGTGAAGAACAGGTTCATGATTTCCATGCAGGCCTTGTCGGACAGGTTGAACTTGTTGTCGGTATGGGCGTCCCGGCCGCGATCCACCGTGGCGCGGCACAGCGAGTAGTTGGGGTCGCGCTTGTTCAGCCAATAGTAGTAGTCGAGCACCGATATCGACGGATCCTCGATGGAGGGGATGTCGCGGAACAGATCCCACATCACCTCGAAGTGGTTGTCCATCTCGCGGCCGCCGCGCATGGTGAAGCCGAGCCCCGGGTACTCCCAGCCATCGCAACCGCCGCCGGCGCGCGGGTCGCGCTCCAGAATGTGGATCTTCTCGCCGGGCATTCGGCCGTCGCGCACAAGAAAGCACGCCGCAGCAAGTCCCGCCAGGCCGCTGCCGATAATGTAGGCCTGCTTGTTTTCCACGCCCTCGGGCGGAAGCGGATGAGCGAAGGCCTCGTAGTTGCCGCTGGAATAGTACATAGCGCACGTCCTCTCTGGTCGGGTTTAACGCTTACCCACCATCATGCGGCCACCGTGCACACCCACGCCCGTCAACAGGATTCCGTTGCGCCCCCGTTGGCTGGCAGTAACCTGGCGAAACGCGAAAGGCCGCACTATAATGGCTGGCTGTGACTGAGAAGAGACATATCCCCGGCTTCGTGTACAAGCTCATGCTGTTGGCGGCCACCATTATTTGGGGGTTCGCCTTCGTGGTGATGAAGGACGCCGTGGACGTGCTGCCCCCGGCCCAGCTCATCGGCGCGCGCTTCTTCCTGACGGGGCTTCTCATGGCCGCCGTGTTCCACCGCTCGCTGGCCGGCACGCTGAACGGGCCGTGCCTCAAGGCGGGACTGGTGCTCGCCGCCGTGACCTTCCTCGCGTTCTGGGTGCAAACCGTAGGACTCGCCGACACCACGCCGGGGAAGAACGCTTTCCTCACTGCCACCTACTGCGTCATCGTGCCCTTCATGCTGTGGGTCGTCGCCGGCAAGCGTCCCACCCTCGCCAACGTGGGCGCTGCGGGAATGTGCATCGTCGGCATCGGGCTCGTGTCGCTCACGAACAGCTCCCTTTCCTTCGAGTTCGGCGATGCCATGACGCTTCTGTGCGCCGTTTTCTTCGCGGCGCAGATCATCGCTATCTCACGCTACTCCGAGCACTTCAACGTACTCGCCCTCACCGTGTACCAGTTCCTCTTCGGTGGCCTCATGGGGCTCGTGGTCGGTGCACTCACCGAGCCGGCGCCGAACCTGGCGGCTCTCACGCCGGAGTTCGCCTTCAACCTGTTCTACCTCGTGGTGTTTGCCTCGGGGCTGTGCTATCTCTTCCAGAATGTGGGGCTCGCCCACGTCTCTCCGGCCCAAGGGTCGCTTCTGCTGTCGTTGGAATCGGTCTTCGGCGTGCTGGCCAGCGTGCTGTTCTACGGCGAGGTGGTTACGGGGCGCATGGCCGCGGGCTTCGTCCTCATCTTCGCCGCCATTCTGATAAGCGAGCTGGCGCCGGCACGGGCAAAGCGCGAGAAGCGACCGGAGACGAACGAACCGCTCGGCATCCTGGGATCGCGCAACGTCCCGATAGCCAACGAGGACGACGCCGAGCCCGTTGCGAACCCCTAGGGAACGAGCGCGAAAGCGACACAGGCGGCAACGCCGACGAGAAGAACCGCTCCGTCGCCGGCGGAGAAACGGCGCTCGACAAGCGAGGTCGGCTCTCCCGAGGCCCCGTAGCATCGCGCCTCCATAGCTGCGGCCAGACAATCGGCCCGGCGAAAGAGCCCTACGAGCACCGGCACCATGAGGCCCCCATAGGCTCGCAGGCGCCGCACGAGCCCTGCGCCCTCGAAGGCAGCTCCCCGCGAGGCCTGGGCAGCCCTCACGGCCCTCAGCTCCTCGGAAAGCAGCGGCATGAACCGCAGGGCGATGGAAAGCGACATCGTGAAGTCGCGTACGGGCAGCCCCAGACAGCCCAGGGGGGAGAGCAGCCGGCGCAGCGCCTCGGAAAGCTCTGCAGGCGTGGAAAGCGCCGTGAGCAAAAGACTCGCCCATACCAGCAGAAGCAACCGGAGGGCCACCGCGATTCCCGCAAGCCACCCAGAGGCTGCAACATTGTAGACGAGCAGGAAGCCGACAAGGAGGTAGGCGAAGGCCCCTTCGCGCAGCAGACGGGCAACGGGGACGTCCCCGACGGAGGCCACGGCCGCCAGCAGCGCAGCCGCCACACCCAGACCCAGAAGGTTTTCCGTGCAGAAAAGCGCCACGGAATAGGCCACGAGCAGCCCGATCTTCACACGGGCGTCCACGGTGCGCAGTGTCCCTTTCGCACCGATGCGCGTGGCACGGCGAGCTTCGCCGGCGCCGCATCTCGCACCGCCTGCGCGTTTCGCAGCGTCTGCGCGAGCAGCACCGGCGTCCCCCTTCTCGGATGCGACAGAATATATCGAGGCTTTTTCCATGTCGCCAGTATCCCACAGAACCCCCATCGTCACGGATGCCATCCCTCCCCCATCGGCCAGACACCGGTGAGCGCTCGTGTTTTGTGCAGAGGCGCAAAAGAAGGCGCCCCCATGCTCAAGGGGGCGCCTTCTTTCAATTCCGTCAAGCCATCCCGCGGGCTCCTGTTAAGGAAGAGCCCAGGCTTGGTGGAGTCATCATGAAGCCGGCGAGTTAGCGAACCGGCCTCGAATCGGCGAGCCGCACGGCCCGCATGCAGATGTTAGAGCGATTGCTCAGCCGCAATCTCAGCCTGCTCGAACTCAAAGGCAGTCTCCGCATCCTCGGCGGCAGCCTGCTCGTTGCCCAGCGCGTCATCGTACTCGGTGGACATGGTGGCCTCGGCCACAACCTGCTGCTCGACGCGCTCGAGATCCTTGGCGGCATCTTCGGCCTTGGCGGCCTCGGTCGCAACGAACTCCTCCATCAGCGTATCCTTGTCAGCCATGATCCGGCTCCTTTCAATCGGTGCGATACCCATGTACTTACACTGCAGGAGCAAGATCGGTTGCCCTTGCAAGGAGTATTCTATGGGCCTCAGCAGCAAGGTAAACTTGAGCGAGCCGATAGTAATTCAGAGGTTGGACGCGCGTTGCCTTGCCGTCATGAGACCCGCGCCGCAAGTCATACCGCGCTTGCGGCAAGGGGCGACCGAGGTCGCCCCCTACGGGAGGAAACGCAGAGAAGCCGCCCGAGGGCGGCTTCTCCGGTATAGAACGATGCTTCCACGCTCCGCTTTTGCGGCTGGCGGGCGCGCGGCGCATCCGAAGTTCCCAGTCGAACGATTACTCGCTCTTGACGTCGGCCTTCTCTTCCTCGGCCTTCTCCACCTCGGAGGTCTCGGCCTCCTTGGCAGCCTCGGCCTCGGCCTTCTCGGCCTCCTCCTTGGCAGCCTCGGCAGAATCGCCGGCGGTCTCCTCGGTCTCGCGGAACGCCTCGGCCTCTTCGGCCTTCTTCTCCTCGACGGCCTCAACCTTCTCGGCATCGGTCATCTCGGCGCCGTTCTCGGCAACGGCCTCGGCGGCGTCCACAGCCTCGATCTGCTCGACAGTGCCGTCGGCCTCAAAGCCCAGATCCTCGGCGAGCTCCTCGGACTTGTCGGCCTTCTTGGCGACCTTCTTCGGGGCAGCCTTCTTGGCAGCGGCCTTCTTCTCGGCCGCGGCCTTGCGCTCGGCCTTGGGCACGCAGGGCTCGGTCACGAGCTCCATGATGACCATGGGAGCGTTGTCGCCCTTGCGGGGCCCGAGCTTCATGATGCGGGTGTAGCCGCCGGGACGATCCTGGAACATGCCCTGGGCGACCTTCTCGAAGATCTCGCGGACGAGCTCCTTGTCGTTCAGGTAGGCGATGGCCAGACGGCGGGAGTGCAGATCGCCGCGCTTGGCCCAGGTGATCACCTTGTCGACCTGCGGGCGGATCTCCTTGGCACGGGACTCCACCGTCTTGATGCGGTCGTTCAGGAACAGGGCGGAAACCAAGCTGCGCTTCATAGCCTTAGTGTGGCTATAGTCGGTACCGAGCTTGCGACCCTTCTTGTTGTGTCTCATAACTCTTTGTCTCCTAAAGCTTCAAATTGAGGTCCATGGAAATGAGCTTGTCCTTCACTTCCTCGATGGACTTCGCACCAAAGTTCCGAATGTTGAGCAGGTCGTTCTCGGAGAACTCGACGAGCTGGCGCACGGAATGGATGCCCGCGCGCTTCAGGCAGTTGTAGGAGCGGACGGAAAGGTCCAGATCCTCGATCTGCTTGTCAAGCTCGGCGTTGGACTCCTGACCCTCCGGCGCGAAGATGGAGGGAGCCTCGCCCTCTTCCTCCTCGCCGGTGGAAGCCAAAGCCAAAAACGCGCCCATGTACTGGTTGATGATGTTGGCCGCGCGGCACACTGCCTCAGTGGGGGCAAGCGAGCCGTCGGTCTCAACTTCCAGAACCAGCTTGTCGTAGTCGGTGCGCTGGCCCACGCGGGTGTCCGTCACGTTCATCGTGCAACGGCGCACCGGCGAGAACAGCGAGTCCACATGGATGATGCCGATGGGATCCTCCGTGCGCTTGTTGCGCTCGGCGGACACGTATCCGCGGCCGACACCGATGCGGATGGTCATGTCCAGCTGGCCGCCGTCGGCAACCGTGGCGATGACGTGATCGGGGTTCACCAGGTTGAACTGGCCCGGCACCTCCAGATCGGCGCCGGTCACCGTGCAGGGGCCCTCGGCGAACACGTGCGCGGTCGCCTCGTCGGCCTCGTCGGACACCTGGGAGAACACCAGGCCCTTCACGTTCAGCACGATATCGGCGATGTCCTCGATGACGCCTTCCGCGGTAGTGAACTCGTGCTGGACGCCCTCGATCTGGATGGCGGTGGCCTTAGCCCCGTCCAGCGAGGAGAGCAGCACGCGACGCATGGAGTTGCCCAGCGTGTTGCCATAGCCGCGCTCGAGCGGCTCGACAATGTAGCGGGCAACGGTGTCGTTGACTTCCTCCGTGGTAACGGTAGGCCTCATGAACTCTGTCATGTATGGGTAGCCTCCTAAAAAAGTCGCGATTATTTCGAGTACAGTTCGACGATGAGCTGCTCGTTGATGTCCAGATCAATCTGGTCGCGCGTCGGGAGGGACAGCACGCTGCCCTGCAGCTTCTCGATGTCGATCTCCAGCCATGCCGGGACCTGAACGCGCTCGTTGGAAACCAGAGCGCTCTTCACCACGAGAAGCTCCTTGGCCTTGGGGGCCACCGAGACGAGCTCGCCGGGACGCACGCGGAAGGACGGGATGTCCACGCGGCGGCCGTTCACGCAGATGTGGCCGTGGGTCACCATCTGGCGGGCTTCCTTGCGGGTGCGGGCGAAGCCCAGACGGAAGACCACGTTGTCGAGACGGGTCTCCAGGATGGTCATCAGGTTCTCACCGGTCTGACCCTCCATGGACTTGGCGCGCTTGAAGTACCCACGGAACTGCTTCTCGAGCACGCCGTAGATGAACTTGGCCTTCTGCTTCTCGCGCAGCTGCATAGCGTACTCGCTCTCCTTGCGGCGACGCTTGGGCTGGCGGATGGATTCCTTCTTGCTGGAGTAACCGAGCACCACAGGATCGATGCCCAGCTGACGGCAGCGCTTGAGAACCGGAGTTCTGTTGATTGCCATAATGTACGATCCTTTCAGTTACACGCGGCGACGCTTCTTGGGGCGGCAGCCGTTGTGCGGAATGGGGGTGCAGTCCTGGATGCTGGCCACTTCGAGGCCGGCAGCCTGCAGGGAGCGGATGGCGGTCTCGCGACCGGAACCCGGGCCCTTCACGTAGACGGCAACCTTCTTCAGCCCGTGCTCCATGGCCGTCTTCGCGGCGGCCTCGGCGGCCATCTGCGCGGCGAACGGCGTGGACTTGCGAGAGCCCTTGAAGCCCACGGTGCCCGCGGACTGCCAGGAGATCACGTTGCCCTGGGGATCGGTGATGGAGACAATGGTGTTGTTGAACGTAGACTTGATGTGAGCGGCGCCCACGGCAATGTTCTTACGCTCAGAGCGCTTGATGCGCGTAGTACGTACTTGCTTCTTAGCCACGGTTTGCTTACCTCACTACTTCTTCTTGCCGCCGATTTGCTTGCGCGGACCCTTGCGGGTACGGGCATTCGTGTGCGTGCGCTGGCCGCGAACGGGCAGGCCGCGACGATGACGCAGACCGCGATAGCAGCCGATCTCCATCAGGCGCTTCACGTTCTGAGAAACCTCGCGATGCAGGTCACCTTCGACCTTGAGGTTCTGCTGGATGTAATCGCGCAGCTTCGCGAGGTCTTCCTCGGAAAGGTCCTTCACGCGAATGTCGGGATCGACGCCGGTAGCGGCGATGATCTCTTTGGCCGTAGTGAGGCCAATGCCGTAAATGTAGGTCAAGGCGATCTCAATGCGCTTATTGCGGGGAAGATCGACACCAACGAGACGTGCCATGTTGTTCTAAAGTCCTTTCTTCCTAGCCCTGACGCTGCTTATGGCGCGGATTCTCGCAGATGACGAGGATCTTGCCATGGCGTCGGATGATCTTGCACTTGTCGCACATCTTCTTGACCGAGGGACGTACCTTCATGTCGTTTCCTTTCGGTATGCGGATCGTTCTATACGTGCACGCCCAGCCGCTGGCGAGTGTTTTCTCAGCTGTGACCGCGCGCGAAGGATCCGGGTCTTCGCGCGGGGGCGCCCTATGCAGGCCCTAAGGGGATTACTTGAAGCGGTAGGTGATGCGGCCGCGGTTCAAGTCGTACACCGACAGCTCCACGGTCACGCGGTCGCCGGGCAGGATCTTGATGTAGTGCATGCGCATCTTGCCGGAAATGTGGGCGAGGATGGTGTGGCCATTCTCGAGCTCCACCTTGAACATCGCGTTGGGCAGGGCTTCGAGTACCGTGCCCTCGAGTTCGATTACATCTTCCTTAGCCAAAAGTTGCTCCTCCAAAACGGACTGATAAAGCAGCAACGCAAGATAGTACCAAAAAGGCAAGATGTTTTGAAGAAAAAATCGCACAAGGGCGTAAAAAACCAAAAAGCGGATTTGGCTTTGAAAATGACCTGCTTGTCAGGCCTGCGGTCGAGCCGCGCAGCTCTCGGAGATCAACCGGAGCCGCCAGGTATTGTTCGCGCTGCCTCGCGCGGCCGCCTTGTCGGCAATTGGGTATGCTAGCACAGGTGCGCCCCTCGATGCAAGCGGGAGGCGCACCTTGGCAGATAAAACAAGGGGGCGGCGCGCCCAGATGAGACAACAGGGAACCCAGGCGCGCACCCCTACACGAAAAGATGGTCGACGGCTACTCGCTCAACCAGCGCAGGGTGCGGCTGCTTTTCTTCGCGAGGATGACCAGGGCGATGATGACGATATCGACGATGAAGCCGAACACGAACACATTCTGGAACACGCCGGTGGCCTCGTAGATGGACATCATCAGCGGAATGCCCAGGCTAGCAACCAGGTAGCCGCAGCTGGTGATGCGCGAGAAGATCTTCTCGAAGTCCCTCATGCCGAAGATGGAGAGCGCGAAGGTGGAATAGCCCACGCCGGTGATGGCGTACATGGCGTCGTTCAAACCAGCGCCTACGCACGAGCCTACCACCGACTCGCTGCTGAAGTACAGCACCACGAATGACACCATGGTGATGCCCGTCCACAGCACCATGGCGCGCGTCGAGCCGAATTTATCGCTGGTGGCACCCGCCAGGGGGTTAAAGACAATGTCGCAGAGGCTCGCCGAGGACACCATCAGTCCGCCCACCACCGCGCCAAGTCCCACCACTTCGGCGTAGGTTGGAAAAATGGCGTTCATACAGGCCGTCCCTTGGCACAGCATCACCACGCCCACGCAGAGGAGGAACGGCACGCTGCGGAACGCTGCGGCTGCCGGCACGCCGGGCGCGGTGCTGGGAGCCAGGGTTTTAGCGCGCCCAGCCGCTTCCTCGTACCCGTAAGGCAGAAGCCCCTTATCTTCAGGGCGATAGCGGATAACGAAGACGATGGCAGGCAGCGCCAGGCATGCGGATGCCGCGGCGAGCACGAAATATGAGGAGCGCCAGCCAATGGCCTCGATAATGGTGGCGAACAAAGGGCTTGCCACGGCGCAGTACAGCGCCTGGATGGCCCACACCACGCCGATGGCGAAGCCGGTCTTCTTCGCGAACCAATTACCCATGGTGGGCGTGACGGTAACGGTGCTGGTGGCCGCCAGCCCGAGACCGACGAACACACCGGAGACATACCACATCCAGGGCTCATCGTAGAAGGCCATGGCCACAGTGGCCAGCACCTCCATGGCCACGGCCGCGATCAGGATGACCGGCAGTTTCACGCGCGTGAGCAAATTGCCCACCAGGGGCATGGCCAGGCCCATGCACACCATTTCTATGGTGGTATAGAGCGTCAGGGTAGAGAGTTCGCAGCCGATGTCCGTGCTGACAGGATAGAACCACTGCGCGCCCACCACCGAGAACGAGCCGATGGTGCCGCTCATCATCAGACCATAGGCAATCATCACAAGCCATGCATAGTGGGGCTTATTCCCCTGTTCAACGGTTTTCGCAGATGTCATTGCATCCAACTCCGTTTCTAAGCTCGAAGATTCGTTTCCAAAGTCGATCTCTCACAGCTGCGAGATTACATAGGACCGGTACTCGAAGGCCTTGTCGGCAATGGGCAGCGGGAACGTGTCGAAGGTGTGCGTGAGGCCCGTGAGCACATGGAGCTCGACGGGAACGTGAGCCGCCATCAGGCGCTTCGCGTACTCGATGGTTTCGTCGCGGAACAGGTCGAGCTCGCCCACCTCCAGGAAAGCCGGCGCCAGGCCCTCGAAGCTCTCGTTGCGCGCCGGGGCCTCGCAGGGCAGCACTTCATCGGTTCCCCGGCGCTCGCCCAGCACGGCCTCCCAGGCCATCTTGTTGTTCTCCGCGAACCACACGTGTGCAAGGCCGTCAAGCTCATCGTCGCAGGCCACGGTTCGGTCGTCCAGCATGGGGTAGATGAGAATCTGCTTGGCCAGCGGCACGCCTCTGTCGCGCGCGAGGATAGCGGCCCCCGCCGCAATGCCCGCGCCGCCGCTGTCGCCCATGATGGCAACGCGGTGCGCATCGATGCCCAGCTCGTCCGCATGGCCGATGAGCCACAGGTACCCGTCGAGGGCATCCTCGGCCTGGGGGCGCGGATGCTCGGGCGCCAGGCGGTAGCCGATGGACAGAAACGGCACGCCGCTTAGGGCCACATAGCGCGAGATATCCGCGTCCATCTCGTCGATGCCCATGAGGATCATGCCGCCCCCGTGGACGTACATCACCGCCGAGCGCGCGTCCGACCCCTCCTTCCGGTACCAGCGGGCCCGCATGGGATAGCCGTCGGCCGTCTCAATCTCCACATCACGCGCCACGACCCCCTCCGCCAGCGGCAAGTCCCGCATCTCGGCGTAGAGGGGGTCGGCGAACGCGCGCATTTCCTCAAGGGTTCCCACGAACTTCTCCGCAGGCGGGAAGCCCGCGGGGTCGTCTACGAGCTCCTGGAGCTCGGGATGGTAGCGATAGGTCATTCCCCTCATCCTCTCCTTTTCTCGAGAATCGGAAAACGCGAAAAGCCACCTGCCCGGCACAAGGGCAGGTGGCTTTGGGGCTTACTCCTGCGGGGCGGCCTCGGCGGCAACCTCGACGGTTTCCTGGGGCAGCTTCGCGGACTGCTTCTCGCCCACCAGCAGGCATACGATGATGATGGCGCAGACGATGAACCCGAAGACGAACACGTTCTCGAAGGCACCGGTAACCTCGTAGATCTTCATCATGATGGGCACGCCCAGGCTGGCAACAAGATAGCCGAACATCATGACCGTGGAGAAGATGCGCTCATAGTCCTTCTTGCCGAACCAGGCCATGGTGAAGGTGGCTAGGCCCACGCCGCAGAGCGCGTACATGACATCGTTGATGCCCGCGCCCACGATGGCCAGAATGGGGCTGTTCACGCTGAAGTACAGGATGACGAACGACACCATGGTGACCACGGTCCAGCCGATGAACGACTTGGTGGGGCCGAACTTGTCGGCCGTGGTGCCCAGGATGGGATTGAGAGCGATATCGGCAAGGCTTGCCGCCGTCACCATGAAGCCGCCCACAATGGCGCCAAGGCCAACTACCTCGGCATAGGTGGGGAACACCACGTTCATGTTCGAGATGGTCATGGACATCATGACCACGAGGACGGCCATCACGAAGGGCACCGAGCGCAGGGCCAGTTTGTAGGGCACGCCGGTCTCGGCGACCGCGCCACCCTCTTCCTCAACGGCGTTCGGGTCGTAGCCGTAGGGCAGCATGCCCTTGTCCTCGGGACGATAGCGAATGACGAAGATGGTGAAGGGCAGGGCCATGACCGCGGCGATGATGGCCAGCACCACGTAGCTCATGCGCCAACCGAGCATCTCGATCATGTTGCTGAAAATGGGGCTCGCCACCGCCACAAAGATACTCTGGATGGTGAAGATCATGCCAATGGCGAAACCGGTCTTCTTGTGGAACCAGTTGCCCAGGGTGGGCGCAGCGGTCACGGTGCTGGTGGCCGACAGGCCGAAGCCGATGGGCACAGCCGCCACAAACCACATCCACATCTCGGTGAACATGGACATGCAGGCGAAGGGAACGAGCTCCAGCAGCACGGCCACGGTCATGAGCACCGACAGCTTGATTTTGCCCGATGCCATGATCTTGCCGCAGATGGGCATGCCCAGCGCCATGAACACCATGGATAGCGTCACGTACAGGGTGAACGATGACAGATCGAAGCCCAGCTCCTCGCACACCGGATAGTAGAACAGGCCGCCCATGACGGTGATGGCGCCGATAGTGGCGCACATGACCATGCCAAAGCCGACCATGACGAGCCAGGCGTAGCCGCTTCCGCTTTTCTTTGCTACTTCAGTAGACATGTTTTCTCCTTACGGGAACCACGGGCAGCCGCGCGGGCCGCCCGCCCGTGGTGAGTCGACGACTAGATGCCCAGAACAGCGGCCAGGCAGGCCTTGATGGTGGGCTGGCGGTTGCCGGCCTCGCGGAAGATCTCGCTGGCGTGCTTCTCGAAGCACTCGTCGGAGATGCAGATGCCCTCGGTGAGGATGCGGCGGTCGCGCTCGTTCTTGGCCTCGGCCAGGAACTTCTGCATCAGCTTCATGTCGGCGTTGTGGTAGGCCGGCAGCATATGCATGACCAGGCAGTCGGGGTTCTTCACGTAATCTTCCATCAGGTCGCTCGTCACGCGGTAGGGCTCCATGATGTCGGAGTGGCGCAGCCACGCGTCGTAAGAGTACTCCAAGCTCGTCCAGTCGCCGGTGGCGGCCAGGTCCTCGTCGTGCACGTCGGGGTTCTGGTAGATCCAGCACTCGGTGGTCACCACGTCCATGCCCTTCAGCTTCTCCTTGTCGGAGGTGAGCACGATCTCGTTGTTCGGTGCCCACTTGTTGAACAGGTCCTCGATGTTCTCCTTGAAGGAGTCGCACAGCTGGTAGCGCTCGTCGTCGGGGCCCACGGCGTAGAAGTCCATGCCCAGAAGCGCGCACAGGCGGCCGTACCACATGGCGGTGGTGGCGCAGTTGCCCACGAAGGCCAGCTTGCGGCCCTTCAGGTTGCCCAAAAGCTCCTGCATGGTGAGGGCGTCGGCCAGCATCTGGGTGGGATGGTCGCCCTCGCAGCAGGCGTTGATGACTGGAATGGTGGCGATGTCGGCCACCTCGCGCACGTAGGCCTCCTCGCGCTGGGCGCGCAGCACGATGGCGTCGTACATCTCGCTGAACACGCGGATGGAGTCCTTCACCGTCTCCTTGTTGCCGAAGTGCGAGTTGGACAGGTAGGTGAAGCCCAGGCCCAGGTCATGGCAGGAGGTCTCGAAGGCGCAGCGGGTGCGGGTCGACTCCCACTCGAAGTGGGCCACCACGTTCTTGTTGTGGAAGCGGGCGTGATCGACGCCGGTCATCTTCTCGGCCTTCAGCATCTTGGACAGATCCAGCAGGTACTGGAACTGGTCGGGGGTCATGTCACCGATGTTGATGATGTCCTTTCCTACGAAGTTGTTAAGCATGGGTGAGATTCCTTTCCTCTTGTTTTCTTCCCTTGCGAACTCACGTTATTGGGGCATTGCCACGTTCTTGGTCCAGCAGTGCACGCCGCCGCCGAACAGGTTCAGGTAGTAGGTGTCCAGCATGACGACCTCGCGGCCGGGGAACACGCTCTTGAGCACCGCCTTGGCGCGCTCGTCCTTCTCCTTGATCTTCGGATCCATGCCCTCGTGCCAGTAGCGCTGGCCCAACACCACGTCGTTGCACACGAGGAAGTTGCAGTAGCTGCAGGAGTTGACGAAGCAGTAGTCGCCCTCGGGCCACGGGGTGCCGTCGAAGGCCACGCCGCCGTTCTCGTCGAAGAACTGCTTCCAGCCCATGACCGTGGGGTTGTCCTGGCTGCCGCGGAAGATGAGATGCTCCGGGAAGGGCATGCGCACGATCTTCAGCGGGCGGCCGTCGGGCAGCGTCTCGTTCTTGAGGATCTCGTAGGCGGCGTCGATGCGGCGCTTGTTCTCGGCGCTGATGGGACCCTCGGCGGCTTCCTCCTCGGTCACCTCGGCCAGAAGCACCGTGTCCTCGTCCACGAAGCGGCAGTACTCATCGGCATGGGCGGCGAAGGAGCCAGGCCAAATCAGCGTGCCGTCCTCCATCTTGTCGATGGGGCCCTTGCGGATGTCGTCGTCTTCCAGCATCGGCTTGGGAATCCAGATGATCTTGTCCAGGTTCCAGACGCGCTTGTACTCGTCCTCGATTTCTTCCTTGGTGTACTCGGGGTTGCGCTTGACCACCTCGGTGTCCTCAACGGCGATCATGACGCCCTTGCCATTGAACTCGCGGTTGCCGCCTTCGGACACCATGTCGGAGTTCACCATGTCGAAAACGTCAAGGTCGATGGCCATGTTCGCGCCGGCGCGACGGGCCAGCTGCTGGGCAGGCTCCATCTTGTCGTTGTTGGAGTAGTTGCTCCAGCGCATGTTCACAGCCAGCGTGTTGCCCTCGTCGTCGATCATGACATCGGGGCCGTTGTCGCGGATGGACACGCTCCAGTCGTCGAACTGGGTGAAGCGGATGAAGGGGCTGAACTTCTCATCCCCGTTGTCAGCGGCGGTGTTGCGCTGACCCTCGGTATCGGGGTCGGACACATCCACACCCGCATCGGCCAGCATCTGCTTGCAGGCCTCAAGGGAGGTCTCGCAGCCGCAGTTCACATGAACGTTCACGTGACCCAGCAGATTCTTCACCACCTCGACGAGCACCTCACGACCCTTGTCGCCGTCCTCACCGGCGCAATAGTCGGGAAGCCAGTTGATGAACACGTCGGTCTGCGGTTCGAACTCTCCCGGGAATCGGAACTTCTCAATTTCCACTTGCTGCTCCTTTCGTCCTGCCCGCGCTCTTGCGAACGCCCCTCTTGTTCCTTACTTACTGTAAGTAAGGCAAACTATAGTGACCTTCCCGCTCAAAGTCAATGGTTTTTTTTACAATGTGTAAGTTTTTTTACACGCTGTAAAGATTTCAGGTAATATATAGGCGATCGAAAAAGCATCGAGCGAACGAGTCTATTGGTTGCAGAGCGAGGAAAACCCCATGTCAACACGAGATCAAATACTGGAAATCGCCTATCGGGCCTTCGCGGAGAAGGGCTACAACCACACCTCCATGGGAGCCATCGCCGAAGAGCTCGGCATCACGAGGCCGGCCCTCTACTACCACTTCTCTTCCAAAGAGGACCTGCTGCTGGCCACCTACGAGATGATCGACCCGCTCATCAACGTGAGCGCCGACGAAGCGCTCGGCTGCACGGAGCCCGCCGAGTTCAAGCAGGCCTTCGCGGCCCTCATTGCGAGCATCACCAGCAATTTGCGCAACGATGAGCAGCGGGCCCGGTTCGTTGCCACCGTCGAATCGACGTCGGGGCAGATTCCGGCCATCACCGAGAGCGCCCAGGCCCAGTACGACGAGACCTGCGCCATATTCGCAACTGCGCTGGAGCATGGAAAGGCAATCGGCGCCGTTTCGGCCGATATGGACATCGATGCGGCCAAGCAGTACTTGGGCATCTTCATCTACGGCATCGGCGACATCATGCTCCGCGGCTGCAAGATCAACATGAAAGCCACCCGTGACATGGCCTTGAAAGCCATCTTCGGATAGGGTCCTTCCCTACTCCACGTACCCTTTCTGGAGCTTGCGGGCCAGTTGCAGGCCGCGGGCTACGAAGCCCTGGCCGTATTCCTCGCGGATCTTCCAGGCGTAGCGAGTGTGAGGGTCCTCGAACTTCAGGCGCTGGAAGGCCAGGCATTCGTGGACCGAGGTGCCGAAGTCATCGAAGAACGCTTCCATGGCATCGATGATACACTTGGCAGCCTTCACCACCGAGCAGGCGGTGCCGTCGGGCATGACGATCTTCACGGTCTTCAAATCGTAGTGGGCGGCGTTCTTGAAGTTTTGCACGGCTTGCACCTGATCCTTCACCGTGAGGTTCGCCGGCGGAAGCGAGGCGGCCCACACTAAGAACAGCTGGCTGAACAGCACGTCGCGCTCGTCGATACCGGAACGGACGAGCGGGTTCAAGTCCACCATGCGCAGCTCGATGTGGCTGATGCCCTCTTTTAAGCCCTCCAGGCTGTAGGGGCCGAAGTTTTTCAGCCGGATGGGGTAATAGAGCTCGGAGGGGTAGCGAATCATGCCGCTGTCGATGTAGGACTGGATGGAATCGGCGTAGGCCGCCGCACTCGTATAATCGAGAATGGGCGCGAAGAAGTTCCAGTAACCGAGCTCCGAACAGCGTACGGTGGCCAGGCCCTGGAAGAGGTCGCCGCCGATGCGGCCCTTCTCCACGAAGGAGGAGTCGCACACCGGGCTCGCGGCCATGACCGCGGTGAGAATCCAACTGTAGGCCACGCAGTTCTCGGCCAGGCGCACGTAGAACTGGTCGCGGTAGGCCTCGAAAATGGCGGGGGCGTCGGGACTCTCCGCGCGGGCGAGCTCGTAGTCGGCACGCAGCAGCGCCTCGCCGAAAGAGTAGTTCAGGTGAATGCCGGAAAAGGCCATCTTGTAGCGGCCGTAGCGGTCGGAGAGGTACTCGCGGTATTCCGTCTTGCCGGCATCGTCGCCGAAGTACTGGGCGATGGGGATGTCCTTCTCGTTCAGGATATAGGGCGGGTTCGAGAAGGGCCACAAAAGCTCGCGCTCGGGCAAATTCGCGATGGCCCGCTGCACGAGGCCGTTGTAGTGCTCCAGCGATTGGATCGCCTCGGCCGGCGTGGCGCACACCGGCGTGTTCACTTCCACCTGGTTCTCGGAGAAATCGCGCACGATGTGCACGTCGTCGGCGAAGTCGGCCGGCGTATGGGCGAGAAAGCCGCCGCCGTCGATGCGCAGCGACTCTTTCTCCAGGCCGAAGCCGCCCTCCAGCAAGTGGGCGCGAACTGATTCATCGTGGGCGTGCAGCATGGTTGCCTCCCGAAATGCGTCGGGCGTCGACGCGACGCCCTGAAGCGGCGGCCATGCGGCCCCGCTATCCCTGATGTTCACGGTTAAGTTTACCAGTTGCGACTTCTCTCTCGCGAAACACCATCGCATCGCTACTATTCTGCAACCCTGCATCCCGGCGCTTTGTCGCACCGACGCGCCGACACCGCGGCACACCGGCACGTCGACGCTCTGGGCCTCCGATGCCTCCAATTGTGCAAAACACAGTAGTTCTCGTAGTGCGGAACGCACGTTCTTCAAGAATGAAGACACGTTTTCCCAGGTCATACTTTTCACAAACCCCTCATCCAACACCTCCAATTACGAGATCTGCCGTGTTTTGCACAAAAACGGGGATGCCCCGTGGGCCAATTGCTCATTGACCGAAATCGCACGGAGCGTTAGACTATGCGATTGCGTAAAGAAGTGGGCCTTTAGCTCAGTCGGTAGAGCAGGGGACTTTTAATCCCAAGGTCGCGGGTTCGATCCCCGCAGGGCCCACCACTTTTCGTTCGATACGGCACTGGGGTATCGTCCAACGGCAGGACTCTGGTTTTTGGTACCAGCTACCTAGGTTCGAATCCTAGTACCCCAGCCATTTTCCGCACAAGCAAGCCGCTCTCCGGAGCGGCTTTTTCATTGCCTGCTGAGAGACGGAGACGCAACCGCGAGAACCCTCCCCTACCGCGCGCCCTTCTCTGTTTTGGCGACAACGAGGAACAGGGCCAGGGCGAGCGCGCCTACGACGGCCATGCAGAGGTACAGATTCGCGTACCCTATGAGCGGCGCCACGATGCCGAGCAAGATAGGGCCCACACCCACGCCCACGTCGAGCAGCATGTAGAAGGTGGCGTTGGCGACCGACAGGCGCGCATCGCTCGTCACGCGCACGGCCATAGCCAACCCGCACGACTGCACGGTGCCCACGCCGAAGCCGAGCAGGGCCGCAGCCCCCAGGATCATCCAGTCGTTGGCCGCGAAGGCGAGCACCACCATGCCGAGCGCGAAGGACACGAACGCCGGCACCATGACGGGATGAGGCCCCACGCGGTCGAAGGCGCGGCCGGTGAAGGGGCGCGTGACGAACATGGCCAGCGCGTACACGACGAAGAACACGCTGGCGGCCCGGGCCAGGCCGATCTCAGTGGCGTAGGGCGTGAGGAACGTGAGCAGGCTGGAATAGCCGAAGAACAGAAGGCCGCACACCACCGAGATGGGCAGTACGCCGGCTTCCACGAAACGGGCGAGCGGCGAATGCTCCACCTTGGCGGCGACCTTCTCTTCCAAATGAGTGGAGGGCACGCGGGTAGAGGCCGCCAGCGCCTCGTCGCGGTTGGCGGCAGCATCTTCGCGCGCCTCCTCGTCCGGGGCCTCCGCCACCGCACCGGCCACGGCATCGGCGGCCGCTTCCACCTCGGCCTCGGCGGCCGCTTCGCTCCCCTTCACCTTCGTGGAAGATGCGGGGCGCAGAAGCAGCGCCGCCGGAATGGAAAGAGCCACGAGCACGCTCGCCACAACGAACACCACCGGATAGCCGAAGTTGTTCGCCAGGAAAATGCCCGCAAAGGGCCCGATGGCGCTGCCAAGGGTGATGGACAGCATAAAGTACCCGATGCCCTCGCCCTTGCGCTCGGGCGGCACCACGCTGGTAATGACCGTAGCGATGGTGGTGGAGCACACGCCGTAGGAGAACCCGTGGGCCAGACGCACGCCGATGAGCGCGCCCACCGGCTCGTTCAGCAGGTACAACGCCGAAAGCGCCACCTCGGCGATGCACCCGACGATAAGCAGCGGCAGCCGTCCGAAGCGCTCCATCATCGGCGCGGCGGCGAAACGCGAGAACAGCGTGCCCACGATGAAGGCGCTGGCGCAGAAGGCAGCCACGGCGGCCGGCGCCTGGTACACGGTAAGCGCATAGGCGGTCATGACCACCATGAGCATGAAGTAGTTGCCGGCGATGAAGAAGTTCAGGAAGGTGCCAGCGATGAAGTTGCGCGTCCAGAGCGGTGCGGGCGCAGGCGCGGGCCTTTCGCAACGCGAAGGAATAGCAACCTTGGCAGCAGATGAGGCCATTAGCGGCAGTCGCCTTCTTTCGCGATGAGCACCGTCATGGGCGACTCCTTGGTGACGGCGTAGCTGACCGAGCCCAAAAAGCCCTTCACGCCGCCCTGACCGCGGCTGCCCATGATGATGAGGTCGCAGCCCTCCTCTTTCGCGCAATTCACGATGAGGTCGGCCGGGGACGTGCCCTTGAGCACCTTCACCTCCGTGGGGTTCACCATGTCGGCGGCGATGGCCTCCAACTCCTCGCGGATGGCCATGGCGTCGTCCACCATGACGGTATCCATGCCGGCAGCGGCCGAGCCCGAGGAGAACAGGCGCATCACATGGACGAGCACCACTTCCACCGCCGGGTTCTGGGCGGCGATCTCGCGCATCACCTCCAACGCGCGATGAGAGGGAGCGCTGCCGTCATAGGCTACGAGAATCTTCTTGCACCACATGGGCGTCCTTTCTGCTCACGTATCCGCCCCACACCTCCGCCAGGTGCCAGCGCGGCCGAATAAAGTCCGCCTGTCATTGTAGACCTGCCAGCCTGCCGCCACCGATTCTTTGCAAAGTTGTTGCAATAGAAAAAGCCGCCCCCGTCTGACAGCGGAAGCGGCCCCACAACACAATTATTCGAAAGCATTGCGAGGCGGCCCGCCGTAGCCGCGGCGGCTCGCCTGTTCTTTACCATAGAAGGCGTCCGGCGAAAGCCAACGACCTTCCTCGGAAGGCCCCTACTCCGGCTCGACGAACGTGTCGCGGTCGGGGGCGAAGGACTGCATGGCCTCGATGGTGCGGGCGAACAGCTCGTCCAGCTCCCAGCCGAGCATCTCGGCGCCCGAGGCGATGACCTCGCGGCTCACGCCGGCGGCGAAGCGCTTGTCCTTGTACTTCTTCTTGAGCGACTTCACGTTGAAGTCCATGACCGACTTGCTCGGGCGCATGATGATGGCCGCGCCGATGAGGCCCGTCAGCTCCTCGGTAGCGAACAGGATCTTCTCCATCTGAAGCTCCGGCTTGGGCAGATCGGTGTTGTAGTCGGAGGTGTGCGACTGGATGGCGCGGATGAGCTCCGGCGTGCCGCCCGCCTCCTCGATGAGCGGCGCCGCGTATAGCGTGTGCATCTCGGGCTCGTCGTCGTGCTCTTCCCAATCCAGATCGTGCAGAAGGCCCACGATGCCCCAGAACTCCTCGTTTTCCGGATCGTACTCGCGAGCGAAGTAGCGCATGGTCTGCTCGACAGTCTCGCCATGCTCGATGTGGAACGGATCCTTGTTGTGGGCGGCGAGCAGCTCGGCTGCTTGCTCGCGGGTCATGCCGGCGGAAAGTGCGGTCATGGGCATCTCCTCTCGTCTTGTTTTTCGCTTCCTGACACTATAGCGGGGATACGCCCCTTTGCGCTATGGGGAGTTCCCAAAGTTCAGCCCAGTCCGTTGAAGCGCCAGACAATTTGCCTCTCGTTTTCCCAGAAACCCTTTGCAGCACAGCGGAGAGCGAGCGCCACGCATTCAGGGCCGCAGAACTAAAACACCACGCCCAGGCCGTTGCAAATGAGGCCCCAGAACACGCCCGTGGCATACAGCACGACAATGATGGCGACATTCTGCTTCCAAGGGCGGTTGGCCCGGGCGAGCACGAGCAGTCCCACGCCGGCGCTCACCAGAAGCCCGGCCAGCATGGCGCCGGCCCCCAGCACGCCCTCCACGTACAGCTGGGCGATGACCACGCTGGCGGCGCAGTTCGGGATGAGGCCCACAAGCGCGGTCGCGAACACCGAGAAATTCGGGTTGTCGCCGAGGAACTGGGCGAGCGCGTCCTCCCCCACCGTTTCCAGCACGACGTTCAGCGCAATGGTGATGAGGAAGATGAACAACGTCACCTGCACCGTATGCTTCGTGGCGCTCTTCAGGATGCCCTTCCAACCGTGCCCATGCTCATGGGTGTGCTCCACGTCATCGTGGTGCTCGTAGGCGCGCTCGGGGGCCTGCTCGCAGGTATGGCAGTCGTGGTTGCAGCCGCACTGGTCCTGCTCGCACAGCTCATGGATGCGCAGGCGCTCCTTGTCGCGGCGCGCCAGGTGCAGCACGGCATCCACGATGAAGCCCATGACCATGCCGATGACCACCTTCGCCCCCATGATGGACAAGATGGTATTGCCGGGCACCGCCTCGGCCAGGAAAATGGGCAGCATCTCGTCGGAGGTGGAGAGGAACACGGCAAAGAGCGTCCCCAGCGTTATCACGCGACCCGCGTACAGCGTGGCCGCCACGGCCGAGAAGCCGCACTGGGGCACCACGCCCAGAAACGCGCCCACGATGGGCCCGGCCGCACCGGCGTGGCGAATGGCCTCCTGGGTCTTGCCGCCGGTCTTGTGCTCGAGCCACTCCATGGCCAGGTAGGTGACGAACAGAAACGGGATGAGGTACAGGGTGTCGGCCAGAGAATGCTCCAGCACGTGTTCGGCTATGTGCGCGATGGTTTCCATGGATCTAAGATTCTAACGCGTCTGTGGCGATATCCACCGAATCGTTGCCCTCCTCCACGATCAGCGGGCCCTCCACCTTCTGATCTTTGGGCAAAAGCAAGCTCGCCAGAATGGCCACGACGAAGACCACGGCCACGGGGCTGCCGGCAAAGACGCTCTGCACGAGCTCCGGGAAGATAGCGAAGATGTCGCCCATCTGCGTAAACCCGATGCCGACGGCCAGCGACAGCGCGGCGATGGTGATGTTGCGCTGGGAGAAGCCGGCATTGGCGATCATCTGGAAGCCGCTGACGATGATGTTGCCGAACATCATGATGGTGCAGCCGCCGAGCACCGCCTCGGGCAGCGATGCGAACACGAGGCTCACCACGGGCACGAAGCCGGCGAGCACGAGCACGACCGCTCCCGTGGCGATGGCGCGACGGTTCACCACGCCGGTCATGGCGATGAGGCCGACGTTCTGCGAGAACGAGGTGACCGACGAGCAGCCGAACACGCCGGCGAGCGAGCTAACGAGGCCATCGGCCGTCACGGCGCCGGAGAGCTCCTTGTCCGTGGGGTTGCGGCGCAGCGCGGCGGCCGTGAGCGCCGAGCAGTCGCCCACGGTCTCGGTGGCGGAGACGAGGAAGATGAGCGTGACGGTGATGATGGCGCCGAGGTTGAACTCCGGCGTCACAGGCAGCACGCCCGGCAGCGAGAAGAGCTGCGCCGAAGCGAAGCCGGAGAAGTCCACTTTGCCCAGCGGAATGGCCACCAGATACCCCACGACAAGGCCGAAGAGCACCGAAAGCTGTTTAGTGGCGCCCTTGGCGAGGCCCTGGAACACAAGGCACGCCAGAAGCGAGACGGTGCCGAGGATGAGGTTCGTGGCGCTGCCGAAATCCTCCGCGCCGGAGCCGCCGCCGAAGGAGGCCGCCCCCACGCCGAGCAGCGAGAACCCGATAGAGGTCACCACCACGGCCGCCACGATGGGTGTGATGATACGCCGCCACCAGCGGGCGAACAAACCCAGCAGCCCCTCGATGAGGCCGCCCACGATGACCGCTCCCACGAGCGCCCCGTAGCCCTGGGTCGCCGCAATGGTGCAGGCCACGGAGACGAAGGTGAAGCTGATGCCCATGACGATGGGAAGCCCGCTGCCCACCCGCCACAGCGGGAACAGCTGCACGAAGGTGCCGATGCCGGCGATGAACATGGCGTTCTGAATGAGCGTGGCCCGCAAATCTTCGGGAAGGCCGGCCGCTGCCGCAATGATCGCGATGGGCGCGAGGTTCGCCACGAACATGGCCAGCACGTGCTGCAGGCCGTAGGGGAAGGCCGCAAGCCAGCCGATCTCGCCATCAAGGGACGAGAGCGCCTTCATCTTCGGGTCGATGAAAACCACGCCGCCCTCGCTTTCCACGTTTCTCTTGTGGCTCATGAGCGGAACTCGATGGCGCCGGTAGCCGGATCCATGGCCTCGACGATGGCGAGGGACTGCAAGTCGTAGCCCGCCTCGCGCAACTCGTCGCCGCCGGGCTGGAAACCTTTCTCAATGGCGATACCGATGCCCTCCACGGTGGCGCCGGCGCTCTCGCAGATCTCGAGCAGGCCGCGTAGGGCGCAGCCGTTGGCGAGGAAGTCGTCGATGATGAGCACATGGTCGTCGGGCCCGAGGAAGCGGGTGGAGACGATGACGTCGTAGATGCGGTTGTGGGTGAAGGACTGGATGCGCGTGGAATACATGGTGCCATCCAAGTTGATGGACTGGGTCTTCTTCGCGAACACCACGGGCACGCCGAAATGATGCGCCACCACGGCGGCGATGCCGATGCCCGAGGCCTCGATGGTGAGGATCTTGTTAATGGGCTTGCCCGCGAACAGCCGTTTCCATTCCTCGGCCATCGCCGAAAACAACTCGATGTCCATCTGGTGGTTCAAGAAGGCATCCACCTTCAGCACGCCTCCGGGCTTCACCACGCCATCGCGGCGAATGCGCTCTTCCAACAATTCCACGGAAACCTCCTTGGGCTTCGGGGCCATTTTCGCGTATCGCACTATCTTAGGAGATCGCGCCCCTCTTGGGAACGACTGCCGAAAACGCCCATGAAATAGAGCGGACGGGAAATTGGCGGTTGAGAACTTGGAAAATGTGCTTTTTTGAATAGGGGTTTGACCTGGTATTTCTTGAGTTTTATCAGGTCAAAATGGGGGTTTTCCGAAAACAAATAAGCACATTTTCCAAGTCCCCGCTGTTAAACCACCATTGACATATAGCCGTACCTCTCCCCGATGCTGACGCG
>ERZ1027035.39-NODE-39-length-38409-cov-6.884080_pt1 | contig 38409 bp, 40 predicted proteins | sample MGYA00519442_ERZ1027035 | MGnify/ENA primary metagenome ERZ1027035 (study PRJEB26926, sample SAMN06164790) | human gut metagenome | biome: ENVO:00009003; feature: ENVO:2100002; material: ENVO:00002003 | host: Homo sapiens | place: USA | collected 2012 ...
CGGTCATGACGGCCGACATGGGAAGCGTCGCATACTCCTCCTGCCACTTGATCGTATAGTCGAGGAGCTGCTGCGCACTCCGCTCGCCCAGGTCCGCACCCAGGTTGGCAGCAACGTAGAGATCGTACTCCCCGGGCAGGCACTCGAACCGCACCAGCGCCGAACGGGAGTAAAAATGCAGGCTTTGGCCGTTGCTGCGGCCGAACAGGTAGAGGTTGATGTCGCGGATCGCCTCCTCGTCCGTCGCGCGGGTCGCAAGGCGAAGCATATCTTCGGTCGTAATACGCAGTTCGGCCGTGACCGGACGTTCCGAGGCTGCGCTATCGACCGGCATAGTCACTTCCCGGCTGCACGAGCACAGCAGCAGATAAAAAAGCGGAAGAGAGATTGTTCTGAACATAGGAATCGGTTTTTTTAGAACAGTCTGCCGCCCTTGCGGGCGACAGACTGTCGGGAAAAGGTTTCTCAGGCTCCCAGATCGATCTGCTGCGTTACCGGAGACTCCCAGTCGGCGACCGTGATCGTAAGGCCCACCTCCGAGCCTGCCAGACCCGTGATCGCAGCTTCGATGCGGTAGTAGCCGTTACGCACGATCGCTCCGCCTGCCTTGCCCGTGACAGGTACCGTATAGACGATTTCCGTACGGTCGGAGGTCGTCGAGGTGCTGCCGTCGGCGTCGTAGCTCGCCGTGATCTCCAACTGTACACGGTTGCCCTCGGCAAGAGCGCCGTTTTCGAAGACGTAGAACAGGTTGTCGTATCTGCCCGCTGCGGCGGTGGCGGTCTGCGTATGGGTATAGCTCATCGCGCCGGGCGAAGGAGTTGCGGGCGCGATGACAGGCGACTGGCTCGCCGCTTTCGAGAGCTTGACGCCCGTGACGGTGATCGTTCCCGAATATTTCTCCGCGAAGGCCGCATCGATCGTGGTCTGCACGGAGAGCTTGGCCACCGTACGGCGGAGCGCCATCGCAACGTCGGTCGTCGAACCCTCGGCGATGGATTTGCTCGCAGAGGCCGACATCACGAAGCCGCCCGCACGCTTGGCCTTGGTCGAGACCTCCGCGAAGGTGCCGTTATAGTCCGCAGCGGAGGCTTCGACCTTCGAGAGCAAGGCCGATTTGGTCGTAACACCCGTGAGCGAAAGGTTCGCAACGGCGTAGAAGTCGCACGTCGTACCCGCCGCCGAATGCGGCAGCGCGAAGGTCGCCGACTTGTCGACGAGTTCCTCGGAGGTGAACGAACGCTGCGCAACGAGGTTGCCTTGGGAGTTGAAAACGTAAACCGTCAGCGACGTGAGGCTCTTCTCCCACGTTTCGGCGGCGGCAGTCGAGTTCAGGGATGCACGCGAGGCCGGGGCATCGGTAAATGTGAGGCACACGGCAGCGCCGTCCAGCGGCTCACCGTTCGTACCGTAAGTCACGGTCTCCTCCTTCGAGCAGGAGACCAGCGCAAGGGCGGCCAAAGCCGCGACAAATGTTTTTTTCATATATGGAATAAAGGATTAAAGGGTCGTTATTTATTTCGGTTCGTTTTTCTCGGCTCGCCGTCCCGTATCTTCCGCGTGCGTACACGGTGGCGGAGCTTGGCTTCATAGCCCGGAGGGCCGTTGTCGTCGATCCACTGCCGGATGCCGAGGCGCAGCTCGGCTTTCAGCTGCCGGAACTCGGGACGCGAGGCGAAGTCGTCGCCCAAAGCATAGCCGGCGAAGATCGGCTCGCAGGGCGTCAGCAAAGCCCGGGCGACGGTGCGGCGCTGATCTTCCGGAATGTCGGGGAAATCGTTCGCGAGGATCAGGTCGATCGTATCGAACTTCGAGAACAGCAGACCTCGGAAAAGACTCCGGTCAGCAAGGCGAAGCGCACACTCGGCACTGCCGCCCGCGTCACAAGTACGACGGTAGAGGTCGGCGGCCACGGCGCTGCGACGATCCAGAAGTTGTGCGCGGTACTGGAGCTGGGGATGGCGTTCGCGAAGGTAATAATCCAGTCTTGTCCGGAACCACGGCTCGGAATATATCTCCATAGCGGTATGCTATCGTTTCCGACCCCGCCCCTGCTGCGACTCATCGGCGCCCTGCGAGGCCTGATGGGATGCTTCGGCCGCCTCGCTGCGCTCCTGACGCGACAGAAAGCGGCTGTAAGTACGGTTGTCGCGCGGGTTCACATACAGAACCTTGTTCTTCATCGGCTCTCCGAACGAATCCTTGACCTGATCCGCCGAGACCTGGCCGCCGGCAAGCAGCGTCTTCACATCGGCATCCGAAAGCTGGTCACGAAGGTACTTAGGGACGTACGGCTTGTCGTAAACCGGGTCGCTGATCGTATAGCGGCCCCGATAGACGTCGTAGTTCAGGATGCCCTTGTAGGTGTTCTCCGTATCGCCGTAGGCCGTGCATCCTTCCAGCGGGATCGAGCCGCCGCTGCGAAGGATTTTTTGTCCCGCATCGTCGATGCGACGCCCCTCGGCGAACTCCGGGATCTTGACATCGCGGTGCGGAACCGCCACAAGGCGGTTCGTCGAAGGGTTGAAGGCCACGTGGCAGCGCTCAGCTTCCCCCGTGATGCTGTTATGGACCGTGACAAGGTGTTGCAGCGTCTTGCCGCGAGCCAGAAGTGCCTTGTCGTCGGGCGTGATCTCCGAGGCATACTCCTCGCGTTCGTATTCGGGCTGCACAAGCGGCGTATCGAGGCGGAACTTCAACTCATCGTTATGATCCCGGTAGAAACTCAGGTTGAAAAGACCCGTCGTCGTGCCGTGGTCCGAAAGCTGGACCGTCGCAGGAAACAGCTCTCTGGTCGGGAGCCCCAGCATCAGGCTCCGCTGCGTGCGCTGCGGCAGCGCATCGAAGTCGATGCCCAATTCTTGCAACTCCGCGCGTGGAATCTCAACCTTGTCGTATTTCACCTGTTCCAGTTCGGCCGTGTTCACGACGTACTTGTTATACGTCTCCCAGCCCTCCTCGCTCTTCGGATTGCTGACGAGCTTGCCCAGCGATGTAACGATCTTGCCGACGGAAAGGACGGGCACTTTCAAAAACTGGAACTGGATCGGATTGTCCTTCTGGGATTTGAAACCTCGGATGAAAGCCGCTACGGCATTGCTGCTCCGGAACGAATAGAACGCCGGACGGTTCTTCGCAAGAGGCTGCACGGTATGCACCTCTCGGCGATCCCCTTTGGTCACCAGCTTGGAAACGGCCTCTACCTGGCCGCTGTCCGGATTGCGCACGAGAAGCGTTTCCCGGTAGTCGTTTTCCTGTTCCTGACCCTCGGTCGGATTTACATTTTCTTCTGTTGCCATAATACTGTCTTTTAGTTAATAATGTGTGATTTGTACTTCGACAGCGGCAAATATAGAGGCCCGGAAGACGATCCCGACGGATGGCACGTCAGGGCCGTTCTGGGCGTGAAGAAAGACGAAAATAGCCCGTAAAATAAAAAACGCAACAATTTAACTGAGATTCCAAATAGAATCGTTCAAACGATCCAATCTAAACAAGATACGAAAATCTGAAACCTGCTTTTCGATGCTTCTTGTGAAAACTGTAACTTTTGTGCCTTGCTGTGCTAACTATATTGTCATTTCAAACTTTAGAATAAAATTCGCGAATGGGCATATGGGCATTCAACCTAAATATATCAAGTCATTTTTGTGTTCATCGAGTTAAATTCGTATATTTGACAACCTATTTAATCAAAGCCGGTATGAAAATAGAGAAAATAAAAATTGAGAACTATAAGGTATATCGAAATACAGAGATTCGAAATTTATCCAATTTCTCTGTTTTCCTGGGGGCGAACGGTGCTGGGAAATCAACGCTCTTCGACGTATTCGGTTTTTTAAGCGATGCATTGAAGGCGAACGTAAAAACCGCACTTAACAAAAGAGGCGGCTACAGGGAAGTATATTCGCGTGACGGAGAGGGGCCTATACTTTTTGAAATAAAATTCCGTAACGATAAGATCGAAGGAGAAACACAGCCTCTAATTACTTATCGCTTGGAAATCGGATTTGAGAATGGATTGCCTATTATCACTACTGAAATCCTGAGTTATCGGCGCGGCGGATATGGACGTCCGTATCGTTTCCTTGATTTTCATCGGGGCGAGGGAACGGCCATTATTAATGAAGATGAGTATTCTTCTTCCTCATCATCCACTTTTCAGGACCGTCGGGAACAGCAAACCCTCGACTCTCCCGACATCTTGGCGATAAAGGGATTGGGCCAATTTCAGAAATTCAAAGCAATCAGCTCTTTTCGCAGATTGTTGGACGATTGGTATGTGTCGAATTTTCAGATACAGGAAGCCCGTAATGTAGAAGATGTCGGCTTCAGCGAACATCTTTCTACGAGCGGAAATAATCTGGCACAAGTCACCCGCTATATCTGGGAAAATCACCGGAACGTATTCAATACCATTTTGGAGAAATTCAGAAAACGTGTTCCAGGTGTCGAGAATGTCATTGCGGAAGAGACGCAGGATGGTCGTATTGTTCTTAAATTCAAGGATAATTCTTTCCAAGATCCTTTTGTCGCGCGTTTCGTATCCGATGGTACGATTAAAATGTTCGCTTATTTGGTATTGCTGAATGACCCTGTAAAACATCCTCTGTTGTGCGTGGAAGAACCTGAGAACTATCTGCATCCCGAACTGTTGCCCGAATTAGCGGAAGAATTCAGAGAATACGCCGACAAGGGCGGGCAGGTTTTCATCTCGACTCATTCGCCCGACTTCGTCAATGCCCTGCAACCCGATGAACTGTTCTGGCTTCAGAAAAGCAATGGCGCCACAACCATTCGGAAAGCATCCGAAGATGCGACCATCAAGGCCTTATATGCCAATGGCGATAAATTGGGATGGCTCTGGAGAGAAGGTTATTTGAAAGGAAGCGGACCGTACTAATCGAGGAAAGCATGGACCGTTTGGAATTTCTTGTCGAAGAAAGGTCGATGGCAGAAGTGTTGAAAGTGCTTTTGCCTCGGATATTACCGGCATCTTGGGTGTTGGATGAGAATTATTTCATCCGTCCACATGAGGGAAAATCGGATTTGAAACGTTCCATTCCCAAGAAACTGAAAGGATTCGCCCAACATAAAGAACAGACCACCGGTTTTATTATCATCCAGGATCAAGACAGTAATGACTGCCGACAACTGAAACAAGAACTCGTAGCGCTATGCAAGGCAAACCAGGCACCGAATATTAAGTTTCTCGTTCGTATCGTCTGTCATGAGTTGGAGGCTTGGTATTTAGGGGATATGAAGGCTATTCAGGCCGTGTTTCCCAGATTCAACCCTGCGAGACATCTCAAAAAATCTCTGTTTCGTTTGCCAGATACCTGCCAAAATCCCAAAACAAGGCTTAAGGATATTGTAGGCGACTATCAGCAAATTGCAACGGCACAAATGATTGCTCCTTACATCGACATTGAGCATAACCGTTCTGAAAGTTTCCGGCAATTCGTATCGGGAATACGAAAATTCATCACGGCAAAAAGGTAATGTAATTTTTAGCTATTTCTTTGCCAACAGATGTCGCAGTGCAGGATCTTCGGCGATGCGTCTGAGTTCCCGTTTTATGATTTGCGTGACGTCCTCCTTGATCTGCGTATAATTGCGTCGGATGATCTCCTCCATACGATCCACGCCGTCGGCATCGCGGAACGAGGATATTTCCGGGATCGGAACGTACGACGCCGTCTCTCCGGCGAGCTTCTCCCTGTCGATGACGATCTCGGCGTGGAAGATCTTCTGCTCGATGCGTTCGTCGAAGTTGTCCGCCACGGCACCCACGAACATACCTTGCGAGAGGTTGGAGATCTTCGAGGCGGGAATCAGGCTGTCGAGCTGCGTATTGGTCGAGGTGGTGAGGTTGTCGTTGCTCAGCGAGTTGGAGGTCCGCAGCTGCACGATCCTGCCGAAGCGCTCGCTCAACGTCTTGGCCGTATCTCCCAAAACCTGACCTGCGAAGATGTTGCCCACGGTATTCTCGATGACCTTGGCTTCCTCCTGGCCGTAGTCGCGTTCGAGCTGCGAGAAGTCCTGAAAGCTCAGGCATACGGCCACCTTGTTCGAGCGGGCCGTGGCGATCAGGTTGTCTAACCCCCGGAAATAGATCGTGGGCAGCTCGTCGATGATGATCGACGACTTGAGTTTTCCTTTCTTGTTGATGAGCCGCACGATACGCGAATTATAGAGGCCCAGCGCTGCCGAGTAGATGTTCTGCCGGTCGGGATTGTTGCCCACGCACAGAATCTTCGGATCTTCGGGGTTGTTGATGTCCAGCGTAAAGTCGTTGCCCGTCATCACCCAGTAGAGCTGCGGGGAGATCATGCGCGAGAGGGGTATCTTGGCCGAAGCGATCTGCCCCTGCAGCTGGTCCTGCGCCCCGCCTTTCCACGCATCCATAAAGGGCGACAGGTAATTTTCCAGTTCGGGATAGGAGGTCAGGATCGTGAAGATGTCCTCGTAGCGTTTGCACAACAATTCGATGGCGTGGGGAAAGGTGCAGTACTTCCCTCCTTCGTAGATTTTCAGGTACCAGATAATCGCAGCCAGCAGGATGATCGGAGAATCGACGAAGAAGTCGCCCTGCTTCTGTATCCACGTCTTATTGAGGTTGAGCATGATCGTATAGGCCGATTCGTAGGCGTCCGAGATGTCGGTCATAAACTCCGGAGCGATGGGATTGCAGCGGTTCGAACGACGGGGATCGTCGAAATTGATGATGCAGAATTTCGGTCGGGTTTCGTAGGCGTCCAGGTGATTCAAAAGGTGGTTGTAAGCGATCGAGGACAAGTCGTCGAATTTGAAGTCGTAGAGGTACATGGCGAAGCCCTTCTCGATCTGCTGGCGGATGAAGCTGTTCACCACGGTGTAGGACTTGCCGGAACCGGGCGTGCCGAGTACTATTGTCGCACGAAAGGGGTTCACCGCATTGATCCAGCCTTCGTGCCATGTCTTGCCGTAGTAGTAACGCGAACGGAGGTTGACCGAATATTCGTTCTCGATCAGGCGTGTTTCCTGCATGAAACTTTCGTTTTCGTCGTTGAACGGGTCCTCGCGCAGCCGTTCCTTGACCAGACGTCCGAGCCATAGACCCGCCAGAAACAGCAAGAGGAAGCCTATGCTTGTAGCTGCGACATAGAGCGGTGCCGCCCATTGCGGCGGCAGGTGCCGCAGCGGATCCCCGAAGAAGAAAAGCAGCAGGCCCGCCGCAGCTGCGAGAAGAATCTGCCGGTGCGTGATGCGCTCGGAGCGCACGCTGCGCGTACCCCAGCAGCTCAGAGCCAGAAATCCCGCAGCGAAGAGTTTGGTCAGATACAAGTAAGTGAAAAGCCCCGTCGTACGCTGGACGTTCCGCAGCAGACGGTCCAATACGCCGAGCGTGCAGCCGTGCATATCGAACCATCCGTAGCAGAACCAATAGAAGTGGAGCAGCAGGAACAAAACGCTTATGCCCCGCATGAGCTGCATGACTTTTTCCAATCCTCTCAGGTCATCTTCCTGTTGCATGATATACGGTTTTTGCAACGAAGATACCTTCGCTTCCGGGCTGCTCGTGTGTATGTCCGTTCCGGGCACATCCAGGCCGGTTGTTTTGCAAAATTCATATTATACGGCGTGTAATTCGAAAAAATCACACGCCGCGTATCACTATCGTTGGCTTCGTTCGACGAGAGCCTGTTTCAATGCATCCAGAAATTTGGTCACGTTGACTTTCCGATTAAGCGCGGCATTGCGGCAGCGGTCGGGATTCTTGAACGAAACATTCAGCAGCAGTTCGAAAGTGCGGACGAGCTTGTTCAATTCGGCAGGCGTACCGTCTGCCTTGCGGATCGCACCCGACGCATGGAGCGCCGAGATCAGCTCCATCAGGTCGGTCAGGGTGTACTCTGCGGACCAATAGTACGGCGAGCGGATATGCTTGCTCTGCTGAGTCGCCAGAGCAGGATAACGCAACTGCACCAGCAGGATTCGTCGTTCGATCTCTACGTGTGCGATGATCGTTTCGAAATATCCCTTTTTGATCGGCTCTTCGGCGTATCGATACTTCATACGTTCCAGATAACCGCACAAATGCGCCAACAAGCGCAGCTGGTCGATCACGGGTCGTTTTCTTAACAGTCGGGAAATACGTTCCACGAAATGTTCGATGGCGGCTTCCAGACGTGCGGAAATTTCATCGGACGAAAATGCTTCGCCGCAGAGCGAGAACAGCCGGAAAAGTTCACACTCCGAAATAATCTTGGTAGCTTTCATAATACATAATTTTGAATGGGTTAATAAAAAGCGCGGGAAAGGCCCGCGCTCCGAGAGATAGCTATTCGATCTGCGCGAAACTCTCCACCATAGGAGAAAAAGCCTCGCGGCATATTCGTTTTCTCTGTTTTTATTCCCCTTTCATCTTTGTGCGATGCCTTATCGAATTTACTGAATATTTGCGAACGATTCCATCCCTCACCGCTTCACACGGCGTTTCTTACGTCGCCGGCGCTCGCGCGGGATCGGCTCCTCGTACTCCTCCTGCCGGCCGGCCGCGAGCAGATCGAACAACTCTTCCAGGCCCATGCCGTCAGCCGCTGTCCTTCCCTGGGTATTTTCCCGCTCCCGTGTCGGGGAATATTCGTGTCTTTGCTCCGTCTGCCCAACCGGTAGAATTTCTTGTATCTGCTCCTGTACCTCTTCAGCCTCCTGCATCCGTTGCTCGGCTTGGCCAGCGTCGAAATGCGCCGCCAGACCGTTTGCCGCGAACTCCCGTCCCAGGCGCGAACCGTTGACCGCGACACCTGCGCGGTGATCGATGAACGTCGTACCGTAGATACGTCCTGCGTCGGTGCGGCGCAGCACGGCCGTGATCCCTTCCGCTTCCAACAGACGGCAGAACTCCTCCGGGGAACGGGCAGCACACAGTACCCGCTCGACGGTCTGCCGCGTACCGTCGAGCACTGCACCATCCCGCAGCGCCTCCCTGCTGCGGGCGTAGTACCGTTCGAGGGCCCGGTGTCCTACGTCGCGTCCTATACGGCTCGACTTGATCGGTACACCCTGTGGTGTGGCGTCGTCATCGAGCGCACCGTAGAGAATACCGGCATACTCGTGTCCGTGTGCCGTACCCCGGCACTCTTCGATGGAGACGTTGAAATATTCGAGCAGCGTCCGCAGCTCCCCGAAGGAGGTGCAGCGGTAACGGTGCAGTGTCGAGCGCACGAGCGATGCGAGTTGTCGTTTGAGGTCGCTTTTCGTATAGTCGAGTTTCGACAGCGTGTCGTACGTCTGCTTCGCGTCGCCCTCGGCGGCAGGGCGCAGGCCGTAGCGTCGTTCCAGTGCATCGAGGATCTCCCGCGACCGTCGCGCCTCGAAGTCGTGCGCCAGCTTGCGGCCGTCGAGCCCTACGCGCAGCGACACGATATGGATATGCCGGCGTTCGATGTCCTCGTGCAGAAAGACGAAACAGGGCTGTGCGCCGTAACCCATACGCTCCATATATTCGCGTGCGATCTGCCGTAGCTCGTCGTTCGTGAGACGGTCTTCGGGAGCGGGATTCAGGGAGGCGTGAAACACGGGATTCTTCGTGCGGCGGTTGGCTTCGAGGTACGGGTCGAAACAACGCAGCGCCTCGCGGATGTCGAAATATCGCTCGTCCGTGACCTGCATCGGGGTATTGAACGCCGCCAGAAAACGGCCCTCGCCCCGGTCGATCTTATCCTTGTTGTAATAAAGAGCTCCCGCCGGTGTAGCCCCGGAGGTTATCCGCGCGACCATAGCTCGTAAAGTTCGCGGCTGAGCGCGATGACCTGCTCGGAAAGGGCTTTCAGCTCGCGCGTGCGGCGCTCCAGAAGGAGCACTTGTCGCGGAATCGCCGTGTGCGAAAAATGCGTGTTGACGGCCCGTACGATCTGGTTATAGTTGTTGCCTACGCGCTGTATCTGCTCGTAAAACTGGTTCAGACGGGTCACATATCGGCCCAAGGTCGGGTCGATACGCACCACGCGAAACTCTTCGGCGAAGATTCTTTTGACGATAAACCGGCTGCGGTTGTGTTCCAGTCCGGCCTCCGCAAGCATCCGGCAGAAGCGGATATTCTCTTCATCGTTGAGCTTGAAATTGTAACGATGGGTCCTCGGATCGGCAAGACGCGGCCTGCCGGGTTTGCTTTTTCCATTCATAGCTTCGGGATTAAAAAGGTGTCCGACTCGGGAGGACACCGCAGCCTCGCAGAGCGAGGACCTTTGTCGGACAAACACCGGTTTGTCGGACAAAGGTACACCTTGCTACCGTCCGGCGACGGTAATTGCGTCGAGACGACGCAGGGTACGACCGATGGTTCGAACCCCTCGGCTCGCGGTGCTTCCCGGGCTGCAATATTACAACGCTTTTCGCTTGATAACAAGTCGTTTGATCGGCCTGGAACGGCCTCCATGCGACATACGTCGAAAGCCTCCGGAGGGATACTATCTTCGCTCCGCGAGATGAATGACAGCACCTCCTGCTATCATGCGATGACAGCTGTCTGTCACGGATGTACTGCTATCGATGAAGTACTGCTATCATGGACGTATATCCATCATAGCTCCGATTCATTGCACGAAGTAATTCATTCACTGACTTCATTCCGTCACGGACGCAAGTCATTCACGATACGCATCAAACTTCGTTTTGCCGATTATCTCCGTAACGACCAAAGCGAGCGGCCCGATAAGGGCCGCTCGCTCCGTTACCGTGCCGTCGGAGTCGGTATGCAGCCGGCTTCGTGCTCAACGGCGGGGTAATCTTCTTTTCCTCGTGTCGATCCGTCCGAGACCTCGACGACCTGTTATTCGGCCGAAGCCGCCGACGCCAGCCGCTCGCCGAAAGCCTCCATCGCGCGGCCGATGACCGTCTCGGAGAATTTGGCGTAGTGGCGCGTCATGTTGGTGTTCGAGTGCCCGAGAATCTTGGCCAGCACGTCGATCGGCATTCCGTATTCGACGGCCATGCAGGCGAAGGTGTGGCGGGCGCAGTGGGTGGTCAGCACCTTGTCGATGCCGCACACGGCCGCGATCTCCTTCATGTAGGCATTCATCTTCTGGTTGCTCGGCGTGGGAAGCACGCGCCCGCGAGCGAGGCACGCCTCGTCCCGCTCGTAGCGGCGCAGGATTTCGAGCGAGGCCGGAAGCAGCGGGATGCGGCTCATGACGGAGGTCTTTTCGCGCGGCTTGTGGATCCACCACCGCCCCTCGTCGTCCTGCGAGAGGTGCTCGCGCCGCAGGTGGTCGGCGTCGGCGAAGGCCAGCCCCGTCAGGCAGCAGAAGACGAAGACGTCGCGGATGCGGGCCAGCCGGTGGTCGAGCTCCTTGCGGGTCAGCAGTTCCAGTTCATGCGCCGTAAGGTGCTCTTTGGCCTGCACCTCGTCCTCTTTGAGTTTATAGTAGCGGAACGGATTTTTCGTGATCCACTCGTTGCGCAGGCAGTAGAGGACGAAGTTGCGCAGACAGTCCATGACGGCGACCGCCCCGTTGTGGCGGCAGCGGTGGGCGGTTTGCAGGAAGAGGTTGAAGCCGTCCAGAAACTCGTAGTTCATCCGCTCGACGGGAATGTCCTCGGCCTTGCCGCGCTGGGCGAGGTACTGTTTCAGGTAGCGCAGCAGCCGTTCGTACTTGTCGGCCGTGCGCTGCGTGATGCGCACGCCCACCTCGCCCTGCCGCCGCTTCGCGTAGTCGGCGAGGCCTGCGATGAGCATCATCGTGTTGCAGGTCGGGTTGAGGTAGCGCTGCTTGATCTGCGCCGCATTGGCCGCATAGCCCTCGGCCAGCAGCTTGGTGCGGATGTCGATGATTTTGACGCGGAAATCGTTCAGTCGCTCGTTGACCTGAATGGCCAGCTTGTTCGTTCCCATCGCGCGCTCCTTGTGCTGGTTCCACGTTTCGGGATTGCTGTCGCACTGAGTGTAGACCTCTTGCCGGAGCCCTCCGGTCGTAATGCGTGCGAAGATGGGCGCCAATCCGTTTTTCTTCGGTCGTCCTTTCCGCATCAAGAAAAGAATGGCAAATGTCTCTTGTCTCATGACGTTGAAATTTTTTGGTTAACAAAACGTCCGCAAGAGAGAATTATTACGACGTAAAACGCAGCGAAACAGTGCATTGCAAACGTACTCGGGAGCAAATTCCGTCGCGCAGCCCGTTTTTCGCCTCCGCTCCCTTTCGTGCTCCCGCGAGTTTGCTGCGAAATGCTTTCGGCTTCCGGTTCAGAGAATTTGCCGACACCTTTGCAAAACGATGATATACAATCAATTTGCACTTGTTTGCACCGAACGGGCAACGAAAAAGGAGCCCTTCGAAAAGGCTCCTTTGTGCGGATAAAGGGACTCGAACCCCCACGCCGTAAGGCATCAGATCCTAAGTCTGACGTGGCTACCAATTACACCATATCCGCAAATATCCGAACAGGAACTGCAAAAGCCGGGTGTAAAACCGGATTTAGGCGGTGCGTGAAACGCGTCCTGTCCTTTGCAAAGCTACCGGAAAACGAGCGCAATCGTGCGGGATTGTCCGCAAAGATTACCGGATCGGTTCCTGTCCTTTGCAAGGATAAGGAAAGCAAGCGACAAGCCAAACAAATTCGAGCTTGCCCGAGCCGCCTCTTATCTGTTGGCAAAGATAACTAAAAAACCTTTTTCTCGAATGGATGCCGGGCGATTTTGCCGATTTTTGGTTACTTTTGCAAACTATTTCAATCGATTATGCCGTATAAACTGACACTGGTTCTTACTCCGAAGCAGGCTGCCGACGTAAAATACTATACTGAACAGGCGGCTCGCCGTGCGGGTGTCGCGGAGCAGGATGTGGCTTTGGTGCGGGTCGTCGGACGGTCGATCGATGCCCGGCAGCGGCAGCCCAAAGTGAATCTTACGCTCGAAGTTTATGCCGATTGCGAACCGCAGCCCGCACCTGTGCATTTCGACTATCCGTCGGTTGCGGGGCGTACGGAGGTCGTGATCGTCGGTTCGGGCCCTGCGGGGTTGTTTACGGCTCTGCGGCTGATCGAACGGGGGTATCGCCCGGTGATTCTGGAACGGGGACGCGATGTGTCGGCCCGCAAGCGGGACATCGCGCAGATCAACCGCAACGGTGCGGTCGATCCCGATTCGAACTATGCTTTCGGCGAGGGCGGAGCCGGAACATTCTCCGACGGCAAACTTTTCACCCGCAGCAAGAAGCGGGGCGACTACAACAAGGCGCTGCAAACGCTGGTTTTTCACGGCGCCACGCCCGAAATTCTTTACGAATCCCATCCCCATATCGGAACGGATAAACTGCCGAGGGTGATCTCCAATATCCGGCGGACGATTCTCGAAGCCGGCGGATCGTTCGTTTTCGATGCGCGGGTTACCGATGTCGAATTGCACGACGATCGCGTAAAAGGGGTGTGGGTCGGAGATACCCTTTATGAAGGAGCGGCTGTGGTTCTTGCTACGGGACATTCGGCCCGGGATATTTACGAGTTGCTGCACCGGCGGGGCGTGCGTCTGGAAGCCAAGCCTTTTGCGATGGGCGTGCGGATCGAACATCCGCAGGCGCTTATCGACTCGATACAGTACCACTGCGAGTCGCGGGGAGAGTATCTGCCTGCGGCCTCCTATTCGTTGGTCAGCCAGGAGGGTGGGCGTGGCGTCTATTCGTTCTGTATGTGCCCCGGGGGATTCATCGTTCCGGCGATGACCGATGCGGCCGAATCGGTGGTGAACGGTATGTCGCCCAGCGGCCGGAACTCCGTTTTCGCCAATTCCGGTTTGGTGACCGAGGTGCGGCTTGCGGATTTCGAGCATCTGCGGGCAGAGTGGGGCGAGCTGGCCGGGCTGAAATTCCAGCAGCAGTTCGAGCGGCTGGCCCGGCAATACGGCGGCGAGCATCAGATCGCTCCGGCCCAGCGTGTCGCCGATTTCGTGGCGGGACGTGCGAGCGGTTCGCTGCCCCGGACCTCGTATATACCGGGCGTTGTGCCTTCCCGGCTGGATAAGTGGATGCCCGGATTTATCGCCTCTTCCCTGCGGGCGGGTATCGCCACTTTCGGGCGGCGGATGCGGGGATTCCTGACCAATGAAGCGTTGGTCGTGGGCGTCGAGTCCCGCACCTCGACCCCCGTGCGCATTCCGCGTGATGCGCAGACGCTGATGCACCCCGAGGTCGCCGGGCTTTTCCCTGCGGGCGAAGGGGCCGGGTATGCCGGCGGAATCATTTCTGCGGCGCTCGACGGCGAGCGTATCGCCGATGCCGTTGTAAATTACTTGAAAAAATAGCGTATGGATAAGAAGGAAGTGGTGGTCGTCGTTCCTGTTTACCGGCCGGAATTGACCGTCTGGGAACGGGCGTCGTTGAGGCAGACTGTTGGGGTGTTACAGGAAAATTATCCGGTCGAACTCTTGGTTCCCTGCGGTATGGATTGCTCGGCGATCCGGCGTGAGTTCTCCGGACTGCCGGTTCGGGAGGTGTCGGACGAATGGCTGGGCCGCAAGAACGGGATTGCGGGATACAACCGGATGATGCTTTCGGCCGGATTCTACGAGTTGTTCCGCGATTACGAATATCTCCTGATCTGCCATACCGACGCCTGGATTTTCCGGGACGAACTCGCCGACTGGTGCCGTAGGGGATACGACTGTGTGGCCGCTCCCTGGGTCCGCCGCAAAGTGTATGATCTGCCGATTCTGAAGCAATACCTGCGGTGGAGGCTTCGCCGTGCAGAGCGGGCGGGCCGGATGATCCGGCAGTCGCTCTACGGGAAGATCGGAAACGGAGGTCTTTCGCTTCGCCGCGTGGAGAGTTTTCGGGCCGCGTGCGAAAAATACGGCGACGAGATCGAGCGGTTTTGTTCGATGGGCAACCACCTGGGCAACGAGGATGTTTTCTGGGCCGTCGTTCCCGAAGGGTTTCGTTATCCTTCGCAGGAGGAGGCGCTGCGGTTCGCGTTCGACACCAATCCCCGCTATTGCTACCGTTTGTGCGGCAGTCGCCTGCCGATGGGGTGCCATAGCTGGTCGAAGCCCCGGATGTGGCGCTTCTGGCAGCAGATTATTCCGCTGCCCGACGCGGCGAGCGGCGCCGCAGCGGATAAGTGATCCAGTACGCCAGAGTATTGACCGTCGTATGGAAAAGGTGCTTGCCCAGCCCTTTTCGCTTCTGGTCATTGACCATCAGAACGGTTTTGTAGCAAATCTTCAGCCGGTTGTGCCGGACCCATACCGAGAGCAACCGTTCGCTCAAATACCCCATCACGCGTCCCTGCACGGGGTCGTCCTGAATCTCGATCCGCCGCTCCACCTCGAACAGAATATCGAACAGCCATGCCGAGTAAGCCTCGAACCGCTCGCGCGGCAGGACGAACATGTTGAAATGCGAGAGGCGGTTGTTGCGGAAGAACACCCGGTCGAAATCCGGCAGGTAGGCCGGATATTTTTCTGCGATCACCTGCCGTGCGGTCAGCAGGTCGCTTTCGATGTGGCACTTGCAATAATCCGTGTAGAGGTTGTAGGGATAGATCTTCGGCCGGGCCATGACGATATCGCAGCGGCTGAAAAGGCGGTCGAAGTCGGGGACCGGATGCGATGCCGAGAAGAAGGCTTCCGAGCGAACCGTCCGCAGCGAGCAGGCCGAACCGCCCTCGAAGTCGAAATAGCGGCGATAGTGGTTCAACCCGATGTAGTCTGCGTCGTGCAGGTTTTTCCAGGCCCAGTAGTGGGCCGTGAGTTCGCAGTAGTGGCGGTTGCGGTCGCTGATGTTGTCGCCCGTGTCGTCGCCGACGGCGAACGGAAGTTCCGTTTGCGAAATGGCCCGTCCGACCTGAACGGGCTGGTAGGGCGGGGTTTTGAGGCATGCGTCCTGCTTGTGGGCGCAGACCAGGATGACGGTTTTGCTCATTTTTCTAAAGGGTAAGTTTGAGAGCGCTTTCGATCACTTTGTCCATGTCGTAGTAGCGGTATTCTCCGAGTCGGCCGCCGAAGATGACTTTCCGGTCCCGGTCGGCCAACGCCTTGTAGCTTTCGTAAAGTTTCGTGTTGCGCTGGTCATTGACGGGGTAGTAGGGCTCGGCTCCATGTTCGTACGGGGCCGGGTATTCCCGGGTAATGATCGTGCGGGGCTGATCGCCGCCCGGTTCGAAATGCTTGTGTTCGATGATCCGGGTGTAGGGAATTTCGCGCTCGGTGAAATTCATTACGGCGACGCCCTGATAGTTGGGGGTGTCGAGCGTTTCGTGTTCGAAGCGCAGCGAGCGGTACTCCAGCTCTCCGAGTCTAAAATCGTAGTATTCGTCGATGCGGCCCGTGAAAACGATGCGGTCGCAGAGGCTTTCCCAGTGCGTGCGGTCGGCGAAGAAATCGGTGTCGCAGCGCACCTCGACGCCTGCGAGCAATCCGTCCACGAGTTTGTTGTAGCCGCCGATGGGGATACCCTGCCAGCGGTCGTTGAAGTAGTTGTTGTCGAAGGTGAAGCGCACCGGCAGGCGTTTGATGATGAATGCCGGCAGTTGGGTGGCGTCGCGTCCCCACTGTTTTTCGGTGTAACCTTTCACGAGCCGTTCGTAGATGTCGATGCCGACCAGCGAGATGGCCTGTTCTTCGAGGTTGCGGGGCTGCGAAATGCCTGCTTCGCGCCGCTGACGGTCGATCATCTCCGCTGCCTGGGCGGGCGTGGTGACGCCCCACATGGCGTAAAAGGTGTTCATGTTGAAAGGCAGGTTGTAGAGCTTGCCCTTGTAGTTGGCCACCGGGGAGTTGATGTAGTTGTTGAATTCGACGAAGCGGTTCACGAACTCCCACACTTCGCGGTTGGAGGTGTGGAAGATGTGGGCGCCGTATTTGTGGACGCGGATGCCTTCGCGCTCCTCGCAGTAAGCGTTTCCGCCCGTGTGGGGCCGTCGGTCGATGACCAGCGCTTTCTTACCGGACCGTGCGGCCCGGTAAGCTGCGACTGCGCCGAAAAGTCCGGCTCCGACGATCAGGTAATCGTATTTCGACATGATGCAGCGGGTTTATATGTGAATCAATCGGGTGAGGCGTCGAAGCAGCCTGCCGGAGAGAGCTCCGAGGGCGAAGACCCACCGGCTGCGGGCCGCGACTTTCCGATCCCGGCGGTCGGCGAGAAACGCGGGGTCGAAGGTCGAAAGATACTCTTCGCGGGCATTGCGAGCCGCTTTTACGGCAATATGCAGCTCCTCGTTCGTTTTCGACGCCGCGACCGCTTCGCAGCATTGTTGCAACCGGATGCGGGCTGCGACATAACGCCCTTCCGGGGTAGGTGCGGCCTGTAGGAAAAGGTCGTGTAGCTGGCGGGAAACGCGGAGAATCAGCTCCGTCGGCTTGCGTTTTTTGGAGAGGCCGCTGCCGAGGACCCGGTAGTGGTAGGGCGTTTTTTCGTTGATGACGATGCGCGAAACGTGGGGAATGTATTGCAGCAGGAAGATTTCGTCTTCCCGGTGCGAGAGCCCCTCGATGAAGCGGAGCCCATTCTCGTCGATGATCCGTTTGACCAGCAATTTATTGACGGTGAATCCCAGCATGTCGTGCCGCCGCAGGGCGACGATGGCTTCCGTGCAGGCTTGGCCCTGTACGTCCATGGCAGGCGCTGTCAGCCGCCGGTCCGATTTGCCTTCCCGGTGTTGCAGGATGCCTGTCACGGGCAGCGTATGTTCGTCCATGCCTGCTTCGACGAATTGTTGCAGGTAGTCTGCATCGACCCAGTCGTCGGGATCGCAGAAGGTCAGGTATTCGCCCCGGGCGTGTTCGATACCCGCGTTGCGGGCCGTGCTCAATCCTCCGTTGGGTTTGTGGACGACCCGGATCCGGGAGTGTTCCCTGGCATAGCGGTCGCAGATTTCGCCCGAGGAGTCCTTGCTGCCGTCGTCGATGAGCAGGATTTCGTAATCCTGGAAACTTTGCTGCAACAGGCGGTCCAGGCTGGTGCACAAGTAGGCTTCCATGTTGTAAATCGGAACGATGACGGTGATGAGCATTTGTGTCGGGGTAAAGGTTAAACCTTACAAAAATAACTCTTTTTTCCCATTTCCGGTGCAATTTGCATCCGGAAATGGGAGGTATCGCTCCAATGCGGTATTTTTAGAGGGCTGTCCGGTCGTTGCCGGATCGATTCCCGGCGAATTTAGCGGGAGAAACTGCGGGGAAGATCTTTGAACACCTTGTGCCAGAACATTATCATCCGGGGATGACGGTAGCGCTCCCGCCAGGCGAGGCGGACCGAGAGATAGGGCTCCTCGTTCCAGTGGCTGCCGGCGGCTTTGCGGATCCGCAGCAGGTGTTTGCCCGCGATCGAGAGGCGGCAGATCAGGGGCGGGTCTATGAGTCGGAAGGTTTCTTCGAGGATGCGGAGCGTTTCGATGTGCTTGCGTCCCGTGACGATCGATTCTGCGGTGGTGTTGCTGTCATGTACCCGGTAGTAGTTGAGGGGTTCGGCAAGATAGACGACATTTCCCCCCCCCGATACGATCTGTATCCAGAACAGCCAGTCGCCGCAATAACGGTATTGGGTGTAATTGTCGTCCGCAGGGAGCGCACTGCGCCGCACCAGTGCCATTCCTGCGTTGTAGATGGTGTTCCTCGGGCAGAGAAAACGGTAGAGGAAGAAACGGCTGCCGAATCGGATCTGTTTGTGTTTGGGATATTTGACGGGCGCCTCCTCCCGTATGGTCCGGGAGTGGGAATCGACGATATAGCTGCTGGTGAAAACTATGCTGCAATCCGGACGGGTGTCGAGAATCCGGACGCACCGTTCCAGAAAACAGGGAGAGGAAAAGTCGTCGCTTTCGGCGATCCACACGTAATCGCCCGTGGCTTTCGACAACCCCTTTTTCCACTGTTTGAAAGGTGATCCGCTGTTCCGTTCATTATAGAAAATGCCGGAAACTTTGGGGTGATTGCGGTATCGTTCGAGAATTTCACGGCTGCCGTCTGTCGAACAATCGTCGAGCAGAATCAGTTCGAAGTCCTGAAACGTTTGTTGCAGAATACTTTCGATACGCTGCTCGAGATAGGGAGCATGACAGTAGTTGGGAACAATGACCGAAACGGTGGGCATGCGAAAAATATATTATGTATTTAATCCGCTTGCAAAGATAGCGGTTTGAACTGAAATATTGCTTGTGCAGGTCATTAATCTTAAATTTATGATTTTTGCCGATCGGATTTCGGAATGTTTTTAATTTCGGCGACTTTTGGGCAGGAGTTGTGGGCGAAGGACGGCAAGGTGTGCTTCTTCTATATCGGGAGCCGCTGCCTTGCGTCGAGATAAACGGTCTTTGCATTGCTCCGTTGCGCATCCGGTTCGAATCGGGATTCCCGGTCTTTGTACCGGAGCCGTGGAGTGCAAAATAAAAAGTGACCTGTTACAGTTGTTTTCGGTAGTGGATAGGGAATTGATTTCGCTTCGCCTGTCTTCAAACGTCACGACTCGGCGGCTCGAACGGAGTTCGTCCGGGTCTCGCTGCTCCGTTTGTTCGAATGGGGTTCTCCTCCCCTTGTCCCGTTGCTCCGGAGAGTCAGTAATAAAAAAAGCGACTGTTACAGTCGCTCTTGGTAGTGGATAGGGGAATCAAACGCCCGAAAACCGTCGAAATTCGTTACTGATTTTCAATAATATACGAATCTACAAAGTAGTTAAAAACCTTATTTTTGTCCCGTTTCTGTCCCGGGGCAAGTCAAGATTCTGGTAAATTCAGAACCTCTTTTTTTATATATACACGACCAACCCAAGACATATAACCACAATCATAGTTTTTTTCTATACTGCCGATCACATCAACTTCATCAACGCCGGCTTCTTGCATTGCCTCGTATATTTCCTCATTCTCAGGTACAGGAATATATCCAACACACCGCCCATTCTCATTAAACACACCAATTGCCAAGTCGTCGTGCTTATTTTTCTTATCATGTTTCAGCGTGCCACAATAAAAACTTTCAAGTTCTTGGTGAGATAATTTACGGTACTTCATACCAACAATCGGATATTCCCAATATAATTGCGATGAAGACGCCGCCGCTTCTACGTGAGAATGGGCATTAAACGAGTCCCACGCACGATCATACCGCTCTTTCGCTTGGGGATCAACTTTCCCCGACGTTTTAGCCTTTGTTGAATTAATGGATATAAAAAACCCCACAATTCCAATAACGGCAACAATACAGAAAATAACTCCCATCAATATTTAGGTATAACTTTTTCCACTAACCCGAAGCAGATTATCCGACATCGGCACATCCGGCATCTTCGGCCGGCCGGACACCGACAGACTCCACCGGAAAGGTTAGGCGATCAATCGTCCGGTGCTGCTCGGTTATTAATTTCTGCTGATCGGCTATCGTCCCCTGCTGGGAACAAACCGTGTCGATAAGCTGCGACATTTTATCGAAAACCTCGCGGGACATACTAACATCACCATTTGTTAAAGTGGTTTCTTGGTCTTTTTTTTCCTCTGGAATTCTATACTTCCCATCCGCTTTTATTTTACTTATAAAATCTTCTGGGACTTTACTCAATCCTCGTTCAATCTGCGAAATAAAGGCTTGCGCACATCCTAAATAGGCCGCTGCGTCACTTTGTTTCAAATTATTTATTTTCCTAAACTCCTTAAAATCAAACATATCAAATTTATTTTAAATCTTTTTGGAATAAAACTTGTATATAAGTTTTATATAACTTATATTTGCATTTGTAATCACAAACGTAACGCACTTGTAATTACAAATGTACTAAAAATTTAACCAAAAAACTCAACTCTATGTACACAAGTATTGAGAAGGCCCAAACCTATACGCCGGTGTTCCCGGACGTTACGAAGGCCAAAAAGAACATCGCCGGCAAGGCCCGCCGGATTATGACCGTCGCCCTGGGGCGCGAATTTATGGCGCTGACAGCCCGCCACAAGATTTACGTGCTCTACTTCTGCCTCTCCTTCATGTCAATTTTTGCATGGGACGAGGCGCACATCTGGCCGAACGTACTCAACGTGCTGAACTTCGCCAACGCCGTCCGGCTGGCGAACAAAACGGTCAAAGAAACGAGTGCCCGAGATTAGGATGCAGCCATAACCACGCACTCACAGCCAACGCCACCCGGGAGGGCCGCCGAGGCAACAAGGAGGGGCCTGTCCCCTTGACTGGCCGAGCCGGGCGCCCTCCTTGATTTTTACGAATACTTAAAAAAACAAGACATGAAAACGACACCGACACCCACACCGGAAGAAATAATCCACATTATGAAAACAGCCTGCGAGGCCCTGGAACAATTCAACGAAAAATATCGCAAGATTGACTTTTACGGCGAAACAGAGTACGATCTGGAACTTTGGAGTAGCAACCTCCGCTTCCACGCCAGCAGTCTCAACAACCGGATAATCAATAAATAATTATACCACAATGGAAGAAAAAACTTTGAAGGAGTTGTGGACCGAACTCGACCCGGAGGCACAAGCCCGGCTGCTCGGCCTTATCAGCAAGAACCTTTTCACGACGACCACGACAGCAATGGCATACGTCCGCGGCTATCGGGCCGTCCCGGCAAGGAAGCGCCCGAAACTGGCCGAAATCATCACGAAGAACCACGCGGTAAAACTCAAATTCGCGTAGCCATGTATTGCGACAAAGACAACCAGAACCGCTACGCCATAATGGACCTCGACAAAGAGCAGTTCGAAACGATCCGCCGGGCGCTGACAGCCTACCGCGTCGGAATGGTTCAGAAAGGGATGCCCGCAGGATATGCAGCACGGCACTCTGAAACCCACGAACAATACAAACGAGCAGGCGAGATCGTGCGGCATATCGAAAAAACCCTATAAACACAATCGGGGGGGGGGAGTCCGAGGGGGACCACTCCACAACACGGAAATAATGATACCACAAGAAGCAATAGACCAATTAAATGACCTCGACATCGTTCGCGTGCTCCAAGACGACGGCCTCGAACTGAAACGGGCCGGTTCCGTATATGAATGTTGTTGCCCGTTTCACGGAGAAAAAACGCCCTCCTTCAAAGTATCGAGTGCCAAGGGCATCGCACATTGTTTCGGGTGCGGCAAAACCTGGGGACCGATCAACTTCATAATGGAGCGGCGGACGCTGACCTTCGTGGAAGCCTGCCAGCATTTAGGCAATATGTACGGCATCAAATGGGACGAGAAGGAACCCACCCCCGAGGAACTGGCTGCACGCTTCGAACGCGAACAATTATTCCGGGCCAATGATTTCGCGGCCGAATTTTTCCGGGACCAATACAAACTATCCGAGGCCGCCCAGAAATACGCGCAGGAGCGCTGGAGCGACGCGATCATCGAAGAATGGGGGATCGGCTACGCCCCGCACAAAAACGCCCTCCTCCGTCATGCAAAGGATAAAAAGGCGAATATCGACGACCTTATCAAAGCCGGACTTATCAAAGTGAGCGGCGAGGACGGACATTACTACGACGCCTTCATCGGCCGCCTTATGTTCCCGATCCGGAACCGGACCGGGAACCTCGTCGGCTTTTCCGGCCGCATCATCAACCCGAAGAAAAACGCCGAAGGGAGGGAGCCGGCCAAATACATAAACACCTCGGAAACCCCGATTTTCAAAAAAGGCGAAACCTTATTCGGCTATTTCGAGGCCCAGCGCATCGCGGCCCGCCGCGACCTGCTTAACATCGTCGAAGGCCAGCCCGACGTAATCCGGCTGGCGAGCATCGACCAGCAGAACACCGTAGCCCCAATGGGTACGGCGCTGACATCGAAACAAATCGACCTCGTGAAAAAGATTGTTTCGAAAGTCGTGCTGATCGGCGACAACGATCCGGCCGGGCAAACGGCCATAGTAGACCACGGAGAGCGGCTGGTGGCGGCCGGACTGAATGTCCGCGTCATGACATTATCCGACGGTAAATCCAAAGACGCCGACGAATATTTCAAATACAAAGGGAACACCTATGACGAAGCCCTGGCCCAGAACACGGCCGACTTCGTGGATTTCATGTACCAAAGCAAAATGCCGGGCGTCATATCCCAGAACGACCGGCTCGACGTGATAAACTACATCTGCGGGCTGCTCATATCCTACGATGAAACGCTGGCCCGCATGTACCTCGACAAATTCGGGAAGGAGGACAAACAGGGTAAAATCTGGAACGAAACCTACTACAAACTGAAAAACAAACGCCAACTCGACAGCATCCGCGAAAAGAAACAGGAGCAAGCCGACCTGGTGGAGAAATACGGGTTCTACGTGCAAAATAATTGCTACTACGGAACGGTCGCAAAGGTCGGGAGCGCGTTGCAATGGACAAATTTCGTAATCCGGCCTATTGTGCTGATATGGGACGGCCCGGCCTCCTACCGCATGTTCGAGATCGAGAACGCCAACCATGAAAAGTGCCTTATCACGTTGCCCCAAGATCAAGTAACGACACTCGACAATTTCCAGAAGAACATAGAAGGCAAGGGCAACTACATCATCGAGGCGGTCGTTGCGAAACAGCAGTACACTCAACTGAAAAAGTACATCTACGAGCAGACGCCAACGGCCCGGGAAATCCAACAGCTCGGCTGGCAGAAGCAGGGCGAATTTTTCGCGTGGGGCAACGGCGCCTTCGACGGCGAAACCTTCATCCCGGCCAATGACTACGGGTTGATCCAGGTCGGCGACAAACTCTACTACCTCCCGGCCGCATCCAAGGAGAACCGCGAGGACACGACCACCTACAACCTGCACCGGAAATTCGTCTACGTGCAGCAGAACACCGTAACGCTCGAAGAATATGCCCGGCAATGTATCGACGTGTTCGGCGACAACGCCAAGGTCGCGCTCTGCTTCTACTTCACCACCCTATTCTCGGACATCGTGCGCAGCACTATCGAGAACATGCCAATTCTCGACATGTTCGGCCCTCCGTCCACCGGCAAGACCCAAATGGCCCGCGCAATCGTGGCCCCGTTCCAGATCAACGCCGAGTCGATCAACCTACGAAACGCGACACAGGCATCGCTGGGCGAGGCAATCGCCGAGGTTTCGAACGCCGTGGTGCATATCGACGAGTTCAAGGAGGACATCGACCCGAAAAAAATCGAGTTCTTGAAGGGTATCTGGGACAATAGCGGCCGTAGCAAAATGAGCATGGACGGCAAGAAGAAGCGCACCATGACGGCGATAAGTTGCGGCTTGGTGCTGACGGGCCAGGAAATGACGACATCCGACAACGCCCTCATGTCCCGAATCGTCATGCTGACCTTCTACCAGTCCAAGCACACCGAAGAGGAGGAACAACGCTACAAGCAATTCAAAATCATGTGCAACCGCGGCCTTTCGCACCTAACGCACGAAATCCTCCGCGAACGCCGCAAAGTCAAAATCGGGTATCGGGATGCTTACGACCTCACAAATGCCGAACTCCGCGCACGGACGCACGGCGTGATCGACCGAATACTCCAGAACTGGAGCAGCCTGCTCGCCACGCTTCGAATCCTCGAAACGTCCCTGCCGCTTCCGTTCACGTATGCCGAAACCCTCGAAATCGCCGCGCGGCTCTGCCAGATACAGAACGAGAAGGCCGAACAAACGAACGAACTCGCGGGATTTTGGGCGGCCATAGACTCGCTCGCAAGCCTCGGAAAAATCCAGATGAAGGCCGAGTACAAGATCGTACCAGGACCGGAGTGGTGTTTTGCCAAGAAAAATGAACGGAAGGAACTGCCGGACGGCCGCGAATATCTGCTCCTCTATTTCGGCCCCGCCGCGGACCTCTATACAATGCACAGCAAAACCCTCGGTGTGCGCTACCTGCCAAAATCATCCCTACAAGAGTATTTGAAAAAATCCGACGAGTTCATGGGTACGAAATCCGGCGTCCGGTTCCTCCCGCACCTGGGGGTCGGCGGAGGCATTAACGAGAACGAGGGAGCGCAAAGCAAGGTTACGTCGGCCATGGTGTTCGACTACACCCTGCTGAAGGAGAAATACGAAATAAGCCTATCCATGTCTGCTTATGGAACCGGGGACGACTCGGAACCGGCGCCGGAATCGGACGCGGAGGACAAACCTTTTTAATCACAAATATATCAATCCTATGTACAAGGAAAACGTAAAAAGCAAAAACCAGAAACGGGAGTGCTGGGAAAGAATCGAGGCCGTAATCAAAATGGCCCAAATGACAACGAACGGCTTCGCCCGTCATATCGGGTTGGCCCGGGGCGAAAACCTCTACCAGATCAAGCGCGGGAACAACGGCGTCTCGTTCGACGTGGCGGACCGGATCGTTGCCAAGTTCCCCGAGGTAAGCAAACTTTGGCTGCTGACCGGCGACGGCCAAATGATTAACGGGGATGCACCGGCTGGACCGTGGTCGAACATCGAGACACCAAACAGCAAAGCGTTTTTAGAGTTTGCGGCGGCGCTGTTGCTCCCGGAATTGGTCAATAAATCCGAATGCCGCGACCCCTACACTTTGGCCGTGGATCATGCCGAGAAACTCATGGCGGCGCTTGCAAAGAAAGGAGGGCAACAATGAAATTCAAACTCGTTGCACCTCGAACACCTCGGGACACAGATAAACTCAAAAAATGCACCACAGAACTCGAACGTCTGAAGATCATATTCACCAGCGGAAAACCCCGCGCCAATCATTGCATAGACATTCAAACGATGAAGGATTTTTATGCTCCAGAGATCGGGCGTTATCGAATATATCCGGAGGGCCGAAAAGGAGGTTACCGGTTCAAAACGGCAAAAGAGGCATTCGACGCCGCCTGCGAAATGTATAAATACCTCATTCAGAAAATCAAAGAATTGGAGGAACAACAATGAAAAGCATAAGTTTTATCGAAGAATTGCAGCGCGAGGTCGTCGCTCGGCAAAAGACGGAAACGCGCCGATTGACGGACCCACAGCCGGATGATTATTTGCGGAACACTCGGGGCGATTTCGTACTACCAGACGGAAGCCGCGTAGACCTTCTGGCACGCCGTCGCATCGTGCGACCAAGGTACGAGGTCGGCGAAATTATCTACATCAAGGAGCCGTACATTCTGCACCCTCTGGGGCACGACAGAGTATTCTATAAATACGACCAGAAGGACATCCAAGAACTGCAAGAACTCGAATATGGGGACTACCTCGACAAACCCGGGTTTTGGCGGAATAAACAGTCCATGCCGGCACGGCTGGCCCGTTACTTCCTCCGGATAACGGCCAAGCACGGCGAACGGCTCCAAGACATCACCGAAGAAGCTGCAAAGCGAGAAGGTGTACGACCTTTTACCTCCATTGAAGGGCATTACGTCCACTATTGCCCGGAACTACATTTCACCAAAGAAGAACTCGTAGACGGCTATCCACATTGCAGCGATGCCCGCACAAGTTTTCGAACTCTTATGGAAATGCTCGAAGGTCCCGGAATTTGGGAAAAGAACCCCTTTGTGTGGGTGTATTGCTTCGAGTTTTTACCCGAACTGACAACATCCGAACGTCGGTTCTATAATTTGACAAAACGATGAGCGGCAACAAAAGCAAAAAGATTGCCTTCAATTATTTCGGCGGCAAGTTCACCTGGCTCGAACACCTCTACGAAAATTTTCCAGAGGGGTTCACGCACCTGGTGGACCTGTTCGCCGGATCAATGTCCGTAGCGATCAACTACCCCGGCAACGTGATCCGAACCGCGAACGAAATAAACGGAGAAATTACCAACTTTTTCGAGGTACTACGCGATCACGAAGAAGAACTCGTCCGGGCGCTACGGCTCACACCCCACGCGGAAGAAGAATTTGATCGTTGTCTGGGGAAAAAGCCCGACATAGCACCGGTAGAACGTGCCCGCCGATTTTATGTCCGCGCCCGGCAGTCATTTTTCGGAATGGGTATTCAGCAGCAGAAAAGAGGCTGGCATCTATCGAAGTCGGTCATGAATGCCCGCGGTGGGGCGCATCTATCGACATGGATCAATGGTGTGGAAAAGCTATACATCGTCGCCGCAGAAATTCGTAAAAATTTTCAGATTACGAACCGAGATTTTTTAGACTGCATCGACTCACTCGATTTCCCCGGTGCTTTTTTTTACTGCGATCCCCCATACCCGCAAGAGTGCCGCAACTCGGAGAACGATTACTGCTTTGAATTCACCGACGACCAGCATCGGCAACTTGCCGACCGGCTCCACCGGATCGAAGGGAAAGCAATGGTCAGCGGCTACGATTGTCCGCTTCTGAATGAATTATACGGCGACTGGCGCATCGTGCGATTTCCGTTAAAGCGTAACAACATCCGCTCGGGAATCAAGAACGGCTCCGGAACTATCATGCAGGAGTGCATCTGGTGCAACTACGAACCGCCGGTCAGAACTCAAAAATTATTTTAACATGGAACCACGAATTATCCGAGTATTTCCGTCCAAAACAAGCGCGACGCCCAACGACGATCTCGTCCGAATCCACACGACCCCCTCTCTATTCGACGAGGCCGACGAGGTACACATTTCGGTAACCTTCACATGGGACATCCCCTGGGCGGAATGGGCTGCGAAACAATGGTCCGCAGTCGCGCCGGTAAAGGTCGGCGGCCCAGCATACAATGAACCCGGCGGAGATTTAGTACCGGGTATGTACATGAAGCCCGGCTATGTCATTACCTCTCGGGGTTGTCCGAATCGCTGCTGGTTCTGCACCGTGCCGAAACGGGAGGGCTACCAACTTCGGGAACTCCCCGTAACGGACGGCTGGATCGTAGCCGACGACAACCTGCTCGCCTGCTCACCCGGCCACATCGACGAGGTATTCACAATGCTGGCCCGGCAACCGCATCGCCCGCGTTTCACGGGCGGACTGGAATCGGCACTTATGACGCCCGACATGGCCGGTCGGCTTCACGCTCTGAAACCGAAAACCCTATATTTCGCCTACGACAGACCGAGCGAACTCGAACCGCTCGTCCAAGCGGGAAAAATGCTTTTTAACGCCGGCTTTTCCAAAGCAACCCATGCCCTTCGTTGCTACGTGTTGATCGGCCACAAAGGAGATACCGAGGAGAAAGCCATTAAACGGCTGGGCGAAGCCTGGAAGGCTGGATTTCTACCTTTCGCCATGTTGTACCGAGACCAAGAAGGCAAACGCGACAACAACTGGAAACGCTTTCAACGCGAATGGGCGAATCATACTATTATACCCTGCAACTGTAAAAAATATTTCGGCGAATGAAATCGCTTACTCTATCCGACCTACGCGCCCGGCAGGCGTGGCCGCTCAACCAAAAGATCGACCACACCTGCTACGCCGTGGAGGCGTTCGTGGCCTACTGCAAAGAGCACGGCCGCACGCCCTACGTGTCCTTCTCCGGCGGGTTGAACTCGACCGTGTTACTCGAAATCGTCCGGCGGTTTGTCGATCCAAACATGCCGGGCGTGTTCTGCTCAACCGGTAACGAGTACCCGGAAATCGTGCGGTTCGTGCGGCACACCGAGAACGTAACGATTATTCGGCCGACCATGACCCCGCGGGAGGTCATAGCCCGGTATGGTTTTCCGCTCGTCAGTAAAGAGCAAGCGCAGGGCATCTACGAGGTACGTCATTGTAAAGGAGAAAAGACACTCCATCGACGACTGGAGGGCGGAAAAAACCGTTCAGCAACAATCTCCCAAAAATGGCGCTACCTTATCACAGAACCTTACGAAGTATCGCATAAGTGTTGCGAACATCTGAAGAAGGGGCCGATGCGCAAATTTTGCAGAAACAGCAGCGCGGTTGTTATGGTGGGAACTATGGCCGGAGAAAGCGATCTACGAACCGGGCAATATCTGACCCGCGGCGCGTGCAACACCTTTTCGGATGATCCCCGAAAGGTTCACAGCGCCCCGTTGTCGATCTGGACGGACACGGATTGCTGGGACTACATCCGCCGTTTTGACGTGCTCTATTGCCCGATCTACGACGTGCCGGGTATCACCCGAACCGGCTGCGTATTCTGCGGGTTCGGCGCCCACCTCGGGGGGGGGGTGTCGCTTTCGCGTACTCTACAACCTGCATCCGAAACTCTATCAAATGGCTATGAACTACACCAACAACGGCTATACGCTCCGTTACGCCCTCCGGCGGATGGGCGTGTTGCTACCAGACGAACAACCCGAACTTTTCTAAAAATGGCAATCCGAATTTTATACATAGATCTATTTTGCGGCGCTGGGGGAACCTCGACGGGCGTGGAACGTGCTCGCCTCCGTGGCCGGAAGTGCGCGAAGGTAATCGCGTGTGTAAATCACGACGCGAACGCTATCGCATCGCACGCTGCAAACCACCCGCACGCCCTTCATTTCACCGAGGACATCCGGACCCTGCCCTTCGGTCCGCTGAAAGCCCGCATCGAACGGGAGCGCCGGCGCTATCCGAAAGCGAAGGTCGTGCTCTGGGCCTCGCTCGAATGTACGAACCACTCGCGGGCAAAGGGCGGCACGAGCCGCGACGCTGACAGCCGGACCCTGGCCGAGCATCTATACCGCTACATCGAAATTCTGCAACCCGACTACATCCACATCGAAAACGTCGTCGAGTTCATGGAGTGGGGACCGCTGATCGTTAAGGAGGTCAGCGACCCGAAAACCGGGGTCGAATATTGCCCGCTCAATATCAAGCGCGACAAAAAGCGGCAGGTATTATCCATCGGCCCGGTATGGATTCCCGAACCGGACAAAAAGGGCATCTATTACCGCCGCTGGGTACAGCAAGTTCGAGAATACGGCTACAACTTCGAACACCGCGTGCTCAACTCGGCCGACTTCGGAGCCTACACCTCCCGGGTGCGGTATTTCGGGCAATTTGCACGACCCGAGCTGCCGATAGCCTGGCCGCAGCAGACGCACGCAAAAAATCCGGTCGCCGACCTTTTCTCCGAAGGGCTGAAGCCGTGGCGAGCCGTGCGCGAGGTATTGAATTTTGAGGACCGCGGGGAGTCGATCTTTACCCGGAGCAAGTCGCTCGTGGACGCAACCCTCGACCGCATCCACGCGGGACTGGTGAAATTCGTAGCCGGCGGCGAGGACGCCTTCCTCGTGAAGTGGAACTCCCGGAACCAGAACACCGGAAAATACATCGCCCCAAGTTTGGATGCCCCGTGTCCGACCGTGGCGACACAAAACCGCCTCGGTGTGGCCCGGGTGGATTTCCTTTCAAAGCAGTTCAGCGGCCAGCCGCAAGGCAAGAACATCCCCGTTACCGGACCGGCCGGAACCATTACGACGGTCGATCATCACGCCTTCGTTTCGGCCTATTATGGCAACGGTTTTAACTCCTCTATCGAGCGACCTGCGCCGACGCTGACGACGAAAGACCGCTTCCAGTTGGTACAACCGTTTATCGCAAACTATTATTCCGGGGGCGGACAACTCTCCAGCGTGGATGAACCGAGCGGAACGATAATGACAACCCCCAAACAACGCCTCGTAAACGCCCACTATCTGATGAACCCACAATACCGGTCCGCCGGCGGTTCCGTGGATGCCCCGTGTTTTACTCTGATTGCCCGAATGGACAAACGCCCACCGTACCTGGTATCGGTCGAGCAGGGCATCCCGGCCTGGCGCATCAGCCCCGACGACAGTCCGGCAATGGTACGGGTCAAGGAGTTCTGCATCCTCTACGGAATTGTGGACGTAACAATGCGAATGCTCCGGATTCCCGAAATGAAGCGCATCCAAGGCTTCGGCGACGACTACGTGCTGGTCGGGACCTCGGAGGAGCAAAAGAAATACCTCGGGAACGCGGTAGTAACCCAGGTAGCGACCGCATGGAGCGAAGCCGTGGCCGCAGCACTCGAAAAAACAGAAACCAGCCGCAAGGCAGCATAACACCCGAAAAGTATGCAAGAGGACAGAACCCCCAAAATTGAAGCGATGAAGCTGCGGCGGCGTATGGCCCAGCAGGCCAAGATACCGCACCGGCTCCCGAAGCGGCCGACCGAGGTCGAACAGCGCATGGCGAACACGGCCGTCGATATGCTCGTGCTTATTCAACTGCTGCCGTACATCATGTGCGACATCCAGGAAGAACTGGAGAGAGCCGGACAATTCCGACACACAATCAAGCGGCGGTTCTTGCAAGCCGAGGGGATTATTTTCTCCGTGGCCGAACCGGCCTACCGGATATTCGCGCGGTACAACCCCGAAACGGCCAAGGGCTTCCTCGACCGGGTGGATCAACTCTACCACCGCATAAAAGACGGCCACAAATTGCACGGTATCGCGGATGCAGTCTCACTTCTCGACGCTGCATGTCGGCTGATCGAACGCTACAACCACCAACTCGAACGGACCTATTATTTCGAACATGCGGACCCGCTCTACAAAATTCCGCGGATGCTCGACTGCATCCCCGGCGAACGGCGCGAAATCACCGAACAGATAGCGGAAACCCTACAAACCAACAAACAACAATGAAACCTTTTGTCGCCTTAATTTTTCACCTATGGGCCGCAATGGAAAGGAGCCAAGAAATTTTGCGGAAATCCCAACCCTACAAGCAAATCGCCGATACACCCGAAAACATTACTCCAAACATCAAGGACATATTGGCCAATCTATCAAAATTAACGGGCGCCATAAGGGCAGCAGCTATCACCATACAAGATTTAAAAGATGCCATGCGAATACTCCGAGGACAACCGTGTTATTATCCGCCACTCCGGCCCCGCCTCCGGCCGAAGCCGCGTAGGTCCCGGGCCAGGCATCGGCCGACCAGGTTACAGCGCCGCCGAGGACGCCAAGCGAAGCGCAAAACGCGAAAATAGGTAGAAATATAACGCGCGAATTTAGCTTTTTAGAGAAAATCGACCTACAACGACCTACACCGCTATAAATCAACAAGATGAAACAAATGCACAAACCTACAACCGACCTACAACGACCTACACACAAACCTACATTTTGATACTACAACCTACAAACCTACAAAATACATTATTACAAAATATTGATTATTAGGCTTGTAGGTCGTGTAGGTCATGTAGGTCAGAAAAACATATCACTATGGTAGAAATTGAAGAAATTACCCCGGAAGAACTCGAAGTCTACACGACGAAACTCGTGCCGAGGTTATTACGCTTTGCTCCCTATCATTGGACCCGCATCGACTCTATCGCCAAAGGTGTCGGCCGGTTCATAGATATTTGCCAATGCCTCGCCGATCACGGTTTTTTCAATGATCCCGACGGCTGGCTTATCCTCGAAATTTACAAGGATTCCCTCGTGCGTCTCGACCCTATGTACGTGAGAACACGAACCGCAAATCCTTTACGACTATGCAAATAAAATTCAGACCCGACGACCAACTCGCTTACGACTATCTGCGTTACCTTTTCGACGCACGCCCCGGAGAGCCAATCCGCATTACACTCGCCAACGACTTCGGCCGCATGGCCGTAGGACTCTACAAAGTCAGCGACAAACCCGACGACCGCCCGGACGACCCGCTGACCGCTACGCTCGTACTCCCACGCCACCAGACAACCTACGCCGCAATGACCCGGTATATCTACTTCACTAACGTAGACACCAAACGGCTCAACATGATTTTGGACGCGCTGTTCAACATCGACCTGGACACCTACTACCTGCAAGGCATCCAGGCCGGAATGCCGAAGCGAGACATCATCGAAGCGTTCGTCGTATCGCGGCGCCTCGTATCCGCCGACTACGCCGACACGCTGAATAAACGGACCTATCGTACATCGCTATCCGCAATCCGCCGAAAGGCTGATATTATCCTTCGAAAAGCCCGCTACCATTTCAGCCAGATAGAACCACCAACGCCGCCGAAAAAGTAGTCGCCGCGCCCCTTATTAAAATATTTTAATTTGCATCACGATTTTGTCAATTTAACTGTCAAAAAAATGCCACAGAAATTTATCGCCCGGATCGGAGTCAAAGCATGGAACGACACGTCCGGATTTTTCCAGGAACTACCGCTTTCCAAAACAAGCCCGCGGACAATCGACATTACATCCAAAGAGGACGACAACGGTCTCTATTGGAACACGAAGGTATCGGCGAAACTCCTAAACGACGTACCCCTTCTGCATGATCCGTGCATTATAAAGGTGCGCCTCCGCGACTCGTTTTACATCATCGGCACGGAGGATATGCCGGCCCGGCCTTTGATAAAGGAGGGCGATCTGCTCGAATTTACCGTCGAATACAAAACAAAATCCCACCCAAAAGCCACTAAAAAGGTCCTTTCTATCGCGCCCGACTGCGAGTAAGTTTGCGAAAAAGATCGCAAATGTTTCGCATCCCGACAACTGAAAACACCCTTCATCTCCTATCTGACGTGCGCCGGGGGCAATGGTTCGTACATGACTACGAATCGTTGCTTCCGGTGGCGTTATCGTTTTTGCGCGGCGAGAAAATCACCGAAGCTGCTATCCGCCCGGTGTTCGAGTTCTCCACCTCCGAGGCACAATTCTCCGCCGCAATAGGCAACGAAGCCAAAGCCAAGCAGGTCGCCGTTATTCCGATCATCGGGACTATCACCAAATACGACTCGTGTTTTACCACCGGCGCTATCACCTATGCCAGGGCGATTTTGACCGCAGCGAACCACCCGGAGGTTGGGGCAATCGTTCTCGACATTGACTCCGGCGGCGGCGCGGGTAATGCTATTGCCGTGCTCAAAGAAGCGATCCACCATGTGCAAGCCCTCGGCAAACCGATTCTCGCGCATGTCGATTGCTGCGCCTCCCTGGCATATTGGGCCGCCTCGCAATGCGACGCGATTTTCTGCGACAATCTCCTTTCGGCCGTCGGTTCTATCGGCGGACTCTACCAGATTGTAGACGAGACGGGAAAAATGGAGAAGGAGGGCTACACGGTTATCACAGTTTACGCGGACGAAAGTGCCGATAAAAACCTCGACTACCGCATGGCCCTCGAAGGGGACAACACTCTGCTGAAAAAAAATCTTTCCTACAACGTCGCACAATTCCACCAAGACGTGAAAGCCGGCCGACCCGACATCAAGGAGGACGCCGCCGGCGTATTCACCGGCGCCATGTTCCACCCGGCCGAGGCGCAAGCCTTCGGTCTCATCAACGGCGTAATGACGCTCCCGGAGTGCATCGAAAACGCCGCGATCCGTGCACAGTACAACCACTAATTTTTCAAGGATATGGATTTTAAAAAATTTCTCTCCAATACCCAAATGGGTAAACTGGTTGCCAACTTTATGAAAAAGGAGTTGTCAACCGACGACCAGGGGAAAGTCGTACTTTCCGCGGAGGAGGAGCAGCAGTTGACGCAACGCTTCGGGGCGAAGTTCGTCGAGAAATTGAAGGGTAAAACCTTCTCCTCGGCCGACGATAGCACTACCGAACTGTTCGAAGCCGCTCTCGATCATGCTCGCCAAGAAGTCGAAACGCATTTCACCAGCCTGATCGAACAACTCCAGAACGACCTGGCAATGTTGGCCGAATCCGCCGAGACCGCACCGGCTATCGAGCAGCCCGCCAACGCTGCACAACGGTTCATCAAGGGCGCCGGCACGTTCAAGGCCAACATGGGCCTGGTCCACAACCAGGCCGCCGCTACGTTCCTGCAGTCCGGAGTCATGGCCACCACCCCGACGATCGAGGTGGACGACGTTAAGGCGGAACTCGGCCCGTACTTGTCGCAAGGCAACAACCTCGACGTGTTGCAGGAACTCTACCAGGGTTTCACGACTTCCAAGCATCTGAACTGGAAGCGGGCCGTAACCGAGTACAAGGCCGTCGAATCCGAGGCCACGGATCACGTCATCCAGCAGTTCAAGAAAGAATGGACACCGCGCGGCGGGGCGAAGTTCGTCCCACTCAAAATCACGAACTACCGCCACAAGGTAGACTTCGCCATCAACCCTGCCGAAGTCGGCGAAAGCTGGTTGTTCCATTTGTACGACGAGTCGCTGACTCCCGACCAGATGCCGATCACCCGCTACATCATCGACAAAGTCCTGCTCCCGAAGATCGGCGAGGACATGGAGTTCATCACGGGCAAGGCCAAGTTCGTCGAAGGGTCCGAGAAAACGGAGGAGACGATGAACGGCATCGAAACGCAGCTCGTCGAAGCCAAGAAAACCCTCGACAAACACATCCATTTCTACGCGGACGCCAAGAACCTGCTCGAAGCTACCGACGCCGAGGTACTGGCCGTGATCGACGACTTCGTGGCATCCATTGCCCCGCTCTACAAGTCGAAGCAGATGCCCGTATTCATGTCGGCCGACGTGTACCTCAAATACAAGCGGGCTTACAAGGCGAAGTGGGGCGAGAAATCGGGGACCGAGAAGGTCAATTTCGGCGAGGACCGCGTAGACTTCTCGAACTGCTACCTCCAGACGCTCGACTGTCTCCACGGCTCGCCCATCGTGTTCTCCACGCCCCCACAGAACTTCGTCGGCCTGCGCCACAAGAACCCGCCGCAGTTCATTACCGACATCCAGAAGCACGACCGCGAAGTCCGTATCTACATCGAGTTCTGGTACGGCATCGGCTTCCTGCTCGGCGAGGCCGTGTTCGCTATCGTGCCGGACGGCTACGATCCCAGCAAGGCGATCACCTCGACCCGCGAAGGCACGCCCGGCAAGTGGATCGTGAGCGCGGCCGACAAACAGACCGCGGGTAACGAAAATCACGAATCACTCTAAACCACAAAGTCATGGCTTACGTAACGAAATCAATAGGACGACCGGCCGGTGGTGCTGGCAATCCTACCCCCAAGAATCCGAACGTCCTCCTTTTCGACATGGAGGACGTAGAAACCTATCCGACCCGAACGGTCGGTGTTACTACCGCCTCGGCCGGCTTCAAGCTGAAAGAGGGAAAGAAAATGTTCGGTCTCTATCTGACCCCCGGAAGCATCGAACTCATCCAGGAGCCGGAAGGCGATGCCGATGCCCGCGGGTACAAAAAAGGCGTCAAAGGCGAGCATCCCGGCAATTCCGTGCAGAGCGAGGATTTTGTCGAATATTATTCGAACAAGAACCTCGGCGCCTTCGTGCGGGATTGCAACGACAACTCCGCCCGGCTTATCGGCGACCCCTGCAACCCGCTTTCGATGAAGGTCGAATCGACCGAATCCAAGGACGGGACGAAAAAGACTATCACCCTCCAGCAGGATGTCCGCGACGAGTTCCGAATCCTTCGCTACACCGGCGAACTGCCGCCAGTAGTCGATACGGTTCCCGATCCGGCTCCCGAATCTTTGTAAAGCTACGGAAATGAACAAAGCAAAAACCACACAGAACGAGGCCCCCCAAGCAGCAGGCAACACGCCTGCTGCCGGGGCCTCCTCCACCGGTGGCAATGTCCCCGCCGCTGACGCAAAGAAAGCAACCCCGACCGCCGAGGTTCCCGAAACCGAGGACGCCGCCGAAGCACAGGCCGCCGCAGAGGTAGCCACCGCCAAAACAGAAATCGTCCCCGTCCTTACCATGTGTAAAGACGTGGTGATCGTCGTTTGCGGAACGCCCGAAGCCCTTCCCCTGCTCACGAAAGCCTGGGAACAGAAAGCCGCCCCGGCCGTTATCCTCCCCCGCGAGGTAGGTTCCGCGCCCTTCGCGGAACTCATCACCGGACTGCTGGCCGAGGAGGAAATCCCGGACACCTTCGTCCTCGTGCCGGCCAACTGCTTCCCCACGCATCGCGTGAACCTCGCCGACCTTATAGCTTACCGCATCCGCCGCAAGCTGACATCCCCCGTGTCATGGGTGGAAACCAGCGACACCCGGCTCCCGGTACTCCTCGAAGCGACCGCCGTACTCAAAACCCTGGAACTTCTCGACAACGACGACACCTTCACCGCGGAGGAGTTTTTCGAGAAATACAATGGCATCGCCCACGCCGGAGAACTGCCCGAGGCGGTCGGCATGTCGTTCGGCAACACCGTAGCGTTCGCGGATATGCAGACCCCCTGCATGGCGAAAGTCGCCGAAGCACTCCTCCGGAAGAAATTTATCTGCACGACGGCGGAAGGGTTTACACCGATCAAAGAACGACTCGCGTTGCTCTATGGCGGAAAATAACTCGACTGCTGCCGTTCGCGCATGGTTGAGAGCAGGAGCCGAGGTTCAATCGGGCCTCCTGCTCTTTTCACAATTCAGCAGCAACACCCGACTCCCGGTGCTCGTGAAAATGAACCCGGCGAAATATCGGCCCCTGCTGATCGAAAAGTTGTGCGCCTTGGCCGGCATCGAGAAAGAGCAAGAACAAAACGCCACACCCCGCCGCCGCTTCCGCGACGACTTCCCGTTCCTCCGCGATCTGGATTGTCCCCCAGAGTTGAAAATTCTGGCGGCCGATAAAATCACGGCCCACGAGCGTTACATCCAGGCCCATGACCACTTATTCGACTGCACAACCCTCGACGAGTGCTACCAGACCGCGCGGGCTGCTATTGAGAATTTCCAGGAGAACCGCAACATCTTCGCCGAACTCGACTACTACCGCGAACACCATGCAATTCTGGGGAAACACCGGATTTTCGACCACCTCCGGCAATTACGGAAATTACGCGGGCTGAACATCGTAGCCCTACTGGCCGAACAGCGCCGCCTGCGACTGGCGATCTGGCGGATCAACGACGAAATAAGAAAGGGCACAAAACCCCACCTGCTCACCCAGCGGGAACAGCGTCGCCAGCAGAAGGAAGAACTTTTGAAAGAGGTAGACAACCTAATTGAAACCTATGCCCGATAAATTGTTCGACATCCTCGCCATGACGGACTTCGCCGAACCGGCCAAAGAGGAGACGCCCCGAAAAACACACCGCCGAAAGACTCAATGCTACGAACTTTCGACAAAATACCTATACCGCCGGGCCTTCTCTGAAACCTCGCTGCTGGATGCTTGCGAAAAGTTCGAGTTCCAGGAGGGCCACGCCTACCACTTCATCACCGGTGGCGACGTGGACTCCCTTTCGTATCTGAAGGCAATACTGCGGCAACAACCCCTTTCCTACTGTTTGTTCTCCACCTGGTGCATGGCCGCCGAGGACATATTACAGTTCGAGGAGTGGTTGCAAGCCGGCCGCATCGGACACCTCGACGGCTATGTAGGTGAAATATTCCCGAACTCCTACCGGGTTGAATACCAACTTCTAAAAGACGTGTTCGCCAGAAATTGCGGGGGGGGGGGAGAATCGCCGTGTTCAAGAATCATTCGAAAATATATGCCGGCATCGGGCCGAAATTCGCCTTCGCAGTCGAAACATCCGCCAACATCAACACCAACCCACGAACCGAAAACGGCTGCATCACTATCGACCACGGCATCTACGAGTTTTACCGGGAGTTTTTCGACGGGATAAAATCTTTTGAGTAATGGCAAATTTAAGTTACAAACAAAACATCATAGGGGACGACCTGACAACGGAATCGGTACAAGAACTG
>ERZ1027035.45-NODE-45-length-35348-cov-5.742839_pt1 | contig 35348 bp, 28 predicted proteins | sample MGYA00519442_ERZ1027035 | MGnify/ENA primary metagenome ERZ1027035 (study PRJEB26926, sample SAMN06164790) | human gut metagenome | biome: ENVO:00009003; feature: ENVO:2100002; material: ENVO:00002003 | host: Homo sapiens | place: USA | collected 2012 ...
AGCTACACCGCCGACGACGGCGAGACCTACCAGCTGAACCTCATCGACACGCCAGGCCACGTGGACTTCACCTACGAGGTCTCCCGCAGCCTGGCCGCCTGCGACGGCGCCGTGCTCGTGGTGGACGCCACCCAGGGCGTGGAGGCGCAGACCGTGGCCAACGCGATGCTCGCCATGAACGCCGATTTGGAGATCATCCCGCTCATCAATAAGATCGACCTGCCGGCCGCCGAGCCCGAGCGCGTGAAGGCCGAGATCGAGGACGGCCTGGCCATTCCCGCCGACGACGCGGTGCTCGCCTCGGGCAAGACCGGCGAGGGCGTCCACGATCTTCTGGAAGCCGTGGTCTACAACATCCCGGCCCCCGAGGGCGACGGCGCGGCCCCCTTGCGCGCGCTCATCTTCGACAGCTACTTCGACGCCTACCGCGGCGTGGTGGCCCTCATCCGCGTGGTCGACGGTCGCATCAAGAAGGGCGACAAGATCCGCATGATGGCCACGGGCACGGAGACGCTCGTAGAAGAGGTGGGCGCGCGGCACCCCCAGGAGGTGCCCGAGGAGGCACTCTATGTGGGCGAGGTGGGCTACCTCGTCACGGGCCTCAAGGATGTAAGCCAGGTGAAGGTGGGCGACACGATCACCGTGGCCGACGGCGGCGTGAACGAGCCCCTTCCCGGCTACCGCGAGGCGAAGCCCATGGTGTTCACGGGCCTCTTTCCCATCGACGGCGACCAGTACGAGCCTTTGAAGGAGGCGCTGGAGAAGCTGTCGCTGAACGACCCGGCGCTCGTGTGGGAGCCCGAGACCTCTCATGCCCTCGGCTTCGGCTTCCGCGTGGGCTTCCTGGGCCTTCTGCACATGGAGGTCATCAAGGAGCGGCTCGAGCGCGAGTTCGGGCTGGACCTTCTGGCCACGGCGCCCTCGGTGGAGTACCACGTGTACCTCAAGGGCGGCGAGATGGTGTCTTTGCACTCGCCCCAGGAGATGCCCGACCCCGGTTCCATCGACCACGTGGAAGAGCCCTACCTGAAGGCGAAGATCCTCATCCCGCCCGACTACGTGGGCGCCGTGATGGATCTGGCCGTGGGCCGGCGCGGCAACTTCGTCACCATGAACTACCTCTCTCAGACCACCGTCGAAATGCTCTGGGAGATCCCTCTGTCCGAGCTCATCCTGGACTTCTTCGACAAGCTGAAGTCGAACACGAAGGGCTACGCGTCCCTCGACTACGAGATGGACGGCTACAAGCCCTCGCAGCTCGTGAAGCTGGATATCCTGCTTTCGGGCAAGCCCATCGACGCGCTGTCGTTCATCGTGCACAAGGACAAGGCCTACGACCGCGGGCGCGTGCTCTGCGACAAGCTGAAGGAGATCATCCCGCGCCAGATGTTCGAGGTGCCCATCCAGGCGGCCATCGGTGGCCGGGTGCTCGCGCGCCAGACCGTGAAGGCCAAGCGCAAGGACGTGCTCGCCAAGTGCTACGGCGGCGATATCACCCGCAAGCGCAAGCTTCTGGAGAAGCAGAAGGCCGGCAAGAAGCGCATGAAGGCCATCGGCAACGTGGAGGTGCCCCAAGAGGCCTTCATGGCTATTTTGAAGGTGGACGAGTAGGAGCTGCCTCTCTGCCGGGATATTCTCCGTAGGGGCTGACCTTGGTCAGCCCTCTTCACGTATGAGTACCTCGCTTGATGAGAGGCGACCAAGGTCGCCCCCTACGGGTCGTGCGCGGCGCGCGAGGCTATTCTCCTAGCAGATCCTCGCGTACCACGTTGGTCATCACCTTGGGCTCCATCTCCGGCGCATTAATGCCCGCGGCGCGGCCGGCCTCGATGCACTTGAGCATCCAGGCCATGTTACGGCCCAGCACGCGCATGGTGTGCAAGCCCTCGCCGTCGCCTTCCGCCTCGCCGGGGGTGCGTCCGTAGGCGAGGTTCCAGTAGGAGCTGGAGACGAGGGGCTGGCAGTTGATCTGGAAGTACTTGTTGATCTGGTCGGCCGCCTCGATGGCCCCGGCCCGGCGCGCCACGGCGATGCCGGCGGCGGGCTTGAAGCGGAAGTTCGCCCCGCCGGCGTAGAACATCCGGTCCATGAGCGCCCGCAGCGATCCGGCCATGCCGGCGTAGTACACCGGCGACCCCACGATGAAGCCATCACATTCGGCGCCCTTGGCTATGAGGTCGTTGCAGCAGTCCTCGCCGAACACGCAGCGCTTCTCGCCGGTCTTGCCGCAAATGCCGCAGGCGATGCACCCGCGGATTTCCTTGTTGCCGATCCAGACAAGCTCGGTCTCCACGCCCTCGGCCTGAAGGGCGGCCGCAGCCTCCTCCAGCGCCCGGTTCGTGTTGCCCTTCCAGCGCGGGCTCCCGTTGATGAGCAGTACCTTCACGATCGTCTCCTCTTCTTGTGATCTCGACGCGTCCTCGGCACGCATCCATTAAACTATGCTCATTCTACACCGTTAAACGCAGCAGTCGAAAGAAGCACCGATGAGCAGGGAACCAAAAGAAGACTACGATTGGATCAACGATCCCTTCGACGAGAAGAAGATCGCCGAGGAGCGGGAGCGCATGGGCATGAGCGGCACGTCCAAGACCTTCGTGGGCATCGGCTGCCTTCTGTTCGTGCTGGGCTTCATCGTGCTCATCGGGCTTTTGCTGTTCGGGATTCTTTAGTCGTGGAAGGACTCTTCGGGAAATACCGGGTGCTGCTCGCGCCCATGGCCGGCGTGTCCGACATCGCCTTCCGCACCTTGTGCCGCGAGGCCGGGGCGGATATGGCCTTCACGGAGATGGTCTCGGCCAAGGGGCTCTCCTTCGCCAACGAGAAGACGCGCCACTTGCTGGCCCTGGCCGACGGCGAGTCCCAGGTGGCCGTGCAGCTGTTCGGCCACGAGCCGGATGTCATGGCCTCCCAGGCCGCCTGGATCGAGCAGGAGATGGGGGAGGGACTGGCCTATCTGGACATCAACATGGGATGTCCCGCCCGCAAGATCGTGTCGAAGGGGGACGGCTCGGCGCTCATGAAGGATCCCGCGCTGGCCGGCTCCATCGTGCGGGCCGTGAAGAGGGCCGTGGAGCATCCGGTCACGGTGAAGTTCCGGCGGGGCTGGGCGGAAGGCGACGAGACGGCGCCCGCTTTCGCGTGCCTCATGGAAGAGGCCGGAGCCGACGGGGTCACGGTGCACGGGCGGTTCGCCGAGCAGCTGTACCGGGGAAGTGCCGACTGGGGCGTCATCGCTCGGGTGCGCGAGGCGGTGTCCGTGCCCGTCGTGGGCAACGGCGACATCCGCAGCGGTGCCGATGCCGTGCGCATGGCGGCAGAGACGGGCTGCGACGCGGTGATGATCGCCCGGGGCGCCGAGGGAAACCCGTGGCTGTTCTCCCAGGTGCAGGCCGCACTTGTCGGGGAGGCGGAACCTGCACCGCCTACGGTTGAGGAACGTATTGCCATGGCGCGTCGCCATGCGGAGCTGCTCACCCATCGCGAGGGGCGCAATATCGTGCGCATGCGCAAGCACGCCATGTGGTATATGGCGGGACTGCCCGGCGCCGCCGCTGCCCGCGGGCGCATCAACTACTGCACGACCCTGGCCGACTTCGATGCCGTGTTCGACGAACTTCTGGAGATTGCCCGGGAGCATTCGTGATTTGTCCGTCTCGCACCAATATCGCGCCGATTTCCTGCTGTCCATCTCGCATCAGGGTTGTCCGTCCAACGCTAGGAGGCATCGCAATTCGCTCAGACAGTCCTCGATGGTATCGAAGGCGTTAGGGTTAGTCTTTCCGCGCATCGCTGCGCCTTCGATACCATCTGCGGAACTCGCTCGGTTGCAATGCCTTCTAGCGTCGGACTACTCGGTCGGAAAGAGAGGACCCTCATGGCTTACGATCCCTATAAGGCACTCTACCTGCACATTCCGTTCTGCGTGAGACGGTGCGGGTACTGCGATTTCGCCACTTCGGCGGTAGAGCGGGACTCGCCGATTATCGACGAGTACGTGGAATCGCTCGTGATGGATATCCGCCGGGCCTCGAGGGAGGGAAAGCTCGGGGCCATCGAGACGGTGTATCTGGGCGGGGGGACGCCGAGCCATATCGGGATGGGGCGGCTTTCGATGCTCCTTTATGCGCTGTCGATGTCGATGCATCTCGAGCCCGAGGTCGAGTGCACGATGGAGGCGAACCCCGAAAGTCTCACGGCGCCCATGGTACGGGATATTTGGGCGCTCGGGGTGAACCGGCTCTCCATCGGCGTGCAGTCCTTCGACGACGAGGTGCTGCGCATTCTCGGACGTGCCCACGACGCCGAGGCTGCCAGGGCGGCGGTGCGCGCGGCCCAGGAGCGCTTCGATAACGTGTCGGTGGACCTGATGTGCGGCATTCCCGGGCAGAGCGCGCAGTCCTTCGCGGAAAGTGTGCGGGAGGCGGTGGCCCTAGGGGTGGCCCACGTGTCGGTGTATCCGCTGACCATCGAGCCGCACACCCCCTTCGATCGTGCCGTCATGCGGGGCGAGATGGACGAGCCCGACGAGGACGTGGAAGCGGCGGCAATGGAAGAGGCTCGGCGCATCCTGGAGGGAGCCGGGTTTCATCGGTACGAGGTGGCGAGCTACGCGAGGCCCGGCTTCGAGAGCCGCCACAACACCGCCTACTGGACGGGGAAGCCCTACCTGGGGCTGGGGCGCTCGGCCGTCACCATGACCCAGAACGCCGAGCGGCGCATGCGGGTGCAGGACGGACAGGTGGTGGAAGATCTGGACGCGCGGCAGATGGCCGCCGAGGACCTCATGCTTGGCATGCGCATGGCCCGCGGCGTCTCCGACGAACAGGTGACGCGGGCCGCAGCGGTCATCGACGACGCCGCGAGCACGGCCGCATCTTCGGGGTCGATGACCCCCGGATCTGAAACCGGTTCGGTCCTTGCCGCCTTCGACGAACTCGCCTCTCTCGGTCTGGCCAAGCACGCGGACGGCCGTTGGCGCCCCACCGACGCCGGCTGGCTCTGCGGCAACGAGCTCTACGGCCGCCTCCTCGATCTTGCCCCGTAAGCCAACCCATCGTCCCTGCTTCGCATACCACCACCTTCGTAGGGGGCGATCTTGGTCGCCCCTCTTCAACGCCGAAAATCTTTCTTGCTCGGGAGGGCGGCGCAAGCACCGCCCCTACGGAATCGTTCCCGAAGGGCCGCCTTCCACCTGTGCTTGTGTGTCGCTTGCGTCGAGATAGGGGCTTTCGTTAGCACTCTCGCCTCGTGGTTGCTAAAATGGCGTCAATAACGGATGCCTCCGCGCCTATCGCGCGGGGCGAAGCGGGAAGGCGAGAGGAGCGGATATGCTGTCGGAGCGACGCCAGAAGGTGCTGCGCGCGCTGATCGAGGACTACATCGAGTACGCGCTGCCCGTGGGCTCGCGTACCCTGACCGAGCGGCACCGCCTGGGCGTGAGCCCCGCCACGGTGCGTAACGACCTCTCTGCTCTGGAAGACGCCGGCTTCATTCAGCAGCCGCACACCTCCGCCGGGCGCGTGCCCACCGACGCCGGTTACCGCACCTTCGTCGACGAGCTGCTCTCGTCGGGATTGGCCGAGGAGGAGCGCCCGCACCAGGCCATGGTCGACGAGCTACGCGCCTCGGCCTCGGAGCTGGACGCGCTCATGGAGCGCACCTCGGCGGCCCTCGCCCGGCTCACCAACTGCCTGTCCATTGTCATGGCGCCCTCGGTGCTCGCGGGCCGTATTCGCCAGATCACGCTGGTGTCGCTTTCGCCCTGGCAGGCCATCGTCATCGTGGTGGCCGAGGACGGCCAGGTGGTCAACCGCACGGTCACCTTCGCCGACGAGGTATCCGCCGACGAGCTGGCAAGTGCCCAGAACCTGCTGAACCGGGTGCTCGCCGGACACTCGGCCCGCGACGTGCGCCGCTCCATGGACGCCGGCACGGTGGAGGCCCTCAGCGATCCGCTCGTGCAGCTCATCATCGACGAGGTCATAGAATGCTTGGGCGAGTCCGAAAGCGCTCGCGCCCACAGCCTTGGCGTCTCGGCGCTTCTGCGCCAGCCGGAGTTCAGCGATTCGAAGGCCCTGCTGCCGGTCATAGAAGTGCTGGAGGACGACCGCGTGCTGCTGAGCACCTTCGACGAGGCCGCCGCGGAAGGGGGCCCGGTCATGGTGCGCATCGGGCACGAGAACCCCGCCTCGGAGCTGGCCGGCGTCTCCATCGTGGCCTGTCCCTACGGTCGCGGCGAGTCCGAGGGCGTCGTCGCCGTCATCGGTCCCACCCGCATGAACTACGAGCGCGCCATCCGCGCCGTCCGCGCCGCCCAGTGCGCGCTGCACGGCGAGTAGCCGCGCGTTACCAAGAACACAGAAGAGCGAACGAAGAAAGGCAAGATTCACCTATCATGGCCGCAACTAAGGACCTCTACGAAATCCTCGGCGTCTCCCGCGACGCCTCCGAAGCCGAGATCAAGAAAGCATTTCGCCACAGGGCGCGGGAGCTGCACCCGGACGTGAACAAGGCACCGGATGCCGAAGATCAGTTCAAGGAGTTGAACGAGGCCTACGACGTGCTGTCCGACCCCCAGAAGAAGGCCCAGTACGACCGCTTTGGCACGATTCCCGGCGCGGCGAGCGGCGGCGGCCCCTACGGCGGCGTCGGCATCGATTTCGAGGACCTGTTCGGTGGCGGCTTCGGCGGCATGGGCGACATCTTCTCCACCTTCTTCGGCGGCGCGGCCGCAGGCGGCCGCCAGGTGCGCAAGGACGGCCGCGACATGGGCGTGGGCATCCGCATCACGTTGAAAGAGGCGGCGACCGGCGAGAAGAAGGAGATCGTTTACGACCGCCTGGCGCCGTGCCCCGATTGCGACGGCACGGGTCTGGGCGAGGACGGCAAGGAAGTGACCTGCGAGGAGTGTCACGGCACCGGGCGCGTCGTCACCGTGCAGCACACCTTCTTGGGCGACATGCAATCGGCGAGCACCTGTCCCGCCTGCCACGGCACCGGCACGGTCATCGACAACCCGTGTCCCGAGTGCGAGGGCCAGGGCCGCGTGCCCGACCGCCAGCGTGTCTCGGTGGAGATTCCCAAGGGCATTCGCGACGGCCAGCAGCTGCGCATCCACGGCTTCGGCGAGGCAGGCATGCAGGGTGCGCCGGCCGGCGACCTCATCGTCACCGTGCGCATCGCCCCCGACGAGTTCTTCGAGCGCGACGGCGACAACCTGCACTGCAAGCTCGTGGTTCCCATGGTGCAGGCGGCGCTCGGCGCCGATATCGAAATCGACGGCATCTACGAGGACGAGAAGGTCACGGTTGCCATCCCCGAGGGCTGCCAGAACGACCAGATCGTGCGCGTGAAGGGCTTCGGCATGCCGCGCCTGAAAAGCGATGCCCGTGGCGACTTGTTCGCGCATATCGCCGTGGAGGTGCCTAAGAAGCTCTCCAAGCGCGAGCGTGAACTTCTGGAAGAGCTGGCGGCGGAAATGGGCGAGGACGTGAACGAGGAGAAGCGTTCGCCCTTGCAGAAGCTCCGCGACATTTTCGAATAAGGCCGCCGATCATGTCGCTGCCGCGCTTCTTTCTGGAAAACCAAGTGCTCGCTGCCGAAACGGAGGCAGTGTTCCCGCTGCGCCTTGAGGCCGACGACGCGAAGCACGCGCGGGTGCTCCGGCTGACGACGGGGGAGCACATCGCGGTGATCGACGCCGACCAGGATTACTTCGAATGCGAGATCGTCGATTTTGCGGACGAGTTGCCCCTCGTTTCCATTGCGCGCCATGAAGACGCGAGCGAGGCCGGCCCGCAGGTGATTCTGCTGCAGGGCCTGGCCAAGGGCGACAAGATGGAGACTGTCATCCGCCATGCCACCGAGGTAGGCGTGGCGGCCTTCGTTCCCCTTACCTGCGCCCGCTCCATCGTGAAGCTGGACGCAAAGAAGGCGGCTGCGAAGACGGAGCGGTGGCGGGCCATCGCCAAAAACGCAGCCATGCAATCGGGGCAGGCCCGGGTGCCGGAGGTCGCCGAGCCCGTCTCCGTGCGCGAGGCGGCCGCGATGCTCGGCCAGGCGACGGCCGTGCTCGTGTGCTGGGAAGAGGCGCCCGAGACGGCGAGTCTGCGCGAAGCCGTGCACGATGCACTCCTCGCGACCTGCACGCCGGCCGCCGGCGCCCGCATCGCCGTGGTCGTGGGCCCCGAGGGGGGCCTCGCCGAGGAGGAGGTGCAGCTTCTTCTCGGCTGCAACGGCCGCGCGCGCCTCGTGACGCTGGGCCCGTCCATCCTGCGTACCGAAACAGCCGGCATCGTGGCCCCGGCCCTCGCGCTCTACGAGCTGGGCGGCATGGGGAATCGGCCGTCTCCCACTTACGAGGGCAACCGTGGGTAGGGCCCTATTCGGCTACACGGTCGTGAACTTGGGCTGCAAGGTGAACCGCGTGGAGGCCGACGGTTTCGAACGGCTGCTCGCGGAACGCGGGGGAGTGCCCGTGGCGGAGGCGGCGGCCGATCTCATCGTCGTGAACACCTGCACTGTCACAGGCGAGGCCGAGAAGAAGACCCGCAAGGCCGTACGCCATGCCCTGTCGACCAACGGCGGTGCACGCGTCGTCGTCACGGGATGCGCGAGCGAACTCTCGTCGGAGACCTTCGCCGCTATGGATGATCGCGTCGTTGTTGTACCCAAGGCAGGCGCGGATCTCTATCTCAGCGAGTTGGAAATGAGCGGCACAGCTCCTTGCGAAACGCCTGAATCTTTCCCGGCATCGCCCGCCGATGGCCGCACGCGCATCGGCATCAAGGTGCAGGACGGCTGCGACAACGCGTGCACCTACTGCATCGTGCACGTGGCCCGCGGCCGCGCGACGAGCCGACCGGCCGACGAGGTGGTGGCCGAGGCGGTGGCTCTCGCTGAATCCGGCGTCCGTGAGGTTGTGCTCACCGGCATCAATCTGGGCTCTTACGACGACGGCGGGGCGGATCTGACCGACCTTTGCCGCCGCCTTCTGGCGGCCACTGCCGATCTGCACGGCGCGGGCGAGCCTCCCTGCCGCTTCCGCATCGGCTCCATCGAGCCTATGGACGTGACCGGCGAGTTCGTCTCTCTCCTCGCCGAGGCCGAGGGCCGCATCTGCCGCCATCTTCATCTGCCCTTGCAGTCCGGCTCGTCCCGGGTGCTGCGCGAGATGGCGCGCCCCTACGACGCCCACGAGTTCCGCCAGCTGGCCGACTTCCTGCGGGCGAGCGTCCCCTCCATCGCGCTGACCACCGACATCATCGTGGGCTTCCCCGGCGAGACCAATGAGGACTTCGAGGACACCTGCGCGCTCGCTCGCCACGTCGGCTTCTCGAAGATCCACGTGTTTCCCTACTCCAAGCGAGAGGGAACGCCCGCGGCCGCCCGTGCAGACCAAGTGCCGCCCGAGGCGAAGGCCGCCCGCGCCGCCCGCCTGCGCGCGCTTTCCGACGAGCTCGCCGCCGCCGACCGTGCCTCTCGCGTCGGCACCGTCGAACTTGCCCTCGTGGAAACCCCCGAGACGGCCACCGCCGAGAGCTACCACGAAGTGCCTGCCCCCGCAGATGCGGAGATCGGCTCTCTCATCCCCGTGAAAATAGGATAGCCGCGCGGCAGAAGCGCCTCTCCCGCTTGAAACGCGCTCCGGATTAAGGCTCGCGCCGCCCGAGCGACCTTTTTCGGTCGAGTGCCGATGGGGTTTGGCTGCGACATCGATGGGAGTTTTGGAGCAGGCGCACAACACAGCGCGCAACATAGGGTACAATAGCGAGCATGACTGATTTGATGCAGACAACGCTCACGGCGCCCGGCGGGGTGGACATGGCCCTCGTCGTCGGCGCCTCCGACGAGATTCTCCACGTGCTGGAGGAGTCCTTCGACGCTCGGCTCACCGTGCGGGGCGATCGCATCGTCATCGAGGGGAACGCCGTGGAGGTGCAGCAGCTCACCGCGCTGTTCGCCGACCTGTTCAAAACGGTGGAGGAAGGGCAGGCCCCCGACACCGACTCGGTGCGCCGTTCCGTCGAGCTGCTCCGCCAGGCGGAGTTCGCCCCCACCGCCCTGCGCGACGATGTGCTGCTCACCTACCGGGGCCGGGCCATTCGACCGAAGACCGCCGGCCAGAAGCACTACGTCGACGCCATCCGCGACAACACGGTCACTTTCGCCATAGGGCCGGCCGGCACGGGCAAGACCTACCTGGCCATGGCCATGGCGGTGGCGGCCTTGAAGCGCAAGGAAGTCGGCCGCATCGTGCTGTCGCGGCCCATCGTGGAGGCCGGCGAGAACCTCGGCTTTCTGCCGGGCACCCTCTTCGAGAAGGTGGATCCCTACATCCGACCGCTCTACGATGCGCTGTACTCCATGTTCGATCAGGAGCGAGCGAATGCCCTCATCGAGAACGGCACCATCGAGATCGCCCCTCTCGCCTTCATGCGCGGGCGCACCTTAAATGACGCCTTCATTATCTTGGACGAAGCCCAGAACACCACGCCCGAGCAGATGAAGATGGCACTGACGCGCTTGGGGTTCGGTTCGAAAATCGTCGTCACCGGCGACATCTCTCAAATCGATCTGCCCCGCGGGGAGAGCGGCCTTGTGCAAGTGCGCTCCGTCCTCGAGGGCATCGACGACATCGCGTTCTGCGATCTTTCCGGCAAAGACGTCGTGCGCCACTCTTTGGTGGCGACCATCGTGGCCGCCTACGAGCGCGCGGCGGGAAAGGCAAGATAGCCCATGGAAATCCTCATCACCTACGGACATCGCGAGGAAGACCTCGCCTCCCTTCCCATTCGCGACCTGGCCCTGTTCGTGCTCGAGCGCGAGGGGAAGCCCATCAACACGGAGGTCTCCATCAGCTTTGTGGACGATACGGCCATGGCCGAGCTGAACGAGCGCTTCCGCGGTATGGAAGGACCCACCGACGTGCTCTCCTTCGAATGCGACAACATCGACGACGACATCACCGCCGCCGACGGGCCGAGCTGCCCGGTCTACGAACTGGGCGACATCATCGTCGCGCCCGACGTCGCGGCGCGTCAGAGCACCGAGTTCGGCAACTCCTTCGAGCAGGAAGTGTCGCTGCTCATCGTTCACGGGCTTCTGCACCTGTGCGGCTACGATCACATCGTGGACGAGGAGGCCGAGGTCATGGAGGCCCGCGAGCGCGAGCTGCTCACGGCCTGGACCGAGCGCGACCTGCCCGCTGTCTCCGAGAACCGCTGAGCGCTTGAGAGGCAGCCCGTTGGCCGGCGACGATAAGATGAGGCCGCTCGTGCGCAGAGCGGGGGAGAGCCGCCGGTGCGGGGAGGGGCGCTTCCCGCTCGTGTGCGCCTTTCGCTGCGCGGCCGCCGGCGTCGCCTACGCCTTTCGCTCTCAACGCAACCTGAAGATCCAGGTGATCCTAGGGCTTGCCGCCGTCGCGGCCGGATTCGCCCTGGGCATCAGCCGCGTCGATTGGCTCGCCATCGTGCTCTGCATCATCGTCGTGTCCGTGGCGGAGGTGGTGAACACCGCCATCGAGTCGGCGGTCGATCTCGCCTCGCCCGAGTGGCACGAGCTGGCCCGCGCGGCCAAGGACGCGGCGGCCGGCGCCGTGCTTTTGGCCTCAGCGGGCTCGGTAATTGTCGGGCTCATCGTCTTCGCACCCTACGCGCTCGACCTTCTCTAACGCACGACGCCCCACCTCTTCGAAAGGAACTTCATGGATCTCGACGCCTACTTCGCTGAAAACCCCATGGGGGGCTCATTTCCCACCAATCCCGACTTCAAGAGCGGGTTCGTGACGCTGGTCGGGCGCCCCAACGCCGGGAAGTCGACGCTTCTGAACGCCATCATGGGCAAGAAGATCGCCATCACCTCGAACACGGCCCAGACGACGCGCCACCGTTTCCGCGCCGTGCACACCACCGATGACATGCAGATGATCATTGTGGACACTCCCGGTCTGCACAAGCCCCAGGACGCCCTCGGCGAGGAGCTGAACACGAGCGCGATCAAGGCTTTGGAGGACGTGGACGTCGTGGCCATGCTCATCGACGCATCGAAGCCCATCGGACGGGGCGACGAGTGGGTGGCCGCCCAGGTGCGCGCCGCGAAGGGCTCGGCGAAGATCTGCGTGCTTTCCAAGACCGACCTGGCGAGCGATGCCGAGATCAGCGCCCAGCGCGAGGCGGCCGAGAAGCTCTGCGACTGGGACGCCATGGTGGCGCTGTCGGCCGAGACGGGCCGCAACGTGGACGCCTTCGTGGAGGAGGTGCAGTTTCTTCTGCCCGAGGGCCCGGCGTGGTTCCCCGCCGACATGGAGACCGACCAGCCGCTGGAGGTCATGGTGGCGGAATTCATCCGCGAGAAGATCCTGCGCAACTTCTTCGACGAGGTGCCCCATGCCATCGGGGTCGCCGTGGAGGAGATGGAATTCGAGAAGCCGAACCTCTACCGCATCTACGCGGTCATCTATGTGGAGCGCGACAGCCAGAAGGGCATCATCATCGGCAAGCGCGGGGCAGCCATCAAGCGCATCGGCACCGAGGCCCGCAAGGACTTGGAGCTGCTGCTGGGGGCGAAGGTGTTTTTGGATCTGTCGGTGAAGGTACGCAAGAACTGGCGCCGAGACGCCAACCAGATCCGAAGATTCGGCTACGGGGAAGGGGCCTAGGCGCCTGTCGGACCCTCGCTGACTTCCTTGGGCGAACCAGTAACTTTGTTGTTGCTGGATATGGGGGCTATATTCAGAATAATCGGGTACAATTTTTCTTATCTGTGCAATCAATGAGGAGAACGTCGATGAAATGCCCTCACTGCTCATTCGATAATCGTGACGACGCCGCGTTCTGCGAGAACTGCGGCGAAGTGTTCGTGGCCGCCTCGGCGAAAGTGTCGGTGCCTCCCGTGGTGGAGGTGCCCCCGGTCGTGCGCGTGCCCGACGTCGCCCCGGCGCCTTCCAAACCGGCGCCGCGGGCCTCGGTGGCCGATCTGGTCGATCCAGTGCCCGACGGCCCCGATGTCCCCGACCTGTCCGGCTTCGAGCGGCTGGTCGACTCAAGTTACGTTCCGCCGGCGGCCACTCAGGCCGGTGACACGGCCGAGATCCCGCGCATCAACGAGGAGTACGTGCCACGCGCCCGCAGCTACGCCATGGGACCGACGGAGAAGGAGCTGCGGCGCCGCGACCGCCAACAGAAGAAGCTCGCGAAGAAGTTTTCGAAGATGCAGGAGAAGGAGGAGGCCCGCAAGGCCAAGGAGCTCCTGCGGGCCGAGAAGGAGCGCCTGCGCGCCGAAACGGCTGCGGAGAAGGAGCGTTTGCGCGCCGCCGAGGCCGAGGCCCGCGAGCAGCGGCGGATAGCCGAGGAGGAGGCCCGCGAGGCCCGGCGCGCTGCCGAGGCTGCCGAGCGGGAAGAACGCGAGCGGCTTGAGCAAGAGCGGGTGGCTGCCGCGACAGCAGCTGCGGCCGTGGCAGCCGAGACTGCCGAGATGGAAGAAACGCCTGAATTCACGACGCCCGGCGAGGATGCCCCTGTTGCTGAGAACGAGGCCTCCAAGGCTGGCGATGCGTCCGGTGTCGCCTTCGGTGCGATTCCTGGCGCCGTCGCCGGCTTCGCAGCTGCAGACGCAACCGCCAAGGACGACGATCTCGACGAGGTGCTGTCCAGCGGGGACGAGGTAGTGAGCCTGTTCGAGCGGTCGGGCAAGCGTCCGGCGCGCATGGGCTCCCATGCGGCGCGGCCCTCCGTGAATCGTCAGGGCCGCGGTCGCTCCCGTAAGACCCAGGATGAGGCGGGGGCGACTCCGGAGACCCCGGTGGTGCAAGAGGCACCGCAAGCGTCGCCCAATGAGTCGGCCGACGCTTGCGCCGCCGAGGAAACGGCTCTCATGGAGGCCGCCTCCGCCATTGTCGTCGCCGACCAGGCGGCAGTCACGACTGCCGAGGCCGAGGAAGCGCTCACGCCCCGGGCCACCGGCGAGCTGGCCTTCCCCTCGACCATCGAGGAGGAAACCCCTGAGCTGGAATCTTCCATAGGTTTCTCGGCGCCCGAAGAGGCCGCGCCGGTTCGCGATGGCGCCGATGGGGAGGCTCCCTTCCCAGGGCCCTCCGCACGGCCCCCGCGCGCCAAGGGCCCGATCATCGCCGCCGCATGCATCGCCCTGGCCGTGGTGCTGGCGGCCGTAGCGGGTGGTACCTATATGGCCGAGCTGTGGGGCGGCAAGACCATCCCCGAGGTAGTGGGCCTCTCCCAGCCCGAGGCGGTCGACGCCTTGGCAGCCAAGGGGTTCGTTGCGCAGGCCGTCGAAGTGAAGTCCGACGATCCCCAGGGCACGGTGCTCTCGAGCGATCCCGAGCAGGGGCATCGCGCGGAAGAGGGCAGCACCGTGACGCTCTCCGTGGCCGTACCGCGCATCGTGCCGGCCATCGTGGGCGCCACCAGCGAAGAGGCCGCCCAGGCTCTGGAGGCCGAAGGGTTCACGGCGGTCACCTACACCGAGGAGAAGTCGAACGAGGCCGCGGGCACCGTGCTGGCCGTGAGCCCGGAAGCGGGCACGGAGGCGAAATCCGGCGACGCTATCACCGTCACCGTGGCCGTTCCCTACACCGTACCCGATGTGGAGGGCATGTCCGAAGCCGACGCCAAGGCCGCGCTTCAAGCCGAGGGCTACGAGGTGACGAGCGAGTGGTACACCACCGAGGACATCGAGGAGGGCACCGCCGTCTCCACCGACCCGGCCGCCGGCAGCGAGCTGAACTCCGGCTCCGAGGTCACGCTGTATGTCGCCCACTCCCGCGGCACCGAGCTGGTGGACCTCACCCGCGAGATCCTGCCCGGAGCCAACCTCACCAACGACGAGGGCAGCTTCAAGGTGGAGAACATCAAGAGCTGCACCTACCGCGGCGACGGCGAGGTGCTCTACACCGTGGAGGCGCGCCAGTACGAGGTGGTCACGATGCCCTTCGGCCTGGGCCAGGAAACGGTGTTCGCCAAGAAGCTCACCACCATCGAGGGCGGCATCGTGTGGAACGACGACAACGAGGTCTCCTACGCCAGCCCCTCCATCCGCTACTAGGCGCGGGGCGGCTTCGTGGCGCAACCGACCTACTCCCTGCGCGCTCTCGTGCTGCGCCGTACGAAGCTGGGGGAGAGCGACCTCATTCTCACGCTGCTTTCCGAGGACGGCAGCCAGAAGCGGGCCGTAGCCAAAGGGGCCCGGCGGCCCAAGAGCAGCTTCGCGGCGCGCACCGAGCCCTTTTGCGTCATCGACGCCCTGTGCGCGACGGGCCGAAGTCTCGACATTCTGAAGGAGGCGCGGCTCGTCGCGGCCCATGACGCCATGCGCTGCAACCTCGAGGCCTCTGCGGCCGCCGCGCCCGTAGCGGAGCTGCTCGCCCGCATGAGCCAGCGCGACCTCGCCAACCCGCGCCTGTTCCAGTCGGCGATGCGCATGCTGGACGCCATGGACGGCGCCGATGACAGCCACCGTGCGGCGCTTTCGGCCGCCGAGCTGTTGAAGATACTCGCCTTCTCGGGCCTGCGACCGAGCCTCGAGGTCTGCGTCGGCTGCGGCGAGCCGGTGGCGCTCGTCGAGGGCGCTCGCATCCCGTTCTCGGCTGCAGGCGGCGGAGTGCTCTGCGAGAGCTGCCGGGGCCTGGACGAATCCGTGCTTGTGGATGCCGGCACCCTCTGCTGGGCGCAGTACTTCCTCACAACCCCCTTCGACGCCATTGCAGAAGGGCCGGCCGACCTTACGGGCACCTTCGCCGTGCTGCACCTCGTGCAGGATCTCGTCCGCGCCCACATCGGCAGTTCACTGAAGTCCCTCGAGTTCCTCTTCACGTGCGGCCTGTTCTAGTGTCGCACCGCTTTTTCGCCGCGCTCACCCAGCCCCAATATGCAGAAACCGTGTCGCTCGCGGAAACCTTGGGCGAGCCGCGCCGCAAGTGCCCTATACTGGGCGGGCTGCCAAAACGGCGGCGGAATTCGCCTTTGGTTCCCACGGACCACTTCCATGGCTACCCAAGACGGATGGAAACGGTAGGCCGCGCACGCGGCGAAGACGGGGGAGACCCCGGGAAAGAAAGGTGGACCAGCTATGGCCAGCAAGCTCAGCATCTCCAAGGAGCGCACCGCGGAACTCATCAAGGAGTTCGGCAAGAACGATCAGGACTCCGGTTCCGCCGAGGTTCAGGTCGCCATCCTCTCGGAGCGCATCCGCAACCTCACCGAGCACCTGAAGACGCACAAGAAGGACAACCACACCCGTCGCGGCCTCATGATGCTCATCGGTAAGCGCCGCGGTATGCTGAAGTACATCAAGGAGCGCAACATCGAGGAGTACCGCGAGCTCATCAAGAAGCTCGGTATCCGCGACAACATCTAGCTCGAGCATGTACGGGGCCCCGCCTGGGGCCCCGTTTTCTGCTATAAGCGGTCGGAAGCGCATGAGGCGCCGACGGTCGCGGGGGCGGCGAATGTAAGTAGCCGCGCCCGAAGAAGTCCTCCGCAATGAGGCGGGGGAGTTGAAGAGAAAGAAAAGCGTTATGACGAAAATTGTCGAAGAATTCGAGTTGTACGGCAAGCAGTACCGCCTCGAGACCGGCGAGCTGGCCAAGCAGGCCACCGGCGCTGTGCTCGTGACCTGCGGTGCCACGAGCGTGCTCGTGACCGCCGTCGTCTCCAGCCAGGAGAAGGACTACGACTTCTTCCCGCTCACGGTCGACTACATCGAGAAGATGTACGCCGTGGGCCGCATCCCCGGCGGCTACCTGAAGCGCGAGGCGAAGCCGTCCGACCACGGCACGCTCGTGGCCCGCATGGTGGACCGCCCCATCCGCCCGGGCTTCCCGGACGGCTACAAGAACGAGGTGCACATCGTGGCCACCCCGTTCGTCATCGACGGCGAGAACCTGCCCGACACCATCTGCGTGGCCGGCGCCTCCGCGGCCCTGCTCGTGGGCGGCGCGCCCTTCGACGGCCCTGCTGCCTGCGTTCGCATCGGCCGCGACATCGAGACCGGCGAGTTCATCGTGAACCCCACGGTCTCCGAGCAGGAGAACTCCGATCTGGAGCTCACCATCGCCGGCACCGCCGACTACATCTCCATGGTCGAGGCCGGCGCTGCCGAGATCTCCGAGGAGGACATGCTGGCCGCCATGACCTTCGGCCAGGAGGCCATCGCCGCCTTCTGCGAGAAGCAGGCCGCCTTCCTCGCCAAGGTGAACCCCACCCCCATGGACTACACCATCCACGCCGCCGACCCGTCCGTGGCCGAGCGCGTCGACGCGCATCTCGACGAGATGTCCGCGGCCCTCAAGGACGCCGACAAGGCCGCCCGTATGCAGAAGGTGGAAGAGCTCAAGTCCTCCATCATCGAGAACGACTTCACCGAGGAGGAGCGCACTGCCTGGGGCTCCGACATCAAGGCGGCCCTCAAGGCCCTCGAGAAGCGGGCCATGCGCGCCATGATCCTTGAGACCGGCGAGCGCGTCGACGGCCGCACCCCCGAGGAGATCCGCCCGCTGTACATCGTGCCGGGGTATCTGCCCCGCGTCCACGGCTCGGGCCTGTTCCAGCGCGGCCAGACCCAGGTCATGTCCGTGTGCACCCTGGGAATGCTCAACGAGTGGCAGCGCCTCGACACCATCTGGCCCGAAGAGGGCAAGCGCTACATGCACCAGTACAACTTCCCGCCCTACTGCACCGGCGAGACCGGCCGCATGGGGGCGCCTAAGCGCCGCGAGGTGGGCCACGGCGCCCTGGCCGAGCGCGCACTGGTGCCCGTGCTGCCCGACACCGACACCTTCCCCTACGCCATCCGCGTGGTCTCCGAGGTGCTCGAGTCCAACGGCTCCTCCTCTATGGCCTCCACGTGCGGAAGCTGCCTGGCCCTGATGGACGCCGGCGTGCCGATCTCCGCGCCCGTCTCCGGTGTGGCCATGGGCCTCATCAAGGAGGGCGACGACGTGGTCATCCTCTCCGACATCCAGGGCATCGAGGACTTCCTCGGCGATATGGACTTCAAGGTCTGCGGCACCCCTAACGGCATCACCGCCCTGCAGATGGACAACAAGGCCAAGGGCCTGTCCGTCGAGATTTTGGCCCGCGCCCTGAAGCAGGCCCACGAGGGCCGCGCCTTCATCCTGGCCGCCATGCTGGACACCATCGACGGCCCGCGTGCCGAGATGAAGGAGACCGCGCCGCGCATCGAGACCATCAAGATCCCCGTGGACAAGATCCGCGACGTCATCGGTTCCGGCGGCAAGGTGGTTCGCGGCATCCAGGAGGAGACCGGCGCCTCCATCGACATCCAGGAGGACGGCACCATCCATGTGGGCGCCGTGTCCGGCACCGCCATGCAGGCGGCCAAGGACATGATCCTCGGCATCGTGAAGGAGCCCGAGGTGGGCGAGGTCTTCGAGGGCGAGGTCGTCGGCATTAAGGACTTCGGCGCCTTCGTGAAGCTCACGCCTGGCAAGGACGGCCTGCTCCACATCTCGCGCATGGCCAACGGCCGCGTCGGCAAGGTGGAGGACGTGCTGAGCCTGGGCGACATCGTGAAGGTGGAAGTGCTCGAGATCGACCCGAAGACCGGCAAGATCTCGCTGGACCGCCTGGACAAGCCGGACGCGCCGGCTTCCGCGTCCCCGGCTCCGCGCGACAAGGGCGAGCGTCACGAGCGCCGCGAGCGTCGGGAGGACAACCGTCCCGGCCGCGCCGGCCGCACGCCGCGTCGTCGCCACGAGAGCGGCAGCAGCAACTAGCACTTTATGGAAAGGGTCGCAATCGCGGCCCTTTCTTGTTGCGAGCGGAATCCGCTACGCCGGCACCGTCCTGTAGGGGCAGACCTTGGTCTGCCCTAACGCCCCAGCGAAAGAGAAACCGGGGATGCCTAGATGGTTCGGATTGCTTAGGCAGAAGTTCACGCGCGACTCTCCCGGAGAGGAGCCAGGGGGCACCTTGATTCGCTCAGACAGTCCTCGCCGGTATCGAAGGCGCGCTAGCTGCATTGCTCCCTGCATCATCGCGCCTTCGATACCGTCTGCGGAACTCGCTCGGTCAAGGCGCCCCCTGTCTCCTCTTCGCTCTCACGTTGTTGCTTTACAATAGCGTTCACGCTTCTTGTTGAATCTGACTGGTGTATGGGAGGTTTCCTATGATCAAAGTTGCGGTGGCGGGTTATGCGGGGCGGATGGGCTCGGCGGTAGTGGACGCGGTGACGGCCGCGGACGACATGACGGTCGTTTGCGGCATCGATCCCCATGCCAAGGAGGCGCCCTTCCCGGTGTTCGGCACGCTGGCAGAGGCGCTGGATGCGACGGACGTCGATGTGCTCGTCGACTTCACGCAGCCGAACGTGGTGGCGGGCAATCTCTCGGTGGCGCTGCCGCGGGGGGTCGACTGCGTGGTGGGAACGACGGGGCTTTCCAACGAGACGCTGGAGGGGCTGGCCGCCTCGGCGGCGCCGGGGACGTGCCTGTTCTACGCGCCGAACTTCACCACCGGCGCGGTTCTCATGATGGAGTTCGCGAAGGCCGCCGCGCCCTATTTCCCCGAGGCCGAGGTCATCGAGTACCACCACTGCAACAAGAAGGACGCGCCCTCCGGCACCGCCGTGCGCACCGCCGAGATCATCGCGGAGGCTCGCGCGCCCCGCGTGAGCGAGGCCCCCGGTCGCGAGACCGAGATCGCCGGCGCCGAGGGTGCTCGCGGTGCGCTCGTAGAAGGCGTGCCCGTCCACTCGGTGCGCTCCATGGGCTTTGTGGCCAGCCAGGAGGTCATCTTCGGCTCGCTGGGCCAGACCCTCACCATCCGCCACGACTCATGGGACCGCACCTCCTACATGCCCGGCGTCCTCCTCGGCATCCGCAGCGTAGGGGAGCGCGACGGCCTCATCGTCGGCCTCGAGAGCTTTATGAATTAGCCGCTCAGCCCCCATTCGTTCGCAGACACCATCCGTAGGGGGCGGCCGTGGTCGCCCCTGTTTGTCTCGCATGATCGTTCCGCTCGCCAGGGCAGACCAAGGTCTGCCCCTACGGAACAGACGCAAGGGCAGTGCCTGCTTAGGGCAGCACCTTATCCGCGCAGGTTGTGCGTTTGACGGACTTACGGGCGCTCGCGTTTCCCCGTCGAGCTAACCATGGCATAATAGAGCTGTGCTAGGGCAGCCACGCCCCCCGAGTTTGTTTAAGGAGATACTTCCATGGAGTTCAAGCGCGATCCTCGCTTCGGCCGCATGATTCCGGCCATGGTCACCCCGTTCAACGCCGACCTCGAACTCGATCTCGACCGGGCTCAGGAGCTGGCCGACCGACTCGTGCGCGGCGGTGCCGACGCCCTTATCGTCAACGGGACCACCGGCGAGAGCCCCACGGTGTTCTACCCCCAGAAGCTCGAGCTGTTCCGCGCCGTGGTGCGTGCCGTGAACGGCCGCATCCCGGTCATCGCGAACGTCGGAGACAACTGCACGGCCGACACGGTGTACTTCGCCCAGGATGCCGCCAAGCAGGGCGTCGACGGCTTCATGTGCGTCGTGCCCTACTACAACAAGCCCCCGCAGGAGGGCCTGTACCGCCACTTCAAGACCATCGCGGATTCCACGGACATGCCCATCATCCTGTACAACATCCCCGGGCGCTGCTCTATCAACATGGAGGGCGACACCACCCTGCGCTTGGCCCACAACTGCGACAACGTCGTGGCCATCAAGGAGGCCTCGGGCAACTTCGAGCAGATCAAGTACATCATCGACAACGCTCCGGCCGGTTTCGACGTGTACTCCGGCGACGACTCGTCCACCCTCGACATCATGGAGCTGGGCGGCGTGGGCGTCATCTCCACCATCGGCAACGTCGCACCCGACCGCATGAAGGCCATTGTGGATCTGGCCGCCAAGGGCGAGTGGGATGCGGCTCGTGAGGCCAACGAGGCGCTGATGCCGCTCATGAAGGGCCTGTTCGAGACCTCGAACCCCATCCTCGTGAAAGAGGCCTTGAGCCTTGTCGGCTTCCCCGTCGGCGGCGTGCGCCTGCCGCTCGTGGACGCCACGCCGGAGCAGTCGGCGCGCCTGGCCTCCATCATGCGCGAGGTCGGTGTTCTTGACTAGAATCGTCCACCATTGAAGATGCGACGCCGGCCCGATGCCCTCGGGTCGGCGTTTTTGCGCGTTACTACCTTAAGAAAGAGGCACTGAATGACCAAAGAAAACCAAGAGAAGCAGAACGGCCGCGCGGAGGGCGGCAGCGGCAAGAACGCCAACCGGCGCAACAACGATCGCCGCAAGAACAACACCTCCTTCAAGCGGGTGAACCTGGAGCGCAAGCGACCGCAGCTCTCGCGCGGCGAGACGGCGGCGGCCAAGGAGGTCCCCTCCGGCAGCCGAAAGCCGCGGCGCGGCTCGAAGGCGGGCAAGGACCCGAACGCGAAGCTCAAGATCATCCCGCTCGGCGGTCTTGACGCCATCGGCAAGAACATGACCGCCTTCGAGTGCAACGGCGACATGATCTTGGACGACGCGGGCCTGATGTTTCCCGACGACGACCATCCGGGCATCGACCTCATCCTGCCCGACTACACCTATGTGCTGGAGAACGCCGACAAGCTGCGCGGCATCGTCATCACCCACGGCCACGAGGACCACACGGGCACGCTGCCCTACCTTCTGAAGGATCTCGACCGCACGGTGAACATCTACGCCACGAAGCTCACGCTCGGCCTCATCGAGGGCAAGTTCGCCGAGCACCGCGTGAAGAACGCCAAGCTCATCGAGATCAAGCCCGGCGACGAGGTCAAGCTCGGCTGCTTCACGGTGGACTTCTTCGCCGTGAACCACTCCATCCCCGGCGCGGTGGGCCTGTTCATCCAGAGTCCCGCAGGCAACGTCCTGCACACCGGCGACTTCAAGCTGGACCAGACCCCCATCGACGGCATCACCACCGATTTCGGCGCCCTGGCCCGCTTCTCGGAGACGGGGGTCGATCTCATGATGAGCGACTCCACCAATGCCACGAATCCGAACTTCACCCCGTCCGAGGCCGAGGTGGGGAAGACCTTGGAGCAGATCATCTCTCAGGCCAAGGGGCGCGTCATCATCGCCAGCTTCGCGAGCCACATCCACCGCATGCAGCAGATCTGCGATGCGGCAGTGAAGAACGGCCGCAAGGTGGTGGTCACGGGCCGCTCCATGATCCAGAACACCGACATCGCGCGGCGGCTCGGCTACCTGAACATCTCCGACGACAACCTCATCGACGCCTACGACCTGAAGGGCATTCCGCCCGAGCAGGTGGTCATCATGTGCACCGGCAGCCAGGGCGAGCCGCTGTCGGCTCTGGCCCGCATCGCCAACGGCGAGCACAAGACCATCGAGATCGAGGAGGGCGATACGGTCATCATCTCGGCCACGCCGGTTCCCGGCAACGAGAAGGCCGTCACCCGGGTCATCAACCAGCTGGCCAAGATCGGCGCCGACGTGTACGACAAGAGCCGGGCGCGGGTGCACGTGTCGGGCCATGCCGGGGCCGAGGAGCTGAAGATCATGCTCTCCATCGTGAAGCCGAAGAACTTCATGCCGGTTCATGGCGAGGCCACGCACCTGCGGGCCCACGCGAAGCTGGCCGAGGCCACCGGCGTCGACCCGGACAACATCTACGTGCTTGAAAACGGCGACTCCCTGGAGCTTTCCGCCCGGGGCGTCGAGCGCGGCGAGGGCGTGCCCTCGGGCATCGTCTACGTGGACGGCCTTTCGGTGGGCGACACCTCCCAGGACGTGCTGGACGAGCGCAACACGCTCGGCAACCAGGGCTTCGCCTCGGTGGCCGCGGCCGTGAACATGAAGGATCGCAAGCTCGTCGGCCAGGTGCAGGTGTCCATGCACGGCATTACCGGCGGCGACGACTACTATCTGGCCCACGAGGCCGAGAACACCGTGGCCAACGCCCTGCGCAAGTGCCTTTCCAAGGACGGAGGCGTGAAAGAACTGCGCAAGGCCGCCCGCGACGCGCTGCTCTCGCTTCTCTGGGAGCGCACCAAGCAGCGCCCCATGGTCGTCGTGAACCTGCTGGAGGTCTAGAGGCACCGTGGCGCGCAATACGAGCACCAACAAAGAGAAGACGAGCGCCCAGAAGGCCTCGGGGAACCTGTCGAAGAGCGGCACGCGCAAATCCGCCGCGGCCCGCAGCCGCGCCGTGGAGGTCGAGCCCCGCATCTTGGACGACCGCACGCGCCGCGACATCGTGGGCGTCGGCTTCATCATTTTGGGCATCGTGCTGTTCATCGCGGCCGCGGCTCCGGCCGGTGCCATCGTGACCGACTTCCTTTCGGAGTCGCTCCACGTCGTCTTCGGCGTGGGCTGCTACATCATGCCCTTCTTCCTCGTCGCCATCGGCGGCGCCGTTCTGTACCGCATGCAGTCGGAGCGCATGTCGCTGCGCGTCACGCTGGGCCTCTCGCTCATCCTCGTGGCGCTGCTCGGCATCATCGCCCTGTTCACGCCGACGACCGGCACAGGACCTGCCGCCCTGTTCGACCGCATCGCGCTCGTGACCCACGGCGGCTATGTGGGGGCGGCGCTCGCCTGGGTGGGACTCACGCTCTTCGGCTCGGCCATCTCCGCCATCCTGCTCATCGGGGTGGCCATCGTCGGCGTCATCGTCATCGGATTCTCCATCTCCGCGTTTCTGGAGAAGGTGCGCGCCCGCTACGACTTGGACGGCGAGGGTGCCGCCTCCCTCATTCCCGATGCCTTCGGATCTATGAGGCGGGGAAGGGGCAAGCCGCCGCTGACGACCATGGCCGAGTCTGCCGATCTGCCCCCGGCAGCCCATGGGGCACCCACGGCCCGCATCTCCTTGGGCGAGCAACCGCGCCGGCGCTCCCGCGGGGCTGCAGCCGACACCGTGTCCGATGCGGCCGTCACGCGGCAGCTGGGCGCCCAGAAGACGGACGGCCTCGTGCCCATCCAAGCCCCTGATCCGCGCGAGGTGGCCGAGGTGGAGGACATCTCCGCCGTGGAGCCAGCCGCTCCCATGACCCGCAAGCTCGGGCGGCGCCGGCAGGAGGCCGAGGTCGCCGAGTGCGAGGCCGCGAAGACGAAGCCCGTGAGAAAGAAGACGGCCCCCAAGAAAAAGAAGGAGGCGCCCGCCCAACCGATCTCCAAGGACGGCTTCCAGCTGCCTCCCATGACTCTCCTCGCCACCGGCGGCGCCCGCCGCGGCTCTACCGAGGAGGAGCTGCGGGACGTAGCCGCCGAACTGCAGGGGACCCTGGAGGACTTCGGCGTCATGGCGAGCGTGGTCGGCTGGGTGGAGGGCCCAACGGTGACGCTGTTCAAGGTGGACCTGCCCTCCGGCGTGCGTGTGAGCAAGGTCACCAACCTCACCGATGACATCGCGCTGGCGCTCGCCGCTCCTGGCGTGCGCATCTTCGCCCCCATCCCCGGCACCAACTACGTCGGCATCGAGGTGCCCAACCGCAACCGCCAGATGGTGTATCTCCCCGACGTGCTCGCCGCTGCGGGCCCCGGGCCGCTGCAGGTGGCCATCGGCGAGGACGTGGAGGGCCACGCCATCGTCCACGACCTGGCGAAGATGCCCCACGTGCTCATCGCCGGCACCACCGGCTCGGGCAAGTCGGTCGAGGTCAACTCGATGATCATGTCCATCCTCATGCGAGCGACCCCGGCTGAGGTGCGCTTCATCATGGTGGACCCCAAGCGTGTAGAGTTCGCCCCCTACGAGGGCATCCCACACTTGTACGTCCCCGTGGTCACCGAGTGCCGCGAGGCCTCCAGCGCCCTTTCCTGGGCCGTGGCCGAGATGGAGCGGCGCCTGAAGATGTTCTCGAAGTGCGGCGTGCGCAACATCATCACCTTCAACGAGAAGGCACGGGCGGCCCAGGCCGCCGACGAGGCCGCGGAGAAGAGGGGGGAGGAGCCGCCGGAGAACCCCTACGGCGAGCCCATTCCCTACATCGTCATCGTCATCGACGAGCTGGCCGACCTCATGATGAACGTGGGCAAGGAGGTCGAGTTCTCCATCAGCCGCATCGCCCAGCTGGCCCGCGCCGCCGGCATCCACCTCATCATCGCCACCCAGCGCCCCTCCACCAACGTAGTCACGGGCCTCATCAAGGCGAACATCACCTGCCGCATCGGGCTTACCGTGGCCTCGGGCATCGACTCCCGCGTCATCCTCGACTCCACGGGCGCCGAGAACCTCATCGGCATGGGGGACATGCTCTTGGCCAAGCCGGAGTACCCCAAGCCCATCCGCATCCAGGGCCCCTACATCCCCGACGACGAGATCGCCGCCGTGGTGGCGCACCTTAAGAGCCAGGGCGAGCCGGAGTACCACTCCGAGATCCTGAAGACCAACGTCGTGACCCTGGGCGACTCCTCGCCTTCGGGGGAGGGGGGCTCCGAGGCCGACGATCCGCTTCTGTGGGAGGCCGCCGATGTGGTGGTTTCAAGCGATTTGGGCTCCACGAGCAACCTTCAGCGTCGCTTGAAGGTCGGATACGCGCGAGCTGGACGTATAATGGATCAGTTGGAAGAAAAGGGCATCGTGGGCCCGGCCAACGGAAGCCGCCCGCGCGAGGTGCTCGTCGACCAAATGGAACTGGAAACACTGAAGGCCTTCGAGGCCGCTGACGAATAGGCCGGAACGGAACCGCACCGCAACGGCCAACGGAAAACACAGAGGAGACCATCGTGGCGAGACAGACATCATTCGGCGAGGCGCTTGCCCATGCCCGCGAGCGCAAAGGACTCGATTTGTCCACGGCCGCCCGCAAGCTGCGCATCCGCCCGGATATCCTGCGCGCCATCGAGGAGGGCGATTTCGCCCGCATGCCCCCGCGCGGCTACACGTCGAACATGGTGGGCGCCTACGCGCGCCTGGTGGGGCTGAACCCCACGGAGGTCACCCGCGCCTACCGGGAAGAGGTCTACCAGTTCGAGACGGGCCGCCGTCCGGCGAGCAACCGTCGCGAGCGCCCCCGCGATGCCGGACGCACGGTCGCGCTGCCCTCCAGCCGCGACCGGGGATCCTCTCGGGGCTCCTACCGAGACGATTACGCAGGCTCCCCGCGCTCTGGCCGTTCCGGCTTGGGCGGTTCCTCGGCCCGCACGGGCAGGGCGGCTCCGCAGCCCCAGTACACCAACCTCGTCCAAGGGCGCCAGGCCCCGGGCATCGCGGCGAACATCGGCTCGTATTTGCCGCTCATCATCGTGGGCGCCATCATCGTGGGCCTGCTCGTCCTCGTGATCGTCCTGGCCTTCGGAAACCGTGCGGCACCGGAGAGCGATGTGCCCACGGTGCCCATCTCCGGCATGCAGAACCCCGCCGGCACCGATACCGGTGCTGCAAACGAGGGCGCTGGCGACGCAACGGCGCCCACCCAGCAGCCCGTGGCGCCGACGAGCGCCAAGTTCAGCTACAACGTGCCCGAGGGCTCAAGCGTCTACATCGAGGTCGTCCAGGACGGCAAGACCGTGGAGGCGGGCGATGTCACCGGGCCCAAGACGGCCGATTTCGATGTGACCGGAACGTTGAAGTTCGTGCTCTCCGGCGATGACGAGGACATCGCCGCCGTCAAGCTCACCCTCGACGGCGAGGAGGTGAAGGCCGAGGATCAGAACGGCCGCGGCGTCTACACCTACACCGTCAACTTCGAGGACGTGCTCAACGATTGGAAGCGCGCCAACGGCGTGGCCGGCGCCTCCTCGGATAGCTCCGGCGACTCGGATTCCGGCTCCTCCTCCAGCTCGGATTCCTCGAGCGACGACTCCAGCACCAGCGACCGTTCCTCCGACACCTCCGGAAATGGCAACTCGTCCGACTCCGGCGAGGACTCCTCCGACAGCGCGGCCTAGCGGGCCCATCGAGAAAGGCAATCAACCCATGGCTAAAGAATCCAGCTTCGACATCGTCTCCACGGTGGATATGCAGGAGGTGGACAACGCCTTCCAGCAAGCCAAGAAAGAGCTTTCCCAGCGCTACGATCTGAAGGATTCGGGCGCCGAGATCTCCCTGGATAAAAACGCCGGCACCCTGACGGTGACCGCGCCGGCCGATTTCGTGGCCTCCCAGGTCATCGACGTCATCGGCAGCAAGCTCATCAAGCGCGGCATCGATCTTACCGCCGTGAAGTGGGGGGATTCCACGCCTTCCTCCGGCGGCGGGGTGCGCCGGTGCGCCACGGTGGTCAACGGCATCGACAAGGAGACCGCGAGCAAGATCAACAAGGACATCAAGGCCCAGAAGCTCAAGTGCAAGGTGACCATCGAGGGCGACAAGCTGCGCGTGAGCTCTCCCTCCCGTGACACGTTGCAGGAGGTCATCGCCTTCTTGCGCGGCCAGGACTACGGGCAGCCGCTCCAGTACGTCAACTATCGCTAGGACTACGGACGTGATCGATACGACGCGCGACAGCGCGGCGCCCTCCGTCTGTCTCATCACGATGGGGTGCGCGAAGAACGAGGTGGACTCGGCCGCCATGGCGCGGCGCTTGCGCGAAGCCGGCTTCTCCGTGACTGAAGAGGCGTCCAGCGCCGACGCCATCATCGTGAACACCTGCTCGTTCATCCAGGCGGCCACCGAGGAGAGCATCGATGCCATCTTCGAGGCCGCCTCCCTGCCCAAAGTGGATGAGGGCTCAGCCGCCCTCATCGTCGCCGGCTGCATGCCGGCCCGCTACGGGGACGACCTGGCCGCGGAGCTGACGGAGGCGTCGGCCTTTGTGCCCTGCAGTCGCGAGGACGATATCGCGGAAGTGGTGGCGCGCGCTCTGGGGATCTCCCTGCCCGTGGCGGCCGTCGGGGGCGAGCCCGCGGAAGGGGAGGGCCGGACGTTCGCCTACGTGAAGATATCCGACGGCTGCGACCGCTTCTGCTCCTACTGTACCATCCCCTCCATTCGCGGGCGCTACCACAGCTTCCCGTACGAGCAGATCGCCGAGGACGTCGAGCGCGAGATCGCCTCCGGCGCCCGGGAGATCGTGCTCATCGCCCAGGACACCGGACGCTGGGGCGCCGACCTTCCCGACGGCCGCGACCTCGCATGGCTCGTCGACACGCTGGCCGAGGCGCACCCCGACACGTGGTTCCGCGTCATGTACCTGCAGCCCGAGGGCGCAACCGACGAGCTGCTCTCCGTTATGGCGGCCCGCGAGAATGTTTGCTCTTATCTGGACATTCCCCTGCAGCACGTGAGCGAGCCGATCCTCCGCGCCATGAACCGCCGAGGGGATGCCGCGGCGTTTCGCGCCCTCATCGAGCGCATCGAGGCCGCGGTGCCCGACATCACCTTGCGCACAACGCTCATCGCGGGATTTCCCGGAGAGACCGACGAGCAGTTCGAGGAGCTCCTCGATTTCGTCTCCGAGGGGCTGTTCCATTACGTCGGCGTCTTCCCCTACTCCCGCGAGGAGGGCACCGCCGCCTTCGACCTGCCGAACCAGATAGACGAGGACGAGAAGGCCGAGCGGGCCCAGGTGCTGCGCGACGCCGCCGATGCCGCCTGCGGGCCCCGCATCGCCGAGCGCATCGGGAAGGGGGCGATCGTGCTCGTCGAGGGAACCGAGGAGGACGGCCAGCGCTTCGGTCGCGCCCAATGCCAGGCGCCCGAGGTGGACGGCGTCACCTACGTGTCCCGCGGCGAGATCGGCGCGTTCGTTTCCTGCACCATCGCGGATACCCTGCTTTACGAAATGGAAGGCGAGTAGGCCATGACCACCATCCAGCCCACGGCTCCGGACAAGCTCTGGACGCCGGCGAACATCGTCACGCTCATCCGCATCTGCCTGGTGCCGGTCTTCGTGCTGGCGATCCTGAGCCCCTGGCCCGAATGGGTGGGCCTGCCGGGCATCACCATGGAGGCGAAGTGCGTCATCGCCGCCGGCATCTTCATTCTCATCTCCTGCACCGATTGGATCGACGGATATCTCGCCCGCAGCCGCGGGGAAGTGACCGACTTCGGGAAGTTCATGGATCCTCTGGCTGATAAGATCCTCGTCACGGCGGCGCTCATCGCCCTGGTGGAGCTGGCCGTGCTGCCCGGCTGGCCCGTGCTCATCATCCTTGCCCGCGAGTTCATCGTCTCGGGCATCCGCATGGTGGCGGCCAGCAAGGGCACGGTCATCGCCGCCAGCTGGTACGGCAAGGCCAAGACGGTGTTCCAGATCATCGCCATCGTGCTGTTCCTTCTCAAGGACTCGCTCACGTTCACCACGGCGGCCGGCGCCTTCACCAACCCCATGTTCGTGCTGTCCTGGACCGTCATGGTCATCGCGCTCATCCTGACGGTCATGTCCATGCTCGACTATCTCGTAAAGGCGCGCCATCTGTTGAAGGGGAGCGCGGGGGCCAAAACCGCAAAGGCGGCCGCCCCTTCTGCGGCACCCACCGAGATCGCGGCGCTGCAGAAGGCCATCGACGAGCAGGCGCGCATCGTCGTCGAGAAGGCGACGGCCGCAGGGGCCACGGTGGCCACGGCCGAGAGCCTCACCGGCGGCCTCGTCGCGGCCATGCTCACTTCCGTGCCCGGGTCGTCGGCCTCGGTGCGCGGCGGCATCGTGAGCTACGTGAACGAGGTGAAGGCCGAGGTACTCGGCGTTTCCGAGGACGTGCTCGCGCGACAGGGGGCCGTCGACGAGCTGGTGGCCCTGCAGATGGCCCGTGGCGCCCTGCGCGAGCTGGGCAGCGACGTCTCAGTGGCGGTCACGGGCATCGCCGGACCGACGGGCGCCGAGCCCGGCAAGCCGGTGGGCACGGTGTGGATCGGCTGCGCCACCGCCAAAAAGACCCATGCGGCATGCCATCATTTCGAAGGCGGCCGCGAGGCCGTGCGCTTGCAAACGGTGCTGATCGCCCTGCGCACGATGGAAGAGGCGCTCGCGAGCTTCTGACAGCGTCGCGGTTTTGGCGAGGGCGCACGGGCACTCTGCGACGAGAGTGCGACAGCGGTACGGTCGGCGCGAGGACTCAAATGAGACATTCCCGCGTCATTGCTGCGGTCGCGTACCGTTATGCTGTTTTCGCGCACAGAGGGAACTGGTTTTTGAAAATCACCTCTTGACGTGCATACGTTTGTTCGTATAATGATGAAAACAGGCCATTTGTTCGCCTGGCCCAGACAAGGAGAGGTCATGAACGAAGATAAAGAAAAGATGCTCAAACTCACCACTGATCAAATCGAGTCCAAGTTCGGCAAGGGCTCTATCATGACCCTCGGCGAGGGAGGCGCCGATCTCAACATCGGGGTCATCCCCACGGGCGCCCTGCCGCTCGATGCCGCGCTCGGCATCGGAGGCGTGCCCCGCGGCCGCATCATCGAAATCTACGGTCCCGAGTCAAGCGGCAAGACAACGCTCGCCTTGCAGATTCTCGCGGAGGCTCAGGCGCTGGGCGGTATCGTTGCCTTCATCGATGCCGAGCACGCCCTCGATCCCGTTTACGCCGCGCGCATCGGGGTCGATATCGACGAGGTGCTCATCTCCCAGCCCGACACCGGCGAGCAGGCGCTGGAAATCTGCGATATGCTCGTGCGCTCGGGCGCTATCGACTGCGTCATCGTCGACTCTGTGGCGGCGCTCGTTCCCCGTGCCGAAATCGAGGGCGAGATGGGGGATACCACCGTGGGCCTTCAGGCTCGGCTCATGTCCCAGGCCCTGCGCAAGCTGGCCGGGTCGCTGTCGAAATCGAACACCACCTGCATCTTCATCAACCAGCTGCGCGAGAAGATCGGCGTCATGTTCGGCAACCCGGAGACGACCACCGGCGGACGCGCCCTGAAGTTTTTCTCCTCGGTTCGCATCGACATTCGCCGCATCGACTCTATCAAGCAGAACGGCGATGTGGTCGGCAATCGCGTGAGGGCGAAGGTGGTCAAGAACAAGGTGGCTCCTCCTTTCCGCCAAGCGGAGTTCGATCTCATGTACGGCGAGGGCATCTCTCGTGAAGGCTGCATCGTCGATATGGCCGTGGAATGCGGCGTGGCCAAGAAGTCCGGCGCCTGGTACACCTACGGCGAGGAGCGCCTGGGCCAGGGCCGCGAGGCGGCCAAGCAGACGCTCAAGGAGAACCCCGATCTGCGTGAGGAGCTCGAGAACAAAGTCCGCGAGGCCTACGAGATCCCCGTCATCGAGCGTCCGGCCGAGAACGAGTCGTTCACGCCGGCGCCCAAGAGCGGCAAGAAGAAGTAACGTATCGTGGCGTCCAAGGCCGACATACTCGCAGCGCTCAGGGCGGATATCGCCGCCCTGGAAGCCACTTCTTCCTCAGAGGAGCCGCACGCGCAAATCTCCGCTTTGCCGCATCCTGTCGAGGATGTTGCCGTCTGCGGCAAGGATAGAGAGGCGTCTTGCTCGCAGAGCCTCGGGTGCCCCTCTCGCGGGGAGGAGAGAGAGGGCGCTCTGAACGACGAGGAGGGGAAGACGGCCCGCGACGCGTACCAGAAGATCCTCCGATGGGCCGCGGTTCGCGAGCGCTCCACAGCCTATCTGCGCGAGCGCCTGCTGAAGGACGACTTTCCTGCGGCAGTGGTGGAGGAGGCCCTTCAGCGCGCCATGCGCGTACGGGCGGTGGACGATCGACGCTACGCCGACGCCCTCGTCCGCATGAAGCTTGCGGCCGGCCGGGGGCTTCGCGATGCCGAACGGGAGATCGAGGAGCTCGGCATCGATCCAGCCACCCTCGATTCCTGGGTCGAGCACGAGCGGAAGGGGAGGGACTTCGAAGTGGGCCGCGCCCTGGCCGCCCTGCGGCGTCGGCCGCCTAAAGCCAAGCGCGCCCGGGAGGCCGCCTTCCGCCGTCTCGTATCCCAAGGATTTTCCACCGATGTCGCCGCTTCCGCGTCGCGCACGTGGTCCGAGGAGCAGGAGCGCAACCTGAAGTGCGATTCGATGAGCCATTCGTGACGCAAACCCACTAGAGTCTGTCTAAAGCCGCGGCCTTACGCTATACTGTGAGCTGTGGCTTTAGAGCATACGTGCCCTTCTGGGCATTCAAGATAGAGAATTTCATATTCCTCGTATCTTCGCGCAGTTATGCTCATGCCCGGCCACGGGCATTTTTTATGACATGAAATGGGTATGAAAGCCCAGATGAAAGGAGGAAACAGCCATGGATCCCATCACGATCGTGCTTTTGATCGTCGCTATCGTCATCGGCCTGGTCCTCGGTTTCATCGTCAACCGACTCATTGCCAGCTCCTCATCCAAGAACGCTGCCCGCGAGGCCGCAAGCCTGGTCGAGGATGCCAAGAAGCAAGCCGAGACGCTCCGACGTGAAGCCGCCGTGGAAGCCAAGGACGAGGCCCTTCGCTACAAGCAGGAGATGGAGAAGGAGAACAAGGAGCGCATGCGCGAGGTGCGCTCCGCCGAGAACCGCATCGCCCAGCGCGAGGAATCCCTCGATCGCCGCGTCGAGTCCCTGGATGCCCGCGAGCACCAGCTCTCGTCTTTGCAGGGACAAGTCGAGCGCCGCGAGCGCGATGTCGAAGAGGCCGAGAACGCCATCGAGCGCCATCGCGAGGAGGCCCAGATCGAGATCAACCAGGCCCTCGAGCGCGCTGCGGGCATGAGCCCCCAGGAGGCCAAAGAGGAACTGCTGGAGACCATCCACGACGAGGTCACCCGCGAATCGGCCGTCATCATCCGCGATGCCGAGACGCGCACCAAGGCCGAGGCGGACAAGAAGGCCCGCGAGATCTTGAGCCTCGCCATCCAGCGCGTGGCCGCCGACCACTCCGCCGAGAGCACGGTGTCCACCATCCATATCCCCTCCGACGACCTGAAGGGCCGCATCATCGGCCGCGAGGGCCGCAACATCCGCTCTTTCGAGCAGCTGACCGGCACGAACCTCATCATCGACGACACGCCGGAGTGCGTCACCATCTCCTGCTTCGACCCGGTGCGCCGCGAGATCGGCCGCGTCACCATGGAGAACCTCATCGCCGACGGGCGCATCCACCCCGCGCGCATCGAGGAGATGTACGACAAGGCCGTCAAGCTGGTGAACCAGCGGGTGCACGAGGCCGGCGAGCAGGCCACGTTCGATGCGGGTATCCACGATCTCCACCCGGAGCTCGTCAACACCCTGGGACGTTTGCGCTATCGCACCTCGTTCGGCCAGAACGTGCTGAACCATTCGCTCGAAGTGGCCTATCTGGCCTCGGTCATGGCCTCCGAGCTCGGGCTCGACCCCATTCCCGTCAAGCGAGCCGGCCTTTTGCACGACCTCGGCAAGGCCGTCGACCACGAGGTCGAGGGCAGCCACGCCGTCATCGGCGCCGATCTGGCCCGTCGCTTCGGCGAGCGCCCCGAGATCGTCCACGCCATCGAGGCCCATCACAACGATGTGGAGGCCAACTCCGTCGTCGACGTGCTCATTCAGGCCGCCGACGCCGTCTCCGCCGCCCGTCCCGGTGCCCGCAAGGAGACGCTGGACGCCTACGTGAAGCGCCTCGAGAAGCTGGAGGAGATCGCGAACTCCCACAAGGGCGTCGAGCGCACCTACGCCATCCAGGCAGGCCGCGAGGTTCGCGTCATGGTAGAGCCGGAAGTGGTGGACGAGGCCGAATCCGTCGTTTTGGCCCACGACATCGCCCAGCAGATCGAGAACGAGATGCAGTATCCGGGCCAGGTGAAAGTCGTCGTCATCCGCGAGAGCCGTGCGGTCGACTACGCCAAGTAGGCCATGGAAGGCGATACCCTCAGCGATTTCATAGACGATGTGTGCGGCGAGAGCCGTCTCCGGGTCGAGGACGACCTCGGAGACGGCTTCGTCCGTCTCCGGTCCTCCGAGGCCGAACGGCGCCAGGCCGCCCAGGACATCCGCTCGAGCGAGGACGTGGTCATCGAGCTTCTGCGCAACGCCCGCGACGCCGGCGCCAGCCGCATCTTCCTCGCCACCCAGAGAACCGGCAACGCGCGCCTGCTCACCGTCCTCGACGACGGCCAGGGCATTCCCGCTGCCCAGCACGAGCGCATCTTTGAACCGCGCGTCACCTCGAAGCTCGATAGCGCGCATATGGACAAGTGGGGCATGCACGGGCGTGGCATGGCCCTTTACTCCATCTCCGTGAACGCCGAAGAGGCCCGAGTGCTGCAATCGGAGCCGGGGCTCGGCACGAGCCTTACGGTCGCCACCGACACCGAAAGCCTCGCCGAGAAGACGGATCAGTCGACGTTTCCCCGCTTCGAGCAGGAGCCTTCCGGCTCGTGGGCGATGCGCGGCCCCAAGAACATCGTGCGCACGGCCGCGGAATTCGCCCTGGAGCACCGCAGCAACCTCTCCGTGTACCTCGGCACCCCCGTGGAGGTGGCGGCGACGATGTACCAGATGGGCCTCGCCTCGCTCTCCCCGGCCGTGCGCGCCTTCGGGGGCGACGGCGCGGGGATCCCCCTCGTCAAGCGCCTCGCCCTGGCCGCCGGCCCCGATGATCTCGCGGATCGCTGCGAGGCCCTGGGCCTGCCGCTCTCCGAACGCTCGGCCCGGCGCATTCTCGACGGGGCCATCGTTGCGCTCGACCCCTTGACCGAGCGTTTGGCCGCCGAATCGTTCCCGCGGCAGACCCATCGCCCATCCGAGCGACGGCGAAATTCCAAGAACGCCCGGTCCCTGCGTCTGGCTCCCGAGGACATCGATGCCCTGAAGTGCGGCATCGGCCGGCTCATGGAGCCCGTGGCGGAAGCGTATTATCTGGAAGCGGTGGGCGAGGCGGAGGTCATCGTGGGCCAGGAAGCCATCCGCATCACCGTTCCCATCCGCACGACGCTCTAAGGAAGCGCGCGCGGTTGCGCCACTCGGGTGCAACAGGTAGAATATTCGGGCTGAAGGCGCCACGGGCGCCCGCTAAACGAACCACATCCAGAGAAGAACCGCACCACAAACGACAAGGACCAGCTGTGTCTACCACTGAAACCAAGCCCTCCATCGGGTGCCTCAAAGTATCCTCCAAATCGTCTCCCGCCTCCGTTGCCGGCGCCATCGCCGGCATGATCAAAGACGGGGCGTCGGTGGAGATTCAAGCCGTGGGGGCCGGTGCGGTGAACCAGGCTGTGAAAGCCGTGGCCATCTCCCGCGGGTTCCTCTCGCCGGTGGGCATCGAGATCTGCTGCATCCCCTCCTTCGCGGACATCGTCATCGACGGCGAGTACCGCACGGCCATCCGCTTCGCCGTCGAGCCGCGGGGCGCCGCCGCGATCGCCCCCATCGTCGATGCGGCCGCGGTCCATTAGAGGGTTTTGCTATGAGCAACGTCTTCGAGGAAACTCGTTTCTGCATCCACACCTTCGGCTGCCAGATGAACACTGTCTCTTATACACATCTCCGAGCCCACGAGACACTGAGCGATCTCG
>ERZ1027035.82-NODE-82-length-27712-cov-3.882814_pt1 | contig 27712 bp, 18 predicted proteins | sample MGYA00519442_ERZ1027035 | MGnify/ENA primary metagenome ERZ1027035 (study PRJEB26926, sample SAMN06164790) | human gut metagenome | biome: ENVO:00009003; feature: ENVO:2100002; material: ENVO:00002003 | host: Homo sapiens | place: USA | collected 2012 ...
CGAGATCGCTCAGTGTCTCGTGGGCTCGGAGATGTGTATAAGAGACAGATCAAAGGGGTCATGCGCCCCGCTATCGCGACCATCATCCCGTCTCCCGCGAAACCGGTCGTCATGTGCGATGTGGGAGCGAACGCCGACTGCAAGCCTTCCTATTTGGTGCAGTTCGGCCAGATGGCGGCTGTCTATGCCGAACAGGTCATCGGCATTCCTGACCCGAGCGTGGCGCTTTTGAACATCGGCAGCGAAGACACGAAGGGCTCCCAGTTCTCGCAGGAAGCCTTCGAACTCATGAGCGCTTCTCTTCCGAATTTCATCGGCAACAAAGAAGGCTGCGATATCTTGCCAGGTGGGGCTGATGTGTTCGTCACTGATGGCTTCACGGGCAATGTTTGCTTGAAGACGATCGAAGGTACTTCGAAGGTGCTCTTCGCAGCGCTGAAGGATATCATGATGTCGTCTGCGAAGACCAAGCTTGCGGCGCTCGCGCTCAAGGGAGATCTTCAGAAGCTCAAGGACTCGATCGACCCCGATACCTATGGTGGCGCGCCGCTGCTCGGCGTGAATGGCGCTTGCTTGATCGGACATGGTTCATCAAGCGCGCGTGCGATCAAAAATGGCATTGCGATCACCGCCAAGACCGTTCGTTTGGATGTTTCGGGAATAATCGCGCGAACCGTGAAAAAAGATAACGACCTCGGGTAAACTTAATCTGTTTATTTGAGACCGAGGAAACCCCACGTGAGCAATGCAGAGGAACATAGAGAGCTATTGGATGAGGTCGAGCGTGTGCTCGACTATCAGTTCAAAGATCCAACACTTCTTCTTGCTGCCCTCACGCATCCTTCCGCGGTGGAGGGTCATTCGTTGCGCGATTCCTATGAACGCCTCGAATTCTTAGGGGACAGCATCTTGGGGGCGGTGGTGGCTGATCGCGCTTTCCATGCGTATCCCAAGGTCGATGAAGGAGGCCTCACGCGCATCAAGGTCTCTCTCGTTTCGGGCGCTTCGCTCTCTAAGACGGCCGAGGGCTTAGGCTTCGCCGATTTCATCATCTTCGGTTCATCGGAGACGGGAACCGGCAAGCGCGGACTTCATTCTGCGCTCGAGAACGTGTATGAATCGGTGGTCGCGGCGCTCTACCTCGATGGAGGCTGGCAGGCTGCGAGCGCATTCATCGATCGAACGCTCATCACGAAGATGAACATCGATATGGCGCGCGAGCCAGAGAATCCGAAGAGCGTATTGCAGGAGAAGCTTCAGGAAGACGGCATCACGCCCACCTACCGATTGGTGGAGACGCAAGGTCCTCCTCACAATAGAACATTCATTACCCAGGTCTTCGTTGGTGTTCAGTCGCTGGCGAAAGGCGTGGGGCGCACGAAGAAGGAATCGGAAAGCCATGCTGCTGAATCGGCCTTGAAGGCGCTCAGCTCGTTCTTCGATGCGAAAGACTCAAAAGATAAGAAACGTCAGGCCGATGCGAAAGCTGCGATCAAGGCTGCGAAAGAAGAAGAGAAGGCCAGGCGTAAGGCGGAAAACGCCCGCAAGAAGAAGCAATAAGGGGCGCGTGTGTATTTAAAGTCGTTGAATCTGAAGGGATTCAAGTCCTTCGCCGATCGCACGGTCATGCGTTTTGAGCCGGGGCTTGCAGCTATCGTTGGACCGAACGGATCGGGCAAATCGAATATCTCAGATGCAGTGCTTTGGGTGTTGGGCGAACGCAATGCGAAGAGCCTGCGCGGTCAGTCGATGGAAGACGTCATCTTCTCAGGTTCATCGGCGCGCAAGCCAGTAGGCGTTGCGGAAGTCGAGCTTGTGCTCGACAACTCCGATGGCACGCTGCCTGTTGATTTCTCTGAGGTTTCCATCGGGCGCCGCATGTATCGCAACGGTGAGAGCGAATACCTCATCAATGGATCGCTCGTGCGCCGCATGGACGTGCTCGATATCCTGCATGATAGCGGTCTTGGTTCGGGAACGAACTCGATCATCTCGCAGGGCAATCTCGATTCCATCCTTTCGTCACGTCCAGAAGATAGGCGTGAGCTCATCGAAGAGGCGGCAGGCATCTTGAAACACAAGGAGCGCCGTAAGAAGAGCGAACGCAAGATTGCCCAGATGGATGCGCACCTCGACCGCGTGAACGATATCACCGCTGAAGTCGAGCGTCAGCTAAAGCCGCTCGAGCGCAAGGCGAAGAAGGCTATCACCTTCAAGCAGCTCGATGCGGAATACCAGAAATACCGCTTGGAACTTGCGGTGGATGATCTGCGCATCCTGCAGAAGCGTTGGAACGAGATCCTCGAGGCAGAGGAGAGCAATCAAAAAAGATCCAATGAAGCGCTGGTCGTTCTCACCGAAGCGGAGAAAGCCAACGATGAGCTTCAAAGCCAGCTCCAAGCTTCAGGCGAGAACGAGTCGGCACTCGGAAACGATTATCGCCGCGTGCGTTCGATCGCCGAGTCCATCAACTCGCAATGCATCGTGTTGCGCGAACGTCGCAAGTCCTACGAAAAGGAACTTGCCATGGGCGTTCGTTCGTTCGAAAACGAGAAGATCCAAGCAAAACGTGCTGCTCAAGATCTCGAATCGCTCACCACGCAATTCCAAGAGGTTGAACGATCTTATAACAACGCGGTATCCGATCATGATCGCATCGAAGAGAACTATAACAAGCAAGTAGACCAGCGTAACGAACTGCGCAAGCAGATCGATGCGATCTTAGCCGAACAGAATGCGCTCACGTATCGCAGCGAAACGATCCAATCCACGCTCGATTCGCTGAAAGAGGAGCTTCATGATGCGCAGGTGAGCTCTCAAGTGGCCGATGCGCAAGTGGCCGATTCTCAGGCGCGCCTTACCGCGCTTGAGCAAAAATGTGCCCAGCTCCAGCTCCAGCTCGATAATCTTGATGGTGCGCTTTTCGAAGCTGAGACTGCTGAGACGCACGCGCGCGAAGAGCTGAACACTGCACTGCGCGATCGCGAGCTCACGCGTGGCGAAATGGACGAAGTGCGCGAAGAGCTCACTTCTATCGGCGCGCAGCGAAAAGCGCTCGAAGAGCTGGAGCGTGCTAACGAAGCAACCAACCCCATCCTTTCTTGGGTCATGTCGGGAGACCACCAGTTGGCTCCCTGGCGCGCGCTCACCCATGAGCTTTCCGTCCCGAGCGAGCTCGATATGATCGTTGAAGCTTTGCTCGGGTCCAATATGCACGGACTTTTCGTTCAAGACCGCGAAAGTGTGCGAACGTTCATCGATGCGCTCGAACAGAGCGGAGAAACCGGCGATGTGGTACTCCTGCCCGAAAAGGACATCTTCCAGCTCGCTTCAAGCGATGATTTCGCAACGAGCGAGCGCGACCACCGCCTGCTCGACCAGATCGAGGTTTCGAGTACGTATAAAAAAGGTTTCGAAGCGCTGCTCGGCGCAGTGTATCTCTACGATTCGAAAGACGAGCTCTTCAATATCTGGAAGCGTGCTCCGCATGGCGTCACGCTCGTCAGTCGTGATGGTTGCATCGTGGACACGAATGGTCGCGCACGCTACTTCCGTAAGTCGGAAGAAGACAAAGCTAACAGTGCGCTTCTGCGTAGACGCAATCTGGTCGAGTTACGTAGCCGTGAAGCGGAGTACTCTGAGCGCTTCGCCAAGGTGCGCGCTACCTACGATCAGCTGGAGAATTCGCTGAAAGAACTGCAGATCGCTTCGTTGCAGGCAACCGAGAAGACCGCGAATGTGCGCGGCAATCGTGAGTCGACCGCGCGTGATCTTGCGAGCGAGACGCAAACGCTCGAAACGCTCAAGGCCAGCCATAAGAACCTGATCGAAGAGCAACAGCGCTACCGAGCCTATTTGGAAGAGGCGCAGCCCGATTCCGACAAGTTGAAAGAAGAGCTTGCGCAAGTCCAGGCGAAGCTTCAGGAGAGCAAGAAGCAAGTCGAAGACATGCGAGCGGTGCTCACGCCCATTCAGAACAAGGTCGTTTCGATCTCCGAAGAGCTGCAGAATGCCCGTCTCGAGCGGGCGAAGCTGCAAGAAGCCTATGCCTATAACGAGCGCATGGTCGCCTCGCGCAAGCAGGAGATCCACAACATCGAAGTGCGCTCACGCACGGCCGAGAAGCGCTTCGGTCTGATCAAAGGAGCTTCGGCGCGTGTCGAGCCGCTGCTTTCAACGCTCGAGCTCTTGAACGAATCTATCCAAAAGCACGTTTCGACGATCGAGCTCAAAACGCGTGAAACGCAGGAATCATCGCAGGAGCTGCATAAGCGCATCGCAGAGTCAACGCAAAAAGTGCGTGAGTTGCGTATCGCGCTCGATCAGCAGAATGCTGCTTGTTCTGAGATCCGTATCGAAAAGGGTCAGCTCGAGATCAAGGTCGAGGCCGCCGTTCAGGCGATCATCACCGAATGCCATACGCCGCTTGAAACAGCGCTTGAACTGCCTGAACTTGAGAATCGTGCCGAAAGCGAGCGCGAGGCGGAAACACTCAAGCGCCGTATCAAGAACTTAGGCACGGTGAACCCCGACGCGGCTCGCGAATACGAGCAGGTCAACGAACGCTACAACTATCTGCTCTCGCAGCTTGCCGATATGCAAGCTGCGCGCAGTGCGCTCAGTCGCATCGTCGCGCTCATCGATGAGCGCATGAAGGACGATTTCGTGAAGACCTTCGAGCAGGTGAACGCGAACTTCTCCGAGATCTTCTCGACCCTGTTCCCGGGAGGTCATGCGCATCTTTCATTGGTCGATCCCGACGATCTTGAGAACACGGGCGTGGATGTGAACGCACAGCCCGTTGGCAAGACGGTGAAGAAGATGTCGCTTCTTTCCGGTGGCGAGAAATCCATGACAGCGATGGCGCTGCTCTTCGCGGTGTACCGCATTCGCCAAACGCCGTTCTATATTCTCGACGAGATCGAAGCGGCGCTCGACGATTCCAACCTGCGCCGCCTCATGAACTACCTGGCCACGGTGCGCGACTTCGCGCAGTTCATCATGATCACTCACCAGCGTCGCACGATGGAAGCTGCCGATATCCTCTATGGCGTTTCTATGCAGGCTGATGGCGTTACGAAAGTCTTAAGTCAGCGCATCGATCAGGCGCGCGCGAAGGAGGAATAGCATGGGCTTTTTCGACCGAATCTCAAGCGGGCTTCATCGCAGTCGCGATAAGTTCAAGGAGCAGATGAACATCCTGCTCGACCGCGGGCCGGATGTCGATGAGGAATTCTGGGAGACGCTCGAAGAGGCGCTCATCTTGAGCGACTTCGGCGCAGCAGCGGCAGATGCGATCGTCGAAGAGTTGCGTGATGAAGCAACGCGCAAGGCGCTCCCCGATGCTTATGCCGTGCTCGATCTCTTGGCGGAGAAGATTGCCGATCAATTCATCGAGACCGATGGTTCGATCTTCGACGATGAAGCGGTGGTGCTCTTCGTTGGCGTGAACGGTTCAGGCAAGACCACCACGGTGGGCAAGATCGCCGCTGAGGCCCATGGCAACGATCGCAAGGTGCTGCTCGGTAGCGCCGATACGTTCAGGGCGGCAGCCATCGAACAGCTCGAAGAATGGGCGCGCAGAGCCGATGTCGAGATCGTTTCACGCGAGCGCGGGAGCGATCCAGCAAGCGTGTGCTACGAAACGCTCGAGCGCGCTGAGCAAACGGGTGCGGATCTGGTGCTCGTCGATACAGCAGGGCGCTTGCATACCTCAGACGATCTGATGCGCGAGCTCACCAAAGTGGTCGAAGTGGTGCGCCGTCGTTCGGAGCTGCCGGTCTATACCGTGCTCGTCATCGATGCGACCACTGGGCAGAACGGCCTTCAGCAGGCACGTGAGTTCAACAAGGCGCTCGACCTCGATGGCATCATCGTCACCAAGCTCGATGGCACTGCAAAGGGTGGCATCTCGGTGGCGATCGCTCATGAATTGGAATTGCCGCTCTATAAGATCGGCGTAGGGGAGGGTATCGAGGATCTACAGGATTTCGATGCGCTCGATTTTGCGAACGCTCTGATTGGAGAATTGCGCGATGCTGGATAATCTTTCAGACAAACTACAATCCATCTTCTCGGGCCTCCGCTCGAAGGGAAAGCTCAACGAGGATGACATCAACTCCGCCATGAAGGAGATCCGCATGGCGCTTCTGGAGGCGGATGTTAACTTCAAGGTGGTCAAGTCCTTCATCAAGAACACGAAGGAACGCTGCCTCGATGCCGAAGTGCTCGATTCGCTCACGCCAGCGCAGAACGTCATCAAGGTGGTGCTCGACGAATTAACGAAGCTCCTTGGTGAGTCCGATTCGCAGCTCGTGCTCTCTTCGCGCATCCCGAATGTGATCATGCTCGTCGGCCTTCAAGGCTCAGGTAAGACCACAGCAGCCGCGAAGCTCGCGTATCTCTTGAAGAAGCAGAATCACAACCCCTTGCTCGTTGCGTGCGACGTATACCGCCCCGCAGCAGCCGATCAGCTCCAAACGCTGGGTGATGAGATCGGCGTGCGCGTCTATCGCGGCGATGGCAAGGATCCGGTCAAGATCGCTCAAGAGGGCGTGCGCGATGCGGTCGATTCGCTGCGCGATGTGGTCATCGTCGACACCGCGGGTCGCTTGCATGTCGATGAGGAGATGATGGCTGAAGCCGCTGCTATTCGCGATGCGGTCGAGCCCGACCAGATCCTCATGGTGGTCGACGCGATGACCGGTCAAGACGTGGTGAACGTTGCTTCCGCCTTCGCCGAACAGGTCGATTTCGACGGCGTGATCATGTCGAAGATGGATGGCGATGCACGTGGTGGTGGCGCGCTCTCGATCAAGCAGGTCACGGGCAAGCCGATCAAGTTCATCTCGATGGGCGAGAAGCCCGATTCGCTCGAGGAGTTCCATCCCGATCGCATGGCTAAGCGTATCCTTGGCATGGGCGATGTGATCAGCCTCATCGAAACCGCTTCCCAGATCCGTGCTGAAGAGATCGAGCAAGAAGAAGCTGAGCGTATGATGCGCGCGGATCTGAACTTGAACGATTTTCTTACCATCAACAAGCAGGTGCGCAAGATCGGCGGCATCCAGAAGCTCGTGAGTGCGCTTCCCGGTGGCGATAAGGCGCTCAAAGACGGTCAAGTCAATGAGAACGCACTCGATGAGATGGAGGTCATCATCAATTCGATGACCAAAGAAGAACGAGAAAAGCCGAGTGTGCTCAACGGCTCGCGTCGTGCACGTGTCGCGTCTGGTGCGGGTGTTTCGGTCACGCAGGTCAATCAGATGATGAAGAAGTACAACGAGACCCGCAAGATGATGAAGCAGATGATGGCCCAGCAGGAACAGATGATGGGCACGCGCAAAGGCAAGAAAGGGAAGAAGAAACGCCGGCGCTCGCTTCCAGGCATGGGAGGTTTAGGCATGAGCGACCTCAAGCGGCTTCAGGATATGATTCAAGACCAGTAAACCTTCCGCTCGTGCTCGTTTTCGTTTCTGTTCTTGCAAAAGCACACCCCTCACCTTATTATTGGTAATTGCTGTTTTCTAAAGGTTACGCGAAAGCGCGTAGTAAGAATATACAAAGGAGTTCAACTTCATGGCAGTTAAGATTCGTCTCGCACGTCATGGCGCTCACAAAGCACCGTATTACCGTATCGTTGTCGCAGATTCTCGTGCACGTCGCGATGGTCGTTATATCGAGCAGGTCGGTACGTACAATCCGCTTACCGAGCCCAAGAAGGTCACCATGGATCTTGAGAAGATCGACACCTGGATCGCTCAGGGTGCAAAGCCCACCGAGACCGTTGCTCGTCTCATCGATGCTCAGCGTCAGAATGGCTAGTCATGACCGATCCTAATACCGATATTTCCGGTCTTGTCGAGCTGCTCATTGCGCCGCTCGTTGAATTCCCTGACGAAGTAGAAGTAACTTCCACGGAAACCGAAGATGGCTCTACGCTCATCGAAGTGAGCGTGAACCCAGAGGACGTTGGTCGCGTGATCGGCCGCCAGGGTCGTATCATCAAGGCGATCCGTACGCTTAGCCGCGCAGCTGGTTCACGTCATGATCTGCGCATCGAAGTTGAGCTTATCGACTAATGAGCGCATGGGCAAGGGTCGCAAACCTCGGTAAAGCAAAGAATCTTAAGGGAGGACTTCTCGCATATCCGTGCGAGGGTCTTCCTTTTTTATTGGAAGAAGGCATGGAAGTAGCGTTCGTGCCTCCCGTGTTGCGCGTTCCGCGCACCGGGCGTATCACGCACATCCAGGAACAGGCTGGGGGAGCGTATCTTGTGTCCTTCGATTCGATTCTCTCGATCGACCAGGCAGAACAGCTTGCTGGTCACAGTGTGCTCGTGCGCAAGGCCGATCTTCCCGAAGGCTATGATCGCAGTCTGCTGGATCTTGTCGGATTCGAAGTGTTCTCACGTGATCAGGGACATATCGGCACCATCGTGAGCCTTGAAGAGAACCCCGCACATCCACTTCTGGTCGTTGAATCTTCAACTGGCAGCACGATTCACATCCCTTTGGTCGAAGAATTCCTCGTGGACCTGAACGAAGAAGAGCGACGGATCGAGCTCGATCTGCCTGCTGGATTGGTCGAACTCTAAGCAACTCGATCGCGCATCCTGCGTCTTTGAAGTGAAAGGAAGGATAGCTCATGCTCATCGAAACGCTTTCGGTGTTTCCTCAGTGCTACGATTCGATCATGAACGAATCGATCATGAAGCGCGCGCAAGACAAGGGCGTCCTTGAATTCCGCGCGCACGATCTGAGGGATTGGACGCATGATAAGCATCGTACGACCGACGATGAGCCCTACGGGGGCGGTCAGGGTCTGGTGATGAAGTGCGAACCGATCTTCGAAGCATGTGACGAGCTCTTCGCTGCTGCTCCTACCAAACCCTATACGATCTTCCTTTCTCCCACGGGTGAGACATTAAGCGATGCGCTCACGCTCGAGCTTGCTGAAAAGGACCACCTCTTCTTTGTGTGCGGGCATTATGAGGGTATCGATGAGCGTGCCTATACCTTGGCGGACAAGACGATCTCGATCGGCGATTATGTGCTCACGAGCGGCGAGCTCGCATCGATGGTGGTCATCGATGCGGTCGTGCGCAGGCTTGATGGCGTGCTCGGCGATGAAGGCAGTTCTGTTGACGAGAGCTTCTATGATGGATTGCTCGAATATCCGCAGTACACGCGTCCTGCGCAGTATCGCGGCATGAGCGTTCCCGATGTATTGCTCTCGGGCCACCATACCAATATCGAACGCTGGCGCCACGAGCAAAGCCTTCTGCGTACGGCAGCGCTTCGTCCTGATCTGCTCGCAGAAGCGAATCTGACCCCCGAAGATCGTGCCTTTCTCGAGCGCCGCTCGTAACTTTCGTTTGCTCCTTGGCGTTTGCCCATACCCAACTCATAAAAGATTGTTTAATATAAGGAAATGTGCGGTTAAGCGCGTGCAAAGGGCACGAGCGACCGCATAATCGAATGAACATCAATCTCATCGGGAAGGAGCGTCGTGGATTCAGGTCGTCACGCGAGCGATCATAAACCGAGCATCTTCAGAAGGTTTCTAAGCTTTCTTATCATGGTCGCTGTCGTGGTCGTGGGGGCATGGTTGCTACGCTCTTTCGTTGTTGAACCCTTCCAGATCCCTTCCGCTTCTATGGAAGACACCATCAAAACAGGCGATATGGTCTTCGCCGAAAAGGTCTCCTATCATTTCTCCGATCCTGAACAGGGCGATATCGTGGTCTTTTCCGATCCGCAGGTACCTTCGCGTACGCTCATCAAGCGCGTGATCGCCACCGAAGGCCAGACGGTCGATCTGCGCGATGGCAAGGTGTATGTCGATGGCGTTGCGCTCGATGAACCCTATACCGATGGCCTTCCTAGCTACCCGCTCAACACGGTAGGCACGGTCGATATCAGCTATCCCTACACCATCCCTAAAGGCGATGTGTGGGTGATGGGTGATAATCGCACCAATTCCTCTGATTCACGCTATTTCGGTCCGATCGATAAGGACACGGTCTTTGGCAAGGCGTTCGCCATCTATTGGCCTGTCGAGAGTCTTGCTTGGATCGGATAGTGTCACGACAAGTTCGTGCTAACCCAATGAACAAGGTCGCGCACTTTGAGATGCGACCAGTGAATTATGACCATAAGGAGCTACATGACTACGAACGTCATATCATCTGAGCAAGGAAATGAGCCGCTCAGTTTCCAAGAGATCATCCTTCGCCTTCAGCAGTATTGGGCAGATCAAGGCTGTGTGGTGCTACAGCCCTACGACAACGAAGTAGGTGCAGGAACTTTCCATACCGCTACCACGCTCAGGAGCCTGGGTCCGAGCGCCTGGCGTGCGGCCTACGTTCAGCCGTGTCGTCGTCCGACTGATGGACGCTACGGCGAGAACCCCAACCGCATGCAGCATTATTACCAGTTCCAGGTGCTCTTGAAACCTTCGCCTGATAACGTGCAAGAGCTCTATCTCGATTCGTTGCGCACGATCGGCATCGAGGTCGAGAAGCACGATATCCGTTTCGTCGAAGACGACTGGGAAAGCCCGACGCTCGGCGCGTGGGGCTTAGGATGGGAAGTCTGGCTCAACGGCATGGAGGTGACCCAGTTCACCTACTTCCAGCAGGTGGGCGGCTTCGAGTGCGATCCCGTTCCGGCAGAGATCACCTATGGTCTCGAGCGTTTGGCCATGTACATTCAGGGCGTCGACTCGGTCTACGATCTGGTATGGTCGCGTGCGGCGGATGGGTCGGTCTTCACCTATGGCGATGTCTTCTTGGAGAACGAGCGCGAATTCTCTGCCTATAACTTCGAAGTGGCCGATACCGATCTGCTCTTCGGTGAATTCGATCGCTACGAAAAGGAATGCTTGCGCACGCTCGAAGCAGGCTTGCCGCTTCCGGCTTACGATTACGTGCTGAAGTGCTCGCATGCATTCAATCTGCTCGATGCGCGCGGCGTGATCAGCGCGACTGAGCGCATGGGCTATATCCTGCGCGTTCGCACCATCGCTAAGGCTTGCTGCAAAGCTTATCTGGAAAAGGTCGTCGGCCAATGCGTCGAAGACGAGGAAGGGGAATAATCTCATGGCTCAAACTCGTACGCTCGCTTTCGAGATCGGCGTTGAAGAGATCCCCGCATTCGACCTGGTCGATGCTGTCAAGCAGCTTGAGCGAAAAGTTCCCGCGCTCCTGGACGATGCGCGTATCCCGCATGGCGCGATCGAAGTTTACGATTCCCCGCGTCGTCTTATCGTCGTGGTCTACGATGTCGCTGTTGAGACGGTTGCAGAAACAGAGGTCTTCAAAGGCCCTGCCGTGCGCATCGCCTTCGATGAAGCGGGCGCGCCCACGAAAGCTGCAGAAGGTTTTGCGCGCGGCAAAGGGCTTACGGTAGACGATCTCTACCGTGAAGAGCAAGGTGGCACCGAATATGTGTTCGCTAAGCGTGAAGTGCCGGCGGTCAAGGTCTCAACTTTGCTGCCCGGGGTGCTCGATTCCATCATCCGTTGCATCTCTTGGCCGAAGTCGCAGCGCTGGGGCGCTCAGCATGAGCTCTTCTCGCGCCCTGTTCGTTGGATCGTCGCGCTCTTTGGCGATGAGGTCATCGAATTCGAATACGCAGGTCTCAAGGCATCACGTGAGACGATGGGGCATCGTTTCATGGCGCCAGGTCCCTTTGCGGTCGCGGATGCAGATAAGCTGCTTGAGGTAGTGCGCGCGGCAAAGGTCGTTCCTTCTCACGCGCAGCGTGAAACGCTCATTCGCGAGCAGGTCAGTGCGATCGAGGCTGAAACAGGTCTTAAGGCAGAGCTTCCTCAAAAGACGCTCGTGGAGGTCGTGAACCTGGCCGAATACCCGACTGCTATGGTGGGTGCTTTCGACGAAGAGTTCTTGGCCGTTCCTGAAGAGATCATCGTCGATGCGATGCTCATGCACCAGCGCTATTTCCCGCTCTACGATGCACAGGGTAAGCTTTCTAACAAGTTCATCGTGGTCTCCAATGGCGACCCCGCCTTCACGGAAACCATCGTCGATGGTAACGAGCGCGTGGTACGTGCCCGTCTCTATGATGCGAAGTTCTTCTATGACGAAGACCTCAAAAAGCCGCTCGAAGCGTATGTACCAACGCTTGATGAGGTCGTATTCCAAGAGAAGCTCGGCACCGTGCTCGATAAGACCAACCGTATCGTATCTTTGGTCGATCATCTTGCTACAGAAGCGAATCTCGATGAGACCGATCGGGCTGACGCCAAGCGCGCAGCGTATCTTTGTAAGGCTGACCTCGTTACGAATGCGGTCGTGGAATTCACCTCGGTGCAGGGCATCATGGGCTCCTACTATGCCGAGGCAGCAGGGGAGACTCCTCAAGTGGCGCGTGCGATCGCGCAGCATTATCAGCCCAAGTTCGCTGGAGATGCGCTTGCCGATGGTGTGGTTGGGCAGCTCGTCGCGTTCGCCGATAAGCTCGATACGATCTGCGGTCTGTTCGCGATCGATCAAGGACCGAGTGGCTCTTCTGACCCGTTCGCGATCCGCCGAAGTGCGATCGGTATCGTGAACATGCTCAACGCGGGTCTTCCGGTCAATCTCACCGATGCGATCGCGTGTGCGCTCGATAACTACACCAGCATCTCATTCGACAAGGCAGCGGTCCAGACCCAGATCGAAGATTTCTTCATCACCCGTGCGCGCGTGATGTGCCAAGACGCTGGTCAGAGCCCAGATGTCATCGAAGCAGCGCTCGCAGGTGGCGTACGTGAACCAGCCGAGTTCACGAAGCGTGTTTCGGTACTTGAGCGCTTCAGGGCAGAGCACGCCGAAGAGATGCAAGACCTCTCGACGGCATTTGCGCGAGCGAACAACCTGCGTGATGAAGAGGTGGGCATCGACCTTGATGAAGCGGCGCTTGGCGAAGTCGAGATCGCGCTTCGCGATGCGACCGATACCGCGAGTGCGAAGGTCACAAAAGCGCTTGCTGCGCAAGATTATGAAGGCGCGCTCCGTGCTCTTGCAGCCCTGCGTGTTCCGATCGATACCTTTTTCGACGAGGTCATGATCATGGACGACGACCCGGTTAAGCGCGCGAATCGACTTGCGCTCTTGAATCGCTTCGTTAGCGTGTTCTCTTCGGTTGCGGATTTCTCCCATCTGGTGAAGCAGGACCGCTAAACAGATCCTAAGAATATACGTATCGTTTATGTAAAGCTCTTCGCTGCCGTTGTGAAAACCGTGCGAAGAGCTTACGTTATATGCGATAGCCATACGTTTGGCAGGAGGGGTGCGCGTGCAAAAATGGATCGCGCAAGGAATGGTCTCGGAGGATCTTCCGACCATTCATGTAATTTCGGATTCCACAGGAACAACGGCTAAAGCGCTCGCACGAGCCGCATCAGCGAGCTTCGGTGAGACGAATCCTGCGATCGAGATACTTCCAGGCATCAAATCTGCAGCTGAGCTCACTGAAGAACTAGATGCACATCTCGCACGCCACCGCACGCGTCAGATTCCTGGCGCTTTCATCATCTTCTACACACTTGTTGATGATGAACTGCGCGCAGCAATGGAGGCATTCGTTACTTCAGCGCGTGAGTGCGAGAGCGATCCTGCGCGGAAGATCATCGCAGTCGATGTGCTCGCCCAGGCACATGATGCGCTCGCAGAAGCAACGGGGCGCACGCCTGAGCCACATCCAGGCGCGCTCTATTCGATCGACGATCAGTACTTCAGCCGCCTCGCTGCGGTGGATTTCACGATCAACCATGATGATGGTCGCAACCCGCAAGACCTCACGAAAGCGGATATCGTTCTCATTGGCGTATCGCGCACTTCGAAGACGCCGCTTTCCATCTATCTTTCGCAGCTTGGCTATAAGGTCGCCAATGTGCCGCTCGATAGTCAGACCGAACCACCAAAGGAGCTCTTCGCGGTCGATCCTACGCGTATCTTCGGTCTTATGACCACGCCTGAGCTCTTGGTCGAGGTTCGCAAACGCCGTCTTGCTAAGGCAGAGCATGTTGCTTCGTCCTATTCAGAATACGAAGCAGTCTGCGAAGAGCTCGCTTCTGCACGTGATCTGATGAGAAAACTCGGATGCATCGTCATTCGCACCGATAATCGCGCAATTGAAGAAACCGCGCAGGAGATTTTGCGGTATTATGAAAGTGCTCATCCGCAATACTAGTGCGGGTGGAGAGGGATTAGTATTCGTTTTTAGGAGAAAATGGTGACTGACCAAGTTAAACGCGTCTATGCCTTCGGTAAAGATGCACAGGGTAACAATGTTACTGAGGGTAACACCAACATGAAGGCGATCCTCGGTGGCAAAGGTGCGAACCTTGCAGAAATGGCGAACATTGGCCTTCCGGTGCCTCCCGGTTTTACTATTTCTTGTCAAACGTGTATGGAATACGCCAACGCGGATAACACTTGGCCAGAAGGTGTTCTCGATACCATCCAGGAATATCGTGAGGATCTTGAGAACCGCATCGGTAAGAAGATCGGCGATGCAGAGGATCCGCTGCTCGTCTCCGTTCGTTCCGGCGCTCCTATGTCCATGCCGGGCATGATGGACACGGTTTTGAACCTTGGGCTTAACGATGAGTCGATCAACGGTCTCATCAAGCAGACTGAAAATCCCCGTTTCGCGTGGGACTCTTACCGCCGCTTCATCCAGATGTTCTCCAACGTCGTTATGGATCTTGATGGCGATCTGTTCGAGAATGCTATCAACGTCATGAAGCGCGACCGCGGTGTCGAATCCGATACCGATCTTACCGCTGAAGATCTCCAAGAGCTCGTTGCGCAGTTCAAGCGTATCTTTACCGAGAACGTCGATGCTAACGAATATCCTTCTCTCGTTGTCGATGGGGAAGTGCAATTCCCTCAAGACCCCGATGTTCAGCTCCAGCTCGCTATCGAAGCGGTGTTCGGCAGCTGGAACAACCCGCGCGCAACGCTCTATCGTAAGCAGAACAAGATCTCCGACGATCTGGGCACGGCAGTGAACGTTCAGTCCATGATCTTCGGCAACAAGGGCGATACGTCCGCTACCGGCGTTGCGTTCACCCGTAACCCTGCGAACGGTGATAAAGAATTCTACGGCGATTACCTGGTCAACGCTCAGGGCGAAGACGTTGTTGCTGGTATCCGCAATACCTCACCTATCGCCGACCTTAAGAACACCCCGGGCCTCGAAGAAGCAGGCAAGGAGCTCGAAGGTGTCTTCACGCTGCTCGAGAACCACTTCCGCGATATGTGCGATATCGAGTTCACCATCGAGCAGGGCAAGCTCTGGATGCTCCAGACGCGCGTTGGCAAGCGTACTGCTGCTGCAGCGCTCCACATTGCTATCGCGATGGTCGAAGAGGGCCTCATCACCAAAGAAGAAGCGGTCATGCGTGTCGATCCCGAACAGCTCGATCAGCTCCTCCATCCGCAGTTCGATGCCGATGCTGAATACGATGTGGTTGCAACTGGCCTCAACGCATCTCCGGGTGCTGCAGTGGGCGAAGCGGTCTTCTCCGCTGAAGCAGCCGTTGAAGCAGAGGCAGAAGGTCGCAAGACCGTGCTCGTTCGTTGGGAGACCACGCCAGACGACCTTGCTGGCATGATCGCTGCTGAAGGCATCCTTACCTCTCACGGTGGTAAAACCTCGCACGCTGCGGTTATCGCTCGTGGCATGGGCGCACCGTGCGTATGCGGCGTTGATGCACTGAAGATCGATGCCGATGCGAAGCAGGCAACCATCGCTGGTACCGATCTTGTCATCCGCGAGGGTGATATGATCTCGCTCGATGGTACGACGGGTATCGTCGTGCTCGGCGCGGTCGAGCTCGTTCAGCCCGAGCTTGCAGGCGATCTCGACACCATCCTTGAATGGGCAGACGAAGTGCGCACCATGGGTGTTCGCGCTAACGCTGATAATCCTGAAGATGCAGAGCTTGCTCGTTCCTTCGGCGCTCAGGGCATTGGCCTGTGCCGTACCGAGCACATGTTCTTGGGCGATCGCAAGCAGATCATCCAAACCTTCATCCTCAATGAAGATGAATCCATCCGCGAAAAGGCTGTTGCAGACCTCTTCGCTGCTCAGACGGGCGATTTCTTGGGTATGTTCAAGGCGATGGACGGCCTGCCCGTCATCGTTCGTTTGCTCGATCCGCCGCTGCATGAGTTCCTCGAGAGTCCGCGTGCACTCGATGTGGAGATCGCACGTCTTGAGGCCACCGGCGCAGATCCTGCTGTCATTGCTCAGAAGCGTCACCTCATGGAGCAGATCGATAGCTTCGCTGAGCAGAACCCGATGCTCGGTCTTCGTGGTTGCCGTTTGGCTATCACCTATCCGGTGCTCCCACGCATGCAGGTTCGCGCGATCGCAACGGCAATGGCGCAGCTGAAGAAGGAAGGCTTCGATCCGAAGCCCGAGATCATGATCCCGCTCGTTTCCGTGAAGCCCGAACTCGAGAAGCTTCGTGCACTTGCTGAAGAGGTCATCGCTGAAGTTGCCGCTGCTGAAGGCGTCGAACTTGAGATTCCGATCGGCACCATGATCGAGCTTCCGCGTGCTGCTGTTACCGCAAACGAGATCGCTCAAGCAGCCGATTTCTTCTCATTCGGCACGAACGACCTCACGCAGACCACGTTCGGCTTCTCGCGTGACGATGTCGAGTCTGAATTCGTTCCGCAGTACCTCGCAGAGCGCATCCTGCCTTACAACCCCTTCGCTACGGTCGATCCGGGTGTTGCGAAGCTCGTTGAGATGGGCGTTGAGCTCGGCCATGAAGGCAATCCTGATATTGTTTGCGGCGTTTGCGGCGAGCATGGTGGCGATCCTGATTCCGTTAAGATTTTCTACGGTATCGGTCTCGACTATGTTTCCTGCTCACCGTATCGCGTGCCGCTGGCTCGCTTGGCTGCTGCTCAGGCTGCGCTGGCAGACAAATAGTTCTTGCGAACAAGCGCTTATTCAAGAACGATCACCTTCGGGTGGTCGTTCTTTCGTTTGCGAGAGACGGGGGAGGAGCAAGAGAGTTGTCAAGATTCTTGAACCCGTGTGCCCTTTCTAGCTCTAGTAAAACAGAATAAGCCCTCTTAAGAGGGCTTATAGAGAATGAAGTGGAGGCGCGGAGGATCGCTCGTGTCAAGTCGCCGCAAAATATCGAAGATATTTTGCTCTGGGCGCTGTCGCGCCACCTTGACACTCGCCGCAGGCGGTGTACGCTAAAGCTTACACCGCCAGTCGAACATGGTTCGATTTCCTACCCTCCACCATAACTAATAAAAATGCCCACGCTTCACGTGGGCATTTTTATTAGTTATGGTGGAGGCGCGGAGAGTCGAACTCCGGTCCATACTAGATCATCAATGAAGCACTACAAGCTTAGTCGGTGATTAGGTTTCGGACACGCCGCGTGCATCGACACACAATAACGCATCCTAGCTGGTTCAGTCTTGAGTCTCGTCATACCAACGACGTACGAGACAGCAGTCTCCTAAAGATGATATCGCGCCAGGGCCGGAAACATACCCTGGGTTGACAGCCTGGCTAGATTAAGCAGCCATGGCGAGCGCAGGAGCGCTCTGAGTTTTAGCTTTGCCAATTAAATTTGACAGTACCCCTGTTTAACGTGGCGAGGAGACCACGACCTGCTCTTCATATCCAACCTACCATGTCGAAACCAGTCGCCCCCAAATATGGAGAGAACGAACGCAGTGGTAGTTGCGTTGTTTTCAAGGTGCTCGCAGAAGATGCACGTCTGCGGAGTCACTATTCTACGCGCCTTGCTGTTTCTGTCAAATCAAACGGATAGCGACATGCGAAGGGAGCGTTCTTCACGCGTTTTACCAGGTAACGATTTTTACACAGAATGCCAAAGCGCATCACCTTCGAAACAAGTCACCGTTAAGGTCGAGAGAGATAGTTGCGAAGGTCAGCAGGTCTTTTGTCACCTTGGTAAAGAGCAAGGGATGCCGAAGAGTTTGAGACAAGGTGACAAATGCCCGGGTAGTTTGTCATCCTGATCGCCCGGTGTTAAAAAAGGTGTCGAACGACCGGGTAGTTTGTCACCTTGCGAGATAAAAAAAGGGGGGGCTGAAATGGACAAGGACGCAGGAAAGAGCGTTGCGTCAACAGGCTCTCCTTCGGCGAGTAACGCGACTGTCGAGCACGCTTCAACAGCGAATGCCCAAACGCTCTCAACGCAAGATCAAAACAACTCGAATAATAATGACGGTTTCAAGCGCACGCTTTCCATCTTCGATATGGTCATCTACGGTCTTATCTTCATGGTGCCTATCGCGCCCTTCAGCATCTATGGCGGGGTGGCGAACGCCTCGAATGGCATGGCATCGATGGCGTATCTTATCGCCTTCGTTGCAATGTTCTTCACGGTGCTCTCATTCGGCATCATGATCAAGACCTTTCCTTCATCAGGTTCGATCTACACGTATGCATCGAAGAGCTTAGGAAGCGCGATCGGTTTCATCGCTGGTTGGCTCATGCTCCTTCAGTACCTTATTTCTCCCGACATGGTCTTCATCATCGCTGCTGAACCGCTTTATCAATATGTTCCCGCGGTGCCCGTGTGGGCGTGGTGCTTGATCTTCTTGGCCATCGTGCTCGTGGTCGCCTCACGAGGCATTCAGACGACCATGATCGTGAACAAGATCGCACTGGTGTGCGAATGTATCGTGTTGGGAATGTTCCTCGTATTCGGCATCGCTTTCATATTCTCTCACCCTGAAACATCGGGCTTTACGCTCGATGCCTTCTTCGATCCATCGAAGTTCACCATGCCATCGATGCTGAGCGCGGTGTCGCTCGCGGTGTTCTCGTTCGTTGGATTCGGTTGCGTGGCCACGCTTACTGAAGAAGCCAAGAATGAGCGCAGTGGCCCTCCGCGTGCGATGATGATCATGGTCATCATCTTGGCTGTCCTCTTTGCTTTTACGTGCTATATCGCCACCTGCGTCGATCCAAGTGGTGAACTCTGCCGCTCCAACGAAACGAACGGCTTCTACCTTATCGCTGAATTGGTGGGCGGCAAGTGGTTCGGTCAGCTCTGTGCTTTGGCGGTCGCGCTTGCTCAGGGAATCTTCACGGGTTTGGTCGCCCAGGTTTCGGTCTCGCGCGTGCTCTACGTGATGGGTAAGAGCGGCTCGCTTCCAAGTCCGCTCGCGAAGATGGATAAGAAGCGTGGCGTGCCGCTGGTGGCAACGCTCTTCGTTTCCGCTCTTTCGCTCGTGCTTCTGCCATTCTTCCTCAACATCGGTATGGATGGTCTGGCAAAGGTCGTGAACTTCGGCGCCCTTGCATCCTATGTGATCTTGAATGTCTGCGTGTTCTGGCATTTCTGGGTGAAGGGCAAGGACCATACGAACCCGTTGCGCCTTTTGATCTGCCCGATCATCGGAGCGATCATCGTTGGTGCGATCTTCGTTTCGCTCGATCCGACCTCGCACACGATCGGCATCATTTGGATCATCATCGGCATCGTCTACTATCTGGTGACCACGCGTCTTCTCAAACGCAAGATAACCATGGAATAGAAGGTCCATGCAACAGAACACCACTGAAGAGCCCTCTGTGAAAAGTGCGCAGGGGGCTTATCTGTTGGGATTGTTTCTAAGCTGTTGCATTGAGCTTACGTTTAATCAACATACCTTACGACAATCTCACAATACCGCCTATGAGCTGCAAAAAGTGGCATGGTGAGGTTAAAGAAAAAAGTCGACGTGCTTGGAGGCGCTCGGCATGATTTTGAAAGGGGTGGGAAAAATGAGTGAATCAAAGACTTCTGTAGCGCCTGCAAATTCATCTGGCTCCAAAAAGCAGACGGCGAAGATGCTTGGATTCGGCGGATTCTTTGCTATGACCGCATCAATGGTCATGACCGTCTATGCGTATCCTGATTTTGCATCTTCTGGTCTCCATTTGATCTTCTTCTTGATTCTTGGCGGTGTGTTCTGGTTCTTGCCAGTCGCGCTCGTGGCTGCTGAAATGGCAACCGTCAAAGGATGGGAGAATGGCGGAATCTTCGCTTGGGTTGGCAACACGCTCGGTAAGCGCTGGGGCTTCTCGGCGCTGTTCTATCAGTGGTTCCAGATCACGGTTGGATTCGTAACCATGGCATTCTTCGTTTTGGCTGCGATATCCTACATCGTTGGATGGGATGCGCTCTACAACAATCCACTTGTTATGTTCATCGGAGTTGCGATCATCGTTTGGGGATTGACGCTAACGCAGCTCGGAGGAACAAAGCTGACAGCTCGTATCGCTAAGGTTGGCTTCTTCGGAGGCGTTTTGATCCCTGCGGTGGTCTTGCTCATCGGTCTTATCGCGTATTTGGCAACAGGAGGTGTCTCGCAGCTCCACTTCAATATGAACGGCTTCGTTCCGGACTTCACGCAAGTGAGCACGCTGGTCATCTTCGCATCGTTCATCTTGGCGTTCGCAGGTGTTGAGGCAAGTGCTTCTCACGTTAACGAGTTGAAGAACCCAGGCAAGATCTACCCGATGGTCATGATCGTTCTCTGTATCTTAACGATCGTACTCGATACATTGGGTGGTCTGGCTGTTGCAATGACCATGACCGAAGCTCAGCTCGACGCGAACTTGAGCACGGGCGTGGTCACGGCGTTTGCGAACATCTTCGATGCGCACTTCGGATGCGGTTGGTTCGTCTATATCATCGCGTTCTTGCTGGCAGCAGGCGTGCTCGCAGAGATTTCTTCATGGATCGTTGGTCCTTCTCGTGCATTGCTCGACACAGCAGACGAGGGCATCATCCCGCGTAGCCTGGCAAAGACCAACAAGCACGGCGTGTCGGTGAAGATCGTGGTCATCCAGGGTATCGTGGTAACCATTTGGGATGCGGTGCTCTGCGGTTCTATGGCGCTATCTGGCGGTTCGGGATCCTCTATCTCGTACCTTACCGCAGTTGGCTTGACCGTTGTCATCTATCTGGTCGGCTACATCCTGTTCTTCTTGGGCTATTTCAAGCTCATCTTCAAGGGAAAGGATCACGAGCGTGCCTTCAACGTGTTCGGGGGAACCGTTGGCAAGTGCATCGTTGCGGGCATCGGTTTGTTGCTCACAGTCTTTGCGCTGATCGTTTCGTTCTTCCCGCCAAGCCAGCTTGATGCTCAGTCGGGCACGGTCTATGTGGCGACCTTGATCATCTGCTGGGTGGTTTCGGTGGCGATACCGTTCGTGGTATATGCACTACGTAAGCACTGGAATGGCGGCATCGATCATGATCCTCCCACCATTCCGAGCAAGAAGATGCTGGCAGCAGCAGCTGCAACTTCTTCAAGCGCTCCCGCGCCAGCGAAGAGCGAACCTGCTCAAAAGCAAGCCGCATCCGCTGATGCTCACAGCAGTGATTCACCGCCTAAGGAGCAAAGTTGATCAGAGCTATTGGTCGCGTTTCCCCTTCACTTTCAAAAAACGAAGGGGAAGGGGGAGGCGACTGGGCAGCGGCGCAGAGTGCGTATGCATCATAAGGTAAGCAGAAGGAAACTACGTAAAGGAAAAAGGTCTTCGCTCAAGCGAAGAAAAGACTAAGGAGTTCATCATGACTGATAAAGACGTAAAGCTCGTTTCGACTGAAGAATTAGCCGAAATGGATGCTCAAACTCAGTATCTGAGCCCGATCTTCGGATCGTATGCCTCAGATGTTGAGATGCCGGTTGACAAGCTCAACCACGACCCGATCGAGCCGCGTATCGCAAGCGAGATCATTCGTGAGTACATCGGCACGGAAGGTAATGCACACCAGAACCTCTGTACGTTCGTACAGACCTACATGGAACCCGAAGCAGCAGAGCTGATGAAAGAAACACTCGAGAAGAACGCGATCGATAAGGATGAATATCCGATGACCGCAGACCTCGAGAACCGCTGCGTGAAGATCATCCAGAATCTGTGGCACGCTAACCCTGATGAAGAGCCTATGGGCACTTCGACCGTTGGTTCATCTGAGGCGTGTATGCTCGGTGGTCTTGCGGCACTGTTCCGCTGGAAGGCATTGGCTAAGGCTGCAGGGATCGATATCTATTCATCGCATCGTCCGAACCTCGTCATCACTTCTGGCTATCAGGTTTGCTGGGAGAAGTTCTGCCGCTACTGGGACATCGAGATGCGTCTCGTTCCTATGGAGGCCGATCATCTCTATATGACCGCAGAAGATGCAATGAAATACGTTGACGATCACACCATCTGCGTTGTTTGCCTCCTCGGCATCACCTACACGGGTCGTTATGACGATGTGAAGGGCGTTGACGCTGCTCTTACCGAGTACAACAAGACGGCAAAGGTCCCTGTTCGTATTCACGTTGACGGTGCATCGGGCGCAATGGTCGCTCCGTTCATCGAGCCCGATCTGGATTGGGACTTCAAGCTCCCTAACGTTTGGTCCATCAGTACTTCTGGCCATAAGTATGGTCTGGTGTATCCGGGCATTGGCTGGGTTTGCTGGCGTAGCAAGGAAGCTTTGCCTGAGGATCTGATCTTCTGGGTAAGCTATCTGGGCGGTCAGGAAGCAACCATGGCTATCAACTTCAGCCGCAGTGCTTCTCAGATCATCGGTCAGTACTACGTGTTCATGCGTAACGGCTTCGAGGGTTACAAAGAGATCCAAATGCGCACCATGGACGTTGCTCATCACCTGGTTCAGGGCATCAAGGAACTGGGTATCTTCATCATGTATGAAGAGGCAACCGAAGTACCGATCCTGTGCTGGAGCCTCGATCCTAAGGCGGGTAAGAAGTGGACGCTCTATGATCTGGATGATCGTCTGCGTATGCATGGCTGGCAGATCCCTGCCTACCCGCTGCCTGCGAACATGGAGCATGTCACCTGCCAGCGTATCGTAACGCGTGCAGACCTCTCCATGACCATGGCAGACAAGTTCTTGAAGGACATGAAGGCAGAGATCGCAAATCTCGACAATGCTACGGTCATCGGTGCTCAGGATAGCAATATCGCACCGAAGAAGTCATTCGATCACAGCGGTCGATAGGCGCGCAAGTGTTCGGTTGCTAAAACTGAACGCGCCACTTTGAGTCTATGTACACAAGGCATATGACCCACCCCGATACCGGCCTCCTTGCAAAGGGGAGGTCGGTATCTTTTTGTTGGGCGAAGGGTATTTGAACAAGAGAAAGGAATCTGTTGGATTGCTTGCTCGTGACCATTCCAATAGCGTCTTTCACATTCGATTCGCCTTCTAGGATATGTGCACTGTTCAATAAACGATAGAATAATCTGTTATCCTCATGCATTTACGATCAAGGAAGGAGGCGGCGCGCATGAAAAACGTTTGGCTCGTATTCAAGCGCGATATTCTTCGTCTCCTTAAAGTTCCGCCTGCTCTTATGGTCATCCTGTTCTTGATCGTATTGCCCTCCATCTATACCTGGTATAACGTGGCAGGGTTTTGGAATCCCTATGACAACACCTCTGCGATGCGCGTATGCGTAGTGAACGAAGATGTGCCAGCGCACTCCGAGCTTACAGGCCAGATCGATGTCGGTTCGCAGGTGGTGAAGGGTCTTGAAGAGAACGATCAGCTCGATTGGCAATTCGTTGATCGCACCGAGGCGATGAACGAGCTCAACGCAGGAGCGTGTTATGCGGTGTTCGTCATCCCTTCCGATTTTAGCGAGCGCCTTATCGCGCTTACGGAAGGCAAGGATGAAAAACCGAGCATCCAATATTATGTGAACGAAAAGACTGGCCCTGTTGCGCCCAAGATAACCGATACTGGATCGAATACGCTCGACCGTACGGTGAACGCTGAATTCGTGGGCACGGTGAGCAAGGCGGCGGTGAGCGCGATCGATGGCGCTTCGGGCGAAATGCACGATGCGCTCAAGAAGGTGCGTTCTAAGGCACTCGAGCAGATGGATAGCGCGCTCGATGCTCTTGCCCTCATGGATAGTTCGATCGCTCAAGTCGACAGTGCGATTGGTCAAGCAAAGACGGGTGTCTCGACTGCGCACGACAAGCTCGGGGAGGCAACGGGTAAGCTCGATGAAGCGGCAAAAGAGCTGAAGAATGCTGCAGATCAAGGTGAAACGGCGGCGAATGCGCTCAATACCTATGCTGCGCAAGGGCTGGTGAGCCTTGGGAAGACCACTGCCTATCTTTCGCAAACGATCACCAAGACCTCTTCCACGATCGCGACAGGGCTCAGTGATATTTCGAAGGCCAAAGGATCGGCTGATCTTGCTCTTGCGGAAGCGAAAGGCATCGTCGAACACAATCAAGCGCTCATCGACGAGCTTACGGCGCTCTGTGATGCGCTTCCCGATTCGAGCGATTACAAAGAACAGTTGCGTTCGTTGGTCGCTTCTTTGGATAGCTTGAACAAGCAGACCTCAGAGACGGTATCGAGCCTTCAAGATACTTCGACGCAGATGGGCAAAGATATCGAAACCCTGAAAAAGGCAAATGAGGATTTCTCAAAGGCAGCGTTCGAAGGGATCAACAACGCGCAATCAATGGGAACGAAGGCCTTCACGGAAACCATCCCTCAAGTGAGCGCTGCTATCACGAAGCTCTCACGAGCTGCTGCTGATCTCTCTTCAACGGTCGCAGAGCAGAAGGCGCTCGTTCCACCTGCACAAGCTGCGCTCGATGAGTTGAATGCGACGCTCGATATCGCCTCTACTACCTTGAGCGAAACGCGGAGCACCGAGCAAGAAGCAACCGAAGAGTTGGCTATGGTGCGCAACGATGTGGTTTCGCTCTCAACGGCAGGATTCTTAGAGCGTCTGCTGGGGCAAAGCAGCCTCGATTCGAGCCAGATCGCTCAATTCGTGGCGTCTCCTACGCTCCTCAAGACCGAAGAGCTCTACACGGTCGATTCATATGGTGCTGCTATGGCGCCCTTGTTCATGAACCTCACCTTTTGGATCGGAGCGTTCATGCTGCTCATCATCATGAAGCAAGAGGTGGATGGCAGGGGCATTCGTCATTTGAGGATCTGGCAGCGCTATCTTGGGCGTTTTCTCCTTATGGCGCTACTTGTGGTGCTTCAGGCGATCATCTGCGTTTCAGGCCTTTTATTCATGGGGATCACGCCAGTCAATATCCCTGCGCTCTATGTAGCTGCTGCGATGTGTTCGCTGGCGTATCTGAGCATCATCTATTGCCTTTCCGTTACGCTTCAGCACGTGGGGAAGGGCATCTGCATCATCCTGGTCTTCGCACAGATCCCTGGAGCGACCGGTCTCTATCCCATAGAGATGACCTCCCCGTTCTTCCAGGCGATCTATCCGTTCTTCCCGTTCACCTATGGCATCGGTGCGATGCGTGAGGCGATGTGCGGCTTCTACGGCAACGATTTTGCTTTCACGCTTACCATGCTCTCGTTGTTCTTCGTGATCTTCATGGGGATCGGCCTCGCGCTTCGTCCGCGTCTTGCGAACGTGAACCGCATGTTCGCGCGTCAGATCGAAGAGGGTGATATCTACAACGGGGAAAGTGCGGTCGTGCCAGCACGTCGCTACCGTATGAGCCAGGTCGTCGCAGCGCTCGCTGATCATGATCTGTTCCAGCAAAACGTTCAAGAGCGTTATGAGCGCTTCACGCGTCTTTATCCGCGGCTGATGCGTGCTACGATCGCGCTCGGCATCTTGGTGCCCATTGTGTTCACGGTGGCATTCTCGCTCACCATGACAGAGAAGATCGTATTGCTCACTGCGTGGCTCATATGGTTCGCTCTCGTATGCGGTTTCTTGATCATAGTTGAGGAACTGCGCTACAGCATGCGTCGTCAGTTGCAGCTCGACTCGATGGACTCCGAGAAGCTGCGCACGATCTATGCCGATCGCAAGGTCGAGCGTTATAGCGATTCTCGCAGCTTGCACGAAGATGCCTCTTTGCTGCCGCCGAAGCGAGGTGGTAAGCGATGAAGAACGTTCTCGCGATATTCAAAGAGGATCTTAAGAATCTGTTCGGCAATGTGGTCAATGGCATCGTGACGCTTGGTCTTATCTTGCTTCCTTCGATCTTCGCGTTCTATAACATCATCGCGTGCTGGGATGTCTTCGATAACACTGGCAATGTGAAGGTCGCGGTCGCGAACACTGATGAAGGTTATCAGAGCGATCTTGTTCCTTTGCGGATGAACTTGGGAGAGCAGGTGATCTCTGCGCTCCGATCGAACGACCAGATCAAATGGGAGTTCGTTTCTGAAGAGGAAGCGATAGATGGAGCGAAGGCCGGTCGCTACTATGCAGCCGTGGTCATCCCTTCAACATTCAGCAAAGACATGCTCACGTTTTATAGCGATGGGGGAGAGCAGGCGCGCATCACCTACTATTCCAACCAGAAGAAGAACGTGATCGCACCGAAGGTCACTGACCAAGGAGCGTCTTCGGTTTCGTATGCGGTGAATGAGGCGTTCGCTCAATCGGTAAGCGAGATCTCGCTTTCCCTCGTGCATGTGATGGCGAATTATCTTGACGAGAATGGCGCTGATGCACGTATTGTTGCGCTCGCCGATCATCTCGAAGCTACTTCACGCGTTTTGGACAACGCCGCCAGTGCGGTCGAGGTATTCGGAACGTTCGGCAACGCTTCGAAAGACGCGCTCGATTCTGCCACTAAGCTCATCAACGCCACGCAAGCAGGCTTCGGTTCGGTTGCTGGTTCGACGGCGGGAGTGGCAGAAGGGGTCAGTGAGACCGCTGAAGCACTCGATTCGGCAACGGCAATGTTCAAAGAAGCGCTCACGGCTTCGACTGAAAGCTACGAGCAACTTGCGCAAGCTGCGAAAGACGCTGCAGGTGCGCTTGGCAATACGTCAAGCGCGATGGCAAGCAGCATGCGTACGCAGGCAGAAGCTGTCTCTGCGCAGATCGCAAGCTACCAAGAGCTCTCAGCACTCTTGCGCCAGATCGCGCCGAATGTTCCGAGCGATGTGCAGCCGGTGCTCCTTGCGATGGCGGATCGCCTCGATTCGACGGTGAAGACGCTCGAGCAAGTGCGAGATCTGCTCAATCAAAGCGCCGATGATCTCGATCGAGCGAACTCGCAAGCGAAGGCGGATATCGCTGAGCTTGAGAAGGTATCAGCCGAGGCGAAGACCGAGCTCGATAATCTGCAGAAGACCTATGACCAAGAGGTTGGCCCCGCGCTCGAAGAGTTCGAACGCTCCTCCAAAGCTGCGGCAAAAGCCTTCTCGGAAGGGGCAGCGGTGCTCTCCGAACAAGATCCCTTCACGATCGAAGGAAGTGAGTCGCTGGAGAGCACCTTCAACGATGCACTCGGGCAATCTGCTAGATCGGCAGATGAGCTTCGTAGTGCCGCCGATCAGCTTTCGAATACCGCAGAGAAGCTGCGTGAAGCAGCGATGGCGGGGGATTCGCAAACGCTTCATGATCTGCTTTCGGCGGATGTGGAAGGTTTGGCGCATGCGCTTGCAGCTCCGGTGAGCATCGAGCGTACCGCAGTCTTCCCGAGCCAATCGTTCGGCGCATCGATGGCGCCGCTCTACACTACGCTCGCTATCTTCATCGGGTCGCTTCTTATCATGGTCGCGGTGAAGCCCCGTATTTCGCAGCGCATGAAGGACAAGCTCAAAGACCCGAAGCCACGTCAGCTTTTCACGGGCCACTTCCTCATCTGCGCACTGCTCTCTGTCTCTTATACACATCTCCGAGCCCACGAGACACTGAGCGATCTCGTAT
>ERZ1027035.93-NODE-93-length-26652-cov-6.164943_pt1 | contig 26652 bp, 21 predicted proteins | sample MGYA00519442_ERZ1027035 | MGnify/ENA primary metagenome ERZ1027035 (study PRJEB26926, sample SAMN06164790) | human gut metagenome | biome: ENVO:00009003; feature: ENVO:2100002; material: ENVO:00002003 | host: Homo sapiens | place: USA | collected 2012 ...
GGAGATGTGTATAAGAGACAGGCGTGCCGATGCGCGACGATTGACCGAAGAGGAGCAACCATGGCCATCTTCAGCCCCACCGAGATCACCGACAACTACATGAGGGCCTCCGTGGGCAAGGCCGCCTCGCCGGCATGGCGGCTGTTCCTGCTGGCGGTGGCCGCCGGCGTGCTCATCGGGCTCGGCGCGGTCACCTCGTCCACGGCCGCCCACGGCCTGGAGAACGCCGGGCTCGTGCGGCTCATGTCGGGGCTCATCTTCCCCGTCGGCCTCATGATGGTCATCCTCATGGGCACCGAGCTGTTCACGGGCAACGCCCTTATGGTGACCGCCGCCATCGACGGCCAGATCACCTGGGGGCGGCTCTTCCGCAACTGGGGCATCGTGTTTCTCGGCAACCTCGTGGGGGCCGTGGCCTTGGCCGCCTGCATGGCGTTCTTCGGCCAGCTGAACATCGGCGGGGGAGACTTGGCGGTGTACACGGCCAAGGTGGCTGCCGCGAAGAACGCGCTGCCGTGGATGAACGCCTTCGTGCTGGGCATCTTCTGCAACCTCATGGTGTGCATCGCCGTGTACCAGGCCAACACCGCCCAGGACACCGCCGGCAAGGTGCTCGCCATCTTCTTCCCCATCATGGGCTTCGTGCTGGCCGGCTTCGAGCACTGCGTCGCTGACATGTACTACGTGCCCGCGGGCATTTTCGCCTATATGAACCCGGCGTACACGGGGCTCATCGATGCGGCGGGCATCAATGTGGCCCTGCTCAACTTCGGCGACTTCATCTTCGCGAACCTCATTCCCGTGACCTTGGGCAACATCGTTGGCGGCGTGGCCGTGGGGCTGGTCATGTACGCCTGCCATGGCACGAAGAGGGCGTAGAAGAATCTGCCGAATTCTTCAGGAATGTGGGTAATTCGGTCAGGTTTTGCGGCTTCCCTGCGGGTGCTCTTGCGAAGCGCGGCCGACGGCCTATGATGGGAGCATGGCGAACGGACTGACATATCAGCGCACCACTACGACCCCCGAGGCTACCAAGCAGCTGGCGGCGACGCTCGCGCCCTATCTGCATGCGGGCGACACCATCGTTCTGACCGGCGATTTGGGGGCGGGGAAGACCCAGTTCGTGCAAGGAGTGGCCGCAGCCCTCGGCGTGCGGGCGGCGGTGACAAGCCCCACCTTCAACATCCTTTTGGAGTACCACGACGGGCGCCTGCCGCTGTACCACTACGACCTGTACCGGCTGGATGCGCGCTGGCAGCTGGAGGACATCGACTACTACAGCGCCATCGACGGCGACGGAGACGGAGCGGCCTTCGTGGAATGGGCCGAGAAGTTCCCCGAGGACATGCCCTACGACTATCTGGAGATCGCCATCACAGCCGACGGCGACGGCGCACGGCGCATCGTCGCGCACTCCTTCGGCTCCCGCTCGCGCCAGCTTCTGTGCGTGTGGGCCAACGATTCCAAATCGCGCTTGGGAAAGTGCCAGCTGTAGAGAGACCTCGGGCAGTTCGCTATCTTGGGTTCGCTATTTTGCGGCGCGCGGGCAGTGGGGTACAATAGGCCGCACTGATTTGTCGTTTTCGGGAAGGTTCTCCCTTTGAATACACAGCGTTCTTTCGTACTTGCCTTCGACACGGCCAACGAGGTCATTGCCATTGGGCTGGGAAAGCTTGATGCCGCCACGCAGTCGATCGAGTGCGTGGCGAGCGTGGAAGTGGAGGCGCGGCGGGCGTCGAACACCCAGCTACTGCCGCGCATCGATGAGCTGCGCGCCCAGGCCGGCGTGGGCCGCGGCGAGATCGCCTGCGTGGCCGTGGGGCGCGGACCGGGATCGTTCACCGGGGTGCGCATCGCCCTGGCCTGTGCCAAGGGCATCGCGTCTGCGTTAGAGGTGGGCCTTGTGGGCGTCTCGTCGCTGGACGCGGTGGCCTGGGGCGCGTGGAAGGCGAGCGAGCGCGGGTCATTGCTCGTCGTGGCCGACGCCATGCGCCGCGAGGTGTATCCCGTGGAATACCGCCTGAGCGACGCGGGGGTGGAGCGCGTGACCGCCGACCGCGTCATCAAGGCCGAGGCCTTCGCCGAAGAGCTCGATGCGTCGGGCGGCTCCGATCGCCTGATCGCGGGCGATGCCCTGCGCAAGTACGCGGATCTCTTCGAAGGCGCGGGCGCGCTTCTGCCCGAGGCGCTGTGGACGCCGACGGGCGCGGGCCTCTTGATGGCGCTTCGGGCCTCATGGCGCGCGGGGGAGTGCGATCCCCTCGACGCCGAGCGCCACGATCCGGCCTTCGCCCTGCCCGTGTACACGCGCCTGTCGGACGCCGAGGAGAACGAGCGGCAGCGCCTGGCCCGGGCCGACGGTGCCCTGGCGGGCAAGCGGGGCTCGAAGCACGTGACCATGAACGACACGGCCATCGCCAACGCCCGGGCCAACGGCGAGGGCATCGCCTACAAGCCGCTCGATGCGTGTCATGTGGCCGATGTGGCGGCCCTGGAGGCGGCCGTGATGGGAACCGATGCGTGGAACGAGACGCTCGTGGCCGACGAGCTGGGCCGCGCCGACCGGGTATGGTGGGCCGCCTATGCCGCTGATCCCAAGATGCCGCTTTCCGCCGAGGCGCCGCTGGTGGGCTATGCCGGCGGCTGGGTGGTCGACGGCGACTTGCAGATTCTGAAGGTGGGAGTGGATCCCGCATGGCGCCGCCACGGCATCGCTCGCGTCCTGCTCGCCCGCGTGGCCGACGACGCCCGCAACCTGGGGGCGCGCACGAGTTCGCTGGAAGTACGCGCCGCAAACGCGGGGGCCCAGGCGCTGTACGCGGCCCTCGGCTACGAGACGCTGGGGCGCCGGCCGCGCTACTATTCCGACGGGGAGGACGCCCTCATCATGCGGGGGCCCCTGCCCACTATCACGCTGGCGGCGGTTCCGAACGGCATGGTGGCTGACGCGCAGCCTGGCTGTGCTTCGGGCCCGGGGGCGACCGAGGTCGCCCCCTACGGGGAGAGCGACGTGATCGCGACAAATCATCCTCTCATTCTGGCCATCGAGTCTTCCTGCGACGAGACGGCCGCCGCCGTCATCGACGGCGGGGGAGTTTTGCGCTCGGACGTGGTGGCGACCCAGGTGGATTTCCACGCGCGCTTCGGCGGCGTCGTGCCCGAGATCGCCAGCCGCAAGCATATCGAGGCCATCTGCGGCGTGTGCGACGAGGCGCTCGACGTCGCTGCGGCGAGCCTGGGGCGATCGAGCCTCCGCTGGCGCGACCTGGACGCCGTGGCGGTCACCTACGCGCCGGGGCTCGTGGGCGCGCTCGTGGTGGGCGTGGCCTTCGCCAAGGGCGCGGCCTGGGGCGCCGACATCCCCTTCATCGTCGTGAACCATCTGGAGGGACACCTGTACGCCAACAAGATCGGCCGGCCCGATTTCGCGCCGCCGGCCGTGGTGTCGCTCGTTTCGGGCGGCAATACCATGCTCGTGTACATGGCCGATTGGGGCGACTACCGCGTGCTCGGCACCACCATCGACGACGCGGTGGGCGAGGCCTTCGACAAGGTGGCAAAGGCGCTGGGCCTGGGCTACCCCGGCGGCCCGGTCGTCTCGAAGTTCGCCGCCGAGGGCGACCCGGATGCCATTCCGTTCCCCCGGGCCATGCTGCATTCGGGTGATTTGCGCTTCTCGCTCTCGGGCCTGAAGACCGCCGTGGTCACCTACATCAACAACGAGCGCGCCGCCGGGCGCGAGCTCAATGTGCCCGACATCTGCGCGAGCTTCACGGCGGCCGTTGTGGACGTGCAGGTGGCCAAAGCCCGCGCGGCCCTGCGCGAGACGGGGGCGCCCACCTTCTGCCTCGGCGGCGGCGTGGCGGCCAATCCGACCTTGCGCGCCGCCTACGAGCAGATGTGCGCCGAGGAGGGCGTGCGCCTCGTGATGCCGCCGCTCGCCTCCTGCGGCGACAACGCCGGCATGATCGCCGAAGTGGCGCTCGACCGCTATCGGGCCGGGGCGTTCTCGCCGCTTAGCACCGACGCTTTGGCCCATGGCGACTTGGAGGTGCCGTACTAGCGGCTCCGGGCGTCAGGGTTCGGGCGTTTCCGATTGCCCTTAGCGGCCCGGAGCGTTGAGCCCAAAACAAAAGCCCGAAGAGTCGGCGGCTCTTCGGGCTGGGCGAGCGATGGGGCAGGTGCCCCGTGGCCTTTGCGGGCCGAGGCCTTCTCTAGTGGCGGCAGGCGTTGGCGGGATCCATGAGCGCGACCTTGCCCTCCGCGAACAGGCGGGCCACGTTACCGACGTTGGGCTCGGTGGTGTCGGAGTAAACCTTGATGCCGGCGTTGGTGAAGCGAGTGAACGGCGGCATGCCCATGCCCACGGTGAGAATGCCGTCGACGCCGATGCCGGAGACGAAGTCGATCACGCCGCCGCAACCCACGGCATCGTGATCGGCGTTCTTCACCGACTCGACGCCCACGATGTTCATGTCGTCATCGAACTCGACGACGGTCATGTACGCGGCGTGGCCGAAGTGCCCGCTGCGGATGCTCTCGAGGCCGGCGTCGGTTTCGCTGGGGATGGCGATCTTCATGCGAATGCTCCTTTGCTGTTGCGACTTGCCCTTTGCTCGGGCAAGTCATACGTGTCTTTCAGGGCGAATTATAGCTTGAGCTGCGTCAAACATGCGTTGAAAATCGGCGACGACCTCCGAAGTGGCGTCCGGTGCACCAGCGTTCGAGGCGCCGTTGCTTCTGGCTCGCTCGCGCTGTATCCGTTGAAAGCTGAATAGCGGGGCGGATGCGACGCAGACGCGGAGACGAGCTGCCGGACTGCAATCTTAATACCGTCTTAATGCGGGCGCATGAACCTTAACGGCGTCTTTAGCCCTTGCTGATTATGCTGACATTCATCGGGTGGTGCTCTTGCGCGCGAAGCGCGTTGCCTCCCGGATGTTGGCAAGCGGTCCTGCGGGATCTTGAGAGACAAGGGCAAGATCATGTTCGTGGTGACACCTATCGTGGGCGTGTTGGCGCTCGTCGCGATGGCGTATTTGGCAGTTTTGCTGCTGCGGGGCGGTGAGCAGCGATGAGCGCGATCGCGGGGTCGGAGTTTCTGCAGGCGGGCGTGCTGGTGGCGCTCGTCGTGGCCTGCGCCCTCCCGCTTTCGGGGTATTTGGTTGACGTGATGGAAGGTCGGCCCCTTCTCATTCGGCGTGCGCTTGGCCCGCTCGAGCGCTCTGCGTGCCGTCTTGTGGGCGCGCGCGAGGATGATGGTATGGATTGGAGGCGTTTTCTCGCCAGTGCGCTCGCCTTTACGGCGGTAAGCTTTATCGGCCTCTTCACCCTGCTGATCTGCCAAGGCGCACTGCCTTGGAACCCCGAGGGCTTTCCGGGGCTTGCGCTCGATACGGCCTTCAATATGACGGCGAGCTTTGTGACGAACACCAATTGGCAGCCTATCGCCGGTGAGACGAATCTGAGCTACTTCTCGCAGGCGGTTGGTCTGGCGGTGCAGAACTTCCTTTCGCCGGCCGTCGGCATCGCGGTGGCATTCGCGTTGCTGAGGGGCCTGGCATCTTCGGACGGCGGCAAGCTCGGGAACTTCTTCGTCGATGTCGTGCGCGCGGTGCTCTACGTGCTGCTGCCCCTGTCGCTGGTGCTCGCTTTGGTGGGAGTATGGCAGGGATCCCCCCAGACGTTTCAGGGCTATGAGATGGTGCAGCTTTTGGAGCCGGTGAGCGTCGATGCCGAGGGGACTCTCGTCGATGCCGATGATCCGACGGCGGTGCAGGAGGTGACCGAGGCGGTCGTGCCGCTCGGTCCGCAATCGTCCCAGGTGGCTATCAAGCAGCTGGGAACTAACGGCGGCGGCTTCAACGGCGCGAATTCCGCTTCGGCTTTGGAGAACCCCACGCCGCTTACGAATCTCCTCCAATGCGCGGCGATGCCGCTCATCCCCTTCGCTCTGGTATTTGCTTTCGGGCGCATGGTGGGCGACCGTCGGCAGAGTCGCGCGCTCATGACGGTTGTCCTCGCGCTTCTCGCGGCGGGCCTGTTCTCCGTTATCGCCGCCGAGACGGCGGCCACGCCCCAGCTTTCAGCCGATGGGGCAGTGTATCTGGGCGCCTTGGGCCAGTCGGCTGGCAATATGGAGGGAAAGGAATGTCGTATCGGCGTCGGCGAATCGGCGGCGTGGACGGCGCTCACCAGCGCTACTTCCAACGGTTCGGCCAACGCATCAATCGAGGCCATGACTCCTATCGGAACGCTGGTGCCGCTGGCGCTCATCGGACTTGGCGAGGTGGTCGGCGGCGGTGTCGGCACGGGGTTGGTGGGCCTGCTTGGCTTCACGGTGCTGGCGGTGTTCGTTGCGAGCTTGATGATAGGACGCTCTCCTGAATACCTGGGAAAGAAGCTGGGTCCGGCCGAGATGCGCATGGCGGTCGTTATCGTGGTGGCGCCGGCGCTTGCCATCCTGCTTGCCGCATCGGTGCTTGTGATGAGCCCCGCCAGCGCGGCGGCGGTGGGAACTCCGGCTCCCTTCGGTTTTACCGAGTTGCTGTATGCGGCCACTTCGGCCGGCGGAAACAATGGCAGCGGCCTTTCCGGTCTGAGCTCGAACACGCCGCTGATCAACGTGGTGCTGGGGGTGGAAATGCTCTTTGCCCGCCTGGCTCCGCTCGCTGCGGCGCTGGTGCTCGCCGGGAATTTGGCGCAGCGCAAGGTTCAGGCGACGGGAGCGGTCGGGCTTTCCACCTCAAGCGCTTTGTTCGCCGTGCTGCTGTTGGTCATCATCGTGCTCATCGGCGCGCTCTCCCTTCTTCCGGCTTTTGCGCTGGGACCTCTGGCCGAGCAGTTCATGGGTACGTTCTAGGTAAGGTGCGTGGGCTATGAAAAAGGAAACGAAACGAGCGATTCGCGACGCTTTTGCCAAGCTGTCCTTTCGCAGCCAGGCTCAAAATCCGGTTATGCTCATGGTGTATCTGTCGGCCTGTTTGACCACCGTGCTGCTTGCATTGGCGCTCGCGGGCATATCTGACGCTCCGTGGGGCTACATTGCGGCAATTTGCGTGGTGCTGTGGGCGACGGTGCTGTTCGGAAACTTTGCCGAGTCGCTCGCCGAGGGTCGCGGCAAGGCGCAGGCCGATGCGCTGCGCTCCGCCAAACGCGATGTCGAGGCGTGCCTCATAGACAACGCCGCCCTCGCTGATGCCGCCACGATGGAAGACCCGTCGGCGTTTCTTGCTGATCGAGGCCGCGCGGTGGGATCGGCTACGTTGAAGCGGGGGCAGGTGTACCTTGTTCGCGCGGGCGAGCAGGTGCCCGCCGACGGCGAGGTCATCATGGGGGCGGCAAGTGTGGACGAAAGCGCGATTACCGGCGAATCGGCGCCGGTCGTGCGCGAGAGCGGCGGCGATCGGTCGTCGATTACCGGAGGCACGACGGTGCTCTCCGATTGGCTGGTAGCGCGGGTGACCGCTGAGGCGGGTCAGAGCTTTCTCGATAAGATGATCGCCATGGTCGAGTCAGCCGCGCGCAAAAAGACCCCCAACGAGCAGGCTCTCGAGCTGCTGCTCATCGCGCTGACGTTGGTGTTTCTTGCGGTGTCGCTGTCCTTGTACCTGTTCGGAGCATTTACCGCCGCGCAGCACGGCGCGGGAAATCCTCTGGGAATCACCTCGTTGGTGGCGTTGTTCGTGTGCCTGGCGCCTACCACCATCGGCGCGCTGCTGTCCGCTATCGGCATTGCCGGCATGAGCCGACTGAATGCAGCCAATGTGCTGGCCACCAGCGGACGTGCCGTCGAGGCGGCGGGTGATGTAGATGTGCTCCTGCTCGACAAAACGGGCACTATCACGCTCGGCAACCGTCAGGCTGCGGCCTTTCTGCCCGTTGGCGGCGTTAGCGAGCGCGAACTTGCCGATGCGGCTCAGCTGGCAAGCCTGGCCGACGAGACGCCCGAGGGACGCAGTGTGGTGGTGCTCGCCAAGGAGCGCTTCGGCATCCGCGAGCGCGAGTTGGCGCAGTCCGGTTTTGCGGTAGTTCCCTTTACGGCCCAAACGCGCATGAGCGGTGTGGATTTCGAGGGTCACGAGATTCGCAAGGGTGCGGCCGACGCCGTGCGGGCTTACGTGGAAGCGCGCGGGGGCGTCTTTGGCGCGGAGGTGGCCGCCGTGGCCGAGGAGGTGTCTCGATCGGGCGGGACGCCTTTGGTGGTGGCGCGCGATGCGCGCGTGCTCGGCGTCATTCACTTGAAGGACATCATCAAGTCGGGCATTCGCGACAACTTCGCCGACTTGCGCGCCATGGGCATTAAAACAGTGATGGTCACGGGCGATAACCCCCTCACGGCCGCTGCCATCGCCGCTGAGGCGGGGCTTGACGACTTTATTGCCGAGGCCACGCCCGAAGCGAAGCTTGCGGCCATCCGTCGCTACCAGGCCGAGGGGCATCTGGTCGCCATGACCGGCGACGGCACCAACGACGCTCCGGCGCTGGCCCAAGCCGATGTGGCCGTGGCCATGAACTCCGGCACTCAGGCGGCCAAGGAGGCCGGAAACATGGTGGACCTGGATTCCTCGCCCACCAAGCTCATCGAAATCGTGCGTATCGGCAAGCAGCTGCTCATGACCCGCGGCAGCCTCACCACGTTTTCGATCGCCAACGACCTGGCAAAGTACTTCGCGGTCATCCCGGCGCTGCTCGTGCCCCTTTATCCGGGTTTGGAGGTGCTCAACATCATGCATCTGGCCACACCCGCCTCGGCGATGCTTGCGGCCATCATATACAACGCTCTTATCATTGTCGCGCTCATTCCGCTTGCGTTGCGCGGGGTGAAGTGTCGCGAGGCGTCGCCGCACCGTCTGCTCGCGCGCAATTTGGCAGTGTACGGCTTGGGCGGCGTGATCGTTCCCTTTGCGGCCATCAAGGCGCTCGATGCGCTCATGGTGTTTGTCGGCGTTGCGTAAAGGCATCCGGGCCGCAACATGGCGGCGGCCTTCGTTTGAACCGTTGTGAAGGCAATTTTCGAGAACAGGAAGAACGCATTATGAGTGGAAAGATGGTGACGCGGTGCTTCGCGAGTGCCCTGGCGTTGTTTATCGCGGCAAGTGTGCTGTGCGGGATCGTTTACCCCTGGGCTGTGACGGGGCTGTCGGCTATAGCGTTCCCGTACCAGGCGACAGGCTCTATTATCGAGGTCGACGGGGTGAAGTACGGCAGCGAGTTGGTGGGACAGCCCTTTAAGAGCGACACCCATTTGTGGGGTCGGCCCACGGTGGTCGACGCCGGCTCCTTCTCCGATGCGGAGGGGCAGCCGCTTTTGTGGTACAGCCCCGAGAACCTCAGTCCCGCGAGCGACGAGTTTGCCGCGCGAGTGGACGAACGCATACAGCAGGTGCGGGCGGCCCATCCCGACCGTGCCGCGCAGCCCGTTCCAAGTGATTTGGTGACGGTGTCGGGATCGGGCTTCGATCCGCATATCTCGCCGGCCGCTGCCGATTACCAGGTGGAACGTATCGCTGCGGCAACGGGACGGCCCGAGAGAGAGGTGCGTGCCATTATTGCTCAGTGCACCGAGTACCCCCTGTTGGGCATTATCGGCGAAGCGCGGGTGAATGTGCTGAAGGTGAACCTCATGCTCGACGGCGTGCTGGAGTAAGTGGAGCTTGGCGCGCTTGGAGAAAACCTGAGGGAAACGGATAGCGAATGAGATGCGGCTGAGGGGTGGGGCGTGCTAGGATGCAGGGGCGCTGTCGGGACGACGCGAAAGGGCAAGTGACGTGGCGGAAGTTCGAGAGAGATGGGAGATCGGCGGCGGCCGCGGCGACCCCGATGCCATCCTACAGCGAATCCGGGAGGAAGAGGAAGCGGGTGAGGCGGAGCGCTTCGAGGGGCGCGGCCGGCTCAAGGTGTTCTTCGGGTACGCCGCCGGCGTGGGAAAGACCTTCGCCATGCTCACCGAGGCTCATCATGTCCAAGATGAGGGCGTCGATGTGGTAGTGGGCTACGTTGAGCCGCACACGCGTGCCGACACCCTTGCCTTGCTCGATGGCCTGGAAGTGCTGCCCGTGAAATCGGTGAAGCACCGAAACGTCGCTTTGCGCGAATTCGACCTCGACGCCGCCCTGAAGCGCCGTCCCCAAGTTGTGCTGGTAGACGAGCTGGCGCATACCAATGCGCCGGGGTGCCGCCATCGCAAGCGCTATCAAGATGTCGAAGAGCTGCTCCGTGCGGGTATCGATGTGTACACGACGGTGAATGTGCAGCATCTCGAGGGGCTTAACGACAAGATTGCCTCCGTGACGGCTGTGGCGCCCTCCGAGCGGATCCCCGACCGCGTTTTCGACGCGGCCGATTCGGTCGAAGTCGTCGATTTGGAGCCTGCTGACCTCATCAAGCGCCTGCGTTCGGGCAAAATCTACGCGCCCGAGCGGATCGGGTCGGCGCTTTCGCACTTTTTCTCGCGATCGAATTTGGCGGCGCTGCGCGAAATTGCCCTGCGTCGCGCTGCCGACCGCCTCACGCGCGCCTCTGCGGCTACGGTGCCGCATGCGGCTGGCGGCGAAGACGTTTTGGTGCTGGTGACCGCCGATGCGGCGGCGCCGCGAGTTATTCGCGCGGCAGCGGGTATGGCCGAGGCGTTTGGCGGCTCGTGCACGGCGCTTGTGGTCGAATCGGGCGGCGAGGGCGTGGAGGGGCGATCGAAAGGCGATGCGGCCCTTGCCCGCTCGATCGCCCTTGCGGAGGAGATGGGTGCGCACATCGTCACGTTGACGGGGGACGATCCGGTGCAGCCCGTGGCCCTTTACGCCGCAGCGGCGGGTATTCGCCGTATCGTGGTGCCCTCGATGCCCGGTCGCATCGGCCTGCTCGGATGCGGGGACGTGGCGTCGCGGTTGATGCGGGCCGCTCCCGAGGCCATGGTGACGGCCGTCCCCGCGGTGGACGCCCCCTCGGTGCTCGAGCGCTTGCGCACCCATGCGAGCTTTCGCCTCACGGCCTCCGATGTTTTTCGAGCGCTTCTCGCGATAGCCGTTGCGACGGCGCTGGGGGAAGTGGCGTGGCTGGCAAGCCCTACGCCCTCGATCATCCTCATGACCTATCTGCTGGTCGCGCTGCTGCTCGCCACGCGCGCGGATGGTTTTCTGTATGCCGTGCTTGTGGCGCTGGGCAGTGTCGTGGCCTACAACTTCTTCTTCACGGCGCCGCGCTACACCTTCCATGCCTATAGCCTATCGGCCCCCATCATCTTCGCGTTTCTGCTGATAGGAACATTGGGGGCCTCATCTTTGGCCATCCGACTGAAGCGTCAGGCGACCACGGCGGCGCGACGGGCCTATCGTACCGAGGTGCTTTTGGAGAGCAGTCGGGAGTTCCAGGCGGTCGTGAGCCTCGGCGCTTGTTTGGAGACGGCGGCGGCCCAAGTGGTGAAGATTCTCGATCGGCCGGTGGTGATGTACCAGGTCGACGGGGCGGCGCATGGCGGCCTCCTTCCGCCGCGGGTCTTCGATGTCCCCGGCAGCGGCGGGGGAGACGCCGAGAAGCTGGATCTCGCGGCTCCGGGCGAGATGGCTGTTGCGTCGTGGGTCGCCGCCAATGGCGAGGCCGCCGGCGCGACGACGGATACCTTGCGCGAGGCGCGCTGCCTGTACCTTCCCATTCGTTCGAAGGATCGCGTGTTCGGTGTGGCGGGATTGGTGATGGAGCAAGGCGACGACGACTTCGGCTCCTTCGAGCGCAATCTGCTCGTAGCGCTGCTTGACGAATGCGGTCAGGCGGCGGAGGCTCTGGCGCTGGCGAGCGAGCGGAAGAACCTCGCCGTGAAGGCCGAGAAGGAGGCGCTGCGCTCGAATCTGCTGCGTGCCATTTCCCATGATTTGCGAACGCCGCTCACGAGCATCTCGGGCGACGCCGATATGTTGCTCGCCTCGGGGGACGTCCTGGACGAGGCGCAGAGGAAGCGTTTGACGTCGGATATCCATGAGGACGCGAATTGGCTGATCAATCTGGTGGAAAATTTGCTGTCGGTGACGCGGCTCGACGACGGCGACGTCGAAGTGTCGCGCGCCCCCGAACTGGTTTCCGACGTGCTGGCCGATGCGCTGCGCCATGTCAGTCGCTTTGTGAGCGAGCATCGGCTGACGGTGGAGATCGAGGATGAGTTTCTCCTGGCTCAGATGGACGGACGTTTGATTGTGCAGGTGGTGGTGAACCTTTTGAACAACGCCATCGCCTACACGCCCGCGGGGTCGTCCATTCGCCTCACCGCGCATCGCGAGCGCAGCGCTTCCGGCGATAGGGTGGTTGTCGCGGTGGCCGATGACGGTCCGGGCATCCCTCCCGCCGAGCAAGCGCGCGTGTTCGATCTGTTCTACCACGGGGGACGGGTGGGCACAGGCTGCGAGGACGGCGAAGGGGGCGATGCGCGTCGAGGAATGGGGCTGGGTCTTTCGCTTTGCCGCTCTATCTTAAGGGCGCACGGCAGTGATATCGTGTTGCGCGATGCCTATCCGCACGGTTGCGTGTTCTCGTTCGCTCTTCCCGCGGCAGAGCTGCGCGAAGAGGCTCCGGTTGGCGTCGTCGAGGAAGGGAGTGCGGACGATGAGCGATAGAGACGAGGGCGTTATCCTCGTTGTGGAGGATGACCCGGCGGTGCGCAATCTGGTTACGTGTGCCCTTGACGTGCACGGCTATCGTTCGCGCGAGGCATCCACGGCTACGGCGGCTCTCGCTGACCTTACGTGCGCGAGGGATGTCAACCTCGTCATTTTGGATTTGGGACTGCCCGATCGCGACGGGACGGAGGTCATCGGAGCGGTGCGCGGGTGGTCGCGCGTGCCGATCATCGTTCTGTCGGCGCGCCAGGAGGATGCCGATAAGGTGACGGCTCTTGATGCGGGGGCCGATGATTACCTGACAAAACCCTTCTCAGTTGCGGAGCTGCTTGCCCGAGTGCGCGTGGCGCTGCGTCGCGTCGCCTTCGACGAGACCGAGGAAGAGGCGGGGGAGACGTATCGCAATGGCGATCTCGCCATCGACTTCGATGCCAAGGTTGTCGTGAGGGGCGACGACGAGATTCATCTGACTCCCATCGAGTACAAGCTTCTGGTGCTTTTGGCCCACAATACCGGCAAGGTACTCACCCACAACTACATTCTGAAGGAGGTGTGGGGCGCCGCCCTGGCGAGCGACTTGCCCAGCCTGCGCGTGTTCATGGCCACCTTGCGCAAAAAGATCGAGCCCGATCCTGCCAGCCCGGTCTATCTCCAAACCCACGTTGGCATCGGCTACCGCATGCTGCGTGTGGAATAGGTTTTCGCTTCTGCCCCATGTTGTCATATACATTGGCGAGCGTTTGTGTCATACTTCGGGAAACGGAATCGAAGGGGGCGCGTTGTTCGGGGAGCTGGTGACAGCCTATCTGTTCTTGGCCGGGGTCGGCGCGGGCGGCGTGGCCGCGGCGTCTGTGGCCGATCTGATCTTCGTGCGCGAGCCCTTCGGCGCGGATATGGTGCCTGACTTCGCTGAGAAGCGCCCGGCTGAGCGCCTGGTCGCCGGTGTGCTGGCCCTCTCCTGCGGGGCGCTGGCCCTCGGTGCCGGCTGCCTCGCCGCCGACCTCGGGCGTATCGACCGCGTGCTGTCGCTGTTTACGGCACCGCCTGTGACGCTCATGAACCTGGGCGCCTGGGCCGTGGCGCTGCTGACGGCGCTGGCGGCGGCGCTCGCCCTGGCGCGGTTTCTGTACGTGCCCTGGTTGCGTCGGTGCGCGATGGTGGTCGCGGAGATCGTCGCCTGCGGGCTGGCCGTGGTCGTGGCGGTTTACGCCGGGCTGCTGCTGCAGACGCTTTCCGGGGTGCGGCTGTGGTCGTCGCCCTGGGTACCGGCGCTCTTCGCACTGTCGGCCGCCTCCTGCGGCTGCGCCCTGCTCATGGCCGGGGCGCTTTTCGTGGAAGGCGACGGGAGCGTTCGGAAGGCGGTGCGCAGTGCCGCCCGCGTCGATGTGGTCGTCATCGTGGCGGAGGCGGTGGCGGCCGCGGGGCTTCTCGCCTTCGCGCTGGGAAGCGATCACGCGGGTGTGCGAGCCTCGGCGACGAGCCTCATGCACGGCCCGGCGGCGCTGCCCTGGTGGGCGGCTTTCGTGGCCTGCGGTCTTGCGGCGGCGCTCGCCGTGGAAGTCGGCTGCCTTGTTCGCGGGCACGGGCGCTCGCGCTCGGCTGCGAAGGCGGTCGCGAAGGCGTATCCCGCTGCGGCCCTGGCTCTTGCGGCTGCCCTCGTGCTCGTGGGTGCTCTGGGCCTGCGCGCCGCGGTGGTGGAGGCCGGTGCCCAGCGTCCCTTGGAGCTGCAGGAAGCGGAAGCCCCCGCTTCCGTACCTTCCGAAAACGAGGAGGCGGCGGGCTTGCGTTCCGCGCCTTCCGCAGAGAAAAGCGGGGGAGAAGGCTCCGCAACGGAAAGAGAGGACGTGACCCTGTGGTCAAACTAGGCAAGACGATACCGGCCGGGGACCTGTTCCAGCTGGACGATGCCAGTTCCATCCCCGTCTGGCTTCAGCTGAAGAACCGCTTCATCTACCTCATCACCTCGGGGTTCTACCTGCCGGGCGACCAGCTGCCCACGGTGCGGGGCCTGGCCGCCGAGGTGGAGGTGAACTACAACACCGTGAGCAAGGTGTACCAGAGCCTGGAGGAGGACGGCTACATCGTGTCGAAGCGGCGGCTCGGGGCGTTCGTGGCCGATGTGTCCGACAAGCCCGGCGTCTCGGCCGAGGTGACGGCGGAGATCGTCACGGCAGAGTACCTCAAGCGCTGCCAGGAGCTCGGCATGTCGCTGGAGGATATCGACGCGCAGTTCACAGCGGCGCTCGTGGCCGCCAAGGCCAAGCGCGAGAAGGATGGCACAAGCGAAGGAGCAGCCCATGACCCGCAAGAAGCACGGCGCGGACGCCTCGTCAAGTTCCCCGAGCCCGCAGGAGAGGGCGCCGCAGACGGGCGCGCGGCTGGAAACGGGGCGTAACCGCACCTCCCGCAACGGCGCCGTGGCGTTCACCATCATCGTGTTCGCCGCTGTTTGCGCGCTGGTGCTCGCCTGCGCCCAGGCCCTCGCGGGCAGTATTGGCCTTGCGGCCCTCGTGATCGCCGCGGTAGTTGGCGCTCTGGCCGCCTCGTCGGTGCACATCGTCATGGAATGGGAGCGCGCCGTGGTCATGCGCTTCGGCCGCTTCAACCGTGTGGCGGGGCCGGGCATCGTGTTCACCTGGCCCGTCATCGAGTTCTACACCGTGCGCATCGACCAGCGCGTGGCGGCCACCTACTTCGGCGCCGAGGAGACGCTCACGTCCGATTTGGTGCCCGTGAACGTGGACGCGGTGGTGTTCTGGATGGTGTTCTCGCCGAAGAAGGCCGCCTGCGAGGTGGAGGACTACGCCAGCGCTGTTTCGTGGATGGCCCAGGCAATGCTGCGCAAGGCCATCGGCCGCGCGAGCCTGGCCGAGGTGGCGTGTCGGCGCGACCAGCTGGACGCCGAGCTGAAAGAGGAACTTGAGGCGAAGTTGGACAGCTGGGGGATCGACGTCATCGATGTGGAGGTGCGCGACATCGTGGTGCCCCGCGAGCTGCAGCCGGCGATGGCCGCCGGCGCCATCGCGGCCCGCGAGCGCGACGCCCGCATGACCCTGGCTGAGGCGGAGGCCGACATCTCCGACATGCTGAAGGACGCGAGCGCCAACTACGCTGACGACCCGGAGGCCATGCGCCTGCGCACGATGCATCTGGCCTACGAGGCCGTGAAGCAGTCCGGCGGCACGCTCGTCATCCCCAGCGCCTTCAGCGAGGGCTTCACCGACCCCGATGCGGCTGACGCAATAACGAAAGCCGTGAAAAGCGCCTAGTTCTCGCTTTGATTGGATGACCCGCCGTTCTTCGGCGGGTCGCGGCTTTCTAGAGCCAAAAGTGCAACTTCAGCTCTTTTTGTCATAGATTGTCCTACATTTTCTCTTGACAACCTATGACAGAGTATGACAGACTGACTCCATCAGAATCCGGCCGATTCTAAAGACAATGTTGGAATCCCATCAATCGTGCAGCGATGCAACCGGATTCGCCCATGGGGGATGGGAAAGAGAGGGATGCATGCGTCAACTCTGCGGAGTAGCTATCCGTTTGAATTGCGTGCTCCCTTGCTCGCAAGAGGAGGAGAGATGTCGAATCGGAATAGCGCGCAAGGCGGTCTGACTCGCCGAGGGTTCTTGAGAACCACTGGCGCCGCTGCAGCGCTCGGAGCAATGAGTGGGCTTGCCGGTTGTTCGAGTGCGAGTGAAAGCAGCCAGTTGGCTGAGGCAGGCTCCGAGGAACAAGTTTTTCGCGGCGTCTGCCGCCCTAACTGTTTTGCCTTCTGCCACCTCAATCTTCATGTACGTGACGGCAAGCTCGTGAAAACATCGCGTGGAGAATATAACGAAAGTTGCTATACGCGAATTTGCCAACGAGGACTATCTCACGTTCATCGAATTTATGACCCCGAACGTGTCCTGCATCCCCTGAAGCGCGTTGAAGGAACGGAGCGTGGTGCCGGGGAATGGGAGCGTATCAGCTGGGATGAGGCTTTCGAGGCTGTGGCAAATGAGATTAAGAATGCGCAGGACAAATACGGCAAATCGAGCGTCTCGTTCTATAGTATTTCTGGCAATAAGGCCGCTGCGATGGACAACGCTTACAATCGTTTCAAGGCGCTTCTGAATGCGACGACTATTTCAATGGCAGTCGACATGGCGAGTGTGTTTGGCTTCACCAGACACGCGGGCGCTGCTCTGACGGGCATGGCGAACTCTCTCTGGGAGGGTAACGAGCCTACCGATATGAAAAACGCAAAGACCATTGTCACATGGGGCGCCAACGTGACGGATGGCCAAATTCATAACTGGCATCTTGTTAAAGAGGCGATGGAAAGTGGAGTGAAGCTTGTCGTTGTCGATCCAACCTTCACTCAAATTGCCGCTAAAGCTGATAAATGGATTTCCATTCGACCTGGTACTGATGCGGCTCTCAAGTACGGCGTAATGAACATAGCGCTTGAGAAGGGCGTCGAAGACAGGGATTTCATTCGCGACCATACATGCGCTCCTTTTCTGGTGCGAGATGATACGAAGAGGTTCCTGCGACTTTGCGACATTGAAGGTGGCGAGGAAGAGGATAGTCCGATAGTTGTGCTGGACTCGGGTACTCTTGTGCCGCTCGATCAGGCTGTGGCTCCTGAGGTGGAGGGTGAGTACGAGTTCAATGGCATAAAATGCCGTACCGCCTATTCGATCCTCAAGGATGAGATTGCATTGTGGACGCCTGAGAAAGTTTCCGAAACCACAGATATTCCCTTGGAAACCATCTACGAGTTCGCCGATATTTGCTTTGACAGGCCCGTGTTTCATTACGAGGGGTACGGCCCGCAGGCGTACAGCAATGGCGTGCATTCCACGAGCACCGGCTTCTTGATGTGCGCGCTTTTGGGAAATATGGGATATTCGGGGGCGTCGTACGGAGCGTTCTGGACTCAGTTCGCTGGCTTGGATAAAGCATATGGCGCACCTTGCGAAAACCCGACTCCGGGTATTAACACTGTTGACCTGAAGAACATCATCGAGGCGGGGTCATACAAGGGGACTCCCCTTGACCTTAAGGTGCTTTGGGTTTACTGTGGCAATCCGGTCAGCACCTGTTGCGAAACAAATGTTTGGACCCAAACGATAATTCCCAACCTAGATTGTTTGATTGTGGCCGACTCTGCCATGACCGATACTGCGCGCTATGCTGATTATGTGCTGCCTATCGCCCAGTTTTTCGAGGTTGAAGAGGTGGCGTATGCTGGGCAAACGGCCTCTTTACATTACAGCGAAAAGGCGATTGACTCTCCTGGTGAGGCAAAATCGGATATTGATGTCATTGCTGGGGTTGCCGAAAAGCTTGGACTTGGTGAGTATTTCGTAAAAAAACCCAGAGAGATTTTGGACGAGCTGCTTTCCAGCAAAATGTGCAAAGAGAACGGGGTCTCCCTCGAACGCTTGCTCGCAGAGCGTCAGATAAGATTCTTACCGGGCGACGCGGAAACCAACCCGCATGTTGCATGGGAAGGGGGCGTTTTCAACTCGCCGTCTCAGCGGTTCGAGTTTTATGTTGAGTCTCCTGTGCCTCGTGCGGCTACCAGCGTAGAGCCGACGGAGGACGAGATTGAGCGAGAGCGGATCCCCCGCTTTTTCCCGCCGCACGAGGCGTGGTTTGAGAATCCGCTTTATGAGCAGTATCCGCTTGTCTGCATGAGTGAGCGCCCGCGCTATCGCGTACACAGTCAGTGGTTCAGCACTCCGCTTCTCCGAGAGCTCGACCCTGAACCCGTTGTAAAGATCAATCCGAAGGACGCAAGCGACCGAGGGATTGAAGACGGAGCATATGTCGAGTGCTTCAACGATCGTGGTCACGCAGTTGCGAAGGCGATTTATTCGGAGGCGATTAGGCCGGGCACTCTCGTCTATCCCAAGAACTGGCAAGCTTATCAGCACAAGGCGGGCTCCTGGTCCGAGCTAACTTCCACCGAATTTGACGTATTTGGGGTGAACTACAACTTCATGGATGTTCTTTGCGATGTTCGTATTTGGAGCGATGGGGGCGAGGAATAATGGCACATTATGGCTTTGTTATCGATCAGAAAGGCTGCATCGCATGCCACACCTGCGCGGTTGCCTGCAAGGTTGAGAACAATCTACCTGCTGGTAATTGGTGGTCAAGGATTCTTACAGAGGGGGGAGACAATCAGGATACGCCAGCGGGTGTTTTCCCTCATCTCACCCTGGGAAACGTTCCGGTTGCCTGCCAACATTGCGAAAACCCAGCATGTGTGAAGGTATGCCCTGTTGGCGCAACGTATAAGGACGAGGAGACTGGCGTTGTTCGTCAAGATTACGACAAGTGCATTGGTTGTCGCATGTGTGTGGCCGCATGCCCGTATACGGGGGTGAGATCGTTCAACTGGGAAGAGCCCGCTTATTCGATTGGCCACGCTATGGGTGGTTCAGGGGCTCCCGAACACAAGAAGCATGTTGTCGAAAAATGCACCATGTGCTGGCACCGTCTTGCAAAGGGCGAGGAGCCTGCCTGTGTGGAGCCGTGTCCTGCGCGTATTCGATTCTGGGGCGACTTCGATGATCCCGACTCCGAGGTGTCTCGTCTGATTCGAGATCGCGAGTACAAGCAGCTACTTCCTGAAGAGGGGACGAAGCCGTCGGTGTACTACCTGGTTTAGGGCGCTTTCCCTTGTCATGCGATATCGCGGGCGGGGCGTGGTTGCGCCGCCCGCCTACTTCTAGGAGATTCTCATGTCTGATTTCTCTTCTGGGGCCATCGTCGATGATGACCTCGACTTCAGCGCGGCCCAAAGCTGCGCAAAGACCTGTGATGCAGCGGACGCCAAGGAAGCCGCCTGGGGCGGCCGTGGCCTGAACATCGCCATCGGCGTTTCGGCTCTGGTGATGGTTGCGGGTATCGCTCTTTGGGCGATGCAGCTTGCCGGCGGTATGGTGCAGACCGGCATGCGCAATCTGAACTCGTGGGGACTCTACATCACGTCGTTCATGTTCTTCGTGGGCCTCTCTGCCGGCGGCCTCATTATCTCGTCGGTGCCCAAGGCCTTCGGCATCCAGGGCTTCGGCGGCATCTCCAAGGTCGCCGTCATGAGCTCAATCGCTTGCACGGTGACGGCCATCGGCTTGGTCGTGGTGGACATGGGCCAGCCCTTCCGCGTGTGGGAGCTCTTCGTGTACTCCAACCTGGGTAGCCCGCTCATGTGGGACATCATCGTGCTGGGCACCTATCTCATCCTCTCCTGCGTGTACTTGTGGGCGCAGGTGCAGGCCGAGGCTGGCAAGGTGTCGCACGCGGCGCTGCGCGTGATTTCGGTGGTGGCGCTGGTGTGCGCGGTGCTCGTGCACTCCGTGACCGCGTGGATCTTCGGGCTGCAGCAGGGGCGCGAGATGTGGCACACCGCCCTTCTGGCCCCGTGGTTCGTGTCGTCCGCCCTGGTGTGCGGCACGGCGCTCGTGATGGTGGTGGCCATGGTGCTGCGCCGCGTGGGCTACCTTAAACTCGACCAGTCCTATATGGTGAAGCTCGCGAAGCTCCTCGGCGCCTTCGTGATGGTTGACCTGTACTTCTTCGGGTGCGACCTGCTCACCGAGGCCTTCCCGGCAGGCTCGGGCTTCGAGGTGGTCGCCATGCTCACGACCGGCCCGCTCGCTCCCTATTTCTGGATCGAGATTATCGGTTGCGCCATTTGCGCCGTCATCTGCTTCACGCCGGCGCTGCGTACCAATATCCTGCTGGTCGCCGGCTCGCTGCTCGCGATCCTCGGCATCTTCTGCAAGCGCGTGCAGCTGCTCGTCGGCGGCTTCCAGCTCGCCAACCTGGACTACGCCGGCCCGCTAACCCCCATGCAGCACACGGCGTGGGATTCCGGCCTCTCCGGCATCTACGGCGGCATGGTCTACTGGCCGACGCCGCTGGAGCTCGGCGTGACCCTCGGCGTCGTGGCCCTGGGCGTGCTGGTGTTCCTGCTGGGCATTAAGCTCCTGCCCCTTCGCCCGAAAGACGACGAGGCGCCTTCCGAGTAACCGTCCCTCTTATGTGCAGGCCCGCGCCGCCCCTTCCCGGCGCGGGTCCCTTTGGTGAGATAGACGTGGCGCATTCGCGAGTGTGGTTTCGGAGGGGATGCTCCACAAAGGAAGTCTCAGAAAATAAAAGTGAAGCGTGGGAGCGAAATTTTCGAGTTGTTAGGTGTCGTTGCGCGCGCCATTGGCCGTATCGGTTGGGAGAAAACTCTACGACCTGGGGTTTTGCTTCCGCGCTTTCCCTGTGGGCTCTCCGAGCGCGCAAGCAAACCCCTAACAACTCGAAAATCTTGGTCCAATAATGGCTTGAAAATTGTCTGGCTCAGCGAAAGGGAGGAGATTCGCAATGCTGAAGAAGTTGGTCGCCACCGCTGTCTTGGCGGCGCTCGTGGGCGCGGTGGCGATGGTCGGCTTTGCGGCTGCGCCCTCGACGGCTATCCAGCCCATCGCCGCTGATTCGCCGTGTCCGGCCGCGGGGTGCGCGTCGGACGCGTGCCATGGGTTCGAGGCGGTGCCCGAGCCCGACGGGGCTCACGAGATGGTGTGCCCCGAGGCCGGTTGCGCGTCGACGGAGTGCCATGGGTGGGGCTCGCTGATCGAGCGCTACCATCAGGCCTCCGACATGTCGTTGAACGTGTGGATACTTATGCCGGTGGCCCTCGTGCTGGGGCTGTGGCTGCTCGTGCGCCGCATGGGCCGCGGCGCTCGTAGGACTGCCGGCGAAGAGGAGGCCTGCTATGAAGCGTAGCCATGCGCTGTTCGACATCGCCGTGCTCGCCGTGTACCTGCTGGCGGCCAACCCGGCCCTCACGGGCATCCCGCTGCACGAGTTCCTTGGGCTCGGCGCCTTCATCATGGTCGCGGCCCATGTGGTCGAGAGCGGGGAAGGTCTGGGCGGCCGCGGGCGCGTGGGCCAGCTCGTTCTGAACGCCGTGCTGCTCCTGGCGCTTGCTGTGTGCGTCGTGTCCGGCGTCATGGTGTCGGGGACGGTGCTGCCCTCCCTGGGGCTGTACGCCTCGGGCTACCACTTTTGGGATCCGCTTCACGCGGTGGCGGCCAAGGTGCTCTTGGCGGCCCTGCTCGTGCATCTGGTCGTGCGCGCTCCCGCCGCGCTGGCGGTTCTACGGCAACGCAGGGGTCTTCGCGCTGCGGAAAGCGATTGCCTGATGGGCCGCTGATCCAAGTTAGTCTTCCACCCCGCTTTTCTTCGCTATACTGTGTCGCAGGGAAATAGACGGCGTGCTTGCGATGGGCGATGCCGGACGGCGGAAAGGAGCGGGACTGTGGCTTTTGGAAAAGAAGAGGTGTGCGCGTATCTGGACAGTCGCGGGGTCGTCTACGATCGAGTCGATCACGAGGCGGTCTTCACCATGGAGGCGATGGACGCGCTCTCATTGCCCTTCGCCAATGTGGTGGTGAAGAACCTCTTTTTGCGCGACGACAAGAAGCACAACTACTATCTGGTCGTCATGCCCGAGGATAAGCCGGCGAATCTGAAGGCTTTGCGGGCGGCTCTCGGAGCGCGGCCCTTGCGTTTTGCCTCGGAAGAGGACTTGCAGGGAATTCTCGGTCTGCGCGGCGGCGCGGTGTCGCCCTTCGGCGTGTTGAACGACGAGGAGGGGAACGTGCAAGTGGTGTTCGACGAGGCTTTGCGCGATTGCCCGGCCGTGGGCGTGCATCCCAACGACAACACGGCCACGCTGCGCGTTCCTCTGTCCGACTTGCTGGCGCTGTTCGAAGATCGCGCCGTGCCCTATCGGTTCGTCGCCACAAGCGAGGCTTCTGCGCAGTAGGGCGCTTGGCGTCTGCCATGGAGTTGCGACGCTGGTCGCGAAGCTACGCCGACAACGGGGCCGCGCAATGCTATGCTTCTCGTTGATAAAGCCCATCCGCAAAGGAGGAACTTCCATGACCGTATCCGCAGACATCTGGCAGGCGCGCGCGGCGATGTGCGAGCTTTTGGCGCTGTCGTTCCGCTATCCGGAGGACAAAGTGCTCGCCGAGGCCATCGCTTCGGGCGAGTGGGGAGAGGCCGCCGATGAGATCGCCGGGGCGCTCGGAATCGACTGGACGGCCGCCGCGGCACCCGGTGCTGCCGAGGCTGCTGCGCTGCCCGATCCGGACGACATCCAGAAAGAGCTGCGCCCCGAGGCTACGCGCCTGTTCGTGGGCGCTCCCGAGGCGGCGTGCAGCCCGTACGAGGGTGTGTGGCGCGCCAAAGCCGAGGGCGTGCAGCCGCTCTTGTTCGTGAATCCGCACTCCATGGCCGTGGAGCGCTTCTGCAAGGCCTGCGGACTGGGCCGCCCCGAGGGCACCAACGAGCCCTTGGACGCCGTGTGGACCGAGCTGGAGCTTCTGGAGTACCTGGCCCTGCGCGCGGCGGCCGACGCCATGGACGCAGCGGCCGAGGCCGATGTGGAAGCTGGCGGCGACGGCGCGCCTACCGAAGAGCAGGCCGCGCAGTACAAGGAGATCGGCGACGAGATTGACGAATTCGACGCGGAGGACGACGGTCCCGAGCCCGGCGACGTGGTGGCCTCGGCCGATTTGCCCGGCGGCTCTCCGGAGGCGGCCTGGGACGAGTTCATGACCGAGCACGCGAAGGTGTGGATGCCCCAGTTCGCCGAGGCCTGCGAGAAGGATTCCCGCGTGCCGTTCTACAAGCAGGCCGCCAGCCTGCTTGGCGCCTTCATCAAGTAGCGTCAGCGCGGTTGCGCGCGTCGGTCAGTTTCGAGGGGGTTCGCTCTGCGGGCTCCCTTCATTTTGCGCGAGGGCGTCTTGGGGCGGATAGGCTTTGTTGAACTGGGCCCAGACGCCGGAGTACAGAATGGCGTCCATGAGGTGCGCGTCTTGCACCAGCGGCAGCCGCTCGTAGGGGGCGGCCGCATCGGCGGCGGCAAGGGCCAGCGTGGCGCGCATGGCATCGGCGTCAGAGCCGAGCGTTACGAAGGGGTTGTAGCTGCCGGTACGCGCGTCGTTGGCGAAGTCCACGGCGGCATCCATCAGGTAGATGAAGCGCCCGAGGCCGCGCCCCAGCTCTTCCATTGCTTCGGTCCAGAATCCCTGGTTGTGGGCGAACAGCCGCCCGAGCATGCGCCCGAACTCGCGGGCTGCGGCATCGGGGTCGAACACGGGGGCAGCATCGGTCGCGTCTGTGCTAAGAGGAGAGACGCAAGCGGTTTCAGTGCTGTCCGAAAGTGCCGGTGTGTTGTTGCGTTCAGCGCCTTCGATAGCCCGAATCGCCGCCATGGCTCGCTCAATCTCGGCGCACTGCTCGGGGATGCGCGCCCGGGCCCGCTCGTAGGCGCCGGCGAGCAGGCGCTCGGCCGCCCGTGCCGCAAGATCGCCGTCGTCGGCCACGTCGTCGAGCACCTTGTGGTAGGCGAGTGCCACGGAGAGGTCGGCGGCATAGTCGGTCCACGCCGAGCGCGCCCATGCCCGCGGGGCGGCCGGTGCCGGGTGCATCACGCAATGGCTCGTGCCCTGCGTCTCGGCAGGCTCATGCAGGGAGTTGCACAGCAGCACGAAGAAGGTGAGGTCGTAGGTCAGGCACGCCCGCGACAGCTGCCCGTACCGGTCTCGCAGCGCGAGGCACAGCCCGCAGTACACCGCCCGGTAGCGCTCTTTCTCCTCCTCGGAAAGTGCTCCCGCATCCGCCACCACGAACCCGAACATGGGCTGCCCGTTTACTCCGGCTTCTTCGCGACATGCACGGCCGCGATGCCGCCGGTGTAGTTCTTCCAGGTGACGTCGGTAAAGCCGGCCTCGCGCATCATCTCCGCCAGGCCTTCCTGGTCGGGGAAGGCGCGGATCGATTTCGCCAAGTACACGAAGCCGTCCTTGTCGCCGGTGACCAGGCCGCCCCAAAACGGGATGAGGTGGCGCAGGTAGAAGTGGTACAGCGCCCGCCACGCGCCGTTGGGCGGCGTGGAGAACTCCAGGCACACGAGCGAGCCGCCCGGCTTCAATACGCGGAACATCTCGGAAAGCGCCCGGGGCCGGTCGGGCATGTTGCGGATGCCGTAGGCCATGGTGATGACGTCGTAGGAGGCGTCCGCGTAGGGGATGTCCTGGGCGTCCACCACGTCAAAGTCGATGGGCACGCCGGCGCCGTCCCCCTCATCGATGTGCATGCGCGCCACGTCCAGCATCTCGGGTACCAAATCGGTGCACTGGATATGGCTCGGGTGCTTGGTGCGGGCCACGGTGAAGGTGACGTCTCCGGTGCCCCCCGCGATGTCCAGCACGTCGTGGCTCTCATCGATGGGGGCCTGGCGCATCATGCCCGCGAGCCACAGCTTGTAGGCGCCGAAGCTGGAGAGGGCGTTGAACCGCTCGTATTTCCGGGCGATATGCGAGAAGATGTCGCGCACGCGCTCGCTGGAAAGCTCGGCCGGGGCCTCGAGCCCGGTGGCGGTGTCGATGGTCATAGGCGTAAAACTCCCTCGTGCGGCGCGCCGATCCCGCAAGATCGCGCCCTTCGTATCGTCGTTTGGCCCCAGTATAGGGCACTCGCCCGCAAATCGAGGGCGCATATCCCTAGGCGGCGCGGCGCCGTGCTATCATGGGTGGCTAATTGAACACGCCCCTCATGAATTGGGAGGTACCATGCTTCTGTGTGCCCAGTATATCCTGCCGGTTTCTTCCGAGCCCATCATCGATGGCGCGGTCCTCGTGCGCGACGGCGTCATTCGCGACATCGGGAAGGCCGAGCAATTGCGCCTGCGCTACCCCGAGGAAGAGGTCGTCGACCAGGGTCTGGCCGCCATCATGCCCGGCCTGGTTGACCTGCACACCCGCCTCGAGCAGTCGGTGCTGCGCGGCGTGGTGAACGACGCGCCCTATGTGCAGTGGCTCGCGGAAGTGGCCCAGAAAAGCGGGCGCATGGAAGCTTCCGACTGGTTCGACTCCGCTATTCTGGGCGGCCTGGACGCTCTCTCCAGCGGCATCACCACGGTGGCCGACATCACGCTGACCGGCGCCTCCTGCGCGGCCGTGAACAAGCTCGGCCTGCGCTCGGTGATCTACCGCCAGGTGGGCGCCATGGACAAGAACCGCATCGACGCGGCCATGCAGTTCGCCCAGAAGGACATCCTGCACTGGCGCGAGGAGGTCGATTCCGACCGCGTTACCATCGGCATTGCCGCGGCGCCCCTGTTCACCAACCATCCGGCCATGCTTTCCGCCATCTCGAAATTCGCCCAGAAGGAGGATCTGCCCGTGGCCCTGTGGCTCGCCGGCAGCCGTGAGGAGTCCGATTTCGTGCGCTACGGCTCGTCGCCCTTCCAAGTGCACGGCGGCGATGTGAAGCGCGGTTACGTGGAGATTCCGCCCTGGTTGCCCACGGGCGTGAGCCCGGTGCGCTATGCTCTCAACTGGAACGCCTTCGACGCCGACAATGTCATGATCATCGGCGCGGTCTACGTAGACGACGAGGATTTGAAGAAGCTGCGCTCCCACAACGTGGCCGTTTGCGTGTGCCCGCGCGCCTCGGCCCAGCTGGGCATGGGCGTCGCGCCGCTGGACGAGTACATCCGCGCCGGCCTGCGCGTGGGCCTCGGCACCGACTCGCCGGCGGCCACGGAATCCACCGACATGATCTCGGAGATGCGCCTGGGCATGCTGCTGCAGCGCGCCGTGAACCCCGGGCGCTTCCTCGACTCCCATACGATGCTCGAGGTGGCCACGCTCGGCGGCGCGCGGGCACTCGGCATTGCTGATAAGGTGGGGTCGTTGGAGATCGGCAAATGCGCCGACATGATCGCCGTGGATCTGTCCAGCTCGCATCAGTCCTTCACGACTGATCCGGTGGCCGCCGTGGTGAACACCTGCACCACGGCCGACGTGCTCATGACCATGGTCGACGGCAACGTTCTGTACGAGAAGAACCGCTGGCACGTGAAGGTGGAAGTGGCGAAGAACATCGCGCGGGTCATCGAGATCCGCTCCAAGCTGCGCCCCGAGGCCTAGCGGGCGCAATCGCTGAGCGGGGTGCTCGGCGCAGTTGTGAATTCGTGGAG
>ERZ1027035.112-NODE-112-length-24776-cov-4.787994_pt1 | contig 24776 bp, 25 predicted proteins | sample MGYA00519442_ERZ1027035 | MGnify/ENA primary metagenome ERZ1027035 (study PRJEB26926, sample SAMN06164790) | human gut metagenome | biome: ENVO:00009003; feature: ENVO:2100002; material: ENVO:00002003 | host: Homo sapiens | place: USA | collected 2012 ...
ACGAGATCGCTCAGTGTCTCGTGGGCTCGGAGATGTGTATAAGAGACAGGGGCGGCTTTATTCTTTTTATCGGCGTGGTGGCGTTTTATTTTTGCTCCCTTCCCGAAACCGAGCGCTTGAGCGTTTCTGCAAACTGCGGCAATTTTTTGCTTTTTGCGGTGATTGTCGCTTTTATTGGAGCCGGAGTGGTAAAAAAGCTCAATGTTTATGAAACTTTTGTGTCCGGAGCCAAAGAGGGTTTTGAGATTGCCGTCCGCATCATTCCGTACTTGGTTGCAATGTTGGTTGCCATCGCCGTTTTCAGAGCTTCCGGAGCATTAGACTTTCTTGTTGACGGATTTGCTGCCGTCTTCGGCTGGTTGGGCATTGATACCGGATTTGTTGCCGCTTTGCCCACGGCATTGCTTAAGCCGTTGTCCGGCAGTGGCGCGCGTGCCATGATGATAGAGACTATGACCACCTACGGCGCCGACAGTTTTCCCGCTTTTGTTTCTGCGGTTGTCCAGGGATCAACGGAAACCACCTTTTATGTTTTGGCGGTTTATTTTGGTGCCGTCAAAATCACCAAGGTAGGCGCAGCTTTGCCTTGCGCCCTGTTTGCTGACTTTGTCGGCATTGCTTCGGCAATTTGCTTTTCCTACCTTTTCTATTAGTCTTGCAAAAGCGTCATCTTGCATTTTTTTGAGAGCAGCGGATTACTTTTAAAATCGTTGGTGCCCTGCGCAATCATTTCTATGATGCGGACGTCATTGTCATATTCCGTATGCGCCGTCACCGGATTGACCACGCTCATGCCGAATGCCGAAATTTCTTCTGCTACGTTCAAGTTAACATTGGTAACCGCGGGACACATGCGGGAATCAAAATAAGTGTCCACGAAACACTGCGGAACGTCATAACTCAAAATGTCGTTAGGGTCGGAGAATGCGACGATGTTGACCTTTTTGAAAACTCTGTCTTGATAATGTTTTCCTTTGGGAGAGCAATATTCCGGAATCCGGTTGTTGATTTTGGGCTTTTTTCGGCCTATTTGCAGCATCGGCAGCTGATTCGCCAGCATATATACGGTCAACTCCTGATTTTTTAATTCATTGATGATTTTTTGTGCCTCAGGCCGCGTCGTTCGGCTCTGCGCATAAACCTGTTCCACAATGTCGGTAAAACTGTCGACTAAAATGCGGCTGCCCAGACTATGGGTAATGAAAACGATATTTTCTTTGCTCATGTCCTTAATCTGCTGGTAAGATTCCACCAGGCAAACTTTTTTCTGCTCCGGTTTCAGTTCGTCGTAGTTAAATCCCAGCATCCAGCAGGTTGCCTGCTTGGTTGCGTTGAGAATCAGGTTGTCTTTGTCCATCAGATAAATCATCGGGTCGGGGCCGGTGTCGTTCAGAAATTTTTTCATCATATTGTTGAAAGCGGCGCGTTTGTGGGTATATTCGCCGGAAACGTCATATTGCAGCAGTTCTTTTTCTGCGGCGGTAATGTCCGACCAGGTCAACTCGTAAAAAATCATGGTCCGGTTGCGTTCCCCGTTCTGCATCCTGGTTATCCTCAAATTACCCAAAACGGTTTTGCCGTCGTCCGGATTTAATAATAAAATGTCTTTCGGACGACGCGACATAACTTCCAGGCTCAACCGCTGTGCCAGGTTTTCTCGGATTCGGGTGGCATAGCCGGGATTATGCGTGCCAACGCCGTGAATCATCATAACTTTGACGGTATTGCCTTCGGAGAAAAAGTAGTCAATGCCGTTAAATTTGCTGCCTTTGATTTCGCATTGGCGGGTGTCCTTCTTTTCGCCGCTTTCCAAAATGGCTTCGGCTACGCCGCGCCCGAAAGAAGAACAGCCTGACAGCAGTATAACAACTCCCAAAATCCATATCCGCATTAGTTTCAGTCCCCGTAAAAGTTACATTTTTACCCGAATGTTAATCTATCTTAAACTTAATCGCAATATAATCGTCAAAAAGATTATAGTTTGGAATGTAAAAATGCGTGCATTGGTCCAAAGAGTGCTAAACTCCAGCGTGACGGTAGACGGCAAAGTCGTCGGCGCCATCGGGGCGGGAATGCTGATACTGCTCGGAGTTCAGAAAGGCGACGGTCAGGCTCAGGCCGAATATCTGGCCAAAAAGATTGTCAACCTGCGAATTTTTGAAGATTCGGCGGGAAAAATGAATCTATCGGTAAAGGATATTAACGGCGAACTGTTGGCCGTTTCTCAGTTTACGTTGGCGGGAGACACTTCCCGGGGCAATCGGCCCGGGTTTGAAACCGCCGAATGTCCGGAGTTGGCCAAACCGTTGTATGAATATTTTGTTGCCTGTCTGTGCGGACACGGCGTACCGGTGGCAACCGGAATTTTCCAGGCGGAAATGAAAGTCGCTTTGGTAAATGACGGACCGGTCACTTTTTTGTTGGAAAAGGCATAGTCAAAAGGGGGCATTATGGAAAATCAGCTTCAGAACGGCAACCGGGTTTGGGAAGATTTACTCTCTGAGTTGTTTCGTCTCAATTATGAACAGCAAAGCAGAATTACCGCCGTCGAACAAAAAATCTATGCGGCGCTGAACAAGGCGCCCCAGCAGCTGGAAGGGTTAATAACCCTGATGTTTGCCCATATTATGCTGGGCAACCGCTCCAAAGCCAAATCCATGGCTCATAAGATTTGGGAAATCGGCGGATCTCTGGCACCTTTTTTTGAGCAGGTTTATATCCAGAATCTTTTAAATCTCGGATTGATTGATATGGCCAAGATATTGCTTTCTCCCAGAATTGAGCAGCTGAAAGACAATATTGTTTTCTTTTATCCCTCTTTGGTAAAATATGCCGTTATGACCGGAGACATTCCCTTGTTGGAACAATTGGGAGCGTTTGCCGATGTAACTGCCGGCGATGAGGTTTTATACGATTTTGCCGATTTGTATGAAAGCGGAAACCGCCGGGAACATTTTAAAAACATTCAAAAACTGATTTTGGAACACAGCCGCGAATATCTTTCGTCTTATGAATATGAACTGTATGACGATAGGGGTTTTCCTGAACTCCAAATTGTCCTTTATGTTAATTACGACAATCAGTTTTGCACCAAAATGCAACAGAATATCACCGCCAAAATCAACGCCTTTTGGCGTTCTTGCGGGCAGGAGCCTCTGAATAATCTTTCGGTAATTGTGGAGAACATCCGCCTGCATCCCTCGTGGGATGACAGCGTTGAATCCGACGAGCTTATTCTGCCGTCCGGCGATTCGGCTGATAACTGGGGCTTGTAGGCGTTATAATCGCCTCCATTCCCATATCGTTAACCAGCGGATTGTTTTTGATTTTTATCTTGTTGACGATTTGGTCCGCTGCCTTGCGCAATAGCTTACGCATCAGATCTTGAGCCACTTTCTGCTCGTTTTCGCTGCTTTCAAACAAAATGAAACGATTTTGATGTTCAATTATCGAATTTTCTGTATTGTTGTCGACAAGCTCCAGAGCGATGACCATCTGCATCCGGCTGGTCTGTTTGTTTATTTGGTCGACTTTGGCTCGCAGCACTTCTGATTTTACGGTATAGTCTGCCTTGGTCTTATCCTGTGTTATGATGATTCCCGGACGGGCGGTAACCAGTTTCTTTATGTCCTCAAAATACATGCCGGTAGACGCATCGTTAAAGAACTTGGTCTTGTCTATGTAAACCAAAGTGCCGGTCTCCGAATTTTCCTGAATTGGTGCCGTGTTGCCCGCTACCGGCTCCGTTTCCGAAGAAAACGTCATCGTTTCGTTTTCTCTGTCCGAAATATTTTCCGCCTTAAGTTCGTCTTTAATGTCTACCTGCGGTTTCGGCGGCAGCTGGCTGACCGGAGACTGAACCGCGGCTGCGTCGTTTTCCAGCTCAAGTTTGTCCGGATATGCCGCATCTTCGTTAGCGGGGTCAGCATGCGGATTGTTAAATTTATTAAAGTTTTCGTTAAAGGCTTTCAGGATGTTTTCGCTGTTGAGATATCCGTTGACTTCGACACACAGTTTGTCTTCCGTCTGCTCTGTTGTTCTGACTGTCAGGTCTTCCATAAAATTATCGACAATGTAATAAACCAGAACGTTAAAGTCATGTCCCGAAAAGGAATTACGATAATCGCTGAGCTCGGGGATGTTTTCCACGGCTTTGAAACTGGCTTTGTCTGTGGCCCGGACGCGGACGGAAGACTTTGCCTCACCGGCTTTAATCGGCTCGCAGGCGGTTGCAAACAACGAAATAGTTTCCGTATCTCCGTTGTTTTCTTCCGTGTCGAAAGCTGCCGCCGGTTGGGGCTGCAGCAAAAGACATCCTCCGATTAACAGTGTGAGTCCGAGTTTGTTCATTACCACCAGCTTCTGTCGTCGTTTTTCAACCTTCTTACCGTTTCAACCCATTCGTTTATTTTTACGTTGTCTTTGTCAAAAAGAATCATCCGGTAGGCGATGACCGGCGTTTCGTCATTGCCGGCATTTTCAACCAAAACTTCCAGATAATAGTCGGCGTCGTTCAGATTGTTGACGACTTTAAATGTTCTGGAACCTTCAATGATGTCTCTGGTTGTTTTGCGGGCATAGTAAAAACCGTCGGGCAGGCTGTCATCCGTCTTTTTAGGATCCATAATGTATAAGAAAGTGCTGTTGTTGTTTTCATAAATGTCCGTACTTTCGTCAAGCATTTTGTTTGTGGCTCTGGTTGCGGCAATGGCATAAACGGACGGCGTTATGCCCAAATCGCGCTCCGGTGCGCCGATATAGCGCTTTTCGGATTCCGGAAGATAAGGCTCTTCTATGATAATGCGTTCTTCATAACGGACATTTCCCGCAGTGCAGGCGGCAACCAACAGCAGAAGCCATAAGCTTTGTTTTTTCATCAAAATCATCCTTTGCGTTTCATCATTTCTTAATCCGGATTATATCGGCTATTTTACAAATTCACATTATAATTTTTTACTTATTCACTATTTGCATTTTAAATTAAATTATACTAAACTCCCTCCGGTTATTAAAACATGAGGAAATTTTATGGTTATCACGTTTTCGACGATTCTTTTGGGGCTGATAGCTTTGATTCGCCCGTTACAGCGCAATCGTTTTTTTATCTTGAACAGCGCGTTGATTATTGGGGCGGCTTATTTTATCGAGACGCATTATTTTACCGCCAGCGTTTTTAGCTATAAAACCATAATGCTTTTTCTGGTGTTTCAGCTGATTTCGATTAATGTCGTTACTTTCATAGCCTATGGCGTCGACAAGCGTGCTGCCGTCAGGGGAAACTGGCGTGTTCCCGAAATCCAGCTCCATACGCTGGAGTTTCTCGGCGGCTGGCTGGGAGCATATCTGGCGCAAAGGTTTTTTCGCCACAAAATTTCCAAGAAAAGCTATCAGGCAATGTATCTGCTGATGATTGTAATGGAATTTGTTGCCGTATGGGTCATTCTGAAGTTTTTGCACTTGCTTTAATCGGGCTTGCAACTTTTCAAACTTTCTTTATTATGAACATTGTTAAAACACTTAAGGACTTATGATGGAAAAATTATCAAAGCAGGTACAGGCGCCGAAATTAAAATTTATGGACCATTATCGAACCATGTGGCCGTTTGTGCGTCCTTATCTGTTTCGTGCTATTTTTGCAGTCTTTCTGAGCATTCCCATCGGTGCGCTGGATGCCGTCGTTGCTTTGGCGTTAAAACCGTATATGGATATTGTGCTGGTCGATAAGACTGCGCAGTCTCCTGCTTATATTCCGTTGTTGATTGTCGCCTTTACCGTGGTCCAGGGAGCGTTGAACTACATTGCGACTTATATGAACTCCTGGGTCGGCGCCAAAATCAATATGGACGTTAAACGGGCCTTATTTAAAAAACTGTTGTTTTTGTCGCCTTCGTTTTATGACAAAAATGATTCCGGTTATATCATTCAGCGCTTTTCTGCCGATGCCGACGCCTCCTGTACCGGGTTGATAGAAAATGTCCGCTTGTTCAGTTCCCGCATTTTTTCTTCTTTGTCGCTTATAGGCGTCTTGATTTACAATTCCTGGCAGCTTTCCATCATCGCTATCGTCGTGCTTTGTTTTGCTCTGCTGCCGCTGGCTCAGGTACGTCGGATGATTAAGGACGTTATTTACAAAACCGTGCAGGAAAACTCGACCATTTTCACCAACTACAACGAAACTTATGCCGGCAACAAGACCATTGCCTCCTATAACCTCCAGCAGCGGATTTTTGCCAAATATGATGAAACCCTGCGCAAACTTTTTAAGCTGGGCATTAAAATGGTTCAAAAGACAGCCTGGATGACGCCCATGCTTCACGTCGTCGTTTCTATCGGTGTCGGTGCCGTTATTGGCTATGGCAGCTATTTGATTGTTAACGGCAGCATCACCAGCGGTAACTTCGTTTCGTTCATAACCGCATTGATTATGCTCTACAATCCGATTAAGAATATCGGCAAAAACTTTAGCGCGGTTCAGGTATCTTTTCTTGCAATCGAGCGCGTCGCGGATATTCTGGCTCTTGAACCTGATATTAAAAACAAGCCGGAAGCCCTCGAACTGAAAAAGGTTTCCAAAAACATTGTTTTCAAAGATGTTTCTTTTGAATACAATCCCGGTACGCCGGTACTCAAAAACATTAATCTGACGGTAAAAGCGGGAACGACGTTGGCCCTGGTCGGAAACTCCGGCGGCGGCAAATCCACTTTCGTCAATTTGATTCCCCGTTTTTATGACGTAGCATCCGGCTCTGTTAAAATTGACGGGCACGACATCCGGGATTTGACCTTGGAAAGCTTGCGTAATAAGATTGCCGTGGTTTTTCAAGACAATTTCCTGTTTTCGGGAACCATTCGCGACAATATTTTGCTGGGCAAACCGGACGCGACGGATGCCGAAATACACCATGCGTTGCAAATGGCGTATCTTGATGAATTTGTCAGCGAACAGGAAAACGGCTTGGATACGGACATCGGCGAGCGCGGCGCGCTGCTTTCCGGCGGCCAACGGCAGCGTTTGGCAATAGCGCGGGCATTCATTAAAAACGCGCCGATAGTAATTCTTGATGAGGCAACCTCTGCACTCGACAACAAGGCTGAGGCCGTGGTTCAAAAGGCAATTGAAAACCTGATGCAGGATCGCACCGTGTTTGTCATTGCGCACCGCTTGTCAACCATCCGCAATGCCGATGAAATTATCGTCGTCAATGATGGCGAAATCGTGGAGCAGGGAACGCATGAGCAGCTTCTGGAACTGGAAGACGGCGCCTATCGTGCACTTTATAACGCGCAGTTTAAAAACAAACGGGATTAGTTAACCGTTGCGGTGACGGCGCAGCAAAACGTATAATGCGCCTTCGCCGCCGTCAGCCGGCATGGCGTGGGAAAAGCTCAAAATCAGCGGACGAAGTTCGGGAGTGTTAAGCCATTGCGGTACCCTGTCTTTCAATATGCCTTTGCTCTCAAACCAGTCGTCGTCTTCCCGCCGGGTACCTTTTCCGGTAATGATTAAAACACACCGCAAACCGTCCAAATAAACGTTTTTTATAAACGCTTCAACTGCGTCAAAGGCATCTTTTTCCGTCAGGCCGTGTAAGTCGAGCGTCCGTTGGATGGGAAATTCGCCGCGCTTGAATTTTTCGGCGGTCCTGCGGTCAATATTGTCAGTTTCTCCTACGCCTAGGGGGGTTAACGACGCGCCGCTATAAGCCTTGGCGTAATTGACTGTCGGTTCAATGTCATCGATTATCAGCGGTGCTTCGGGAGGGATTTCTTTCTGCGGGAGCTTTTTTACGCCTTTCAATGCCTCTTCCCATGCGCCGTCATCAATCGGCTTTAGGTTGCTTGTCAGATTTTTCATCGTTTTTTTCTTCTTTATGGTCAATCATCAAATCGGCATAGTTAATAACCACAAATTCTTTCCAGTCACCCTCGGGAGCCACGCAGCCTATTTTTTTATTGGCTGCGTTTACCAACACGATTCCGCCGAATGTCCAAAGGTTGATAAAATTGTCATATCCGGAGATGATGCAATCTTTGGTTCGCTGAATAATTCTCTGATGCAGACGTTTTTTGACAACTCCGGAATAAACGAAAATCATTCCCACAATGAAAAGCAGCCCGAAGATAACGCCGACCGCGACAATGAAAATCAAACCAATCAAAATCGGAATCAGTATCGGCAGCAGTGTTTCCCAAGGGTCATAAACCGGCGAAAGCGGACGGTTGACTTTTCCGTAATCCAGATAAATGCGAAGCTTGTCTTGCTCTATGGCCTTTTGCAAGGCGTGATACGCCAATTGGTCGGCACGGTTGAAAATCTTTTTAGCGCTCATTTGTCATCAATCCTTGAAGTTGAACATTTTTGGGCAACAGGATAAAGTAACGTCCTTTAGAATTCATTTTTCCCGCCAGTTCCAAAACGCTGTCGTCGCCGCTGCCCCAAAAATAATCGCCTCGGACACCGCCTTTGATTGCCCCGCCAATGTCTTGGGCCATAACCAGTCTTTCAATCTTTTCGTGATGAGGCCCGGTTGTTTCCAGCCATAACGGAACACCCAGCGGAATGTATCTTTTGTCAACGGCCAGCGAACGCCCTGCCGTCAGCGGAACGCCCAAGGCGCCGATAGGTCCTTCCGCTTCAACCAGCCGATGAAATACGTAGCGTTTGTTGTCGTTCATATGGTCGAGTGCCGCCGCGGCGTTTTCTTTCAGCCAGCGTTTAATGTTGCCCATGGAAGCCTGTCCCGGCGGAATTAATTTGTTCTCCAAAAGGATGCTGCCGATTCCCTTAAACTCGCGGCCGTTAGTGTCGGCAAAGCCGATGCGAACGTCACTGCCGTCGTCAAGTCTTGCAACGGCGGAGCCTTGAATCTGCATCACGTAAATGTCGACATAGCTGTCTGCCCATAAAATAACCGGGGCGTCAAACGTTCCGCTTACAATTTCCCTCCGGGTATAATAAGGAACCAGCTTTTGGCCTTCCACTCTGCCCACCAGTCTGCGGGAGGGCATTTCCGGGTCAAAATCCCGGGGATTAAACTCAATGAGGTCATCCGGCTTGCCGTAAATGGGATACTTATAGCGCTCGCTGGGAGTACGGGAAGCATGCAGTGCCGCCTCATAATATGATGTAAATTTTCCTTCGCTGCTGTCCTGAAAAACGACAAGATACGGTTGAAACGTTTGTTCCAGAAAGGTGCGGAAATTCTTGGGCGGCGTTTTCCGAAAACGGGCGCATACTTTTTGATATTCTTTGGTCGGAACTTTGATTTCCGCCGTTCCCAGATAAGGGGTTTTTATCTTGTCTATGGCATTGCAGCTGAGCTCGAATGCGTGAAAAGCCTCGGTCAGATTGTCTTGTGAAAAACCGTTAAGTTCCCTGAAACTGGCTTGCTGCAACTGCAGCTCCGGTTTTTCCTGCGTTTGCGGAGAAACGCTTTTCTGTTCTTCGCCGCAGGCGCTGAACAGCAGGCTTACCAAGGTCAATTGCAAAAGTTTTTTTAACATTATTTTTTAGTCGATACCAAAATCCAGTTAGGGGTTGTGGAGGTCAATGCCCGTTCAAAAGTCCATACGTCGGTAATGTTCTGAATATAATTTTCGTCGCCCTCGATAACGTTGCCTTCGGCGTCGCGCAGAACGTTAACCTGTTCGGAGACAAACTCTACGCTGATGCGCGCAATTCCCTTGGCGGTGATTTCCGCTTTGGTGATTTCCACTTTGTCAAAACAAATGAAGTCAGTTTCGGCGGAAATGTTTTCGCCCTTGCGCTTTTCAATAACTTCCTGAAATTTTTTCAGAATATCTTTGCTTACCAGCATTTCCAAAGTTTCAACGTCGGCATTGTTAAAGGCCTCGGTAATAACTTGAAACGCCTGTTGCGCGGAATCTACAAAGCGGACTTTGCTGAAATTTGGAATTTCTGCCAGGGTTTTATCCAGCTCGCTCATTTCTTCGGTGTCGACCGGCGTAAGCTCTTCCGGCTCTGCAACCTCGGCTGCCTGATGTGAGCGCAGGCCCTTTTCCTCGGCTTCCTTGATAAGCAGGTCATAAAGCTTTTCGGCGCTTTCTTTGCTCAGGTGAACTCTTTTTTCTTCTTCCGGCCTGGTTCCCAACAAGCTCTTCAGCTTTTGAAAAACGACAAAAACAACAACCAGCAGAATGATAATATCCAAATGTGACATCATTATTTTTTATCCCTCTTTTCGTTATCATAAATATAGCTTATTTATAACTATTATCAACTGTTATTATTATTTGACCTTAACAAATTTTGAGTGTAAAACTTAACTGATATCTAATACATAGGAGAATTTTATTATGGCTAAAAAAGAAGCTCAAACCCCTGAAAACAATCAGCAGCCGCAGCCCCCGATTATGATTCATTCACAATTTATCAAAGACTTGTCTTTGGAAATCCCCCACGCTCCCGGAATCTTCAGCGAGGTTAAGAGCCAGCCGCAAATTAACATCGACGTTAATATAAACGCCGACCATATTCAGGACAATCAGTTCAGTGTCGACTTGAGCTTCCGTATTGACGGCGATGTTCCTTCTAAAAAATTCTTTATTTTGGAAATGGTTTATTCCTGCGTTGTTTCGCTTAATGTTCCTCAGGAACACGTTGAACCGGTCTTGATGATAGAAATTCCGCATATGCTGTTCCCTTATGCCCGCCAGGCAATCAGCACCATTTTGTTCAACGGCGGTCTGCCGCCCCTGATGCTGACGCCGATTGACTTTATGGCAATGTATCAAAATCGTGCCCGTAACGCCAAAGCGGAACCTTCTGCTGCAGCCAAGAATTAAAAAAACAAAAAAATCCCCTCGTAAAAACGGGGGGATTTTTTTTAATTCTGAATCATCGGATACTTTTCCGTACGACCGTCCGGAAGCTCATAGTGCCACCATTCGTGGGGCAGGGCTTTCAAACCGATGCTTTCCATTGTCTCTTTCAGCAGCCTGCGGTTTGCGATTGCTGTTGAATTGTCGGCGTCTTCGTAATCATGCCGCGCCTTTTTCAAATAATTGAAAAATTCGTCGCTGCGTCCGGCCTGAACTTCTTTGGCGTAATAGGCGTCATAAGCGTCGACGGCAGTCGGATAAACAAATTCACGGCCGTTTTCGTCAATCAGGGCCACATCTATGGCCGTAGCTCTGCAATGAGGCGAAATAGCGGGATCAAGTGCAAAAAATCCCGGTTGGGGAATGACCTCGCGCAATTTCTGATGCGCCAGCGGCGGTCGGTATGCGTCATAAATTTTAAGCTTCCAGCCTTTTTGCTCCAGAAACGGAATCAGATTTTTCAGCTTGTCCCAAAGGTCTTTATGCACAAACGCCTTGTTGCCGAAGCCGATTTGCTGATAAACGGGCTGTCCGGTCATATTGTGGTTAGTCCCCGCATACATTAACTCTACAATAAAATGCGGGTCGTTGATTTCAATCAGATTAGGATTCGTCATTTTCATAGCTTTTCAAATTTTTTTATTAAAATACATACATAATTATCACTTCTCAATAAAATCAGTATAACCTGTAAATTTTAAATATCAATTACTTTGGTTTGGATGCTTTTTCTGGCTTTGATAGCCTTTTGCACTTTCGATAAAGCTGGAAAATATTTTTATGGAAGGCTGGTCTCCTTTTTTTACAAAACGTTCCGGATGCCATTGAACGCCGAGAACAAAGTCATTCCACGGCTGTTTTAATTCCACCGCTTCTGCGGTGCCGTCTTCCGCCACTGCCGTTATTATGCAGTTTCCGCATTTTTCGTTGATTACGGCTTCGCTGTGGGCGGAATTGGTCATAATTTCCGGTGCGCCGATTACCGAAGCCAACAGGCTTCCCGGTTCTATTTGAACTTTGTGGGCAATCACTTCTCCGCCGATTTTGTGCCCTTTGATACCCATCTTCATCATGGCGCCTTCGCTGCCCGCCAGCATTTGTTCTCCGCCGCAAATCCCCAACAGCGGCAGTTTGTGCGCTTTGGCATATTGAAGCATTGTCAGATAAGCCAGGCCTCTTTTGTCGACGTCCGTTTCCGGCATTGTTTCATACCATTCTTTCGGCGAATGGAAAAAGCCGCCGATAAGCATCATGCCGTCCGGTTCCCAGGCGTTCAGCTGAGCCGTCACTTCATCGTAGGCGATCAATGCCGGATATCCTCCGGCGTCTTTGATTGCGCGGATATAATCGGGATGAATGCTGTAATCTTTTTCTTCCCGTTCGGGGGCTTTGTCTTGAGCCAGAACAATGGCAATTACCGGTTTTCCGTCGTTTGCAGGCTTTTCTGTCGTAATCAGCGGAATTTTGCCGCTTTGGAAAACTTTGTTAACATCGTCGGCGGCAACATAATAACTTTCAACATCGTCTCCGGGATAGGTGTTTTTTCCCAAAATGAGGTGGCTGGTGTTATTTGTAGAGTTTGGGCAATGGTTCATTGTCGTCCTTTCTTTTGTATTTTTTCGCGTATACTTTCTCAAAAACTTTGATAAAACTGCCTGATTTCCAATCTTTGTTGTCGCGTGCATATAAGGCTTCCGTCAATTTTTCGAGTTCACATTCAAACTCGGGAACATTGGTAAGCTCTTCTACTTCTTTCAGGCTGTTGATGTCCGGGCGCTGATATTTTTCTGCGGCCCAGGCCAAAACGGCATCGCGCAACGCTCTCAAATCCTTTTCTCTGGCCTTTTCTATAATATATTTTTTGTAATTTCTTATTTTCCCGTCTTTTTTGTTGGAAAACAACCGCATCAGAGCATAACTGACCGCAATGCCTAAAATAAATGCACCGCCCAGCAGCAGATAGATGTTCTGCTGCGGCAGGCTGTTTGTCTCTTCTGTCTGAACGTCAGCCGCAATCGGCAGCGTGCTGCTGTCCGGAGCTGCCGTCTGCTGCGTCTGGCGTTTTTCTTCCGGCAGGCTCTGTCCGGCCCGGACTTTGATGTTTAACGGCGGAAGAACGGCCGTCTCCATTTTGTTGGTTTTAACGTTAAACCAGTCGACGCTGATTTCCGGCAGGGTCATGTCGCCTTCGCTGCTGGGAATGTAAACGTTGGATATTTTCTCCAAAGAAACGACTTGTCCGTTTTCTACTTTCATTTGCGTTTCCGGTTTTTCCGGATATTGTTTTAACCCGGGAACTTCTCCGAAGTTGATTTCCGGCAGCTGCGTGTCGATAACGCCGACCGCTTTCAGATAAATGGTTCTGCTGACCGCTTCGCCGGTCTTAAACTGCGGATTGGCCGGTTCAAATTGGGCATACAATTCGACATCCGTAGCCGGCAGCCACCACTTCCCGCCGTTTTGCGCCGGTGCCGGAAGAACGGTCACTTTTATCGGCTTGGTGTTTAGAACGACCGGATTGCGGGTTGCAAACATGTCCGTCATTCCAAAACCGGCAATGAACATATCGTCGCCGAACAATCCGCCGAAAGGATCCCTGCGGCTGTCCCTGGTCAGATAAAAACCGTTAAAGCGTACTTCGGGAACCGTCAGCTCGCCGCTTTTCTGCGGGAAAAGGGCATAGAAAAATTTAATCTCGCGGATGTTTCTGCCGTTAATGACTTTGGTTTTAACTTGTGGTTCGCCCAGATTCTTTATAATCCACTCGTCGTTCCCTCCGGCTAAAAATACCGGTTCTTCTCCTTGCAGGCCGCCGGTATCGTAAATGGTCAGCGTATAGTTTATTTGCTGTTGGACATACGGATTGTCATTGTCTATTTTACCGTCGATTTTGAAACGGGGCTGTCCCTGTTGTCCTTTTTGTTGCGGACTAAGCGTCTCTCCTGCTTTGCGAACCGTAACCGTAATCGGTTCGGTTTGATATTGGTCCAGCTTAATCGACGGAATCTGTAAAGCGCCGGTGTTTTTCGGCATCAAAACCAAATTCCACTGGCGGGTCTGTGAAATGTCGTTGTTTATGACCTTTGTCGTATATGCATTTGACACGGAGTAAATGATAAAATCCTTGTCTAAAACGCCCAAGTCCGGAGTTTTATTCGTTTGCGCACCGCTCAAATCCAAAGTCAGCAAAAATGTTTCGCCCTCGGGAATTTCCGTTCGGTTGACCTTGGCCTCAAAAGTCTGAGCCTGAACGTTAAACGCGATTGTCAGTGCACATATCAAAAATATTGTCAGTTTTTTCAACATTTCTTCTCTGCCTTATTTTTCGTTATAACGGTTGCGGTTATATTCTTTGCGGATAAAGGCTTTCAGCAGCCCTCCCGGGTCTTCGGGAATTTCCCGGTACTGCTGGGCGCGGGCCTGCACTTCTTCATCATATTTAGGAGCTTTCCCTTCTTTTTGCAAGGCTCCGCTTTCTCCCTGCTGTTGCGGCTGTTCCTCGTTCTGTTCTCCTTGCTTCAGTTCGGAATCAGAGGCTGAATTTTGGTCGTTGTCCTGAGAGTCTTGCTGTCGTTCCTGTTCCTGCTGACTGTTTGCATCAGCTTTTGAATTGTCGTTTTGGTCAGGATTATTCTGTTCGGCTCCGTCCTTATTTTGATTTTGGTTCTGAGGTTGGTTGGATTCGGAGTTGTCCTGCGGCTGCTCTTTTTGTTCGTTGTCACCGCCGTTGCTTTGGTCCTGTTGAGATTCCTTTTGCTGCTCGTCCTGATTTTGTTGTTGCTGCTGATTTTGCTGTTGGTTTTGTTGCTGCTGTTGTTTAAGGTATTCCAGGTTGAATTTGGCATCTTCGTGATTAGGGTTTTGTTCTAAAACTTCTTCGTATTTCGCAATGGCTTCCTCAATTTTTCCGCTTTTGGCCAAAGCGTTTCCCTGATTGTAAAGCGCTGTTTCTCCTTGCCCTTTGCTATATTCTTCCAAGGCTTTGTCATAATCGCCCATACGATAATAGGCCGCTGCTTTCCAATTGCTGTCGGTAAACTTTTCTCCGGCGCGTTGATAGTCTTCCTGATTAAAATCACGCAGCGCCTCTTGATTGCTGTTTAAGAAAAATGCCGCTTCCGCCGGTTGTGCCGCCCAGAGAAACGCAACCGCCAAAATTCCCCGCCGAAAGAAATATAAACAACACGCCAAGGGGATGATTAACAGATAATATCCGTAATCCAACCATACGGATTGCCAGTTTTTGCTTTCCGTCAGTTCATCCTGATTTGAGCTTATCTTTTCGGCAAACGTTTTTAATTTTTCGTCTCCGGGAGCCAGATTCCAATAGCTGCCGCCGCCCGCTTCGGCAATCATTTGCAGCCGTTCGTCTTTTGCGGCGCGAACCGCTAAAATGTTAACGTTAAAACCGGCGCTCAGGGCTTTTCTGGCTTCATCCAGCGTCAGGTTGAATTTCTGCCCGGCTTCGGGAGCCAACAGCAAAATTTCGCCGTGGTTAAAACCGGCCGCTTTCATTTTCTCTACGGCAAGGGCGATAGCCCTGTCCGGCCGGTCGCCGTTAGCCGGCATAATGTCATAGCTGACGGCCGGCAGCAGGTTGGTCAGAATTTCGCCGTCGCTGGTCAGCGGAGAAATTAAAAATGGTTCATTGGTGTAAACAATCAAACCGCTCTGACTGTCGGGAATAAGCTTTAACAAATCCTGGATTTTAAATTTGGCTCGTTCCAGACGGCTGGGCGTCAGGTCTTTTCCCTTCATGTCCGTCGAAAGGTTAAGAACAATCATCAGAGGATTTTCCGGAGCCAGAGAGGGAATTTCAATCTTTTTCCAACTCGGTCCCGCGGCGGCGACAATACCGGTTACCAGGCCGATTAAGGCCGTCCAGGCCATAACTTTGCGCTGTGTCGAAGAACCCCTGATTAAAAGATAATCAAGCAGCCTTTTGTCGCAAACTTTTTCCCAGGAGGATTGGTTGCTGGCACCGCGCAGGTACCTTCCGTAAAAAAACAGCGGAATGACCAAAAGCAACAGCCACCACGGACGCAAAAAATGAAAAGCGTTGATAAACTCTTGCATCAGCTGATCCTCCGCAAAGCGACAACCAGGGCAAAACCCGTCAAAATCGCCGCCAACAGGGGAATGTAGTAAAGTTCTTTGGTTTCTCTCACAAATTTGGCGTCGTTTTGACTGGGTTCCAAACTGTCAATCGTCTGGTAAATTTTAAGCAAACCGGCGGTATCTTCCGCTTTAAAGTACGCCCCTTTGGTGGCGTCGGCAAATTCTTTAAGACCTTTTTCATCCAACCCCTGCTGAAAACCGGACATTTTCATCCCCATAAAAGAGGCAAAAAAGTTGTTCGGACTGCCAACCCCGATGGTATAAGCCTTAATCCCTGCGTCACGGGCCAGTTTGACGGCCTGCGCCAGCGACATGCTTCCGTCGTTGTTTTCTCCGTCGGTGAGCAGGATAATAACTTTATTGTCCGGATTCGGCACATCTTTCAGGTTTTTCAGGGCCAGTCCCAAAGCGTCGCCGATTGCAGTAGAGTTTCCCGCCATTCCGGCATCTATTTCCCACAAGATTTTGTTGACCGATTGATGGTCAAAAGTCAGCGGAGCCTGCAAATAAGCCCGGGTTCCGAACAATATCAGCCCGATTCTGTCATTGGCACGTTTTTTGATAAAATCGCCGGCCACCAGTTTTACCGCCGTCAAACGGTCAATGGCCTGTCCCTGAAATGCAAAATCCCTTTCCAACATCGAGGTTGAAATGTCCAAAACCATTAAAATGTCTCTGCTCTCGTTTTTGATTCTGATTGGCTCGCCGACCCATTGCGGCCGGGCTGCGGCCGTCACCAGCAAGACCCAGACAATCATGAGCATCCAGAAGAATTTGGAAAAATGTTTCTCGTCGGAGGCGCTTCCCATCTGCCATAAGCTGCCGGATTCAATGGATATTTTTTCCAAATCTTTCAAAAAGGGGATTTTCAGCGCATCACCGTGAAGCCCCTTGACCGCCGGCAATGCAAAGCGGACGGCAAAAGGCAGCAGCAACAATACGAAAGCCCACGGATAAGCAAACTGATTCATAGGTTTTCTCCAATCCACTGTTGGCAGAACAGCCTCAAAGCGGCAACGTCTTCGGTTCGATACCCTTTTGCGCCCGGCTGGATGTACGGCGCATCCAAAAGCAGCTGTGCCGCTTTGCCCTCCAGCTTGTGTTTGCTGTGTTCGTTAAGAAAGCTCAGCCATTCTTTTCCCATCAGGACGGAAGCTTCTTTGTATTTATACACGCATATCCTGCGCAAAATGGCGGACATGTCAGCGGCAGAGCGGATAGAGTTGTTGCAGTGAATGTCTTTGAGCAGATGCAGAGCGTAGAGCTTCTTAGACTTTCGGCGGATAACCGTCACCAGCTCCACAAGGATGACGACGGCGACAATACCCAGCAGAATGACCCACCAGCCATAAGCCGGCGGCCAGGCCGAAACGCCGTCCGGCAGATGAATATCCCGCAATTCCGGTAAGTTTTCATTCATAACCTGTCATGCCTTTGCTTTACTTTGATTCATAATATCTTCCTATAAATTTAGGCTTTCCTTATCTAAATATCAAGCGTGAAATATTGTCCGTAAAAAAACAGCCCGGAATAAAAGGTTCCGGACTGTTGATTAATAAGATTGTTTTTACGCCGCAAAGGCAGAACTTTTCCGATAACGGAAAATACGCACAATCATGTCGGCATAACTCTCGTACGTTCCCAAAGGGTGAAGCCTCATAACATGAAACTTCTCCAAATGCGGCAACGCCGGTTTGGTAATTCCGTCGGCAGACAGGGCATTGGCCAGGCTCAGGGCATACCAACGCTGTTCCGTATTCAAACAACCGCCGAATTTTTGCAGCTCTTTGTCCCCTATCCGGGAATATGCTTCTGCCGGCACCGTTTTGTACAATGCCAGAGCCAACTCGCAACAGGCGATTTCCGTCGCTGCAAAAAAATAGTTAAATCCCTTGATGTGCATTTCGCAGGATTTAAATCTGTGCCTGAAAATGGCGGGAAGTGCGGACAAACGCTGTTTCAGTTGGTGTTCCTCCCGCCGGTAGGCCGCTATTTTTTCGCGGATAATCTTGTTGAATCCGCAGGAGATGTTTGTTTCCATACGGCAGATTACGATTTGTTCTGATAAATCAGAGATTGGTGATAACGGATAATGTCTGAGATTGAAGGAACGTCTCCCTTCAGCGTTTCCTGTCGCAAGGTTCTGCTGAAAGAAGTCTTCTCTTTTATCTGCTCAAAATCATCTGTTTTAATTCCCGATGCTTCGTCTTCGGAAAGCGTGTTGGACAACTGGATGGCATATTCCACCACGCCGCTGTGATAAGCCGCCGCTTCCGGATATCTGCGGATTATGGCGCTTTTTGCATAAAAGCTCAGAGGTGCCCGTTTAGATTGAAACACGGTGTCGGTATGAATTTTCTGTGCCAGCTCCATTCCGCAAAGCTCGTCTTTCCATTCCTCTTGGGTATACCGGCTGCCGATTGCAGATTGCAACAGCAGTATCCGGTGCTGAAAAATGGCCGGCAGATGAGACTTCCTCTCCTGAAATTCCAGTCGCCCTTGTTCTATTTTTTCGGCTTGAATTTCTGTTTCCAGAGCAGAAAGCAAATGCCTCATCTCATAAAAAACGTCGGTTTTGCTGCGCGAGAACATAACGTTTCCGTCTATCGTCAGCATCATCGGAATGTAATTTAAAAATGTCGCTTCTGCACGCATTCCCGCTTTCGGTTGAAAGTCTTTTGCATCTAAAAAGCTTAACTCGAGGCTGATACCGCAAGTCAGCAAAAGGTTAAACGAGGTGTTAAGTCGTTCCGCCTTTTTAATAACGGATGTAATTTTGGATGTTATCATAAGATTTTAATATAATAGTGAATTTATAATATGTGAATTTATTACAATTACATCATATTCTCGGCTAAAAGCAATAAAAAAAGAGCCATTTTGAAACGGCTCTTTGCACATTTTTCGATAACCGGATTTCAAACGTCGGATTAAAGTCGTTCGGCTGTCTGAATTTCCTTCGTCGCAAGATGTTTTTTCATCTCTTCGGTCCGGTAACCGAGAGTGGCAGAATGTTGTTTCCGTCGCAGACAATCGTTCCGGTCGAAAATATCGATTCCGTTGTCAAAAGCGTCAGCCAGCAGCCTGTTTGCCAAGTCTGCGGCTTCGCAGACCAGAGGATAACTCTCATTGCCCGGATTCGGCCAAATTTCGTTGTTGGGCGTTCTGATTAGATTGATAAAGTCGTCATCTTCGCGCGAAAACGATGTTTTATTTAGATTTTGAAAATACCTGTACAAGGCAAACGCTTTTTTGCAGGTTTCAACCAGGCGAAGTTCTTTTTCCGCATACGCGCCGAGGTATGCCAGACGCGCTTCCGCGAGCCACAATTGCAACAAGGCCGGCAGTTTTCTGATTTCAATTTGATTTTGCAGCGAAATTGCCTTTTCTTCCTGCTTGCGGATAATGTTTGCCAGTAATTTACAGTTGTTCTCGAGTTTTTCGACAAGCTGTTCCGGAGTGAGTTCAAAAACGATACGGTCGTTAAGACGGATTATCGTAATCATATCCATACAGAACCCCAGAGCAAAAATGTCTCCGTATGCGGGAGCAACGTCTTTGGGCAATGTTTCCTGAGGCAGAAAATAGGTTTTGTCGTTTTCCAGTTTCAGTTCATAACGGCCCTTGCGCCGTTTGACAGACATAATCTTTGAAGCAATCTCAGACGTTGTTGTTTTTCTAAATCTAAAAGTTTTCATTTTTTTTGAAGTTTAAATTAATAATTCAGATATCTATAATTTTGATATCAAGCCACTATCATAGTTTTTGACAAAGTGCAATAAAAACAGGCCTAGAAATCAAAAATCTTCATCTGTTGAGCGAAGATGAAACCGCCGAGGTTTTTAAGTTTTCTGGTGGCCTTAATCAGCTTAAAGGCGAGATAATCCTCAATCGTCTGGTTTCTTCCCAGCACCTGGGTGCGGTAATAGTCAAACATCTTCTGGCATTCTTCCCTGCCGTACTTTCCGTCCTTTTGCGGCAGCGACCCCATAAAGGCGTCAATCTCCGCACAACGCTGGTGGTAGTAATCTATCAGCGAGTCGACCGTAAAACCTTTCGTCAGATTGTTTTTCGGTTCAATCCGCCATTTGTTTTCATTCAGGGAATAAACCCCGGTCCACGCCACATCCATAATATAGGCCGCCAGCTTCATATCCAAAAAACGGTTGCCGATGTAAAAATATTTGTTCCGGGTATAGAATTCTCCTCCCGCCAAAGCCAGAAACTTGTCCATCCCGTTGGTGTCTTTGGGCAGGTAAGGGCAGTTTTGATTGATGATTTCCACCTTGACGTCAAAGTCAGAACCCGGACGGTAAAAATAAGAGGCGGAAGACCCTAACAGCACAACGTCGCCGGTCAGCAGACCGTCAATCATCCCGACCGTCTCCTTAACCAGATAGTCTGCCCGGTCCAGCATCCGCAGCCGCAAATGTTCGTGAACGGCCCCGTTCCGGTTGAACACCCTGGGGTCAAGTTCGTCGCGTACGGTTAAAATCTCCGAGGCAAAGCGGATTAAGTCGTCGTTGTCGTCATTCATCGCGGAGCTCCAAAACATTGACGAGTTGGTAATGCGCTTCGGTTATAATTGATTTGAAATGTCCGTAAACGCCTAATTTGTTGAAGATTCTGTGACAGTTGTATTCCATGCCGTATTCTTGTTCCGGTCCGTTTTCTTTGAGCCGCAGGGCATCTTTCTTAAGGGCGTCCAAATGAGCCTCCAGCCTCCGGCAGCTCTCAAAAGTCAGCCATTTGTCTTCGATTTTGGGAAGACTGTCTACAAAAGCATACACTTTGTCACAGTAATCTTTGTAGTATTCGAATAACTCTTGCGGAGAGTAAGTAAACTCACGGTGCACCGGCATTTGCCGCCAGCGGTTTTCGGAGAGTGAATAAACACGGCTGCCCGAAAAAAAGTGGGACGGTTCTACCAATCCGTAATCAATGTTTCTGGCAAACAAATGAAATTTATATCCCTTTTGGGGAAAAGAACGGTTAACATATCTGAACAAGCGCTGTATCAAATCGGCATCAGCGTTTGCAACATCAGGAACGGCGACAATCCCGAGGTCGATGTCGGTTTGGTCGTTGTAAATATAAGAAGCAATGCCTCCGGCCAGAACAATGTCTTCAACCTTAAGCGAAGCAAAAGCCTTTTGTGTCTGTTCAATAAAGAAATCGGCAATGTTGAGCAGTCCCTGACGAACATAATCATAGATGAGATTATGTTCGTCAAAAACAAGCGGGCACAGCGTTGCATTGTTTTGCATATATGCCGTAATCTTATCTATAAGCTCGTTTTCCGTTACCATGATGCGCAGCGGGCTTCTTGATAAAAATAGTCATCACAGGGAGCCGGCATACGGAAAGATCTGTCGTCACATATCTTACAACCGCTGCCACCCCAGACACACTCATTATAGTCCGGATACATTTTTCGGCATTGAGCTTCAGAAGGTTTGGACGGCTCGACAGGTTCAGGCGATGAACTCGGTTCTGGAGAAGAACTCGGGCTGGGAGAGGGACTGGGCTCCGGTTGCGGATTACAAGCAGTACAAACTTTAGAGCAGCAGGAGGTGGCACTGGAGTAAGAAGCACATCCGTAAGTGCAGCTCTTGTTCGAGGGGCAGCTGATGCCGGCACAGGGATCCGGTGAGGAGCTGGGGCTCGGCTCGTTACATTGCGTACATACTTTGGAACAGCAGGACGTTGCCGAAGAATAAGTCGCACATCCCTCGCTGCCGCAGGTCACGCCGCTCGGACAGGTCGTCCCCGCACAGGGATTAGAAGAGCAACAAGTTCTCGTTCCACCGCATCCGTCAGAACAAGAATAAGTACCATAAGAACAACCTGTTTCATCTGAATATGGTGTACAAGCCGGCTTGGAAGAACAACAGGTTCTGGTGCCGCCGCATCCGTCAGAACAAGAGTAACTTCCGTAAGAACATCCGGTCTCATCTGAGTATGGCGTACAGGATTTGCAGGAAATGCACTTGTCGCAGGAGTTGTAAGAAGAACAGCCGTAATCGCAGGATTTGGAACTGACGTTGCAGTCCGGATTGCCCGCGCATGAGATACAGATGCCGCAGGAGTTGGTTGAGGCGCAGCCGTAAGTACAAGAAACCGGCGTCACGCTGCAATCGGGATTCTCTTTGCAGGAAGTACACTTGGAACAACTGTTGTATGAAGCGCAGCCGTAGGTACAGGACTTTGACGACACGTCGCAGTCGGGATTGGTTTTGCATTCGGTGCATCGGTCGCATGAATTGTAAGTCTTGCATCCGTAAGTGCATGATTTTGAAGAAACCGTACATTCGGGACGAACCGTACAGGAATTGTAATTTCCGTCACAAGAGGTTCCGCCGAGTTCGTTTTCGCCGTTGCAGTTTGAACTGTTATATTTAAATTCCTTTTTACAACTGCAGGCATTGTATTTTCCGTCACAGGAACCACCGGAAGGCTCCCTGTTGCCCGAACAGTTGGAAGAAGTGTACTGATAATTGGCCGGACAGTAGCAAGACTTCTGACAAGTCAAATCTGACGTCGGATGAGTAATTCCGGTTGAAATCTTTGGAGAAGGGCAGGTTTGGTATAACCCATAGTTACCGCAGTCGCCTTTAAGGTCTCCGCCTTCGCATACGCCGCCCTCACATTGGTTGCCGCGCGACTTTTGAGAATCCTGCCAGTCGGGAAGCCACCAGGTTGCAGCTAGGCGATAAGCGTTGTCGACGGCGGCCAGGGGTTCCGGCGTAAGGTCGGTGTGTGTAATTATATCATCGGCGGAAGCCGGAGGCACAAAGCCTTTTACCGTTCCGGAATGAATAGTGCCTATACATAGCATAAAAGTAAAAAGCTTGCTGTTTCTCATGGCCGTCGTCCTCAGATAATAAAAGAAAACCGGAACCCGCTGTTCCTCTTTCAGTATATCAAAACCCAAAAAGAGAATCAACACTAAATTGACCCCGGATGACAAAAATTATACAGACTGTTTAAGGATGATATTTATCTTATTGGAACTGTCGCTTAGTTTAGAAAAGTGATATGTTTCATTTTATAAAACAGGAGCAGCCAAATAACAGCTCCTGTTTTTTTGTGGTGCGTCATATGTAATTTAAAAATTTATGACAGGAAAGTAAACAACAGGAGTATACCCTGTATTGCTTAAAGTAATATCCGTCAGGCTGTAACTGCATGGATCTTGTTCATGATCGGATGTGTTGCATGAATTGCTAAGTTTTATACCGCTGATATGCTCTCCCTGTACGGTGCTTGATATGAGAGGTGTAGTATTGTAATCTGCGTGGTATGTTATATTAAGCTTACGATAACTGTTTAATACCATATTAAAGTTCATTCCGATGAGTTTAAGCTCCGATTGGGAGGGAATAAACCAGTCTCCGGCATTAGTGCCGGCTGTTTTATATTCCAGAACATCCGTATAAGGATTCTCCCTCAAATTGGAGGTAATTTCTTTAACTCTATTACTGGCAGCATAAAACACGCTTCGAATCTGATTTAAGTCATTAAGTTGAAGCTGTTTAGCCCGGCTCTGAATATCGTCTTCCGAACAGCCGATGCAGCTTCTTCGGACTTCATCCAAATAAGTGTCCAAACCGTTTTGTATGGCAGCGGTCAATGGCGCAATAAAGTCATCGAGTTCGGCAGTTATCTCTGTTGTATAGTTTGATAGAGACAGGGCCAGCTTTTGGGTATTTTTTTTGCCGTCCTCATCTGTTTTAAGTTTGTTATAAGGTAAATACAAAGTAAAGCTCATCGGCAGTTTTTGCGTGAGAGTATGACCCGAAGCACTGGCAGGGGTAAAATAAAACATTTTCTGTAAGTAATCGCCCGTATATAGTACAGATCCTTTTGACGATAAGGCCAACGCCAGTTTTTGATTAGAATCAAAGACAATTCCAATCGGCGTCTTCCCTGTTACCGGGTTGGATGACGTCGTCATGTCCGAAAACAAAATGTCGCCGATGGCAATCTGTGCCATATATTTTTTTGAGCAAAAAACTTTGGTGTCGTCGAAGGGACAGCGTAAAATATCCAATCCCGCGCACATTGCCGCAGTTTTGTTGTATCCGAGATTTTCGCAGGAAGGCGGGGTGACACAGGTCTGAGCGAGAGTTTGAGACGTAAGCGCCGCTGCGGCGAATACCGCTGCAAGCAAAAGAGTCGGTAGTCTATTCATTACAAGTCTCCTTATTTAATCCAGCATTTAAGCGCACCGTTGCACCAATAGCTTTCAAGATTCCAGCTTTCGGTGGGACAGACGGTTGGTTCTTTTTTACATTCTTTATATTTGACGACGTCACCGCTCTGACAGACCGCTGAGCCGGCAACCGCCCCGTACTGACAGTCGAAATAACCGTCACAGGGATTGACAGTCGTTTTATAACGGATTCCGAAGCAACTGTCGCACCGGGATGTTTCAATATAGCCTGGCTTAATTTCGGTTTCTTCAAATCCGTCGCATTTGTTACAGCAGGTGCCGTAGGTATTGTCATATTTGCAGCGTCCGCCGTCTTCCAATTGCCATCCGTCGGGACAAGTTTGGGTATATCCTAGGCAGGCTTCCGAAATATTGATAATGCAATCGGCGTATTTTCCGCCGCAGGAAGCGCCTGAGGGATAAGAGGGAGGCTTGCAGTTGGATGCATCGTATTGATAGCGGTCAGAACAAGAGCATCCTTTGTAGCAGGTAAGCTCCGGTGTGGGGTGAACGACGGTTCCGTTTTGTTGCGGCGGGCAGGATGCGGCAAGTCCGTAGTTAGCGCAGCTGGCATATCTGTCTCTTATACACATCTGACGCT
>ERZ1027035.124-NODE-124-length-23843-cov-5.762569_pt1 | contig 23843 bp, 16 predicted proteins | sample MGYA00519442_ERZ1027035 | MGnify/ENA primary metagenome ERZ1027035 (study PRJEB26926, sample SAMN06164790) | human gut metagenome | biome: ENVO:00009003; feature: ENVO:2100002; material: ENVO:00002003 | host: Homo sapiens | place: USA | collected 2012 ...
GTGCGAGGTGGTCGGGGAGGTGCCGCGCGCAGCCTCAGAAAAGCAGGGCCCGAGGTGGCCGAGGGGGTGCCGCGCGCAGTTCATTGAAGTGCATAAGGTAATGTTGCGACTCTTAACGAGCCCTGCACTTCAATGCTGTTTGAGCACGGCACCCTCTCGGCCACCTCGGGCCCGGAGGGATGGAGAGACGAAAGGGGGCGCTACTTCCCTTGCGCCTGCACGGCGGTGATGGCCACCACGCCCACGATGTCGTCGGCCGTGCATCCGCGCGACAGGTCGTTCACCGGGGCGGCGATGCCCTGCAGGATGGGGCCGAGCGCCTCTGCCTTCGCCAAGCGCTGCACCAGCTTGTAGCCGATGTTGCCCGCATCGATGTCCGGGAACACGAGCACGTTGGCGCGGCCCGCGACAGGGGAGGCCGGCGCCTTCGCCGCGCCGATCTCGGGAACGATGGCGGCGTCCAGCTGCAGCTCGCCGTCTACCGCGAGTTCGGGCGCGAGCTCCTTCACCTTGGCCGTCGCGCGCACCACCTTGTCGGAATCGTCGTTTTTGGCCGAGCCGTAGGAGGAATGCGACAGCATGGCGATGACCGGCTCGGCATCGGCGAACAGCGACCGCCACGCGGCCTCGGCATTGATGGCGATCTGGGCCAGACGGTCGGCATCGGGCTGCACTTCCAGGCCGCAGTCGGAGAAGATGAAGGTGCCGTGGTGGCCCAAGTCGCAGTCGGGCACGTTCATGACGAAGAACGAGCTCACCATCTGCGCGCCGGGAGCGGTCTTCAGGATCTGCAGGGCCGGGCGCAGCACGTCGCCGGTGGAGTGGCAGGCGCCCGAGACGAGGCCGTCCGCTTCGCCCATCTTCACCATCATCATGCCGAAGTACAGCTCGTTGTCCATAAGCTCGAGGGCTTGCTCGAGCGTCATGCCCTTCGCCGCGCGCAGCTCGGCCAGCTTCTCGGCATAGGGCTCGCGCAGCTCGGAGGTGCGGAAGTCGACGATGCGGACGCCCTCCAAGTTGCAGCCGGCAGCGGCGATGTCGTCGGCGTCGCCCAAGACGATGAGGTCGGCGATGCCCTCGGCGAGAATCGCCTCGGCGGCCTTGAGGGTGCGGATGTCGTTGCCCTCGGGAAGCACGACGGTCTTCTTGTCGGCCTTCGCGCGGGCGATCATGGAATCGAGGAACTGGCTCACGGGAACGTCCTTTCTCACGGGTATCCTGCCCTCATGATAGAGCACGGGCCGCCGCCCCGCACGGCGCGACCGCGCGGCAGGTTCATTTATTCGGTTTGTATGGGGTTTGGAGGCCATCGGATGCGGGCTGGGTACAATATCCTCCGAACGACGCCGCCCGAGCGCCGGCGCCCCATTCGCATCAACGAGTACGAGGGAGAGAACCCGTTATGGCTGTTAATTACGCCGATTTCCGCGATATCGCCATCGAAGACTACGACGCCGTCGTTGTCGGCTCCGGTTTTGCCGGGGCTGTCAGTGCCCGGCAGCTTGCCGAAGAGGGCGGTCTTCGCGTGCTCGTCATCGAGAAGCGCGCGCACATCGCCGGCAACATGTACGACGAGTACGACGAGGCCGGGGTGCTCGTGCACCGCTACGGGCCGCACATCTTCCATACCAACGATCAGCGCGCCTACGACTATCTTGCCCGCTTCACCGAGTGGTCGAGCTACCAGCACCGGGTGCTCGCCGATTGGTACGGCACCTACATGCCCGTGCCCTTCAACAAGAACTCTATGGAAATCGCCTTCGGCGACGAGAAGGCGGCTCGGCTCATCGAGAAGCTCGTCGACACCTTCGGCGACGAGCGCAAGGTCACCATCAACGAGCTGCGCGCCCAGGAGGATCCGGAGCTTCAGGAGGTGGCGGACTTCGTCTACCAGAACGTATTCCTCTACTACACCCAGAAGCAATGGGGCCTCACTCCCGAGGAAGTGGATCCCTCGGTGACCGCGCGCGTGCCGGTGTTCATCTCCCGGGACAACCGCTACTTCCAGGACGCCTTCCAGGGAATGCCGGTCGATGGCTACACGCGCCTGTTCGAGAACCTGCTCGGCCACGAGAAGATCACCGTCTGCCTGAATACCGAGGCGGAAAGCGTGTTCGATCTCGTTTTCGCCGGTCGCGAGGAAGACGCCCCCTTGGAGGCCATCCACATCAAGGGCATGCCCTTTGCCGGCCCCATTGTCTATACCGGTCCGCTCGACGAGCTGTTCTTGGGCCGCTTCGGGCGCCTGCCCTACCGCTCTCTCGATTTCGTCTACGAGACCTTCGACGAGACCTATCACTTGCCCTGCGGCACCGTGAACTACACGGTGACCGAGGACTATACCCGCATCACGGAGTTCAAGTGGCTCACGGAGCAGACCGGCGACAAGACCACCATCATGCGCGAGTACTCCCGGGCCTACGAGGATCCGGCGACCCAGATTCCCTACTATGCCATCATCAACGACGACAACGATGCGCTCTATGCGCGCTACCGCCGCCTGACCGATGCGCTGCCGAACTTCCATCCGCTGGGACGTTTGGCCGAGTACCGCTACTTCAACATGGACAAGGTGGTCGCCGACGCCCTGGCTGCCTCCGAGAAGATCTTGACGGAGACGGCCGACGCCTAGGACGCCGCGCGAGGCAGCACGCCCGCGCACCGAGACCCCGACGAAGGAGGCGCTTTTGAAGACCATCACGTTCGCCGTGCCCTGCTACAACTCGGCAGCCTACATGGATCACTGCGTGGAGACGCTGCTCGCCTGCGGCGAGGACATCGAGATCCTGCTCGTGGACGACGGCTCGACCAAAGACGACACGGCGGCCATCTGCGACCGCTGGCAGAACGAGTACCCGGACATCGTCCGCGCTATCCATCAGCCCAACAAGGGCCATGGCGGCGCAGTGAACACGGGGCTCGCTCACGCGACGGGCTTCTACTTCAAGGTGGTCGACTCCGACGACTGGCTCGATCCGGCGGCCATGTTCCCGCTCATGGTGTACTTGCGCAGCCAGCTGGACGCGCCGGTACCCTGCGACATGGTGGTGGCCAATTACGTCTACGACAAGGTAGACGAAGGCGAGCAAAAGGTCATGGGCTACGGCAATGTGCTGCCAGAGGGCTATGAGTTCGGCTGGGACGAGGTGGGCACCTTCCTGCCGAGCCAGTACCTGCTCATGCACTCGGTGTACTACCGCACCGAGATGCTGCGCAAGATGCATCTTACGCTGCCCGAGCACACCTTCTACGTGGACAACATCTTCGTCTACGAGCCTTTGGTCTACGTGCGCACCATGCGCTACTTCAACGTGGACGCCTACCATTACTTCATCGGGCGCGAGGACCAGTCGGTCAACGAGAAGGTCATGATGGGTCGCATGGACCAGCAGCTGCGCGTCACGCGGCAGATGATCGACAACGTGGATCCGCAGGCTGTGCGCAATCGTCATCTGCGCCACTATCTGCGAAACTATATTTCCATGATGATGTGCATCTGCTCGGTGTTTCTGCGCATGCGCGGGGGAGAGGCCGACGAGCGGGATCTGAAGGATATCTGGGCCTACCTGAAGGAGCAGAACCCGTCGCTCTACCGCCGGGTGCGCTCGAACGCGCTGAATCTGGCCACGAACCTGCCCACCGAGGCCGGTGAGAAGATCGGACTCAAGGGCTATCAGATCGCCCAGAAGATATTTAAATTCAACTAACGTCGCGTATTGGCCGCGTAAAGCTCCAGAAGGCCGCGGAGGGCGAGGGTTTGGTCGACGGTGACGGCGTGGGTCATGAGGGCGGCTATGGCTTCGGCGTGCTGGCCCACGAGAACGACCGGCGTGGTATAGCCGCAATCGGCCCAGATCATGTCGATGAGTCCGTCGATGCGGGCCACCTCTCCCATGACGATGCCCGCCTGCATGGCCTCGGCCGTGGTGCGGCCGAGCAGCGATTTGGGGGCCCTAAGTTCCACGGCGGCCAGCTGGGCGGCTCCGCGGGCCAGCGCCTGGGCGCCGAGCTTCATGCCCGGGGCGATGATACCGCCGCGGAAGGCGCCCGCCTCGTCCAAAAGTTCGAAGGTGGTGGAGGTGCCCAGATCGATGACGAGGGCCGGGGCGCCGTAGGTGCTCTTGGCGCCCACCATCTCGGCGACGCGGTCGGCGCCCACGGCCGTGGGATCGGAGAAGTTCATCTTCAGCCCCGTCTTAAGACCTGGGCCTACGGTGAGCGGGCGCGCGTCCGTGAGGCGCCGCGCCGCATCGGACCACACGCCGGTGAGGGCAGGGATGACCGAGGCGATGATGGCCCCGTCGGCCAAAGGAGCGCTCTCGGGCAGGTCGATGGCGTCGGGCGCGTCCTTTTCGATGGGCGCGAGATTGCGGGCGAGGGCGTCGAAGAAGCCGAGAACGCAGGCCACGGCGCCGTCGGCTGTCTCGGCGGAATCTGTGGGAACGGCCCACTGGGAGACGAGTCGTCCATCAACTGCCAGCCCGATCCGCGTCCGCGTATTCCGTATGTCGATCGCCAAAACCAGCGCCATAATCGCTCCTCTTTTCACTTGTTCCGCTCGTGTACTTTCCGCCAGTGATGTCTCGCGTGGCCCTGTTTTAGCGGAAATTTTTCGTTTTGGGGATGAGTGAATGCCACTTCGACCCCGAAATGGTAATCCACCCATGGCCATTTCGGGCCCCAAATGGCATTTCGTGCCATTACGGGCTTCAACTGGCATCCCGGGGTGCCAAAACGGGCTCGAAGTGGCATTTGCTCGCGAGTTTTCGAAAAACTCGAGAACATGATGGGCCCGCTGGTAGGGAGCTACTTGTAGTCCTCGACGTTTTTCGAGGAGGAGCCGGTGGTGTTGCCGGATTGGCGCAGCTCGAAGCCGAAGCGCACGGTGCCGTCGCCGAAGCGCTCCTGCAAAGCGTCGGTGGCGGCCAGAAGGCTGCGGCGCTTCTCCTCGTCGCGGATGAGCGCCTCGCTTTCAACCGCGTCTGCGTTGTCATCGCCCCCAAGGACGGCAGCGTCGAAAAGCGCTTCCTGCACCGGGGCGCCGTCCTCCTCGAAATGAGTCACGGCGACGCCGAGCAGGCGCACCTTCATGCCCGGCGCCCACAGCTCCCTCGCCAGGCGGTGCACCACGGGGGCGAAGGCGATGTCGTCGTCGGTGGGGACGGCCAGCGCGCACTGGGCTGAGCGCGTCGTGCGATTGTCGTAGCGCATCTTCACGGCCACGGTGCGTCCCTTGAGCCCCTTGCGACGCAGGCGCCTCCCCACCTTCGCCGAAATGGTGGAAAGCGCCGCCATAATGTCCTCGCGCGTCTCCAGATCATGGGCGTAGGTTACCTCGTTGGAGACCGACTTCACTTCGTCGTCCTCAGCCACCTCGGATCGGTCGCGCCCTAAGGCCCGGTCGCGCATCATCTCGCCGTTCTTCCCGAAGATCTTCCGCAGAAGGGCGCCGTCGGCCCGGCCCATGGCTCCCAAGGTGCGCACGCCGTGGGAAAGGAGCGTCCTCTCGGCGGCGGCGCCCACGCCGGAGAGCGTGCGCACGGGCAGCTTCTCCAGAAAGGCCGCCTCCGTGCCGGGGAAGACCACGGTGAGCCCCCGGGGCTTGTCGCGGTCCGAGGCGATTTTCGCCACGGACTTGGAGGTACCCACGCCGATGGAGCAGGTGACGCCGAGGGCGGCCACGCGCTCCTGGATGCGCTGGGCCACGAGAACCGGGTGCTCGGTGTTCACGGCAGTGGGCGTGACGTCCATGAAGGCCTCGTCGATGGAGACCTGTTGCACGTGGGGCGTCTCGTCTCGCAGGATGGCCATGATGGCGGCGGACACCTCGCGGTAGCGGTGGAAATGGCCATGCGTCCAAATGGCCTCGGGACACAGCGCTCGTGCTAGCGACGAGGCCATGGCGCTGCGCACTCCGAAGGCGCGGGCCTCGTAGGAGCAGGTGGAGACGACCCCGTGGGCGTCCGCATCGCCGCCGACGATGACGGGCTTGCCCCGCCAGGCCGGGTGGTCCAGCTGCTCGACGGAGGCGAAGAAGGCGTCCAGATCTACCAGCAGGATGGCCGGGCCCTCCCATGGCGGTAGGTAAGCGTCGTTATCGTTCACTGGCCAGGAAGAACAGGGCCATGGTGCCGGGGCCGGAATGGGCGCCGATGACCGGATCCACGTAGTTGATGAGGATGTCGGTGACGCCGAAGCGCTCTCTCACGAGGTCGGCCACGTACTCGGCGTCCTCGATGCAGTCGCCGTGGCTGATGAACACGGTCTGATCCGCCACGGGAGAGGTGGCCGTCTTCGCCATATGATCGACCAGCGCCTTCAGCGACTTTTTGCGCCCGCGCACCTTCTCCAGCGGAATGAGGTGGCCCTCGTCGTCCACGTGCATGACCGGCTTGATGTTCAGAAGGGTGCCGGCCCAGGCGCTCGTGCGGGAGACGCGGCCGCCGCGGAATAGGAACATGAGGTCGTCCACGGTGAACCAGTGGGCCAGGTGCAGCTTGTTGGCCTCCAGCCAGTCGCGAACCTCGGTGATGGACGCACCCTCCTCGCGCATCTTGGCGGCGTACCAGACGAGCAGCCCTTCGCCCATGGAGGCGGCCAGGGTGTCCACCGCGAGCACCGTGCGGTCCGGGTAGGCGTCGGCCAGCTCGGCCAGCAGAAGGTCGATGGCCTGGTAGGTGCCGGAAAGCCCGCTGGAGAACCCGATGTAGAGCACATCCTGGCCCGAGACAAGAAGCCCCTCCAGCAGCTCGCGGGAGTCCTTCAGATTCGGCAGCGACGTCGTGATGACCTTGCCCTCGCGCATCATGGTGTAGAACTGCTTAAGATCGGTCTTCTGCCCCTTGAGGTAACTGTGATGCTCCTCGCCATCCACCATGAACGTGAGCGGAAGGATATGCAGGTCGAACTGGTCGATAACCTCCTCAGTGAGATTGGAGGAGGAATCAGTGACGATGGCGAAGGCCATGGAGGGCTCCTTATCGGGTAGGGGGCTGCATTTTGCGGCACGCTGCTGCGCATCCGATATTCTAACGCAAATCGGGCCCATTGCACCTGCTGCGGCTAATGAAGCCTTTCCTGAGAAAAAGTTGTAACCATTGCCCGCGTCGCGCCCCCTTGCCGTATACTTTGCAAGATACGCTCACAGGCGCCGCCGTCGCACTTCGACGGCCGTGATATAGAGGAACCCGAGACGTGGAAGAGGGACGAACTGTGTCGAACAGCTACAAGGACACCATGAACCTGCCCGAGACCGATTTCCCCATGCGGGGGAACCTGCCGGCCCGCGAGCCCGAGCGGCTCGCCCAGTGGCAGGAAATGGACATCTACCGCCGTGTGCTGGAGAAGAACGCCGACGGCAAGCCCTTCGTGCTGCACGACGGCCCTCCTTATGCCAACGGCCCCATTCACATCGGTCACGCCTTCAACAAGATCCTCAAGGACTTCGTCGTTAAAAGCCACGCCCAGCGCGGGTACTTCACCCCCTACATCCCCGGTTGGGACTGCCATGGACAGCCCATCGAGCATATGGTGGAAGTGACGCTCGGGCCCGAGAAGATGGCCGAGATCTCCCAGGTAGAGCTGCGCCAGCGCTGCCGCGAGTGGGCGGAGAAGTACGTCGATATCCAGAGGAACGGCTTCAAGCGGCTTGGCGTGAACGCCGACTGGGAGCATCCCTACCTCACGTTCATTCCGAACTACGAGGCCGGCAACGTGGAGATCTTCAAGGATCTGTACCTGAAGGGCTCGGTCTACCGCGGCCGCAAGCCCATCCATTGGTGCACCCACTGCCACACGGCGCTCGCCGAGGCGGAGATCGAGTACGGCGACGAGGTGTCGCCCTCCATTTACGTGAAGTTCAAGCTGGATGCGATGCCCGGCGTGTTCGAGGCCTCCGGAGCCGAAGGCGCCGCCTATCTGCTCATCTGGACGACGACCCCCTGGACGCTTCCTGCGAACACGGCGGTGTCGCTGGCGCCCGACGCCGACTACGTCATGGTCACCGTCGGCGGCGACAACCTCATCATGGCCAAGGAGCTCGTGGAAACGGTGGCCGAGGTGGCCGGCTGGGAAGACTACGACTTCGTCCGCGGTGCCGACGGCGAGCCGGTGACGCTGACGGGCAAGCAGCTGTTCGGCCTCACCTACACGGCTCCCGTGCGCCGCGACATCAAGGGCACGGTCATCTACGGCGATCATGTCACCTTGGATACGGGCACCGGCGCCGTGCACACGGCCCCCGGCCACGGCCAGGACGACTACCTCGTCGCGCTCGAGTTCGACATTCCCATGCTCATGCCCGTGGACGACAACGGCGTGTTCACCGGCGAGGCGGGGCAGTTTGCCGGCCTTTCCACCGACGAGGCCAATCCCGTCATCATCGACTGGCTGCGCGAGCAGGGGACGCTCGTGGCCGAGAAGAAGATCAACCACTCCTACCCGCACTGCTGGCGCTGCCACGAGCCGGTCATCTTCCGCGCCACGGACCAGTGGTTCGTCTCCATGGACAAGAACGCCCTGCGCGAGGACGCCCTGCGCGCCATCAACTCGGAGGTGGAGTGGATTCCCGCCTGGGCCAAGAACCGCATCGGCGCCATGGTGGCCGACCGTCCCGACTGGTGCATCTCCCGCCAGCGAAGCTGGGGCGTGCCCATTCCCGTGTTCAAGTGCGCCAAGTGCGGCAACACGGTGGCCACGGCTGAGACCTTCGACGCGGTGATCGAGCTGTTCAACACCAAGGGCGCCGACGCTTGGTTCACCGAGGCGCCGAGCGATTATCTGCCGCGCGGCACCAAGTGCGAGGTGTGCGGGGGCACCGAGCTCATCCCCGAGAAGGACATCCTGGACGTGTGGTGGGAGTCCGGCGTCTCGCACACGAGCGTCTGCCGCCACCGTGCCGAGGCCGACGGGCTCACCTTCCCGGCCGATATGTACCTGGAGGGCTCCGACCAGCACCGCGGCTGGTTCCAGTCGTCGCTGCTCACCTCCATCGGCGCCTACGGCGTGCCGCCGTACAGGTCGGTCATGCACTGCGGGTTCACCGTGGACGAAGAAGGTCGCAAGATGTCGAAGTCGCTCGGCAACGGCATCGATCCGGAGGAGATGTGCAACAAGTTCGGCGCCGATGTGCTGCGCCTCTGGGTGTCCTCCTGCGATTACTCCCAGGACGTGTCCATCTCCGAGAACATCCTGAAGCAGGTCTCCGACGCCTACCGTCGCTTCCGCAACACCTTCCGCTTCCTGCTCGGCAACTTGAACGACTTCACGCCGGACGACTTCGTGGGGGACTGGGACGCGCTGGAGCCGCTCGACCAGTGGGCGATGGTGCGTCTCTCGCAGCTGCTCGCCGACGTGGAGGCCGCTTACGAGTCCTACCGCTTCAACAGCGTCTACCGGGCCCTGTACGATTATGTGAACGACATCTCCGCCGTGTACATGGACGTCACCAAGGATCGCCTGTACGCTGAGGCGCCGGCTTCGCCGCGACGCCGGGCCGTGCAGACCGTGCTCATGAACATCCTGGAGGTGCTCGTGCGCGTCATGGCACCCATCCTGTCGTTCACCACCGACGAGGTGTGGGAGTGCTACCCGCCGGCCTTCAGGGACATCGAGGGCCGCGAGGCCTCGGTGCAGCTGGCCGGTTGGCCGTGCGCGCGCGACTTCGTGCCCTCCCTTCCCGCCGACGCCGGCGCGCAAGTGGCGACCATGGAGGAGATGATGGCCGTCCGCGAGGTGGTCACCAAGGCGCTGGAAGAGGCCCGAAACGAGAAGATCATCGGCAAGAGCCAGGAGGCATCGCTTACCGTGACGGCGCCGGCGGCCCTCGTGGCCACGGCCGGCTCCTTCGACCCGTCGGTCTTCGAGGAGCTGTTCATAGTGGCCTCGGTGCAGTTTGTGGAAGGCGACGGCGACGAGATCACGGCGGCGGTCACGGTGGCCGAGGGCGAGAAGTGCCCGCGCTGCTGGAACATCCGCGAGCTCGGTGGCAACCCGCGTCATCCGGACGTGTGCGAGCGCTGCGGGGATGCGCTGGACGCCATCGAGGGCGGGGCCGAGTAAGTGGCCGCTCCCGAGGCGTTGACAATCGAGAAAGAGCCAGGGGAGGCCTCTGCCGTGGAGGAGAGGCTTCCCAGCCGGCGCAAGCGCAACGCCGCCATCTTCGTTCCTCTTGCCGCTCTGTGGCTTGTCCTCGACATCGCCACGAAAGCTTACTTCAACAGCTTCTCCGTGGGCCAGGTGGTGGCCGGTCCCTTTCTTGGTCTGGTGCAGTTCCGCCTGGTGCACAACACCGGTGCCGCCTGGGGTATGTTCGATGAATCGACCTTCGCCCTCGGAGTGATGTCGGTGCTCGTCTGCGTCGCGCTCACGTTGTATTTGTTCACGGCCGGCAAGCGCGCCGGCGTTATGGAGACGGTGGGGATCGCGCTGATTGTGGCCGGTGGCTTGGGCAACGCGCTCGACCGCTTCACGTTGGGCTACGTGGTCGATTTCATCGACACGGTGTTTATCAGCTTCCCCACGTTCAACGTTGCCGACATCGGGGTTACCTGCGGGTTCGTGCTGTTCTTCGCGGGGATGCTTTGGTCCATGAGGAAGGATGCGCCCGCGAAGGAGGTCGCATCGGAGGAGAAGTAGCCTGTTCGGGGGATGACCCTCTGGCAGGACGTCGATAGAATGGATGCCATGTCACGCTCGCTTTGCCATATCGTCGCCACCGAGGACGCCGGAAGCCGCTTGGATGCCCTGTGCGCTGCCCGGGGGCTCTACGCTTCCCGCTCGGCCGCCGCGCGCGCCATCGAGGAGGGCCGCGTCTTCGTGAACGGCGCCACGGTTTCTAAAAAGCATGCCGTGGCGGCGGGGGACACCATCGTCTACGAGGTGGACGACGAGCCGGAGTCCGTGGTGGTCTACGGCGAGCCCATCGACTTGGATGTGCGCTTCGAAGACGAGGACATGCTCGTGCTCTCGAAGCAGATCGGGCTCGTCTGCCACCCCTCCGTCGATCATGCCCACGGCACGCTGGTCAATGCGCTTATCTGGCACTGCGGCGAGGACAACCTCTGCAACGTGCAGGGCGAGGAGGCCGACCGGCTCGGCATCGTGCACCGGCTCGACCGCGACACCTCGGGCCTCATGCTGGCGGCTAAGACCGATGAGGCCGGGCGCGAGCTTATGGCCCAAATTCAAGATCGCGCCGTCGACCGCCACTACATCGCGCTCGTTCACGGCATCATGGCCCACGACACCGGCATGATCGACGCGCCCATCGCGCGCTCCGCCGACGAGCGGTGCCGCATGGCCGTGCGCGACGTGCCGAGCGCCCGGGAGGCCATCACGACGTTTCGCGTGCTCGAGCGCTTCGAGGCCGGCCCCAAGGACGACGGCTACAGCCTCATCGAGTGCAAGCTTTTCACGGGCCGCACCCACCAGATCCGCGTGCACATGCAGTACACGCGCCATCCCATCGTGGGCGATCCGGTGTACAACGCCCACGGCCCCCGCGACGCCCGGGCCCAGCTGGGGCTGCGCCGCCAGTTCCTGCACTCCTACAGCATCGCCTTCGAGCACCCGACGACCGGCGAGCCCATGGCCTTCGCCGACAATCTGCCGCGCGACCTGCAGGAAGCGCTCGATTCGCTGGCCGCGCGCTCGCTGGGCAAGACCGAGGCGGGGCGCGAGGTGGCCGAGCTCATGGCAACGTCGCCCGTCCCTTCCGTGGAAGGAGAGGTACCCGATGAGTAGGAAGCAGGCCGCCGCCCCGCGCAAGGTGGGCATCATCATTGCGAACACGGGAACGCCCGAGGCTCCCACGAGAAAGGCCGTGAAGAAGTACCTCTCGCAGTTCCTCATGGATCCGCGCATCTGCCCCATGCCGCGCCCGGTGTGGTGGACGCTGCTGCATACGACCATCCTGCGCAAGCGCTCGCGCGCCTCGGCGGAGAAGTACCAGAAGATCTGGACCGAAGAAGGTTCGCCTCTCGTTGCCATTACGGCTTCCCTGGAGCGCGGCCTGAACGACTACTATACCGAGCAGGGGCTGCCCGTCGTCGTGCGCGCCGGCATGAGCTACGGAAAGCCCTCCCTCAAGCAGGCGGTGAAGGAGCTGAAGGAGGAGGGCTGCACCGAGCTTGTCGTTTTGCCCATGTACCCTCAGTCGGCGTTTTCCACCACCGGCTCGGTGAGCGACGGTGTGGCCAAGGCCGTGCGGCGGGCCCGGTTCAAGGGCGATGTGCGCCTTGTCGACGGCTACAGCGAGGATGCCACCTACGTCCGGGCCGTGGCCGCCTCCATCCGCAACGCGGGCTTTTCCGAAGAGTCGGGGGATCGGCTCCTGTTCTCGTTCCATTCCATTCCGCTGAAGGACATCGAGGCGGGGGATACCTATGAGCTGCAGACCGGGGCCACGAGCCTGGCGGTGGCCGGTGAGCTCGGGCTCGATCGCCGAAGCTGGACCATCAGCTATCAGAGTCGCTTCGACAAGGGCCGCACGTGGCTGTCGCCCTTCACGCGGCCCACGCTGGAGCGTCTGGCCCAGGCCGCCGAGCCGAAAAGCCGCCTGTTCATGGTGTGCCCCAACTTCTCGGTCGATTGCCTGGAGACGCTCTACGACGTGCCCTACGAGTTGGAGCCCCTCTACCGTGCGGTGATCGCGGGGCAGAAGGTGAACGCGGACGAGGAACCGGGGGTCTTGGAGAACACAGGCAAGGCCGCCGCCCGCTGCGATGACGCCCATGCCGACTTGGCCGACGCGCGCCGCCGCCAGCGCGCTGGCGACGATTTCCGCCGCGGCGCTCACCGCCAGCGCTCCGACGACGAGGCCTTCATCTACGTCCCCTGCCTGAACCGCAGCAAGGCCCACCTGAAGGTCCTCACCGCCGTGCTCGCCCCCTATGTGGGCGATGGGGAATAGGGGGTTCCCGAAAAGGCGAGGCGCCGGAAACCTGAAGGCTCCCGGCGCAAGAGAAAGAGGTGGCGAAGCGAGCCGCTAGAGATCGGCGATAACGGCCTCCGCCATGAGGTATCCGTAGTTCATGGCGGCGTCGAATCCCATGGCGTAGGGTCGGCCGTCCTTCTCCTCGATGGAGCCGCACACGTCACCGGCGGCATACAGACCCGCTACGGGCTTTCCGTCTTCAGTGAGCACGTGCCCCGCAGTGTCGATGGCCAGTCCTCCGGTCGTCAGGTAGAAGGTGGGGATGCAACTGACGATCCAGATGCCGTTGTAGGTGTCGAGGTAGGGGAGGTTCTTGCGCCCGAACTCGTCTTCCTCGCCGGCGAGGGCATGGGCGTTGTGGGCCTCGATGGTGGCCTCCAGCTGGGGCAGGTCGAGCGCCGCGGCCGCCTCTTCGACTGAGGCGAAGTGAACCATGTCCCCGCGTCGTTCGAGACACTTGTAAGTGTCCATGGCGTAGAGCTCATTCTTATTGGTGGTGATGCGCCCCGACTCATCGGTGATATAGAAGAAGGCGCCCCTGTTGGCCGCATCGCGCAAGCCACGTCCGAGCATCCCGTGATTGTCGGACATCATGTTGCCGAACTGCGCTCCCGAGGCGTTCACGATAATGCCCGGTGTCGTCTGGTAGAGGAAGGCGATCTCGAAGTTGGAGCCTGCTTGGCTCGTCGTCGAGAGGAACGCGCCGAGCTCGCGGCCCATGCATTCCACGGCACCGCCGGCCTTCTGGCCCATGAGAATGCCCTCGCCGGTGGATCCCGGCGCGCAGTTGAACTTGTACTCGGCGTATTCGGGATAGTGCTCGGCGATCATCTCGGGATTCGCGGCGAATCCGCCGGTAGTGAGGCAGACGGCCTTCGCGGTCACCGTCCAGGTGGATCCGTCGCGCCCTTCAGCCAGAAGGCCGGTCACGCGCCCGTCCGAATCCTGCGAGAGCTCAGTGACCTTGGTAGCATAGATGATCTGGCCGCCAAGCGCGCCCACTCGGTCGACGAGGAAGTCCTTGGCGTATCCGCAGCCGCCCATATAGCAGCCGGGGGCGAGATAGGGAGTTACGCCGTAGGCTGGGTTTACGCCGAGGCTGTAGAAGCCAACGCCCATGCCATGCAGCCAGTCCACAAGCTTTCCGGAATTGTCGTACATCGCGGTCTGATAGGGCATCGCGCCATCGAAACGGTCGTTCTCGGGCACGAGGTACTTGCTCATGATCGCCAACATGCCTGCCTTGCTGAACATGGGGTTCTCGTCGTGCCGTCCGACTGCGTAGTTCGCCTGCAGCTCCGATTCCGCAGCCGCCACGCCCGAGTAGGTCATCGGCATCGAGCCGCCCGCGATGTCCTGCTTCTCGAAGAGGACGACCGACTTGCCGGCTTCCAGGAGACGGACGGCGGCGATGAGTCCTGCGGTGCCGGCCCCCGCAAGCGCAACATCCACCTCGACGGCTTGGTCGGTCCCGCCGCTCGGCTCTGCGGCTCCCAGGCTGAAGGTCGCCAGGTCGCCGCCGGCGTTCATGATTGCATCCGAGACAGCGTTCCTGACGGCGATGGAAGTGGTCGTCGCGCCCGAGACGACATCAACGTCGAGATTTTTCGCCTCGAGGATTCGCGCCGCCATCATGGGGGCCGCCGTCGTGCCGATGCCAATGGTGTCGTCGCATCGCAGCACGCGAATCGAGGCGAGGTCTCCGTTGGCCACAACTACCTCGGCAATCAGCTCGTCGTCGTGGCCCATGGCCGTGCCGATCCATTTGCCGTCAGTGAAGATTTCGGGGATCCCTTTCTCGGCGCCGGTGTCCGGCATGGCTCCTTGATCAGATGGCGTCTGCTTTGGGGCGGAGCATCCGGCCAGCCCTCCGACGGCGGCGGCTCCACCGAGAGCCAAGGACCCCATGATAAAGTCCCTGCGATTGAGCTTCATAAGCGCATTCCCTCCTTTTGGGATTGTTGGTGCCGCGACTCAGTGCTTGCGCGGCGTGGACCTTTGGAAGTATGGAACGCAATCGCGGCGGCCGCGACCCCGAAAATCGGTGCATTTCTTGCGAGCGATACGCCCGCCCGTATGACCGAAAATTGGGTATCTTTTCGAATAAGGCCTGATCAGCTGTATGCAGTATTCGAGTTTGTAAAAAATGAGGCATTCGGGTTATGGGCGAGCATGTGCGAGCAGTAGAATAGTCCGAATTGCGAAAGGGGAGGTGTCGATGGCCGACGGGCTGGCGAAAACATTGGCAGGAGTGCTCGGCTTCGGTCTCTGCAAGACGGCGCTTGGCGTGGCTTATTTGACAGCGATGGGGTCGGTGTTTTCCAATGTCGGCTTTATCTCGGAGCTGAGCTTTATGACCCCCATGCTCGTCGCCTCGCTTGCCACGGCGTCTCTGATCGTGCTCGGGGCGCGCAGAGGGCGTCTTTCGCCTGGATCACTCAAGCAATATCCTGCCGTGCTCGCGCTGTCCCTAGGGTTTCTCTTTGGTGGTGCGAATTTGCTCCCTGGTCTTCCCGAGGGCGCTCTCGCTCTTGTCTGCGGTCTGCTCTGCGGCTTCTCCTCCACGGTTCTCAATATCGTGTGGCTTGATGTGCTCTCCGCTGAACGAGATGTGGCTGCGCCGACCATCCAGATCATCGGTGCCCTCATTGTCCAGTGCATCCTCATTCCCCTGGCAGTCGATATCGATCGCTTTTGGGCCTTTGGGCCGCCGATCGTGGCAGCGTGCCTCTCGGCCCTGCTGCTCGCCTACAAGAAGCGTGGTATGGTCTTTCCTGCGAGGAGCATTCTTGCGCCCGCTGATTCGTCAAAGCGACGCGATCTGGCTATCGCGTACCTTTGCGTATTTGTCCTTGTGGGGGGTCGTCGGTATTTTGCATACCGCCGTGCTCGGCTCGCAATCGGAGCATTTGGTCGGCGATGTGAACATGTGGGTGCCGCTTGTGATCGCGACGTTCATCACACTGCTCATGGCGCTCATCGCCCTCAGGCGCCCCCATCCGACTTCGGTGTATCGCGTCTGCCTTCCTCTGTTGCTCGTTGTTCTGTCGCTCCTGCCCTTTTTCGGAGACGCGTTGGGGGGATTCGTCGGACTGGTCGTGATCGTCTGCTACGACGTCTGCGGCATGGTGTTCTTACTCTACATCGTCGACTGTTCGCGCCGCCTCGATCTTTCTGCCTACCTTCTCGCGGGTGCTTATTTGGGAGGTTCGGCTCTTTCCCTCCTTGCGGGCCTAGGCATTGGCAGCGTATTACGAGCTCTGAGTGTTGATTACGGCCTTTCCTTGCTCACTCTCCTTGCCTTTGCGGCCATCTATCCGTTGGCTGGTGTCTTCATGTTCGGGCTTCGGAAGATTCAGCGCCGGTCGATGACTGATGCGGATGAGAGTGCGCGGAGTGGGGTCGATGTTCGAGAGGACGCTTCGAAATGCGAGGGCAAGCACGAAGCGAACGCCTTTACCCAGGGTTCCGCTGAAGAAATCCAGAGCGAACTGAGGGTGATCGACGATATTCTAGAGAGCGGCGTTGAGGTAATTGCCGGTGAAAATGGGCTCACGCGGCGCGAGAGGGAGATCTTGGGCTATTTGGCCCGTGGACGCTCGGCACGCTACATCGCAGAGGATCTCGTGATTTCCGAAAACACCGTCTGGGCCCATGTTAAGCGCATCTATGCAAAGACGGGCGTCCATACTAAGCAAGAGCTTATGAGCTCTGTTGAGCAGGCGGCCCTGAGAAAGCGGCAGCAATGATGCGACAGTCGTGACGGTTGGTCCGATTGCGGTGTCCGCTGAGCTCGTCCCTTGTGTGGTCAATGCGGAATAGGACAGGACTGCGCCGCTCGCGTTTGTAAGTTAGGTTGTTCGCCCGGAAGACAATTCTGGATTGGCCGGTAGTGGTGTCCTCGTTTGGAAAATGTGCTTTTTTGGACTGAATTCTGCATGAGCCCGAGTCTTGCGTTCAGAAAAGCACATTTTCCAGATCGGCGTTTCCAGAAAAGCACATATTCCAGATTGAAGTGGATGGTTCTCGGTTCGCATTTCAATGTCGAGAGATTTCATAGGACGTTGACCTGGTGTTTTCTCGGAATACCCTTCAAGCTATCCCAGCAAAGGTCGAGAGCGACTTGGAAAATGTGCTTTTTTGAAAGGCCGCGTAGCTTCCCCGGAGCAGAGCTTCCAGAAAAGCACATTTTCCAAATGTAATACGCCGCCGCTCACCCAGACTTCAGCATGGCAGGGTCGCTTGGGCAGAAACAAAGAGAAAGGCTCCCGGAAGAGAGCCTTTCTAGCTGGAATGCCGCAGCCGCAGGGAGGGGGAGGCCGCAGCGGAGTAAGCGGTTTCGCGCGCGGGCGCTTAGGCCTCGGCGAGCTCGTGGCCGAGCAGGTAACCGAAGGTGATGCAGCGGCCGTGGGAGTTGCCGGCGACGTTGATGGGGTAGTCCACCGCGGTGATGTCGCCCATGATGTTGCCGAGCACGTAGAGGCCCTCGATGACCTCGCCGTTCTCATCCAGGCACTGGAAGTCATTGTTGCACTTCAGGCCACCGCAGACGGCGAGCAGCGCCGGACCGACCTTCAGGGCGTAGAAAGGGCCCTGCTTCACGGGCGTGAGGAATACGGGCTTCTTGTAGTAGTCGGTGTCCTCGCCCGCCTCGCACATGCCGTTGTAGCGGTCCACCGTGGCCGTGAGCGTCGCGGCGTCGCAGCCGATCTTGCCGGCGAGCTCCTCGATGGTGTCGGCCTCATAGGCCATTCCCTGCTCGATGTACAGCGGAATCTGGGTCTTGAAGTACTCGGGGGCCAGCTCAAGATCGCTGCCGTAGGGACGGAAGGAGTCCCAGAACATGCCGCCGCCGTAGGGCAGGCCGTTCACGAGGTCCGTCGGCCAGTTGGCGTCGAAGACCGACCAGGCCTCGCCGTTGGGCTGCTTGTTGATGGCCAGCGACTTGCCCTGTACCCAGGTGTCCTCGCACATGAAGCGCTCGCCGTTGTCGTTTACGAACAGGAAGGGCCCGTGGAACCAGCAGAAGGCCTGGGGATGCATCATCGTGGGGAAGGGGAGATCCTGCAGCTGCGCGCCGACCCACATGCCCATCTTGTGGCCGTCGCCGGTGTTCACGCCGGCCGGGGTGTACTGGCTGCGGGGCTGGCCGTACTCGGCGCAGATGGGGGCGTAGGCTTCGCACATCTCCGGGCTGCCGCCGATGTCGCCGGTGGCGAGCACGACGCCCTTGGCAGCGTTGTACTGTACGTAGCCCTCGGAGGTCTCGCAGATGCAGCCGCACACCTTGCCGGAGTCGTCCTTCACGAGCTGCACGGCAGGGGAATCGAACACGAACTCGGCGCCGTCTTTCACGGCGTCCAGGTAGCACAGCTCGGCACCGGCGAAGCCGGTGGAGGTGAGGCCGGCCTCTTCGGGGATCATGAACATATGGTATCCCGGCTGCTCGGCGTAGACGTCGTCGTGGCTGTAGAACGCGCCCACCATGGCGGAGCCGCCCAAGGCCTCGCACTTGTCGATGAGCCAGTTGGAGGCCTCCTCGGAGTTGTTGAAGAACTTCACGATAAGGTCCTCGTTGGTGCGGCTGGCGCACTGGGCGATCCAGTGCTGCTTCGCGTTCACCTTGTCCACGACGATGTTCTGGGCCTCCATGTAGCGCGAGTTGATGGCGCCGAAGCCGCCGCCGCGCCCATTGAAGCTACCCGTTTTCTCGACGACGGTCACCTTGCCGCCCTTCTCGGCCGCAGCGGCCGCGCAGGCGCAGCCGGAAAGCCCGGCGCCGATGACGAGGATGTCGGTGTCCACCGTGGAGGCGATGTCCGTGATGGGCTCGGGCGCGATCTCCCACTCGTAGGTCGCGGTGCCCGTAGCGGGCATGGTGGTGTCGCCGGTGGTTGCGGGCGCGGCGGCATCGCTCTGGGGCGCCGGGGAGCAGCCGGCCAGTCCGGCCACGGCGGCTCCTGCGGCGGCGGTGGCGCCCAGGCCGAAGAAGGCGCGGCGCGACAAACCCTTGGCATTGATTTCGGTCATAGGATCTCCCTTTCTTCTCAGCGCGAAGCCCTCCGCCTCGCGTCTGTCCTTAGGGGAACACCGATCGGAAACGGTTGCGTCTTCCCGTCTCGGCATTGCCCTCCCGCCCTATAGACTGACAAAATGTCAGGTGCCATTCATCTGCCGAAGGGGCTCATTTTCCCCGTTCAGGCAAAAATGAGCCGAAGTGGCCCATAGCCATTTTTGAGTACTTTGGTAGTTTTGGAAGAGAAGGAAACAGCTCGGCCCGCGAGAAGGCCGACTGTGCGCTATGCTGCAGGGCGCGGTTGCGGCCGCGGCTTTCGCGGAAGGTCTTGGGAGGGGCGCTCGATGAGGGAAGCGATGACGGATCGCGTCGCCGATTGGCGGCTTTTGGGGCTCGGCTTCTGGCAAGCGTGGCAGATCGTGGCTATGTGCACGGATATCGTGGCACCCACCTCGGGCAAACTCTTCGACCAAGGGAACGCCCTGTTGATTCTGCTCGTGCTTATGACGGCGGCCTATCTGGCCGTCGTTGTGGCCTCGCGCCGCTATGCCCCCTTCGCGGGACGCGGCTCTTCCTACGTGCTCGCGGCGGCGCTTATGGCGGCCGGTACGCTCGCCATGCCTGTTGCCCTGCATTTTCTGGAGGGAATCGTCGGCATTGGTGTGTTCGTGATGGCTGCAGCGTCGGCCTCCCTCGGCAACGCCCTTCTCCTTATTATGTGGGGCGAGCTATGGAGCGCGTTGGCCACTGGTCGCGTTGGCCGCCATCTCTACGCCTCCTACACGTTCGCGTTCGTGCTGTTTTTCCTGATCTACTTCATGCCCCAACCCGTAGCCGTGATGGCCACGACGTTGCTGCCGATCATCTCGACGGCGGTGCTCTACGCCTGTCGCCACGAGCCACGTCGCGAGCCGTCGGTGGTGCCTCTTGATGTGCATACCATACCGGTGGCGCGCCTACTCGTCTGCCTCTTCATCATCAGCGTTATCTGGGGTCTTACCCAGGGCATCGTGGGAACCTTCGCCGAGGGCGACGAGTTCCATATGGCGAAATCGCTTCTTTTGGCCGGCGGCGGTATCGGCGCCATCACGCTTTCCATGGCCGTGACCTCGTCCCCCTCCGAGGCCCTCACCTTGTACAAGCCCGTCATCCCCGCCATGGTGGCGGGGATCGTCCTTCTGCTCTTGCAGCCCGCGGTCTATCCCTTCCTGGGGTCGGGGCTCATTATCATGGGCGTCTACTGCCTCGATATGCTTCTCATGCTCGTTTCCACGGACATCGCCTTCAGGGGGCGCATCCCCGTGGCCCTCTCCTTCGGCGTGGCGATTTTGGCGACCCGCGCCGGCACGCTCGTCGGTTCGGTGGTTGCGGACGGATTTCTGTTCGCGCCGTTCTGGACGGCCCAGCTGCGCACTGATATCTGTCTGGTCGCGGTGCTGCTGCTTGCCATCATCGGCATGCTGTTCTTCACCATGGCCGATGTGCAACGGCTCTACGTGACGCCCCGGGCCCAGCGCACCGACGAGTCCCTCGAGCAGAAGTGCGCGGCCGTGGCCGCCATGGGGCATCTCACCAACCGGGAATCAGAGGTGCTCGTGCTGCTTGCCCGGGGACGTTCGGTTCCCTATATCTGCGACGAGCTTTCCATCGCCCAGGGCACGGTGAAGCACCATGTGAGCAATATCTATCGGAAGCTGGGCGTTTACGATCGCCAGGGGCTGCTGGACGCCATCGAGCAGGGCGGCGTGGGAAGATCGGCGCTCGCGTGAACGTCCCACACCCTCTCTCGGGAATGCGTGCGATGCGGGAAGTGGGTGGCTGCAGTTCTAGCTTCGCGCGGCGGCAGGGCGAGTTTGTGCGTTCCGCATACCCTTAGGGCAAAGGTCGGTTATTGTCCCAAAGGGAGTGCTAAAATCCTCCTTACGCTTGAATAGACTCAGGAGGTATCGATGCTCTCGGAGCGCATGCTCACTACCGTCGTCCGCGCCATGACCGACAAGACCCTGACCTTGCATCCCGTGCCCGAGGGCGCGCTTCCCGATCCGGTGCCCGGCCGCCCCTACACGCTTTACGTGCACGTCCCCTTCTGCGAGCGGCTGTGCCCCTATTGCTCCTTCAACCGCTTCCCCTATCGCGAGCAGCGGGCCCGCGACTATTTCCAGGCCCTGCGCCAGGAGATGCGGATGCTGGCCGCGCAGGGCTACGACTTCGAGAGCGTGTACGTCGGCGGCGGCACGCCGACGGTGGACATCGACGAGCTGTGCGAGACCATCGATCTGGCCCGCGACCTCTTCCATGTGAAGGAGGTGAACTCGGAGACGAATCCGAACCACCTCATCCCGGAGTACCTTGACAAGCTGCACGGCCGCATCCAGCGCCTGTCGGTGGGCGTGCAGTCCTTCGACGACGGGCTTCTGCGCCAGATGGACCGCTACCAGAAGTACGGAAGCGGGGAGGAGATCTTCGAGCGCATCGGCGAGGCGGCGCCCTATTTCGAGTCGCTCAATGTGGACATGATCTTCAACTTCCCCACGCAGACCGAGGACATCCTCATCTCCGACTGTGAGAAGATCGCGCTGTGCGGCTGCCATCAGACGACGTTCTCGCCTTTGTACCAGTCCCACGCCACCACGCGCAAAATGGAGCAGGTGCTGGGGAAAATGGACTACGACAAGGAACGGCGCTTCTATCATATCTTGGACGAGATCCTCGCGGGGGGTGATGCGCCCTTCTTCGAGCGCCGTACCTTGTGGACCTTCAACCGGCTCGACGAGAACCTTAAGCGCAAGCAACATCTGGAAGTGGACGAGTACGCCGTGTCCTACGAGGAGTGCGTGGGCATCGGGTCCGGCTCCATCACGCATTTGGGTGACAACCTATTCGTGAACACGTTCAATTTGGAAGAATACGGCGAGTTGGTGCGCGCCGGCGTCACGCCACTACTCGGCAAGACCGACCTGCCCCGACGCGACCTCATGCGCTACAAGTTCCTCCTGCAGCTGTACAGCCTGCGCTTCGACAAGCACGAGTTCGAGCGCGACTTCGGCGTGTCGGTGGAGCGCGGGCTGCCCGTGGAGATGGCCTTCATGCGCGCCAACGGGGCGTTTGCCACCGACGACGCTGACGAGCTGACGCTCACGCCGGCGGGCCGCTACCTCACGGTGGTGCTGTACCGTCAGTATCTCGCCGGCCTGAACAACCTGCGCGAGCAGGCCCGCGCCAAGCTCCCCGGCGACGAGCGCGACCTCCTGTTCGGCGACGGCACGGAGAAGTAACAGGTCCATCAGCACAGGCGCATCTGAAGCCCTGAGGCATCACTCGCCGCCGCACAGGGTGATGAGCTCCTTGCGCGAATGTACGTCGCACTTCACGTAGATGTGCTGGATGTGCGCCTTCAGCGTGCCGGAGGCGATGAACAGCTCCCTCTCGATCTGCTGGTTGGTCTTGCCGCTCGCGATGAGGCGGCAGATCTCGTCCTCCCGGGGGCTTAAGTGGCACGAGGCGGACACGGCGTCGCAGCGCTCGGCGATAGCCTCGGCCCGCAGGCTGTCGGCTGCCAGATTCTCCGTCTCCAAAAGCTTGATGCCCCAACGCGAGGCGAGATCCTTCTCGGAGAGCAGCATGAGAGTGCTGGCCAGCACGAGCATAACCACGGCAGCACTGACGAGGATGGACTGGGTGCCCTCATCGAGGCTCGTGCGTCCCAGAAGATCAGTGCACCCGGCGCCCCACAGCGTGAACAGGGTGTTCACGCGCATAATGCCGGTGAGTGCCACGATGGCGATGCCCATGCGTTTCGAGAGGTCGTAGAATAAAAGCGAGATGAGCAGCGACATGAGCGTCATGCCCATGGAGATGAGGTAGCCCGCCGCTGTGGTGCCGAGCACGCCTTCGGCCGGTATGAGCAGAACGCCGCACACCATGAGGAGAAGGGGCGAGCGGAACAGGGCGCTCACCGAGAAGCGATCGGAGAAAAAGTATACGACGACGAAGAACCCGCCCATGACGAGCGCGGTGGAAAGCGAGGAATGGACGCCGGCGCCCTCCGGTAGCTGGGCGGTTCGCATTCCGTAGGCGAAGGCGTATATGCACAGCACTGCCAAGGGTTTCCAAGGATAGGAGAATTTAGGATAGGGCCGCACCACCCGCTCCCGTTCTGGAAGGGAACGGAAAGCCAGAGCGAGACAGCCGAGCGACAGCAGCGGCAGAAGCACGAGCACGAGGGCAAAGCGCGTGCCGGCAAGTCCCTGGCACAGGTAGGTCATTGGCACGGCGATGAAGCGGGATGCCGCCGTGAACAGGGCGATGCGGATGAGGCTCAAAGGCACGATGGCCTCGTTGAACATGAGGAGTATCGCGCAGAAGCCGAAGGCTCCCAGCAAGGCGCCCGCTGCGGCCAGCGGCGCTGCAGCCGAGGGGAACTCGGGCGCGGCAATGAGACAGAGGGAGGCGGCGAGCATGGCCGCAAGAGAGCCGAATCGCGCCCAGCGATGGGCGTTGAGCGGCACGATGCGCCGGGCGAGCAACGTGGCCGCAATGCCGAACCCGGCATAGGCGTAGTCGAAAACCGTATGGGGATCGAAGGGCAGCTCCAGTAAGAGCCCGCTCGGAGCGGCGAAGGTGAGCGTCATCCACGTCCGGGCGCAGCCCAGGGCGAACAGATAGGGGATCATCTGCTCCAGATTGTCGAGGCGGCGCCTTTTGCTCGATACGGGTTTCTTCTCCATAAGTGTCATTATAACGGCTTTAAATCGGTTTGGCCCGCAGCGCCGATGCTTCCTCATGGCGTTCGGCCGGTCGAGCGCCGGCGCCTCTGCGTCCCTGCGGCGGCAGAGACGCGCCCGTCGGCGGGGAGGGAGGGCCAACGGGCGCGTACGCGAGGAGGGGATGGGG